>JACCDM010538880.1_pt1 | contig 29201 bp, 29 predicted proteins | sample 7445851 | NCBI WGS metagenome assembly JACCDM01 (sample SAMN15323438, study PRJNA562643) | freshwater metagenome | isolation source: river surface water | place: USA:Blue River Watershed | collected 2017-08-16
ATATTACTACAAGGGATCAGTAGAAAAAATAAATAATATTCTCGACCATGGTTTTGATTGTTATGTATTAACAGAAGATACCGAATACTTCACAAAAAAATACCCCACACAAAACGTTCACGTATTTGAATACAATAGAACGTATAAATCATATGCTGACAAAATGATTTTACCGAAGCATGTTCTAAAACAACATGATATTTGTATTTTACTCGACGCTGACACATACATTAAAGATTATTCAATTCTAAATGAAATAAAACTATTTGATTTTAAAGAAGGTATTAGTTATATTGATACTTTAGAAAATCATAAGTGCAGAAAAGGTTGGGTTAAAGATTTAATTGTTACAGATAATCCCGAATGGAAACCTTATCACGAATATGCCAATAGATTATATTCAAAATATATTGACTTCCCAACATTATGGGAGTATTTTTTAATAATCAATAAAAAGGGGTTTAATCAGAATTCTTTCTATGGGTATTATGAAAAATTACAATTAGCAAAAGAGTTTTCTGATTTACTCATGAATAAAGAGATAAATGGTGCGGGTGAGGGTATATCGATACAGATAGCATCAAAATTATCTGAAACAAGCGTTGAAAGAGATTTAGATCTTTATAACTTATTAAAAGACAAAATTGAGAGTGTTAGTAGAAGATATACTAGACCTGAATTTTGGCCAGAATGGATGAAATGATAACAAATGAAGAATATATTAGAAAGAACATCACTAACAATAATGATGAACCTGTACCTTATCGCTGGACGCATGGCGCCACAGATTTACATATGGGAGACGGTATTATTGTGTATTCTCTTATACAGCATATGAGAGCAAAAGTTTGTGTTTGTATAGGTTCTGGTGGAGGTTTTATCCCTAGAATCATGACACAAGCTAGAATTGATTTACATAAACAAAAAATATTCGATGGAAACAGTGATTATAATTGGGGGGATATTGGCACTACTTATCTTGTTGATGCTTGTAACGGCGTTGGTGGCCCTAACGACCTTGAAGACGAGTCCTCATTCTTTAGGAGCACGTTTTACCCGCGCCTCATTAAATCGACTTCAGTCGATGCGTATTATGATTTTTTTATTAGACAGGATATTAAAATAGATTTACTCTGGATCGATGGCGACCACTCTTATGAGGGGGTTAAAGCAGATTTCGACCTATATTCTAAAATACTATCCGATAGTGGTGTTATTATTATTCACGACACGGATTCAAATTATGAAGAGACTTTAATAGTTTCTGAAGATGCAAAAAAAGACCATCATTCATTTAATGGCCCGTCCAGATTGGTAAAAGAGCTCGAAAAAAACAACGAGTGGAACTTGATTAATTTACATAATTTCCGTATATTAATGGATAAACCGTCTTCAAGCGGTATTACCATTATTAACAGGAAAAAATGATTAGAGCGCTATCAGTTGTAGGTCACGGAACAAATCTTATCCCACATTTTATTGATCATTATACCAAGTATGTTGATGAAATACAATTAATTGTATATCAATCACTTATACAACCAACATTAATTGATGATGTTAAAAATATCATTAAAAATTACAAGAATGTTAAAATTGTTAAAACAATTGAAGATCGTGTTTTTGATTGGGAAAAGGTTACAGCGTTATACAATTTAATAAAATCTAAAAGCCCAGATGACTGGTGGATTATTGCGGATATCGATGAATTTCATTTATATCCAAATGATGATCTATGGACATTGGTATCAAATTGTGATAAATACGGTTGGGATTTAGTTAGAGGTGGTTTTATTGATAGAATTGGCCCAGACGGTGATTTTGTTGAATTAAAAGATGATGAGAATATCTTTAAACAATTTCCAAATATGGGATTTTTTAGATATCCCATGAGCAAAGCATGTCCAAATAAAGTTTGTTTAATGAAGGGTTATGTTGAAATCACACCTGGACAGCATTATGCAAAAATTAACGGGCAAACAACCTGGAGATGGCAAGGATGGAACCATCCGTTAATCAATCCACATTCATTTGTTCAAGTACACCATTTTAAATGGGATAAAACATCGATAGATAGAATTAAAGCTGTGGCTGATGTTAAAAAAGATTATTCATATTCTGATGAGTATCGTTTAATGTATAAAGAACTTACAAAAAGCAAATTTAAAATAAATTTAAATAACCCTGAGTTTATGTTTGAATCTAGTAATGGTCAAGCAGAGTTTAAGAGATATAAACAATGGGATAAACTAATAAAAAAAATCATATCAATATGAGTACAAAAGCAGAAAAAGAAGAACAACTTCAAAAGCTAGAAGAAAGAAAAGTAAAAGCGCTTGAGAAAATCGCAAATTCATTAGATGCGTTAACTATTTGGTTTGAAGAAATTGATAAAAAAGAATGGAGCGATAGAATTCAATTTTATTTAGCTGAATGGCACAATACAACTAAACCAAAAGACCCAACAATAGATGGATAAACACAAACTTGGTATCATAGTTCCTTATAGAAATAGAAAACGTGATTTGAGAATATTTTCAAGTCATATGGTTGAATATTTGGAAGATAAAGGAATTGATTATGAAATTATTATAGTTGATCAGGATAGCGCAAGACAATTCAATAGAGGTATGTTATTAAACGTTGGATATACCTACGCAAAAGAATTGGGTTGTGACTATATTGTGTTTCATGATATTGATATGTTACCAATAGATGTGGATTATTCGTATTCAAAACATCCATTGCATCTTGCAACTGATTTTGAATTGGAGGAAGGTGAAAAAAGTAGAGAGATTTTTGATGAATACTTTGGTGGTGTTACAATGTTCACAATAGAAGACTTTGAAAGCATTAATGGTTATTCAAACAAATATTGGGGATGGGGATATGAAGATACTGATCTTTTACTAAGATGTAGAGTTGGTGGTTTAGATCTAGACACACTCGAATTTAAAAACTTTGGTAAGAGTGGAAACGCGTTGTTATTTAATGGGGTCGATGCGTATGTTAAGTGTGATAATATGATCGATTTAAATAATAATGCCACATTTTTTATTTCTTTTTATCCCGAAAAAATCGTTTTAGATCATTATAAAGAATCTGATGAATTTACTGTGTTTAGCATACCTGGATGGGATTTTGCGATTTGTTATAACTCGTTTATGAGATATAATTTTTGTGCATTTGATGGTATGCGTAATCCATATTTTGTTAACTCTAAAATTAAAACAAACTATAAAACAAATATGGCTGTTGTTTTAGATAGAGAAAACAATATTATTAAGGTTTATCAAGATGGTGAATTCATAGGTCAAACTGAGCAATTTAGAAAGTTATATTTCTATAGAAAGGAGCCCAGTTTTTATTTAGGCGCGGGTAATCCAACTAGAGAAAAGATTCCTAATTTTTTTAAAGGAAGAATGGATACTTTCGCATATTATGATGACATGTTAGAGGAGAATGAGATAAAAGAAATTTCACTTAACACTAAACATTATCTAAATGAATCCTTTGGCGATTATAAATCAAAAAATTCACTTAAATTATATTATGAAGCTGATTTTATTGAAAATTACAAACTAAAAGATTTAACAGAAAATGGAAACGACGGTGAAATTGTTAATTGTCAAATAATAAAACAAAGATATACTGAATGTGTAGAAGTAAAAATACCACATAGAAGAAAGTCGTTATTTAAATCACTAAAACATGAAGAAAATGGGTTTTTAGGAAACCGTTGGAAAGACAAAGCAACTAGATGGAATCAATTAAGATTTCACAATGAAGTTTCAATAAACACTAATTTGATAAAAACTGATGGACTATCTGATCTTAAATTTTATGAGCGTCAAAAAATCCATAAGAATAAAATATTACATGTCTACGTCGCAATATGAAACATAAATTAGGTATTTGTATACCATACAGAAATAGAAAAGATCACATTGATCGATTGATCCCACATTTAACTAAACACTTAAATGAAAGAGGTATTGAACACGCCTTTTATGTTGGACATCAAATTGATGATAAATTATTTAATCGCGGTGCAATGAAAAATATTGCGGCGCATGTCGCATTTGAAGATGGTTGTGATTACATAGCCTGGCACGATGTTGATATGTTACCAGATCAAGAGGCCGACTATTCTTATCCAGAAGAAAAACCAATGCATATTGCAACAAAATTATCTAAGTATGGTTACAATTTAGGTTATGACCAATACTTTGGTGGTGTTGTGCTTTTTAATAAAGAGCAAGCATATCTAACAAACGGATATTCAAATGATTATTGGGATTGGGGGCAAGAAGATGATGATCTTTTTTGGAGATGTTATTTTGAATCTCTAACAACCGGTAGAATAATTAAAAAAGAAACTGATAAGTTAATCGCTAATTTCAATGGTGATGATTCCTATTTGGCTATTCCAACGAATAGAGAGATAAGCTCTTGTCTACATGGTGACCATACAATAACATTAACATTCAATGCTGAACAACAAGATCATAAAGTTCCAATTTGGCTTGTTGGTGACGAAGAAAAGAGATTTATTGAATATCCTTTAATTAGAAAAGATGGAAGTTGGACCTGGGGTGTTTCTTTCAATAATTCTAGAGCTGTCACCATGCAATTGTTTGATAGAAATAGTATGCATCATTACAACTGGGCTAAAAGATTTGAAGGTATGTGGACAGAGATTGTTTTTAGTTTCGATAATGAAGAAAAAAATGCTTACTTTTATGTAAATGGTGAATTAATTAGTCAAATGAATGGGGTGAAACAAAACATTCCATTTCCAATTAGAAATGATTTAAAATCTCACGATTCTGTTAAACCTTTTTTACTTGGATTTTGTAATCATTCAAATGTTTTCTATAAAGGTAAAATATGTGACGTGAAAATATATAACAAGTATTTTTCAAATATATCTGATTTATCAACTAACAAAGAAAATCTGGTATTAGATTGTGATTTCACATCACAAGATATTGTTAATCAAAATGTTACATTTACAAAAGAGGATATTGAAATAATCGAAAACGTTGTACCATTTAGAAGAGAAAGTAGATTCTATTGTTTACCACACATAGATGAAGGATTTGTTAATGGTAAGTGGGCTAAAGGTGAAACAACAGCTAGAAATGAAAAAAGATTTGTTACAGAAATGCAACAAAGAAAAATTGATTATAAAAATGATGGGTTAAAACAGATAATGAGTACATTAGAAATCGACAACATTGATGATACTTCATATCCAAATACAAAGTTTATTAATGTTAAAATGATTTAATATGTCTATAGAAGTTAAAAATAAATTAGATAGTGTTGGTTGTGGGTTTTGTTTAGCAAAATGGACACAGGTTACTATTCACTTGTTGAATGGAACAACACATTCATGCCATCACCCAATCCCACATAAAATACCATTAAGCGAATTAGCCAGGAATCCTACAGCTCTTCACAATACGAATTTTAAAAAGCAACAAAGAAGAGAAATGTTAAACGGCGGTAAACCAGCCGAGTGTGAGTATTGTTGGAATGTTGAAAAAAGCTCAGCATCATTTTCTGATAGAGTTTTTAAATCCGCAGAACCATGGTCTATTGATCAATACGAAACTATTAAGAATTTAGATTGGAGAGAAGATTATAACCCTAGATATGTTGAAATATCTTTTGGGAACACCTGTAATTTAAAGTGTGCGTATTGTAGTCCACCTTATTCATCTAAATGGGTTGAAGAAATAAAGAAATTTGGACCATATACCGACAATCATAATTTCAATTCTTTGGAATATGTTGATAATAGAGTAGATACTCGATACAAACTAACTGACGAAAATCCATATACTGAAGCATTCTGGAAATGGTGGCCTGATTTATATAAAGACCTTCACACATTTAGAATTACCGGTGGTGAACCTTTACTTATGGATGACACCTTTAAGGTATTGGAATATATTCAGGAAAACTGGAAAGACAATCCTAATTTATGTTTAGCAATAAACACCAATCTATCAGTACCAAGACCGTTAATAGATAGATTAATTAATATCGCTAGGGATTTAACTGAAAATAATAAAGTTAGAGAGTTAATAATATTCACATCACTAGAAGCAACTGAAGAAGCTGCAGAATATATAAGATTTGGTTTGGATTACGAACAGATATGGAAAAACATAAACGATATTTTAGAACAACTACCTAAAATCGTTATTAATATCATGTCAACATTTAATGCGCTGTCTGTTTTCTCGTATGGTAAACTAATAGATAGGGTATTTGAATATAAAAAGAAATTTCATAATGAAAGTAGATACTGGGGTGAAGCGTTACTTCTTGATACATCTTATCTAAGGTACCCAAGTTTCTTAGCTGTAAACATATTAGATAGGGAACACAAGGAACTTATTTTAGATGCTGCTAAGAAAGCTCTTTATTATGGTAAGTTTGAGAACACTTACGGATTTTCTGATACACAAATTCAGAAAATTAAAAGAACTTATGATTATGCTATTAATAATAATTCGGACACTTATATGAAAATGCAATTTGTTAAATATGTAACCGAATATGATAGAAGAAGAGGTACTGATTTTAAAAAAACCTTCCCACAATTAATTGAATTTTATGATAAATATAAAGACTAACGATACATGGGTTTTATGGCCAACAAACGTATGTTCATCCTTTTTTGATGTTCCTGCTAATCAAGTAATTTCAGGAAACAAGAACTTTACAATAGAGATGGATTTTAAAATTAACTCTATTAGTGAAAATAGCGGAGAAAGGGGCACGGTCATATCTTTTAATCCGGATTATTTTGTTTTACACTATTATAACGAACAGCTTAGTGCTGTACATATGTCCACAAATGGTAGTAAAACACATAATTTTCATAGAGACTTACGCGGTAAAATTAGCATTGGAGAAACGCATAAATTAAAGATCGTTAACCTTGAGTTTTCCGATTTTATTGTATATATTGATGGTAATAAAGTATTAGAAACCAAGGGGTTTGTAGAAACAAAAGATCCACAAATATTCCTAGGATCTGAGACCTTCCCTAACAACATAACAGACCTAAATTCTTGTGATATGGACATTAATGAATTCAAAATATTTCATAATGATGAATTGATATGTCATCACGACTTTAGTAAAATAATTCACAACAAATTTGTAGATTTAACAGATAACTGCAATTTCATTCACAAACTATAATATATGTCAGATCATTTAATTCAATGGAGAGAAAAACACCTTAACTCAATTGGTTGCGGTTTTTGTGCAGCAAAATGGTACAATGCTAGTTTGCATTTGGGTCATGGTTATACTAACTCTTGTCACCTACCTTTACCACATCCAATTGATTTGGAAGAGATTAAGACGAACCCATCAGCACTACACAATACCAAATTGAAAAAAGAGGCTAGAAAAATGATGCTAACCGGGGTAAGACCAGCTGAGTGTTCATATTGCTGGAAGGTAGAAGATGTTGGTAGAAATAACGTATCTGACAGAGTATTCAAAAGTATTATTTACCCAGAAGATGAAATTGCTAAATTAAAAGATATTCCATGGGATCAAGACGTTCTATTAAAAACGGTTGAGGTTTCATTTGATAGAACATGCAACTTCGCTTGTTCATATTGTAACTCTGGATATTCAACTACCTGGGGTAAAGATATTAAAGAGAACGGTGCGTATCAAAAATTCAAGACAACATCAGCTGGTGCATATTATACTGATGGATCGTGGGCCGAAGTGTTTGGTAAAAACGGTGAAAATAACCCTTATGTTCAAGCATTTATGGAATGGTGGCCAGAGTTGTCACAAACATTACAAGAGGTTAGAATTACAGGTGGGGAGCCCTCAACGTCGTTTAACTTTTGGAATTTTGTTGAGGTTATGAAACAGAACCCATCACCAAACTTGAATATGGCGGTGAATTCTAATTTAGGTGTGGATGATAAATTAATTGACAAGTTAATTCAAGCAACACACGAGATTGATGTTAAGAATTTTGATCTATATACTTCAAATGAATCTTTTGGTGCTCACGCTGAATACATTAGAGATGGTTTGAAATATGACGTATGGAGAAAGAATGTTGTTAGAATCATTGAAGAAGCTAAGTGTAGACAACTAATTGTTATGATGACAATTAATAGTTTATGTTTATTTAGCATCACAGAATTTCTTGATGATATGATAACATTGAAAAAGAAATATGGTCAATATAAATTGGTGGTTGATTTAAACATCTTAAGATGGCCTGCATTCATGTCTCCAGTGGCATTACCAAATCATTTAAAACAAATGGTTCATGACAAGTTGAAGACATGGTTCAGTAAACCAGAAAACAGAGAATTATTACACGAAGGTGAAGTAGCACAAATACAACGAGTTATTGACTATGTGGAGGTTGTTGATAAAGGACATATTGCTACTGAAAACGAAATGGAAAAACACTTCCACGATTTTAAAAGCTTTTATGAGCAGTATGATGTTAGAAGAAACAAAGATTTTCGTAAAACATTCCCAGATATAGCTGAATGGTATGATACAATACAAGTTGACTACGCAATACCAAATGTTTCAGTAACAGATGGTAAAATAACCAATTATGAAATTGGAGAATATAAAATAGCTAAACCTAATAATATTATATAATGAGTGCAAAATTTGAAAGCGCCGGAGATAAAGTAAGCGAAAGCTTTTGTATAATGCCTTGGACACATTTACATACGTGGCCAAACGGTAAAGTATTTCCGTGTTGTTTAGCGGATTCAAATTATCCAATAGGTAATTTAAAAAATAATACTTTAGAGGAAATTTGGAATTCACCAGACCTAAAAAAAATCAGAACACAATTTTTAAAAGGTGAACAACCATCAGTGTGTAAAAGATGTTACATGCAAGAAGAAATGGGTACACCATCATTTAGAGTTAGTTCTAATAACCAGTGGGCACATCACATTGATAAAGCTATTGAGACAACAGACGAGGATGGTACTGACAATAATTTTAAATTAAATTATTGGGATTTTAGATTTTCAAATGTTTGTAATTTAAAATGTAGAATGTGTGGACCTGAACTTAGTTCTAGTTGGTATGCTGATCAAATTAAATTTTATGGAAGTTCAACAACTAGCCAAGCGTTAGTTCACATGAATGATGGTAGTTTAGAGGATGTTATGATCTATGTTGATAGATTCATAAATGATGTTGAAGAGATTTATTTTGCTGGAGGTGAACCATTTATTATGGATGAACATTATTTAATTTTAGAAAAATTAATTGCTGCCGGTAACACCAAATGTAGAATTAGATATAATACTAACTTTACTAGTTTAAAGTTTAAAAAATGGGATTTGATTAAATTGTGGAAACCATTTATAAAAGACAATCTTGATAACGTTCGAATATTTGCATCATTAGATGCGATTGGAGATGTTGCTGAGTATGCTAGAAAAGGAACAAAATGGTCAGATGTAGAAGCTAATATTAAAAGATTGAAAGATAATGGAATGAATGTTTGGACTAGCACAACAGTTAGTATTTTTAATATATTCGAGTTACCAAAATTTGTTAATAGATTACATGAATTAGGTGTGCCATTGAATATGATGCAAATGAACAATGTACTTACATTTCCTGATTATTATAATATCAACATATTACCAAAAGAGTTGAAAGAAGATGCTGCAATTACTTTGGACGAACATGTAAAAACACTTAGACATGACCCAGAACATCGTAACATTGAAAATTATTATAATGTAATAAAAAAATATATGGATAGACCTACTGGTAGACCATTAGAAGATATATTAGAAGATTTTAAAAGACACACTAAAATAAAAGACGAAGGAAGAGGCGAATCCTTCATAAAAACATTCCCATATTACAAAGAATGGTATATGGGTGAACCAATTAAAAGATTATGTCAGCGAAAGTTAATTTAAAAGATTATTTCTGTCTACATCCATTTTTGTACACAGAATTCCACAGAGATTGGAGCGAAGGTAAACCAAAAGAAACTCAATATCTATGTTGTCCAGATTGGAACAACGTCAATATTGCAGTATCTGATAATTTAATGGAGAACTGGGAATCTGATGCAGCTAAAAGTGTTAGAGAAGGACATTTAAGCGGTAATTTTGTTGGTTGTAATCCAATCAATTGCCCAGCTTATAACACTCTATTAAACACCGGTAAACCTGCTGGAAGTATTAGACCTATTAGTGAATACTCACCAGAAAGATTCAGCCAAAAAGGACCTGTAAGAATAAAAATATGTTCAGATGATGCATGTAATTTCCGCTGTCCAACATGTAGAGTTGATTTATATCCAAACACACCTGAGAAAACCGAAAGAACAAATAAACTACTTGATAGGATCACAGAATATTATGGTCCAACATTGAGAGAGATTTATTTAAGCGGCGGTGGTGATCCTTTTTATAGTATTCCTATCAGAAATTTTTTAGTTAATTTAAAACAAGAAGATTTCCCAGTGATGGACAGTGTAATTCTACACACGAATGCTTCATTATGGACTGAAAAGTTATGGAACCAAATGGCGGCTATTCATCCACATGTAAAAGACTGTGAAATTTCTATTGATGCTGCAACCAAAGATACCTATGAAAACAAAACTAGATTAGGTGGTAAATGGGATGTATTAATGGCAAACCTTGAGTTCATAAAAACAATCAAGACCATTAAAAGAATTATGTTCTCATTTGTTGTTCAACAAAATAATTTCAGAGAAATGGAAATGTTTGTACAGATGATTGACAGAATATTCAAAGACTCAACGATAGAAAAAATTATACAATTTCAAAAGGTTGTACAGTGGCCTAGTATTTCTAACGAAAGATATAAGGATATGAAGATATGGGAACCAACACACCCAGATTATAATGATTTTGTTTTTGAATTGGCTAAAATAAAAAAATATAAACATATTCTACATAACCTAAATGAACACGTAAATCAAAAACTAATTTAATGATGAAGAAAATGTTACTTGCTGGATGTAGTCATTCCGCTGGATTCGGTCTTGATAACATCAATGATTCATGGGGTAATATTTTTGCAAGCAACAATGGATATGAACTTACAAATGTATCCAAAGCAGCATCATCATTACAATACTCTACACAATTGATTATTGACGAAATCTCTAAAAAAGATTATGACCTTGTGTTATTTCAATTAACAACACTAGATCGGTATCCAATACCATTTAATGGCGAAGCTAGATATTTGAGTAATGATATAACAAAAACTGACGATTTATTAGATGATGTTTTTCATTTGGTACCGGCCAATTATTTAAAAGCAATTGACGGGGTTAGACTACCTGTTGATGTTAAAAATATTAGATTTTTTTATGAAAAGGTGATGTATTCAACGTTTTATTTAAATACAATTTTTAATGAGATTTATCTAATACAGGAAGTGTTGAAATACAGAAACATCACATTTAGAATGATTCCTTATGATGATTATTTCTGGGGGCATCACAGTTTAATTAATGTCTGGAGATCAGACATATCTAATAAAATAGATAAAACATTATATCTTGATTACCCATTTATGAAATGGTTAAGAGACAATTATAACCCAGATGATTATTACTTAGATAATGGGTTTCATCTGAATGTTGAAGGACATAAATTATTTGCTAATGAATATCTAGCAAAACATATAATGATTAATTAATGATTGCAGTTTACGCTTATACACAAAAAGAATATCATTACAAGCCACTGAACAAAGAATTCGTTAGATTGGCTAAATTATCTATTAAATCTAGTAAGAGGTATTATAAAACTAGATTCTACTGTGATGAAGCGTCGTTACAATTTTTTAATGAAAATGAGATATTCTTTGATGAAGTAATAATGGTTGATGATTTTGTTAAGGATTATCCAACAGTATCTTCTATTTCGAAGATATACGCGATGATACATCAAATAGAACCATATATTTTATTGGATTTTGACACTGTTTTATTGGAAGAAATAACATCGCCTCACACAATAACTTATGGTCATCCAGAGATTCAAATAAACAACAAATACATTAGTTTAGATACCTTGTTGTATACCCATAATCGTTATTTAGAACCATTTAATAATCATATTAGAAAATATTTTAATGAGAATGAATTATTAAAAATGGATTGGCTCACATATCCTTCATTTTGTTTGGTTATGGTAAAAGCTCCACTATTAATTGGTGAGATATATTTGAATATTTTTAACACTATTCTAAAGGAAGATATAGCCAAAATACCAAGTGAATTGGTAGAACAGTTTTTATGTCATCAAAAGATCGTTAAATATAAAGTGGATTATGGTTTCTTAAGTACAGACCATTATGAGAATGGAGATCATTTAGATTTTAACATAATAAACATCTTATCTAAGAAATATGTGCACCTGAATATTAATAATAAAAAAATCAAAGATGAGCTTATTTATTTAGAGAATATAATATGAAATATATAATCGGTATTTCCGCATTTTATCACGACTCATCGGTTTGTCTATTTAAAAATGGACAGCTTATTTTTGCGTGTGAAGAGGAGAAATTTACCGGTATTAAACACGATTTTTCATTCCCGCATCAAGCCCTTAATTTTATAATTAAAACGTATAAAATAAAGCGTGAAGAAATCGAAACGATATGTTTCTACGAAGATCCTAAATTGAAACTTAAAAGGGTGATTAATAACATCAAACCTCAATTATTTAGTAATCCATTATACTCTCTTAAATCTTATTACAAAATCAAAAAGAACACATTTGATTTAAATAGGGAATTAAGGAAATACTCTGATAATGTTTTTTATTCTACGCATCACGAAGCTCACCAGTATTATTCATTTTATAGCTCAAGCTTTAAAAATGCGGTTTGTCTATCCATAGATGGGGTTGGTGAAATTGATACCTTATCTATGGGATTGGCAGATAATTTTGGTATTGATTATGTGTCAATGGCTGAGTATCCACACTCTTTAGGGTTATTTTATTCTGCTATGACATCATTTTTAGGATTTAAACCAAATGAAGGGGAATATAAAGTTATGGGATTAGCACCTTATGGTAATCCAGAAAACTATATCGATAAAGTCAGAAAATTAATTACATATAAAAACAGTAAACTTACTTGTAATATGGATGTATTTTGTTGGGATAGTTCTACAAAGTACATGTATAACCATAATCTACTGGAATTGTTGGATTTAGATCCTAGAGTTGTTGATAGTGAAATAACCCAAGTACATAAAGATTTAGCAGCAGCAGTACAAAAAAGATATGAGGAAATTCTTTTTGAAATTCTTAAATCTATATCAATTATAACCGATAACACTAACCTATGTTTATCTGGAGGCTGTGCTTACAATGGCACAGCTAATGGCAAGATTATTAATAATAGTCACTTCAACAATATGTGGATACCATTGGCACCTTCTGATGCTGGTTCTGCTATTGGCGCCTGTGTTCACTACATGGTTAAGAACAAAAAATTAAAAGAAAGAATCCCTAAAAACCCATATCTAGGTCCCCATTTTTATTTTGATGAGTTTATTAAAAATGTGAAAAATTTAAAATATTTTAAATTTAGATCTGAAGAAATGTTAATAAAGAAGGTGGCTGAAAAATTAAAAAATGGTAAGGTTGTTGGTTGGTATAGAGGTCATATTGAGTTTGGGGCTAGGGCGCTAGGTAATAGATCAATTTTAGCAAATCCAACATTACCTGGAATGAAGGACAAGATTAATAAAGTTATTAAAAAGAGAGAAGGGTTTAGACCATTTGCTCCGATGGTTGTAAAAGAAAAACAAAATATATACTTTGAAATGTTTGATGATATACCATATATGAATCAAATAGTTAAAGTTAAAGACGAATACATTGATAAGTTACCTGCGGTTACTCATATCGATGGTAGTGCTAGAGTACAAACAGTTTATAAATACACCATAATTCATGACCTTCTTTTAGAATTTGAAAAATTAAGTGGCTATCCAATTTTATTAAACACTTCTTTTAATATTAAAGACAAAACAATGGTGTTAACGCCAAAGGATGCTATTGACACATTTAATAATACTGAAATGGATTTTTTAGTTATAGGTAACTACCTTATATACAAATAGCTTATGGGTAAATTATATGTTTTTGGTTGTTCATTTAGTGCGGTGCATAATATACATTTATTAAATGATCCTGTTTTTAAAAAATATTATGAATTTAGGGGCGGAAGTTTTCCTACAACATGGTCTGAAATATTGGCCAATAAATTAGGATTAGAATTAGTTAACACCGCAAAATGGGGATCTGACAATTATACAATATTTGAAAGTTTCTGTAAAGTATCTGATAAAATTACTTCAGATGACATTGTTATAATTGGTTGGTCACAAACACTTAGATTCAGATTATATAGCAAATCAAGAAATTGTTTAGATAGTGCTAATGTATGGAAAACCAATAAAAATGACTTTTTCTATAATATCTCACAACAGACAATTGATGAAATTATAGTTAATAGAGATCATAAATTTTGGGTAGATGAAGTATATAGTTGGATGAATATTATTACACACTTATCAAAATTAAGTAATTTTAAATTGTATTATTGGTCATTTTTTATTGAGTTTCCGGAAATGTATATATTAAACGATGTTCTTAATTTAGGTGCTAAATATATTTCTCATGAAACTAATAATGAAATTATAAATGAACATATGGGAGAAATAGGGCATAAAAAACAAGCCCAATATTTTGAAGATATTATTTTAAACAAACAAAAAATAAGATTAATATGAAATGGATAATGAATTGGTTTTTAACTAAAATAGAAGAATATAAACGCAAAAAAAGAATTAAGAAAAAACTAGAAGAATTGCGTAAAAAGGACCCTTTTATGTATAATCATTAATATTTGGTTTATTGAAAAAAAATCATTATATTAAAGGGTATGATATATTGGTTTACAGGACAGCCTGGATCGGGTAAAACAACCCTAGCACTAGAATTAATGAAACAGCTTCCGTCAACATTAAGGGTTCATATTGATGGAGACGACTTAAGGGATATTTTTGTAAATAAAGATTATTCGGAAGCTGGCAGAAGAAAAAATATTGAAAGAGCACAGGATATCGCTAAGTTCTTGAGTATCAAAGGATATTCCGTTGTTGTTTCCTTAGTTTCCCCTTACAAAGATCAGAGAGAAAAATTTAAATCAGAAAACAGCGTTGTAGAAATTTATGTTCATACTTCCGAAATTAGAGGTAGAGAGCATTTTGCTGTTAATGAATATGAACCACCTACTGAAAATTACTTAGATTTGGATACAACAAATCAAACAATAGAAGAAACCACTAACAAATTACTTAATATTATATTTTTATGAAAAAGTACGCAATGTACATCGGAAGATGGCAAAATTGGCATGCTGGCCATGAATGGTTGATTAATCAACAATTAAACAAAGGAAAAAATGTTTGGGTAGCGATTAGAGATGTACAAGTTGATGAAAATAACCCAAAAACAGCACAGGAAGTATTATCTATGTTGCAAAACGAACCGTTCTTTCAAAATAATTGGGATAAGATTATGATATCTATTATCCCAGATATTGAATCGGTTAATTATGGTAGAGGTGTGGGGTATGATGTGATATACCATGAACCCCCAACAGAGATTGCTGAAATAAGTGGAACTAAAATCAGGAAAGGAGAAATAAATTCAGATGGTAGTAGAGCGTAAAAGACACATAGCAAAAACTGTATCATATAGAATCATTAGTACATTAATTGGTTTTGTAATTATGTGGTGGGTTAGTGGATCAGTAAAAGTAGGTGCAGCTTTTGGTGTCGCAGAATTAGTTTATAAACCAATACAATATTATATTCATGAACGAATATGGTATAAGTGGATTAAGTACGGATTAAAAAAAGAAAAATAACGTGAAAAAAGTCGTGATAGTTGGTGGAGGTACTGCTGGATGGTTAACTTCATTGGTGGTAAATAAATTTTGGAAAGACACTAGTGTTACATTAATAGAGAGTTCTAAAATTGGAATATTGGGCGCCGGAGAAGGTGGTACATCTAACTTTGGGAAAATGCTAGCACTATTAGATATTAATCAGAATGAATTCTTCGAAAGAACTAAATCAACGGTAAAAGGTGGCTTACATTTATATAACTGGACAGGTAATAATGAATTATCAAAACACCTCTTCTTTGGTGATGGTCCAAACGAATTCAATAAATCATATGCATATCATTTTGACGCTAGATTAGTTGCATCATACTTTAAAGAAATTGCAATTAATAGAGGGGTTAATTGGATTGATGGTGAGGTAAGTGAAATAAAAAATAAAAATAACATTATTTCGGAATTACAATTAAAAGATGGTAGTATTATTGATTTAGATTTTGTCTTCGATTGTAGTGGGTTCGCTAAAATTATTATTAATGGTGTACACAATGAAGATTGGGTTAGTTATACCGATTACTTAATGATGAACAAAGCACTAGTATTCTTTTTACCACAAGAAAACAAATATGAATTAAATGATAAAACATATACAGAAATGGTCTCGATGGATTGTGGTTGGATGTTTAAAATTCCATTACAACACAGATGGGGCTGTGGGTATGTTTTCAATGACAAATATATAACCGTTGAAGACGGGAAAAAAGAAGTTGAAAGTCTATTAGGACACGAAGTCACATTACAAAAAGTATTTGATTTTAATCCTGGTACACATAAAAGAAGTTGGATTGGGAATAGTATATCTATAGGTTTGTCTTATGGATTTATAGAACCATTGGAAGCAACATCTTTAATGTCAACTATAATGCAGTTAAAAAAATTAATTGACATAAACTTCGATGATCAACATATTGAGAAGTACAATAAATGGTGTTACCAAATAAATGAACAGAATTTAAATTTCATAAGATACCATTATTTGTGTGAGAGGGACGATACTCAGTTTTGGAAAGATTGTACATCAATGCCAATACCTTCAAAACTAAAAAAGATATTAGACAAAAATAATTACATTACAGCTAAAAGTGATGTGGAATTATTATCATCTTTTGAGCTGGAAGATATTTCACCAAATGAACTTACATTTTTCGTAAATAACTATTCAACTATTTTCAGAAAGAACAAAAAAGTACATAAAAAAGAATTAATATAAAATGGAGAAATTATATTTTGACGATTCGACATATATTTGGAAAACAAAGTTAAATCGCTTACATGATAAATCAATTTTATTGAAAGAAGCTAATTTCATCATTCAATCCCAACCAGATATTAAAACAGACGGATTTGGATACAAGAAAGAGTGGAATAACGATATTAATTTTACGGGTGAGATTAACATTGAAACAAAATTAGATGAAGTTATTCAAGTAGGAATTAATTCCTGTAAAGAGTTATATGAAGAGAAGAAGATAGTTTATAATAAAGTCAATACAGATGCTTGGGTTAATGTTGTTCGCGCAAATAATCCGGTTCAAATAAACTTCAAACATGAAGAATTAAATGGTGTTGATAAGTTCCATGTACACACAGACATAAATAAAGAGATGAAATCATTTGTACCGCATTACACTTATGTTTATTACATTCAAATGCCAGATGTTATGAACGAAGAAGATGGGGTATTATATTTTAGAGGTAAAAACAAAAATGAATACTGGATTAGACCCGAAGAAGATGATTTAATAATAATGGAAGCAGATATGCCACATAGTCCAAATAGTGCGCCTAACTCAAACGTAGACAGAATAGTTATAGCTGGTAATGTTGGGTTTGAATATATTAAAAAAGAAAAAACATTTATTTAAAAACATGTTTACAAGATATATTGAAGATTTTTTAACTAAAGAGGAATGTCAATCGATAATAAAATTGGGGGAATCTGTTGGGCTAGAACGAATGAATTCATCCCTATTGGTAAACGGTAAACTTGTAAGAGAGAATATCGAATATAAAGAAAATAAAAGAATGGGTGGTTACTTTATAAATGAAACGCTTGAGGTACCTCTACTAAAATACTTATCAAATAAAATAATTGATTTATCAAATCAAATTAATCCTTATAAAGGTATAACATATAAGGATGTTAAAAAATATTCCTTTAATCGATATAGCGCCGGAGATTTTCTAGGGTGGCATTCAGATGATCATGAAGTTTTAGGTGGTGCTACCATAACCTACATAATCCAACTTAATGAGGATTACGGTGAGGGTGAAATCATGTATAATCTAAATGATATCGAGTATAAAGTGAATAAAAAAGAGGGTAGCTTGTTCATATTCGATTCTAACATTAAACACTCTGTGAATCAAGTAACACATGGGGAAAGATTTTCTTTAAATGTGTGGCCAACAAAAATATCTCAAAAAACACTAATATAATGTTAATAGAAAATAATTTTTTTTACTTAAGTCTACCCAGATGCGCATCTACCGCATTTAATTATTCATGTATTCTTAATGATCTTAAAATACAAACCAATAATGGTGAATGGGAAAATGCTAATTCTGAAATTGATTTTAAAAAAGTAGATCCTAAAAAATTAATGGATTATATATATCACGGACACGAATCGTTAAGTGAACTACAATTAAAATTTGGTAAAAACTATCCAGTGATTGCTGTTAAGAGAGATAGACATGAACGTTTTTTTTCGTTATATAAACACGTTTTATTTGATCTACAGCGGCTAGGTTATACCGAAATACATGAAAGGTTTTCTAATTTTAGCCTGGATGAATTGTTTTTTTTCAACAAAGAAGATTTATCAAGCAAAAGACGCAGATGGGATATCATTTGTGATTATTTAATTGATTTAAAACTTATAGATCAAAAAATAGATGTATCAGTCACTTCGATGTTTAAAAAATCAAGCGAAGGGTATTTTAAAGAAAATACAAAAGGTTATGTTGTTAATATGGTTGATATATTAATAACCCCCCTTTCTTATTGGACAAATAACGACCCAAATATTATCTGGTTCGACTTCAATGATATGAGTAAGCTTGAAGAGTGGGTTACACAACAATTAAATAAACCATTTAAATTATATTCAGTTAATTCAAGTAAACATATGGATTGTAATATAACTCTAAATGAGGATTTTATTAAAAAATATGACGCTATTTATGACTATTATGATTTTACCAAAACAGAAAAAAGTTTAATATGATAGATTATAAAGAAATTTTCGAAGCTTGGAAAACATCCTTTAATCATACACCAGAACAAGAAAAGCTCGCGCAAGAAAGGTTGAACGTGTGCTTAGGTTGTGAATATAAAAAAGAAGTTTTAAAAGGGGTTAAATGGTCTGCCTATTGTAGTGACTGTGGTTGTCCGTTGAACAAAAAAGTCTTTTCTAAAACCTTTAACCCATGTACCCAAAAAAAATGGGTAGATGTAGACAGCAAATATATTGATTACCTACCCACCAAACAAGATAATTCGTTAATCTAATATATACATATATATGGTCATTTTCTATAAAACGATTGACAAATAATCCCTTAATCTGTATATTTATTTAAGTACAACAAAAAATATGAAAGCAACAATAATTGGTAGTGACTTACTACAGAAAGATGATTCGGTTAAGTTTTTAGAAATAAACACTAACACAACAATTTATAATCAAGGTGCGGATTTGCTAGATTATGATCCGTTATTTACAGTTTTAAATGACAACAATATTACTGAATTTCACTTTATATGGACTGAAAGTGATTCATATAAACCATTAACAGAACAGTATAGATTTAAAAAAATATTAGAGCAAAAATGTCAAGAAAATAATATTTCATTTAATGAATATATCGTTCCAATGAATTCTGTAACTGTTCCATATGTGGAAGATGCTGCTCACAAATTCATATTAAGACAAGCCTTTGATACTACGGCTTTAGTTGACGAAACATATTGCGCTGACAAATTTGAGTTTTTTTCATTAATGAGTGGATCTACTTATGTTCCTAAAACATATTTTTCGTCTAGCCAATTAAGTTTAAATACGCTACATGAGGTAGATTATAGTAAACCAGAACCAAATATTTTAGTAAAATCAAGACACCCAAGATACGATGTGCTTGCTTATCCCGCAATTTACAAAGTTGGTGATTCAGCAGAATTAAGTAACTTAAAAGCATCTACAGACGTTGATTATTTGATGCAAGAATTTATATTCTCAGAAGAGAATTTAGTTAATAATAGATTTTCTATCATTAGAAGTATTGATATTATTTATGGTCCTGACTTGGATGTTATACATATGGGTGGGTATACTCAATCAACAATATTACCAGTATCATTCTTTCCTGATGAGTATTTACCAGGAACCAGCAAATTAAATCAAAAAAGCAGATTCAAATATATTACCAAAGAAATCGGTGAATCAACAGCAAACGATTACCACACTGATGATGATAGTATAATTTTAAATTATGATGGTACCTTAACAGATGTTGATACAATACAATTAGGGGATTACATGCGTTCAATTGATTATGTTGATTTAAATGGTAATCACGCTTCTAATTTTGAAGAAGATAAAATGGAAACATTTGGGTGGGATAGTAATTTGCAACAAGACAATGAAACTTTAACCCAAACAGGTACAACATTACAAAATAAATTTTCGTCTGTTGTAGATACAATTTATGTTAGAATCACGTTAGTTGATGGTAGAACATGGGTTGATGCGCCATCATGTGTATACTATATTGAAGAGAAAGATTCAACATCAACTAGGTTTGAAAAAGTGAATAAAATGTATGTTGGGGACAAATTAGTTATAACAGATGCAAGTACAAATCAGTTAACAAAAGTTGAGATCGCTAGTTTAGAAATGGAACATGCACAAAAGACAATATATAGTTTAGATTTTGAACCTTCTGACTTGTTCCTAGTTGATATCGGCGATGGCGATTTTAGTGTGATGCACAATGCTTGTTGGTGTCCTTGGAACTATTGTGGGCACTATTGTAACTCATGGGGATGCGCAGGTTGTGGAGGCGGAGGTTTAGAAAAACTTTAATAAAACAATATAAAAAAAATTAATATGGCACAAAATATAAGAGTTGAAAGACCGGCACAAACAATTAAACCAATTGTAGCACCAATATCTAATACAGTAAAACAAAAAATAGCAACTGCGTTTCAAGATGTTGTAAATAGAATAAAAGAAAAACACTTATCATAATTCTATGAATTATGAGGTTATTTACATTTGGCGATAGCTGGACGGAGGGTGTTGGGGGTAATTTAAATGAGGAGCAGACTACAAATATCCCAGAAGAGAGAACAGCAATAAGGCAAAAATATTGTTGGCCAAAGCACTTATCAGAATTACTCAAATATGATGTTAAAAATTACGGCGTAGGTGCATTTTCAAATAACTTAATTTTCAATACTGTTTGTCACCAACTAAAAAATGAAATCATCACTCAAGATGATTTTGTTGTTATTATGTGGAGCTCATCTTTAAGGGACGATCTACCTTTTTTCCCTAACGAAAATAATTTTAATATTTGGGGTAATAGATACAAAACTAAAGAACATTTATTTAAATTTATTTTTGATGGTGTTAATGGGGATAATGTAAATTATAATAGAGCAGAAAAGAATTTTAGGGATTATTATATTAATAATTTGTTTAATGATGCTTACTATGATATTATAAATCAAAATTATATATTATATCTTCAATTTATGTTTAACGAATTAGGAATTAATTATATTTTTTGTGATGCATTTGACAATATGATTAATAAAAATATTGAACAAAATATTGATAAAACAAATTTAATTAATCAAAATAGATATTGGGGATATAAAGACAAAACCATGGTTAATTTATTAAACGATACTAAAAGAAAAGACGTATGGGAGGATAACAGCCACTGGGTAAGGGCAACTATGGGTAAACATCCAAATAACAATGGTTATAAATTAATAGCGGATGAATTATATAGATTCATCAGTGAAAATGATTTATTAACACATGGTACCACAAAAAATTCATATTTAATATGAATTACAAAATAAATACGTTTTTTTCTAAAGAACAATGTGAGTATCTCATTGATTTCGCAATTAAAAACGGTGAACAATTCTCTTACTTTAAAGAGGAAGAAAATAGTTGGGATTGTAGGAGAATATATGATCAAGAATATAAAGAATATGTTTTGAATAACATATTACGAGTACAATCATTTGATAATTTTAATATACGAAATATCAATGTTAGTTTAACTCGTTATTACGAAAACAGAAGGTTAGATCTACACTTAGATAAAACATCAAATTATACTACTGTGATATCTTTAACTGATGATTATGAAGATGGTAGATTTGTGTTATCAAGTACACAATGTAAATTAGATGATGCGACTACAAAATTACATTTGGGTTTAGGGGTGGGGGTGACTTTTGAGGGTAATAAGATTTATCACGGTGTTATGCCAGTAAAAACCGGAATTCGTTGCGCACTTAATATTTGGATGAATAATACTGATTTTGAGTATTATAAACTAGATAAACAAAAAAAATTAATATGAAAATAGCAATTCTAACCTCAGCTAGAAGTGGGTCAACTAGTTTGTATCATCTAATAGAGGAATCCCTTACTGGTTATTTGTGTATTTCTGAACCGTTTAATGCTTATTGGAGAAAACCAGCCGGGCTTAAACTATATGACGTTGATTTTTTTAAAGATAAAGAAAATGTTTTTATCAAAACATTTGTTAGTGAACTTCAAAGACCTTTAAAATATCTAAACGATGAACCAGCTTACTGGGAGTGGTTCTTTAATTATTTTGATAAAGTGATTATTCTGGATAGAAAAAACAAGCACCTACAAAGTGAAAGTTTAACATATCACATGAAAAAAAAAGATTTGTATAGTTGGCAAAAGAAACAATATTATGACCTTTCAAATATAACTGCAGAAGAAATCGAAAAAAGTCGGTTGATTTTGAATAGTGATTCGGAAAAAATGACGAATTTCTCTAAAAATGGGTATCCAATCTTTTATTTTGAGGATTTATTTATCGATAAAAATAAGGAAATCGCATTAGCCCTGTTTCAGTATATTCGTTTAGAGTTAAAAGAAGATTTATACCAAAAATATATAAACTCGGATTTGTTTAAAATTAGATTAAACGAGGGGGATCAAAGATTTACCTCCCTGATTTAACTAATAAACTAAAAAAAGACTAATATAATCAATATGTCTTTATTAATGTGAAAGAATAACGCATAAATAAAGTATTTATCTAAATAAAATAACACAATATTTAGATGAATATTTTTGATCCACAAGTATCGGGTTCCCTGTCGGTTTCGGGCTCAAGTGAAATTTCAGGTGATTTAAGAGTCTTAGGTACCTTATTTGCCACAATTTCAGGTACAGCAGAAAATGCTGTATCAACCTCACATGCTGCAGCATATACCCTAACATCGAGTTTTCACCAATTTACCTCATCTTACACTACTGGGGCGTTTACAGGTTCTTTTAGTGGTGATGGTGCTGGTTTATATAACATCCCCGCTAGTGGGGTTACTGGTTTAAATTTAACCAGGATTGCTGACGGCTCTGCTACCGCGTCCATTTCTCAGGCTGATGGTCTTAGAATTAACACTAATGCGGAATTAACTGGATCATTGAAAATATCAAATATTAACCTTGGTTCGGATAAGGTTATACTGGTTAATGTAACAGACTCTGGTGGAAAATACTTTATTGATGGGGTAAGAAACCCAGTTTTAAGTCTAATAAAAGGATTCACATATAAATTCTTATTTCCAAATATAGGGGCACACCCATTTAGATTTTCAACAACAAATGACGGAACTCACAATGGCGGGTCAACATATAGCACTGGTGTTACCACAGGTTCTACACCAGATTACATTCAAATTGAAGTAACCGATAGTACACCATCTACACTATATTATTACTGCACCTCACATCCTGGTATGGGTAATGGTATTGGTGTGTATTCGGATCTTTTAAATGTTGAAGCAGATAGACAAGTTGTGTATGTAGATCCATCAAGAATTGCTACAACTGGATCAAATACTTTTATAGGTACTGAAACAATTAGTGGGTCACTTTCAGTTACCGGATCTGTTAATATAACAGGCTCTATTTCTTTAAACGGTCAAGCGATTGGTACAGGTAAATTAGATGAGGTAGTATTCAATAGTTATACTTCATCTAACGACACAACAAATAGTCTACAAAACAGTAGATTAGATTTGTTGGAAACAGCGACGTCATCGTTAAATACATTTAGTTCAAGCACAAATAGTAGATTAAACACGATTGAATCAACAACTGGAAGTTTAAATAGTTTTACCTCAAGCACTGATGGTAAATTATTAGCTATTGAAACATCTACCGGCAGTTTAAATACATTTACTTCAAGTACAAATAATAAACTAAGTGCTATTGAAACATCAACTAGCAGCTTAAATTTATTCACATCAAGTGCTGATTTAAGTTTAAATTCTGTTCTTACTAGTACAGCTAGTTTAAACTCATATACAAGTAGTAATAACACTAATATTGATGCTATTCATACTGCAACAAGTAGTTTGAATACTTTTAGTTCGTCAATATTAAATGCTATTGAGGTTACCGGATCTAACTTAACAATTAAGGGTGATTTATTAGTTAAAGGTACAACGACACAAATTGATTCTACAACTCTTAACATTGGTGATAATATTATATCATTAAATGGTACAGCAACAAATAATGCTGGCCTTGTTGTTCAAGACGCTAGTGGTGCAAGTATCGTTTCAGGTTCATTATTATGGGACACATCAACAGACTTTTGGAAGGCTGGTAAATTAGGTAGTGAAGAAAGAATTATATTAGTTAATGAATATAATACATTCTCAACTTCAATAGATTCTAGAGCGACTAGTTTACAAACTGCAACTAGTTCTTTAAATTCATATACAAGTAGCAATACTAGTAACATAAATGCAATTCACACTTCAACAAGTAGTTTGAATACATTTACATCTAGTGCTAACGGTAGATTAGATTCTTTAGAAACAAGCACAGGTAGTTTAAACACTTACACTAGTTCAACAAATACGAGATTAGGTGTGATCGAATCTACAACAGGTAGTTTAAATACATTTACTTCAAGTACAGATAGTCGTTTAAATGCTGTTGAGACTTCAACTAGTAGTTTAAATACATTTAGCTCTAGCACAAATGATAAATTATCATCTTTAGAATCTGCTAGTTCAAGTATTAGAACAGATTTTAATTCATATACAAGTTCAAATAATACTGTCGAGTCTACACAAAACAATAGATTAGGTGCGTTAGAAACTACAACAGGTAGTTTAAATTCTTATACAAGTAGCAACACTACAAATATAAATGCAATTCATACCGCAACAAGTAGCCTTAATAGTTTTACTAGTTCTATTAATACAACTGTTAAAAATAAACTAAATGCTGATGGTGTAATATCCGGAAGCATTCAAGTTGAAATTACTGGAACTACTGGTTATTCAACATTTAGTGGATCAATAGCAACAACAGATTCAACACAAAACGATAGAATCGCCGCATTAGAATCAATGACTGGTTCTTATGCAACAACTGGTTCAAGTAATATTGTTGGTAATCAAACAATTACGGGATCTGTTTATATTACACAAAACTTAACTGTTCTTGGAACATCATCTTTCCTTTATTTAACCGCATCACAATTAGCTGTAAGTTCATCAACAATATCAGTTAACGTTTTCGAACCTGCGGAAAGATTTGGTGGATTAAAGGTATATGATAGTGGTTCATTATCTCATCAAGCAACAGCGTCACTTTTATGGGATTCACAAAATAATCATTGGATATATCAAAACGCAGCTGTTGGTGGTTATTCTGGTGGTATGTTAATTTCTGGTCCGAGAAATACTGGAAGTTTAGGTGATGAGGTTGGAACTATTGCTAACGTTGTAATGAAAGGACAAGGTGGCGATCATATCACAGGTTCAAATATTACTGACACTGGTACAAAAGTTTCAATCAATTCAAATACTGAAGTAACTGGAACTTTAAAGGTTACTGAAAATATAACTAGTCCTAATATAACTGCAATAGAAACATCTACCGGCAGTTTAAATACATTTTCATCATCTATTTTAGCAGCTGTAGAATTAACAGGTTCTAACCTAACAGTTAAAGGTAACTTATTAGTTAAAGGAACTACAACAAATGTTAATACAACAACACTTGATGTTGATAATAACTTAATTAACTTAAACGGAACAGGAGCAACACTTGCTGGTTTAAGAGTTAAAGACACAACAGCACCAAATCAAGTTTCAGGATCTTTATTATGGGATGCAACAAATGACTATTGGATTGCGGGTCAATTAGGTTCAGAACAAAGATTAGTTAGAGAAACAGAATTTAATAATGCTGTAAATAGAGTTGGTAGTTTGGAAACTGCGTCAGCATCGTTAAATACATTTACAAGTAGTGCTGCAAGTAGATTATCTTCACTTGAAACTGCAAGTGGTAGTATTAGAACTGACTTTAATTCATACACAAGTAGTAACAATACAACAAACAATACACAAAACAGTAGATTAAATTCTATTGAATCGACGACTGGTTCTTTGAATTCTTATACTAGTTCAAATACAACTAATATAAATGCTATTCATACCGCAACAAGTAGTTTGAATAGTTACACAAGTAGTAACAATACAAGTATATCATCTTTAAACTCATATACAAGTAGCAACACAACAAATATAAATGCAATTCATACTGCAACAGGTAGTTTGAATTCATTTACAAATTCATTTAATAATGCATTCAGTTTAAGTGGTACTGATGTTACTGTTAGAGGTAACTTTACAGTATCGGGCACAACAACTACTGTTAATTCAACAACGGTAGCAATAGGTGATAATATCATTCAATTAAATGGTTCTGGTGCAACTAACGCGGGTATTGTTGTTAGAGATGCAACATCACCAACAACAACATCTGGTTCATTATTATGGGATACAACAAATGATAAATGGATTGCTGGCCCGTTAGGTGCTGAAGATGATGTTGTTTTAAGAACAGCAACACAAACATTAACAAATAAAACAATCAACGCATCTCAATTAGTTGATGCGTCTGTAACAAATGCGAAGTTACAGAACAGTTCGATTACAATTGCTGGCACTGCAACATCATTAGGTGGAAGTATATCTGCCGCAACTATATTAAGTGGTACAGGGGTATTTTCAGGTTCAGCACAGTTACCATCTGGAACGGTATCGGGATCTGCGCAAATAATTTCGGGATTAGTTGGTACAACAATACATTCGGGATCGTTCTTTAATGGTATATCGGTTGTTTCTGGTTCAGCACAGATAAGTTATAGTGGATTAAGTGGTATACCAAGTGGTATTGTGTCTGGATCTTCACAAGTTTCATATACTGGGCTATCCAACATACCAAGCGGTATTGTTTCTGGTTCAGCTCAATTAACATCAACGTTTGTACAAAAGGCTGGTGACACAATGACCGGTCAATTAATTGTTGGTTCAACAGGAACAGGTAATTCACCAGTATTAAGATTAAACAATTCAAGTGCTAGTTCTTTTATTCATTCATTAGAGGCGATTGGTGCTAATATGACTGCTGGTCAAACAAATATTATAGTTGTTGGACAAGCAGGTAGTACTAAAAATAGCGGTTATATTGGTTATAACTGGTCAAGCGGCGGTTCAAACAGTAACTATGTTAGTATTGGACACTGGGGAGCAGATCACTTATTAAGAATATATGGTGACGGTACTGTTTACATGGGTACAGTAACAACTGGTACATGGCAAGGTAGCCCGATTGCAAATGCTTACTTAGCAAACCCATCTTTCAACATTGGTACAACATCAATATCTTTAGGTAGGGGATCATCAGCACAGACTTTAACTGGTGTTTCAATTGATGGTAATGCGGCAACAGTAACAAACGGTGTTTATACAAATGGTTCATATTCTGACCCTTCTTGGATAACAGCATTAGCTGGTTCAAAAATAGGGGGTGCAGTTGCAACTGCAACAAATGCAACAGCCGCAGCTAACATTTCACTTACAAGTTTAGGAAATAGTTCGGTAAATGTTGGTAATGGTAGTAGTGCGGTATATAGAAACGAAAATGGTAGTGGTGCGGCGTTAGCATATTCTCCTGTTTTCCACGCAGGAGCAGGTGATACAATGTGGCAAATACAAGGTACATATGGTACTTCTGGTAACGGTACATTTTATTTTAGACAAGGATATAATGGAAGCTGGGGTAACTGGTTAACAATGTTATCATCAGCTAACTATAATTCATATTCACCAACACTAACGGGAACTGGTGCAAGCGGTAACTGGGGTATTAATATTACAGGTAATGCTGCAACAGCAACATCTGCGGACCAAATTGATGGTATTAGTTTTGTTAATAGTAACATTAATAATGCGTTGAATGCAAATAGTATTGATTCAAACGTTATTGGTTATGTAACAAACGTAGATGGTTCAAGCACTAACTTAACAGGTAACTCAACAGATGGTGCAATATACGGTCAAGCATACAGTTCAAACTGGCAACATCAAATATATGGTGATTATAGAACTGGTATCATGTATGTTAGAGGTAAGAATAACAACACTTGGCAGTCTTGGAAAAGAGTCGCGTTAAGTAATTCAACAACATTCTCAAACGTATCAAGTGTTACCTTTACACATAATTTAGGAACTGCGAACTTAACCGCACAAGTATTTGATAGCAGTAACAATATGTTCTTCCCTTCTGAAATAACCATAACATCTACAACAGTTACAGTAACTTTTGCTGCTAATAGATCAGGAAGACTTGTTGTTACCGGATAAAATTCGTATATTAAAGTATGTTAAGAGAAAATGTAATTGTTAGTGGCTCTTTAGATGTTAGTGGACAATATATTATACCCAGAGGGCCAAGAGCCAATAGACCAGGTAGCCCGGAAATCGGGTCCCTTTATCTTGAAGAATCTGATAGTGGAAGTTTTGTTGTAACATATACAGCGGCATCCAATAGAGATAATGGATGGGAACC
>JACCDM010247430.1_pt1 | contig 29167 bp, 25 predicted proteins | sample 7445851 | NCBI WGS metagenome assembly JACCDM01 (sample SAMN15323438, study PRJNA562643) | freshwater metagenome | isolation source: river surface water | place: USA:Blue River Watershed | collected 2017-08-16
ATGGGCTTTAAAGCCCATAAAAAACAATTGAATCATTATAATCTAGAATAAAACACTTTGGAAATGGGTTCAGATGAACATAAGAACAAATACTTTGAAAATGATTTTTAAATTGATGCATAAAAAAATACTTTGGAATTAAATTTTAATGCATTAAATAACATATTTCCAAAGTATTTTTTCTTATGTTGCTACGCAACATAAGAAAAAATACGTTTTTTTGGTACCCCGTAAAGGGGTACCAAAAAAACAAAATTGAATCGCTATTATTTAATATCATTAATCAATCGTGAATAGCTGAAGAATATCTAAAATGAGCAATATGTCAGAGCAAGATTATTTTAAAGGCTTTATTAATTTCGCAAAAGAAAAATGCGACACAAACACAGCAAGTATTATCCAAAGAATTGATAATAATGATAAAGTTGCTTATGTGATTAGTTTTAAATATAAAGACTTTAAAGGATATTCAAGAACAAATCCCATGTATAGGCCATCACTTCTCCGATTTTTAGAAATTGCAAACAGCGATATGGTATTCAAAAAATTAAGCTATCGTATTCATCTTAAATCCATAGATCAAATTGAATATTTAAAAGTCGAAAACGATTCTTCAAGAAAGGAGGAAATTATTTGCCAACATTTTATTAAAGATTTTGAATTATTAAAAATTAATGAAGAGTACTTTGTTAAAGCGGAAGGTTTATTTTTCAATACTGATCTGGATACGGTTTATTATGAGAAAAAAACTGATTTTATGAAAATTGTTGGATATGAACGAGGTTTTAAAGGGACTGGATCCATTGGTGCCAATGGATTTGTAGAAATGTTCAAAAACAAATTTGAATTCAACAACGGCCCTCGCGTTAATTATTTTAAATATAATGATAAAATTAGGGATGCGTTTCTTTTCATTATAATCATATTAGCAATATCTACATCAGTCTTCTTTGCTTGTTCCGTTATGGAAAGTAAAGGAAATTTTTCATTGAAGTCCAAATATGAAAATATTATTTCTGATAAAAATAATATTATCAATGATTTGCAACTTCAACTTAAAAATCTTACGCTCGAACATAATGAAACTATTAGTTTACTCAATGAAACTAATGTAAAAAATACTCTTGAGAAATCACAAGTGACGGGAGTGTTTTCTGCCGTGGCTCTTTGCACAATTATGTTATCTGCCTTGTTATATAATGATCTTAAAAATGCCTTAAAACAGGGTGGGAAAACAGAACAGTTGCGAAAATATACACAATCTCCAGATAATTTACCCAATTGGGATAAATTAACTGAAGCGAATAAATTAACTGAAATTAGTGATTTACCCAAACCTATTAAATTGCCTGGCAAAGGAAATGGTATTATTTGGGGTAAAGCTCCTACCAAAAACAAATTAAAATTCACAAAGAAAGTTTAATTGCCTTCGCACAATCCTGCCGCGAAATTGATCTATTTTTCATATTATTTTTTTCAAATTATTTTTTTCTGCATCCGTTTAAAGCCCTTTTTCAACGTATTTTTTCTTATGTTGCTATGCAACATAAGAAAAAATACGTTTTTTTTGGTAGACCTACGGGCTACCAAAAAAAACAATTGATTCGTATTATTTTAATATTTAAACCCTATCAATTGACCCAAACAAAGCTTTGAATAACATGACCACTGATGTTTTACAGAAGAAAACTGATCTTATTAGCCCTATTCCCGCCGCAGAAAACAATAATTCGTCAAATACATCCGTGTCTGTTGATGATGTGAAAATTGATAAAATATTCGACTCCGAAGAGGAAGTGAAAATATTAGTAGAAAAAGCTAATGATGCTCTGATGAATACATTTGGCATTAATTGTGGATATACGATTCGCAATGAAATGCCAATCTATATTTTGGAATTTCCTTTGGGTTTAAAAACGGTTCAACGCACCTATTTTACTAATAAAGGTCTATCGTCATTACATGTTCAATTTCAAAAAAAATTCAAGCGAGATTTGATTTTACATGTTGATAAATCTTTATATAATTATTTATCTTCCCAAACTAATATTAAGGACGCATCAAATGAATTAATCATTATATCTCTTGCATCAATGTTGAATTTCACCAACACATCTCAGATTGATTTATATAATTGCCCTAAATTGATCGCCAAAAACGTGCATTATGAATATCAACTAGTTTATAGCAATTCAATCTCGGTAAAAAACGGGATGCAAAAGATTATTATTAAAAATTCGCCACCAAGTTTTGAATTAAAACCATTTTTAACCAAGGATTTTATCGTGGAATTATGCAAAAAAAATAATGTATTCATTTCAACTTGCAATGGACAGTTTAATGACGATTTGGACAATACTGTATGTTTTATGTGTGTGTGGTTTTGGATTGCTGTTGCTTTCCTTACTTTATTCTTGATAATGAGTGTTGTAGCAGCCGAGGGTTTTAAAGAACGCAATGAATATATCTCTAAATATAATTTGATTTCGGCACAATTTAACCAGTCTTTGGCTGCTCATGAACTGTTTGTCGCAAACATTACAGCAGAATTCACGACGTGTCAACAAAAATTAAATATGATCGAAAATCTCCGAGATTTTTCACTCGAAAATCTCGTGGTAAAAAGCGACCTCTTACTCATGCTAATTGTGCAGACTTCTATAATTGCTAGCTATTATCTGCTGTTTGTGAAAAGTTGATTATGATATCACACAAATTATTATTTTTTACAAGCACAAAACAAAAACCTATTTTTCACATTCATCTAAATCTATTTTCAAACCCATTTTTCTGCATCGATTTAAAACCCTTTTTCAAAGTATTTTTTCTTATGTTGCTACGCAACATAAGAAAAAATACGTTTTTTTGGTGCCCCTTAGGGGCACCAAAAAAACAATTGATTCGTTATTCTATAGTTAAAAACCCAGTGACTATACCATTGATTTATCGAGCAAATGACCCACCAAGACCAACCTGAGGATACATCTTCAACTGACCAAGTTTTGAACTTGGAATCGCTACCAAAAGAATTACCCACCATTGAATTTGCATGCAACAAGATTACGATTAAACAATTTGTTGAAAATAATGCTTCACTTTTTAAGAAAAATAAGCTTAATTGTGAAGTATTCGTTACTAATTCTGGGGAAATCAAATACATTATTTCCATTTTAAACAAAAAAGATATTAGTCCAATTAAATTAAATAAAACTGAATTATTTTATTTCATCAAGATCTTTGGAAAAAGTGATTATCGAAGAAGCTTAAAAATTAATATTGATAAATTATCATACGATAATTTATCAACAAAACAGGATTGCCTTGAACTGACTTCATCAAAATTGGCGAATGTGAAAAAAATCCCGTTAATACTTGTTGAGAAATTAACCGCAGATAAAAAAGGTCGTATTTGTTTAGGGAAATACTTTAAAATTAAATTAACTAGTATTCCCAATGAAGAATGTGAATATTCATTGGAGTATGATTGGTATTATGGTCTATCAAGATATGATTTTTATCAACAATTTCGTTTTGGTTCGAAACCGGTTAATTATGAAACAAAAAAATTAACAGATTTTGAAACAAAAGATTTTATGACTACATTATGTAGTAAAAATTCAATAACTTTTGACTCCCATGACAACGAGTTCCAATCAATTCTTTTAAAAAAAGATGAAGTGGCTATTGACAAAGATAGATTAGATTTTCTCAAGAAATTCTTTGTATGTGCGATGATAGTTTTGTTTATATTTGCTACTTGCACATTCGTTTCTGACATTTACGGCAAAATTTATCCAAATGAAACTGTTTTGGGAAAAACCACGAAAGAAAGATTTTTGGAAAAAACCATGCTGGAAAAATTTGAAGAATTTGAGAAAATTATTGCATACAAAGATAATTTAATTTTACAAGCAAATGATGAAAAAGTTAAATTCGAGGCTCGTACGCGACAGTATCTGGTAAATATAAATTTTTCAGACGAACTTCAAATTGATATCGCCGAACATGATGTTGCTGCGATTGTTATGTGCGTAGTTGTGCTCTCAATTGCGATTCCATTGTTTATTCATGATATTTGTTGTAATCAATCTAACTCTAACACCAAATCTAAAGCTAACGAAAAAACACAAGATTTGAAAGCTGAAAAAAATCTTGCCAAACCAGCGCAAAAGAATAATCATATTGATAAACCCAAAATTAAAATGCAAAAAACAAGCAAGGCAAATATTAGACAAAATAAGCAATCACCAACGGTTTCATCCGACCAATTTGGAACAAAAACTAGGCGCAAATTTGTCTAGTTTATTTTCAAAGACAGATCCACACCCTCAAACCCAAGCTCGTATCTATTTTCGAACCCGTTTCCAAAGTATTTTTTCTTATGTTGCGTAGCAACATAAGAAAAAATACGTTTTTTTGGTGCCCCGTAGGGGCACCAAAAAAACAAAACAATTGAATCGTATTATTCTATAGTTTAAAACTGAATCCTTTATAACAATATTAAAGATGACAACCAATTCACGATTTCTGAAGTCAAGGTCGAGAACGCCACTGCTAAAACTGGAGAGCCTGAGAAGACAGCCGATAAACCATTGCCTAATGCAGAAATTAAAAAAGTGGAAAACAAAGAAACTTTAATTTGGAAGTTCTTGCGAGAAATTAAACCATATATTAATCTTCAAAAATTACTCCATTTAAATTATCCCAATATCAATGACGATTTATATAAAGTGTCAATCGAAACCGAACCACAGGAAAAAAACGAAATTTGTCTCACGCGGGATGAATTATTCATGTTTGCGAATCTTTTTAGGAATAAATTTACGAATGTAGCGACAAGATTTAAGATTGACTTTTTGACGTTTTCAACTTTAAATGATAAAGATCATTTATTGGATGGTAGGGGTTCGAAGTATGATAATAGTTTCATTCCGCTGAATCTTGTGTCAAATATTGAAATTATGTGGGCTGAAAAGAAGTCGGGGCGAGAATATGAAATAAAATTTGGCTGTTTCAGAATTACAAAAGGATTATCCACAGAATGTTTTGCAACCTGGTACTTCTTGACTATGCCAGTTAAGGATTTTATGAAGGGAATTGTTGTAAAACAATCCCAGAATAAATTTGGTACTTTATCCAGGACTGATATGATGAAAGAACCGTTTTTCAATAAATTATGTGAAGCAAACGGGGTAAAATATGTCAATAAATACGGCAGAGTCGCGTTTATTCCGCCCAAAAAATTTGATTACGTATCGGCATCTAGTGAACGTCTATTATGTTCTTTAATTATGTCGGGTGTCGCAGCTGTGCTTTTACTACTGTTTTGTTCAGCTTTATTTGGTAAATATTCATTGGAGAGCGACAACAATAAATTATCGAAAGATTTTAACACTTATAAAACAACGCATAATTCATTAACTAAAGATTTTGACAATTATAAAGCAACGCATAATTCATTATCTAAAGATTTTGATAATTATAAATTAAATCATGTTTGTTCTAACGATGATATTATATGCCAAATTTGGAACATTTATGATGTAGCAAGAGATAAAATTCATCCAAATGAACATATTTTTGCTTTATTTGGTATCGCGGTGTTTTTAGCTCTTATTTCTAAATGCATGCAATCCTAAAAAAATAATTTTTGTTTTTTTCGATTGGTGTTTTTCAGGATTTTTCAGCATTTTTAACATTTATCGCAATTTAATCGATCTAACAGGACAACAAATAATAGTGTAAATCAAACAAACTGACCAAATTTGCCAAGAACACGAATCGCGAAACATAACCAAGAATATAATTCCGACTATAGAATCAAGAGTCGGGATAAATGTTGCCAAAGCCATTTCGAATAAACATTCGTATCTATAACGATGCGTATTTCGCATATAAAATATCGGAACTCCAAATATTTTTATATCTTCCCAGCAACAATCAATATAATACACGACAATATTGTAGAAGCTAATCGTTATATGTAGGGTGGAAGATGCTATGATGTATAATGGCAATGGAAAATTGGAATCACCGCATTCTTCATAACTCACAGCCGCGGCTGCTATGAATATTAAATTTATAGCAATAATTAACAGTGCGGCCCATATACCGTATTTAAATGGTATTGTACATGATGATATATCATAAATACGTTGATAAACGTCATCCACTATTCTTTTATCACCAGGATCATGATTAGTGCAATAAAGTTCACCTTTTGGGGTAATACCCATTTCATCGGGTTGCAGCGGCGAATTGACATTGGTCAGCATAACTCCTGTAAGAGTGCCATATCTTTCTTTATTTTTTATGTTTAAAATTGTCGGTGGCAAAGGCGCAGTTGTCGAAGGAGAAGGCTGCGAAAATGTAGCTGGTGAATTTAAAACGGCATTATTCTGGCCTACAAATTGTTGTGTCATGGCAGGAAATGTTTGATCTGTGTTAGTTTGTTGTGAAATTAGATTGTTAGATCTTCTTAAAAATTTTTCTATTGAAAGCGTTTCTGATGAATCTTCTTCACTATCATTAGAATAATATTCCGAGTCGTCGTTGGATTCGTGAATTTCTATATCCTCTAATCTAACGAAAGAATCCGCGGAATTATATCCTTGATCATGCTTTTCGGCAATTGTATCATTTTGCTCATTAAATTCGTGCACGATCCGATCAATCTCATCCATTGGGTCTAAGTGTAATACAGATTTATATAATTCAATTTTGTTTTTTGGTGACCCTAAGGGTCACCAAAAAACGTATTTTTTTTATGTTGCGTAGCAACATAAAAAAAATACTCTAAAAATGGGTTGTGGTGGGGCTGAATTATTTATTTATTTTTTGGCGTATATAGGGGATTTTAAATAAATAATTCGGCCGTATTTAAATATTTTTCATACGCGAGTTTGGCCAAAAAATAAATAAATAATTAGTGGCCGTATTTAAATATTTTTCACATGCAAGTTTGGCCAAAAAATAAATAAATAATTCAGCCGTATTTAAATAATTCGTGGCCGTTCTAGAATAAAATGGATTCATTCATGATCCAGTCCGATAGCGATCCATAATTGGTGGCGCCCGTATATTCAAGAACTTGCCCGTTTCGCCTGATTTTAATAACTTTGGGATATCCGCCGTACAAATTATATGGATTAGTTTCATCCACAAGCTCCCGCGAGAACTTAACGTTGGCACGCGCTGATTCGCCGTTATCAAGCCATGTTTTCGCAATATAATTAAACAACATAGACAATTTATGTTTGCAATTCACGTCGCGATGCAAAAGCCGCACTTCATAAGCATACGGCGCTTTATCGAGCGAATAGACATCTACGGCGGAAACATTCCCAGGGCGTTGCTCTAATGTGTTACTCGCTTGTGCCGCCATAAATGATGATGGCGATCCTCGCGGTGGCAAACCACAGCCTCTAAATTTGTTCTTGTCGCAGGCGCTAATGAGTGTGGTGTTTGGCATGGCCCAATAGCCTAGTCCTTCTTTGGTTTCGCTAGTTTTAGCGGCGCCGTAATACCATAAGGAAAAAATCAGAATAATAACTATAATAATTGCCAATTTTGCTGACATTAAAAAGCTTTGATTATAAAACTATATTTTCGCTGTTATAAAAAATATAAAAAACATTTTTATATTTTTCGGTGGTTTTTTATTTTCCAAAATGTTTGGGGTTTTCAAAATCGATCGGGATTCGCGGCAGTTGTTGGGGTTTATTTAGCAGCGATGTAATTGTTTGGGATAGTTCGTTGTTCTCGCTGGCCGTGCTTGCAGAATTCATTGACACCGCAATGTCTGCAAGTGTCTTCGTAGACATTTTGCTCCAAATTGTACTTGCAAATATTGCCACAGCTGCAGAATCGGGTGTTCATCAGCTTTGTTGCGTTTAATGGCGGTAATTGTATACCGCTGTCTGTAACATCGGCATTTTTTGGGGTAACATAATAATTTTTCATGAAACAATCATTATCGCCGCAAAATGCTTCTTTTCTAGTGGGATTTTCGGTATGCGAAATGATTTTGCCACATCTGCAATTGGTTGGTGTTAAATCGGCGTAAATTGGGCTGCTTTCATCCTGGTCTTTTTCGCGGGCCAATAAATAAGGTGGCAAAGAACCGCCGTATCTGGCGATATGCTTCAAGATGGCTTTTTTATCTTCTTTGGTGATTTTTTTATAAAAACTGTGATCTTGAAATGATTTATTGCATTTTTCGCATTTTCCTGACAATTCAAGGCTTCCCAAGAATGTTTGACGCATGGAGACTTTCCCTGCGAACATAGTGCATTTTTCCGCGGATGGTTTTTGGGTTACACGGGACATGGTGATTAGTAGTTTGTAATTAGTGGTTGGTAACAAGCAATTGTTTTATTATGTTGGGTTTTTATATACAGACGAATACAATTCAATTGTTTTGGCCAATTGCAATAAATTGCAACAAATTGCAACAAATTGCAATAAACCGAATAAACAATTGAATTTAAGAATATATGTATTCAGAAGAACAAAATGGAAAACATAAATGACAAAAAACATATCACACGTTTAGATTTATCTAAAAAGGGGCTAAATAATGAGCAGTTTTATGCAGAAATATCGAAATACCCAAATTTGCAAGAATTATATTGCGGTAATAATAACATAACAAATATAGATTATTTACCTGTTAGTTTGCAAATATTATATTGCGGTAATAATAAAATAACCAAGGTAGATCATTTACCCAATAAATTGCAAATATTAATTTGCTGTAACAATCAAATAACAAATGTAGATCATTTACCCGCTAGTTTGCAAATATTAGATTGTAGTTATAGTAATATAACAAATATAGATCATTTACCCGATAGTTTACAAATATTATATTGTAATCATAATAAAATAACAAATGTAGATCATTTACCTGTTAATCTGCAAGAATTAGATTGTTGGAGAAGTAGAATAATCAATGTAGACCATTTGCCTGCTAGTTTGCAAAAATTAGATTGCAGTTTTAATCAAATAACTGAAGTAGATTATTTGCCTGATAATTTACAAGATTTAGATTGCAGATGTAATTATATAACAAATGTAGATTATTTACCATCTGGTTTGCAAATATTATGTTTCTGTGATGATAACATAATTGGAAAATTAAAGGATAACCAATTATATATCAAGCGCAGTAAATATTTACGATTTTTGCGAAATAAACGAAATGTAAAAAATACACAAAAAACAAAAATGTATTTGATTCTGAATGAAATAAGACAGAAACCAGAATTTTCCTATTGTTTACCAATAGAGATCATAAAATACATTGTTAGTTTTATATAATTTTTTGCATCTTGTGATAAAGTAAAATACGGCGGAAAATTGAATTGTTATTTTTTCATAACATAAATCATGAATAAAGGTGTAATAAAATTAAATTTAAATAGAAAGGAGTTAAAGGATGAGCAGTTTTATGCAGAAATTGCGAAATATCCAAATTTGCAAATATTAAGATGTAATGACAATCAAATAACCAATATAGATAATTTGCCATCTAGTTTGAAGCAACTATATTGTTCTAATAATAAAATAACGAAAATTGATCACTTACCACCTAAATTGCAGATATTATCCTGCAATTATAATCAAATAATGGAAATAGATCATTTGCCAGCTAGTTTAGAGGTATTATATTGCTGTCGTAATCAAATAACAAACATAGATCAATTGCCCAATAAATTGGAAGAATTAAATTGCGATAGAAATCAAATAACAAATGTAGATAATTTACCCGATAGTTTACAAATATTGTATTTTTGTTATAATCAAATAACAAAAATAGATCATTTACCTTCTAATCTGCAAGAATTAAATTGCAGCGATAATAATATAACAAATATAGATTATTTGACTTCTAAATTGCAGATATTATCTTGCAATTATAATCAAATAATGAAAATAGATCATTTACCAGCTAGTTTACGGGTGATGAGATGCAGCGATAATAATATAACAAAAATAGATCATTTACCCTCCAAATTGCAAGAATTATATTATGGAAATAATTTAATAACTGAAATAGATTATTTACCTGTTAGTTTGCAAAGAATAGGACACGATTATAATAAAATAACAATAAAATTAAGTAGAGAAAACTTATATCTAAAAAGATCCCGGTATTTAAGATTTTTACTTAATTTATCATATCGCCGAAAAACGTTTCTTTATATGATATTAAGAGAAAAACAAAAAGAATCAACTTTGTTAGCCGATTGTTTGCCCAACGAAATTATAAAACACATCGTTAGTTTCGTATGATTTTTTTTAGCTAAATCAATCCAACTAAAAAAAATCATACAAAACTAACAAGAAACCAACTCAATCTTTTTTTACCTTACTACTCAATTCCTTAAATCCACAACCGCCGCAAATGTATTTAGAAATGCAACTAGGCCCCTCGTAAATGTGCGTTAAAAAGGGCATAAAACACCCAGGGCATTGTATAGCGACGCGTTTCGCAGCCGTATCAAAGGGCGCATTATTTTCCACTGCTTCGTATTTTTCCCCCGTTTCGGAAGCTTCATAGTTAATTTCTGAGCGCAGTGTATCATCGGGGGTGCTATCATAGGGTTTATTACATTTGGCGCAAAAGAACTGCAACGACATTCGCGCAGTTTGCGGGATTAGATGTGACTCGCATGATGGGCAATATTTCATTTTGCGTATAAATTTGGGTATTTAATAATTATATTACAATAATATCAATTTTTTTAAATAAAAATTGATGTATGTTTTTGTTCAGAAAACATTCAATTTTTTTATTTAAAAAAACGTTCGGATTTTTTTATTTAAAAAAACATTCGGATTTTTTTATTTAAAAAAACACCTCAATTCATAAACTACACAATATTGTTTTTGTGTATTTTTATAAATTGTAATTTGTGCTCAATATATAAATCACTAAATTTTAGTCGGATCGTGTTTAACTTTTATAAATCGCAAAATAGGTTACCTAAAAATACATGTTATGAGCGTTAAAATCACAAAGAAAACACCCAGACTCAAACGCGGGGAGTCACTAAGCGATAATATGCCCGAAGAAGAAGCATTTGTAGTGGGATTCCCAAATACTAGCAATGTTGTTGGATTTTCTGAGGGAAAATTAATAGAAGGCGTTGAGCATGGGGTAAACCTAACGAAATCGCAATTTGCGGGGTTGAGTGTGCGGGGTGGAACGCAAATCACGCAAAACGTGCAAACCGCACAATTCACAACAGACGCCATAGAACACATATCAGACACCGAAGTTGATCCACAGCAATATATTATTAATGACATTGTGCAAAACAAAACAAGCAAAGCAGTTCGCGACTTGAATGCGTTTTTTGATACAAACCCTGATTTTATAATGGAAAAGCGATCGCTGCTAACAAATATTATTAACTTATCTAATTGCAAACCATACCACGTGCCAAGCGCGTATCTACTAAAGTTTTTCAAATTTTTAGAGCTATGTCGTCGTGAGGGGCAAACAATGCATATCCAAGAAAAACAGCAAGAAGAATCCAGCGGCATTATGATAGATTTTGATCGCTATCAACTCAGCGGGGTCCGCGAAATCACAGAAAAACATATTTTAAAATTTATTAATTTGTTTGTTAAGCTGCTGTCGGAGACGGTTATTTTGGGCGGCGATCATGTTAAAAATGGGGATCTATCTATCAAAGTTTTCGTGATTCAGAAACCCAAAGTAGTGCCCGACGGCAACAAAAAATATTTAGAAAAAGCGAAATTGTTAGGAAAAACACAAATTTATAAAGATGGCCTTCACCTTTTGTTGCCCGAAATCATGCTGAGCCGCGCCGTTAAGAAATATCTCATAGAGCAGTTGATTTCGCAGCGAATTTTAACGAAAGTTTTTGGCGATATTGACAAAACGCTGCAAGAGCCCGAAGAAATGCTCGATAAGCTATCGGCGTCTGTTAATATATGTTTTTTCGGCTCATCCAAAGTAAATAAGCCATGCTACCACTTAAATTATGTCTACGAAACAACAATCGATGTAGAACTCGGCACATGCAATTCGCAGCTTATTTCGATGCCCGCATTCACGCAAATAGTTACGGCGCAAAAGTATAATCTTGTCTATGAGCTGAGCACAAGTTTTTATTTCGAAGAAATCGAGGCATCTGACGGCTCAGTATCAAAAACATGGCTGCGAAAACGCGGCTACAAATGCATGCCAGATCTGTATGGAAAAATTCAGTACATAGGCGAAACCCGTGGCCAGGATGTGGTTGAAGAAGATTCTATTATTGATAGCGAAAATTCTGTTAATTTGCTAACGATAGGCGATGCGGATGCAATGCTTATTCAAAAAGTGCTTGGCGTGCTTCCGCTGAGTTACGCCGAAACTTACGAAAAATGGCGCAATGTTGTGTTTGCCGTGGCTGACGCATCGCCTAATTATAAGCCGCTAGCCGAATGGTTCAGCAAACGCTCGCCACAAACTTGGGATCAGAGCGGCTTCGATAAAATGTGGGACGAAGCCGTATACAAGCGCTTTAAAGGCGTGCCAGTTACCGCGAGATCGCTGCATTATTGGGCAAGGCAAGAAAACCCGAGCAAATACGATGAAATCTTCCACAGTTCTTACCAACGTGTGCTAGAGCGTGACGTTTATGATTATGATGGCTGTATTGAACAATCGCTGGTGGCGAAAATGCTGCATTTAATGATCGGCCACAAATATGTTGTAGATGTAGTGACGGGCGAAACGTCGCATCCATACCATTGTTGGTGGGAATTTGTTACACCAGGGCAACAAATGAAGCACGGCGAAGTCTATAAATGGCGCCGCGAACGCCAGCCAGACACTGTGCATTTGTTTATTCAGGACAAGCTCCCCCAAGTATACGAAAAAATGCTGCAAAAAATCAGAGATCGCCGCGAAAACGCAAAGAACGACGTAGAAATCAAACACTGGGCTCGTGTCGAGAGTAATTTGCGCACATATAAGCTGAAGTTGCAAGTAGACGGATTCCAGAACGCCGTAATCAAACAATGCGGCTACCGTCTGCGAAAGCGCGGATTTGCCGAAGAACTGGATAAGTACGACGACGCGATTGGCGTAGCAAATGGCGTACTTGTGTTGTCGCCTGAGCCAAGCTTGCTGAAGGGATTTCATGAATATAAAATTTCTAAATACACAACTGTGGAATATTATCCTTACGATCCCGAAAATCCGTATATAAAACTCGTGGAAAAGGCGTTCTATGACGACACTTTCCCCGAAGAAGATGCACGGTTTTTCTGGCGAATGTATTACAGCCAATTTGTTGATCCGAAAGAATCAGAAGCTGTGTTTGGCATGGAAGTAGGCGGCGGTTCCAACGGTAAGTCGATGCGTGTGAATGCTATTAAAAATGCGCTTGGCGAACAGTATGCTATGAAGTTGGGCACTAGTTTGCTGTTTTGCAGCAATGAATCCTCAGAAAAACCAAACAGTATGTTTATGTCAACAGAGGGCAAAACAATGATATATTTTTCGGAATTTAACGGTGTCGAGCGCTTGAATAGCGGGCGGCTCAAGGATATGTTTTCGGGGGAAGATCAGGCTGGCAGAGACTTAAATAGCAAACACAAGAACTTTAAAATGCGTGCTACGCCAATCGCGGTGTCTAACTATGATTTTACTACGGATTGCACTGATCATGGGCTTTGGCGGCGTATTTATTATTATAAATCGAAAATTAAGTTTTGCAGCGATCCCGATCCAAGCAATCCTTATGAGAAAAAGGCGGATCCTAAGCTCATGAACATGTGTAAGAACGACCCTGATATCCTGCGTGCTATTTTGTCTATTTTGGTGCATGATAATAATGTGTTGCGGCTTAAATATGCGAATGATGTGCGGAATGTGCCCTGCCCAACGATTCGCCGCGAAACTGAGGAATTCCGCAATCGCCAAGATATTCTTAACCGCTTTATTACGCAAATGATTGTTAGAACGGCGCCAAATGTGCAAGCGCAAGTGCCATTGACGGACATCGCTAATATTTACTTAGATTGGTGCAGCTTGAATATCAGCAAACGGCGAGCTGACGGAAACATCGAAACAATATGCGCACAGATCGAGAATTCGTGTTTGTCGGGGAGTATTATGACGTTTAGTGATGGCAGTAAAGTGCTTGCTGGGCATCGTGTACGTGAGAGCCAGATGGAGCCGCTTAAAGAGGGGGAAAATTATGTTGGCAACGCGAAAAAACAAATAAATACGGCGCCAATTGTGGCACGAGAAATAAAGCAAGAACAAGTAGTTGAGCAAAAACCGGAGGCGCAAAAAAATGATATAATTGGGCAACTTAGCAATTTATTTTCTGAAGAATAAAATTCACACAAAACTAATGATGTGTTTTATGATTTCCCGCGGAAAACTATAAGAGAATTCTGGTTTTTGACTTATTTCATTCAGGGCTAAATATGCTTTTGTTTTTTGCGTATTTGATTTGTTACGCAAAAATCGTAAATAATTACTGCGTTTGATATATAAATTTGACATATCAAATTTGACAATTATTTGATTATTATAATAATATAATTCTTGCAAGTAAGGGGGTAAATGATCTACATTGGTTATTTTATTACTCCTGCAAAATAATATTCGCAAATTAACAGGTAAATGATCTACATTGGTTACTTGATTACCACCAAAATATAATTCTTGCAAATTATCGGGTAAATGATCTACATTGGTTATTCGATTACTACCACAATATAATTCTTGCAAATTAGCGGGTAAATGATCTACATTGGTTATTTGATTATAACTGCAAAATAATATTCGCAAATTAACAGGTAAATGATCTACATTGGTTATTTGATTGCGACCGCACCATAATTTTTGCAAATTAGCAGGTAAATGATCTACATTGGTTATTTGATTATAACAGCAATCTAATTCTTGCAATTTGGAGGGTAAATGATCTACATTTGTTATTCGATTATCCCAACAAACTAATTCTTGCAATTTATTGGGTAAATGATCTATTTTTGTTATTTGATTATAGCCACAATATAATATTTGTAAACTATCGGGTAAATGATCTAGATTTGTTATTTGATTATTATCGCAATGTAATATTTGCAAATTTGGATATTTCGCTATTTCTGCGTAAAACTGTTCATCATTTAATCCTTTACAAGATAAATTCAATTCTATCATTTCAGTGTTCATAATTTATATTATAAAAATAACAATTCAATTTTCACATCAATTGAGTTCGAAAAAAAGTTAAACAAAACTAATAATGTGTTTTATGATTTCCCGCGGGAAACGATAAGAGAATTCTGGTTTCTGGCTTATTTCATTCAAAATCAAATACATTTTTGTTTTTTGCGTATTTGATTTGTTACGCAAAAACCGTAAATATTTGTTGCGCATAAAACGTAAACGTGGGTTAACCATTTTAATAGTCAATTGATTGCTATCATAACCCAATTCTGATAAGCTACACGGCAAATAATCTATATTGGTTATTTGATTATTATCATAATGTAATATTGACAAATTAGTGGGCAAATTATCTACTTTCGATATTTTATTATTTTCGCAACGTAATCCTTGTAATCCAGATGGTAAATGATCTACATTTGTTATTTTATTATTACTACAAATTAGACATCGCAAGTAAGGAGGTAAATGATCTACATTGGTTATTTGATTATCCCAACAAGCTATTTTTTTCAAATTGGTAGGTAAATGATCTACATTTGATATTTGATTTTGACCACAATACAATTCTTGCAAACTAGCAGGTAAATGATCTACTTTGGTTATTTGATTACTACTGCAATATAATATTTGCAAACCACAAGGCAAATGATCTAGATTTGTTATTTGATTACCATAGAAATATAATATTTGTAAACTATCGGGTAAATGATCTATATTGGTTATTTGATTATCACCGCAATATAATTCTCGCAAACTAGTTGGTAAATTATCTACATTTGTTATTTTATTACCATCGCAATATAATATTTGCAACTTTGGATATTTTGCTATTTCTGCATAAAATTGTTCATCATTTAATCCTTTATCTGATAAATTCAATTCTATCACTTCAGTATTCATGTTTATAATATGTGTTTCGTTGATTTCAATTTTTATCCACGGTGGATCAATTATTTTTCGGTATCAAAAATAGCAATTTCACCATTTTAAATTTTAATGGTTTGTATAATTTAATTGATGTTGGATATGCTATAGGTTGTTGAGTGCTGTTTTCTGTTTCCGGTTTTTCGCCTTTGATCTTTTTTGATTTATTTTTTTCCCTGCCGCCTATAATAGTTTCATTAAACGTTTTGATCCCATCTTTTGTTGTCAAATATGCCTCAGAATTTGCCCCAAGTAAGCTGCTGATTATATCCTTTTCTAGTTGATTAAAAATAGGATTAATTTGGTCATCTGGGCTTTTGACTCCGCAGATTTTATAATAAGCTATAATATTTTCCATATTCCACAAGTGAACAAAATTATTGCTTTTATAACTTTGAATTTTATATACTTTGTAATTAACAATTTAAATATAAAAAAATATCTTTGTATTCTTATACAATTAATTTAATTTTGTAAATTACAAAGTATCTAAATAATTTACACAAAAGTAACAACTTACTACCAACCTTCACTATATACGAAATGGAAACTACTACACCAGTTACGCAATTACCACCAATTTTTGAGTCAACCCCCAAAAAATTCCCAGTCTACGTGTTGGCCGCCAAATTTGGCGAAGACTTTCGCGTCTTAAACATTAGCTACAATTTGGAGGCTTTGACTCGCCAAATGAAAAAAATCGCAATTGATGCTATTTGCGACGAAATTGGCAAAAATAATTTTGTTGATACTCTCGACTCGCAAGAATTCAAGAGCAAGCCCGAAAAAGAATGCCCTGCTGGCTTCGTCATTAAATACGGCCAACAATCAGGATCGACCGTCCGCGTGCTTAATGTGTCGAAAAATACGCAATATACGAGCATGTTTTTGCGCAAATATGTTAGTAATGAGCCAATTGGGAAATATCTTATTATTGAGTCGGCTGAATGCGATGTTGAATTATCGAGCGCAAAAACAAGCGGGATTACAACCGCCGATTCTATGCCAGTTGTGATTAAACACGCGCATAGTGATTTGATGGTAGAGTTGGCTAAAAAGCTTACTGAGCGACGGTCACGACTTGGATTGGATGATTCTTATACGGTGTCGGGCAAGATTCTTGCAGAAGGTGCCGAATCCACGGGATTTAAAAATCAAGAAATTGCCATCGACATCAACGGTAATGGATCTATTTTGCTCATGAATGAAGAAGGCGTTTCTTTTGTTGATGCAACCGGAAATGAAACTTCTGTTGTTGATTGCGGCGATAACATTTCTGAAGAGCAGCAAAACTTGTTTGTGTGTTCAACCGACGCTAGTTATTTTGGGCAAAAAAATGCATCATTAGAGTATATTGTAGGCGACATTATTAATGGGGAAGTTGTTGAACAGCCACTGATTAATTTGTAAAATTTTGTTTCACCGTCTTAGCTCACAAGAATTCCAAATCATTCTTGACAAACCCGTCTAAAACACTAATTCTATCCGTTTTAATTTTATAAATTTGTGTTTTTTTGTCAAGCTTAAACTTAAGTGAATCATATAAAATATAATTAGGTTTTGGCGATTTGCTAATATGATTGGTAGCCCCACTATTTTTTAAAATGCCACATTTACGCTGTGTTTCTCGCATTATTTCGTTATCTCGTAAAATATTGGGTAACACTAATGGCAGCCCAGATAATGTTTTATATTCGCCATTTTCGGCGAGTACAGCAGCGTTAAGTCGAAAGCCTTCGTAAATACAATATTTCATTTTCGTTACAATATTAATCAAATCATCAGGCATAGGGGATTTGGCGAATAATTTGTTCGCGATTTTTTTGGATGGCGGTGAATGATTTTCATCAAAATCCAAAGAAAACCCTGCTGTTATCATGGCTTCTAGCAATTCGTCGCGGCGTTTGATGAATAATAAAATCGCATCTTTTTTGATGTTAACTTTGTCGCACCATTCAGTCAAAGCCCCAATAATAGATATGTTTTTTGCACCTTGCAATTCATATAACCCAAATGCATTTTCAATTACGCGGCTAGCGGCATGGAAAAGCACTAAACCATCAATGAAATCATCAGCAATAATTAAGCGATAAATGTAATATACTTTGGGATCTTCTAAGGGTAATGTTTGTGGACTCTGTTGATTCTGTTCAGCTTTATCAAATTTCTTAAAATTCTCCACTGAATTTGTTTCGGCGTTATTATAAAACGCGGTTTGGTAAATAGCAATCCAATCTATAGGTTTTTTAACAGTAAAATCTGAATATTCAAGCATCATATACGCGGCTATTGTTGCCATCTCAGTGGGCGAGCAATCCCATGCATAGGCCGCCAATAGCATGCGGGAAATTTCGGGTTTGATATCACCAAGAAGCGCTGCGATGGCTCCTAATTTTGTGATGTTTGTTTGAGTTGATTGGTTTGAATTCTGATTAACAACCTGGTTAACAACTTGGCCGTAATCAATAATTTTATAAATCAAATCAATAGAATATTTATCGCTTGTTTTCGTGTATTTATAATCAGAAGCGGCGGAAATATACCCAAGCGCATAAAGTCGTTCAAAAATTTCGCGGCTTGTGTCCACTGGCGGCTTATTCAATAAATTAATATCGAAGCTTACGTGATTAAGCTCTTTGGATTGTTCATGAAACAGCCCGAGCGCGTATTCCCCTATATCGGATGTTTCAATATCGGCCAATTGTTGCGTTGGCAATTTTTCGTAAACATATTTAGGATAAAGCGGGTAAAAAACCCCTTCTGCTTTGCGATTTGCGCGGCCCTTGCGTTGTTTGATTCGCGAGTGTTGGCTTGGTTTTGTTAAGACGCCACTTACGCGATAATGGGGGTTATATTCGGGGCCGCGATGGAATCCGCAATCGATTACGTATTTTAGGGTATCGATCGTAATGCCAGTTTCAGCAACACTAGTGGAAAGTATAATTCGCCTAAAAACTGGTTCATATTTCGCGCCAACTTTAGCGCGAAGAGTTGTAATATCTGCTGTCATATCCGCGAAATCTTGGCCGCTTTTTTTGATTGTTTCCGAATCTATTTGTAAAATAGCAAAAATTGGCTTTTTAGCGCCATGTAATTGTTCGCGGAGTTTCTGGAGTTTTTCGCCAACTTCATTCATTTCCGTTTTCGATGGCAAGAAAATAAGTATGTCGCGATTTTCCACATCTTGCGGGTTTTCAACATGTATTTTTTTCGCGGTCAAAAACGCCGATTCTATGTAGTCTGATGTCGCGTTTTCAAAAGTCCAGCGTTCCTCTAGCGCGAATGCAAAGCCAGCAACTTGAATTAAATTGGGCTGGTTTGGCGCATCATACACGCCAAAATACTTCAAAAATAAATCAACATTAAGAGTGGCGCTTGTGAGCACAATAAAGGGCAATTTAGGATTATGTGCATTACGCGACACAAAGCTGCGCAACATGAATAGGACGATGGATTGGTCCATGCTGGCCTCGTGAACTTCATCAATAATAATGAAGCTGTAAGTGGCCATTAGTTGCTCATCGCTAAACGTTTTTAATTGCCGCATTAACACGCCCAACGTCATATAAATAAGCCCATTTTTTGATTTTTTTTTAGAAGGGCCTGTTTGCCACCCGATATTTTCGCCCAATTTCATATACGGATAAAACCCACTACCCGTTATTTGGTCGCGCACAATGTTTATGGCGTTAAGAACACGCGGCTGAGTTACGGCTATATTGCCGCTGCCTGACTTGTAGAAGTTTTTATATAAGTTTGGCGGAAATGCTGTGGATTTCCCGCTGCCCGTATCCGATTTTAGCACCAAAATTCTATTAGCTACGCCCGTGAGATTAAGCCGGGAGCTGAACCAATCCATAATATAATCTATGGGGACAATTTGATCCAATTCCTCCTGTTTAAGCTGATCATTGACATTCGCACGAAGCGAGCCTTTTTTTAGTAAAGTTATTAGGGGCATGTTTTTAAAAAATAAAGCCTTTATACTTTTCTACAAAACAAAAAAATAAGTTTCTAAATAGATTTTTGTGTTTTGTGGAAAAGTATAAAATTAGCAAAATTACACGAATTAAAAACTATAATCTTGCACAAGAGATCCAGATAAACTAACAGAATTGATGACTTTATTATATTGGTTAATTAACTCAAGCGAAGCCCCGGATAAACGCTCCCAACAACAATCAGTGCGATTAAACACCTTCACTGAACTAATTTTCATTGGTTTTGCTAAGGTAACCATAATCCATCTTGGCTGAGCTACATTATCAGAATGCCATGATGTCATTGCGAAATAACTGCCGTTAGTATTGCCGTCGACAATCATTTTTGGATTGCTTCCATAGGCACTAGCACTAGAAGTCACAGATTGAATATCTGCGGCGGAAATCTGCCCATCTTCTGATTTAATAACGAGTTCGGCGAGTTGGAAAGAATCATCATCATTTTTATATGTTGTGGACGATTTACTAACTTTAATATATTTAGTCAAAACCGCTGGGTCGTAAACTGGAGCTGCCGGTGCAGTCGGCTGCGATGTGTAAATCACGGGTGGCGTATATGGTAACACGGAAATTGCGGGAGGTGCAGCAACTGGTTGTTCCGCGGGTTTAGTATAAATGGGAGTTGGGGCTGGAGGAGCCAATGCAATAGTTGGCTGTTGAACTGGTTGCGAAACAGGTTGTTGAATGGGCTCCGTAGGGATCATAGACGGCATAGGTGGCAAAGGTGTAATTGATGGAATTAAAGGCAATGGCTGCTGTTGAACTGGTTGTTGTGCAGTCGGCTGTTGCGTACCAGACTCACTAGATCGCATTTTCCAAACATAAATAATAAGCGCGATTACCAAAATAACCGCAAAACCTATAATAAGTGGCATCATTTTGCGTTAATTTTTTAGCTGTTTTTAATAAATGTAAAAAGACTTATATTTTCCGCAAGAAAACTTAGCTAAAAAAATATTATTAAAGTTTCCCGCTAAAATAATTCGTGTTGGGTTTCAGTGGCAAAATCGATTTCACCAAACGCAAACTTTTTATCGCAAAGCAAATTTTTCGCAGTTTTTAAATCAATTACCAAATAGTATGTTTTCCCACTATTTTCTAACCGAAATGTTAAGTTAAGAGGCTTTGTCACATCAAAATTTAGTTCTTCTAAAAATTGTTTTAATTCTTCGCATGAATGCGGGTAATACGCTGCGAAAAACCGCAAATGATAAGTAATATCTTCCACTAAATCGTCGCAAGTATCATCAGCAGCTGTTTGCTTAGAAATCGCATTACGCATACTTTCTTGATAAATATCACTAGTATGAGTGATTTGATGTAGATTTTTGCCTAAAATCGCTTTATGAATATTTAATTCAAGCCCATCAACAGTTCGCGACGTTAAATCAAAAAAGCTTGAATCTCTGCGTCTTGCGCGTAGAGCAAAGTAGACATATAATTTGCATTGCCATGTGTATGTTTTGCGGTAGAACCCATAGTAATATTCGCAAAACAAATTAAATAAATACATAAGATAGATATTAATTTTGGTGGCCGTTGATAAACTAGTTTTATTTTTGGGAATTTCCATTTTTTACGATAAATTTTTTAAAGTAAATTTTTTACAATAAATAGAATATTTTAAAGTAAATAAAAATTGAATTTTATTCTAATCAAAAATATACTCGATTATAGAGCAATTATTTAATTTAAAATGTCAGACATTGAGGATTTTATTGAAGAAAGCAACAACGAAACCGAAGATGACCAAAGCGATATTTCTTCATCAGATGAACAAGACACCGAAGTGTTTACCGCGGAACACCCCAAAACAGACAATCAGCTGCACAAACGCCCAATTATCATTGAGCCATCAAAACGCCGCACATCCAATCTATTAACGCGAATTGAACTCACCGAAGTAATCAACATCCGCGGCCTACAGATCGCGCAAAATCCGATTGTGTTAACTAATGTTGAAGGTTTATCCGACCCAATTGAAATGGCCGAAAAAGAGCTTCGCGACAAAAAGTGCCCTTTAATCTTGTCGCGTAAAGTTGGCGAAGAAACACGCGGCAATGAGACTATTGAATATGTTGAGCATTGGGATGTAAATGATATGGGTATCCCGGCGAAATATTAGAATTTCGCTGGTGTTGATTTTGTTTTTTTCAAAATTTGTGCCGCGTAAATTGGCCCTATTCAAACATCCATGAATATTTAACCTTAACGTCGTCCTCGGGGGTATATTGCTCTATAAGTGCCTCTACGCGACTGATATGATCGATGCTATTGTATTCTTGCCATGGTTTCGCATCAGGATCTTCGTCTAATCCGCATTCTTTGCGCAAATTATCCGCGGTTTCTACGCGGACTAAATTTGGTAAATTTTCATAGGATCGCGAATTATATTTGAGATCATTAGCGTAAACAAATACATCGATTACTTTATATGTTTCTGGCGGCTCTTTTGCGTTAATATTGTGCAATAAGAACGCCGCGAAATGTTCGCGCAAAATAGTTAAATTTGGCCATTCGATGTTTTCAAATAAGTTATTTGGGGAATCGGTGGCTTGTATTATTTTTGTTAAGTTTTGGCTCATCATATCCGATGCTGAAGTTTTTATTTGTTCCACGAATTTTTTGATTTCTGGTGGGATTTTTATTTTATTTTCTTTTTCTTCCACCGCAAACATTTTAAGCAATCCATCGCAAAAATTCAGAGTATCAAGCGCCGATATTGCTTTAATGAATCCTGGTAAATCTGCATCAATTGCGGTAAGTAGTTGTTTCTTATTTTTTTCAACTATATTCGCGAATCTAGCATGCAATAACTCAATAATACGCTGTTGTTGCTTCTTAAAATAAACATCGCATGTGTTTTCGCCAAACATCCCCTTTATATGGTTACGGTTGGATAAAATAGATTGCGAAAAATCTATAATAACCGAATAAGTGCCCGTGTGATCAAATAAAAACGCTAATGGTTCTGTATTTTTTGCGAACTTTTCGGCTGAAATATCGCTTTCTAATACATATAAAATTTTTGGGTTTTTACCACCCAAAGCCGGACTTATTTTATCAATATAAAATAATTTAAAAATAGTTGCATTGTTCGTATGTAAATCGCCATGTATAACACCCAATTTTGAATTTAAGCAGTATAAAGCATAAATAATTTCAAAAAGATATTTTGCGAATTGATTTAAATTTGTAAAATTTTCTGCGGGATTTTTAAATGAAGGATTTTCCTTTGCAATAATATTGCTAGAATGCAGATAATTTCTCCAAGTGCGATTAACCTGTTCCATGTGAAAAACCATACAGCAATCGGATAGAATTAAATTAGAATTTAAATAATTTATTGGCTTATTAATTTCAAGAAATGTTTTTTCGAACTTTTCATCTCGAAAAGTTCTATATTCTTTGTTGATTAAATTGGCATCGTTTAAGGATAAATTACGAGCATCTTTTAAACCCATCGCCATTGTTTTTGCGATTTTACTGCGTTCATATTTTATTTGTTGTTGCGGATTATCGAATAAATTAGGATTTGTGTTTTGAATTAAAAACCATTCATGTAAATATGGAAAAGAAGGTGATACAAAATTTAACACTAGCTCAAAAACATCAATGGTTATATGCATTTCACGCCAAACCTCAAAATTTATGTCATAAATATTTGATAATTCATTAACAGTCATTGGAAATACTTTTTGACACGTTTTTATTGGAACTAAAAATGCTGTTTGATTTTGTAATGTTAAATATGTTTGACCATGAATATTATGGAGCATTTTTTTGAATTCCATAAAATTTCCTAAACTTTTAAGAAGTTTATCAAAAACATCAAGGTCTGCAACATCATATAAAATTTGTTCATATGTAGGATTCATGTGATTTTCTGTTGCATTAATATGAATTTTATTATAATGCGCCATCCAACATAAAACTAAAAATTTAATTGCTAATCTTGATGTATTTATTTGTTCTTCGAAATCATTCTTGTTATTTTTATAATTTGTTGGATAAAACATATCTAAATGAATATCTATTTTTCCAGTCTCGATTTTTTGTAGAATTAATTGTTCAACTATTTCATATTGATTTTGATATGTTTTTAATAATTCATCTAATCTAGCATAATGCATAAATATATCTCTATATTCGCCATCTTGTGATATAAATGTTGGACCCAAACAATAAAACATGTGTTTGTATTGAGATTTATCAGTATTTTTTTTATTAAAATCTATTTTTGTGTATAAATATCCATAAATTGATGATATTGATTCATTTCCGTTAGATGAAACCATTTTAAAGGTCGTGCATACATATTCATCTTTTTCTATTAGAAATCCGTATAAAATTTTTTGCATATTGACAGACAATCTATGTCTTCCAGAAAAGCTATTGTAATTTGAAAAATCATCTAATGCCGAATTAATTAATTTATTTCCATTTAATAAATTAATTTGGACTTGTTCTAAATAAAACTTCATATTCGCTTCCATAAGCTTCAATCTATATTTTTTTAATTTTTCATCCGACATTGTGGCTAGAAAATCCCTCACCAATTATATTAAATCAATAGAGCAAATATATTATTTGTAGCTGAAAAAATTGAATTATCAAATATATACTTTATTAATATCGCTTAATTTAATCTCAATTAAGTACTTTAATTACTAACTTTATATTTAGTGATCCTATTTATCTAATTTTCATTTAATTAACATAGTTGATTTTGAAGTTTAGATTTTATAACAGCAAAAACGATATCAAAAATACATTTTTAAAAAAAATTATTCAATAATATTTTAATAAACTTGTAGGCTATTAAAATATTAAAATATTAAAATATTTAACTAAATTAAACTATTTACACGAAATGAAATATTTATTTGATGATTTTGTTTATAATAATTACGGGGATGATGGAACATATACGTCTGGCGCTGATGGCGGATCAGATTGTTCATTAATTGACCTGGGTTATTATGATTATTAAAGCAAAATCATCAAATAATATTTAATTAAAATTTAAGTCATTAAATTAAAAACAAAATAAAAATATATTAAAACTTGTTGAATAAAAAATGAATGATAAAAAAATAGAATCAAAAAAACAAAAAGACTTTAATAAAAAACAAAAAAATCAACAAAAAGATCAGCAAAAAACACCCGCTGAAACAAAAGATGTAAATTTGCAAATTGCACAAGTTTCACAAATTTCACAAAACGCACAAAACACAAATATTATCGCATCTATAACCCCGAATCTTAGTGAATCGCAGCAACATGAATCAACGCCGATTTACACAGAACGCCTTAAAACTGCCATAAGTCGCAGTTCTAGCGTAAATGAACTAAAATCGCAGAGCCCAACGCCAATTACAGTTGATACAAATGCTCCTAATTATAATTCTAAAATGTTGCTAGCGGTGTTACAAAACCGCAAAAATCAAATGCTAGAAGGCAAACGCGTATTGTGTACAGAACGGGTTATTCCCGCCGAAGATATCAAAAGACATACTCAAGGATTTATAATTGTGCCACGAGATCAATGGGAAAATATTACACCCGGATCTTATATAATCTACATGGGATACGATAATAATTATCGCAACGGTGGCTATATTAAATACAAGTATGAGAAAAATAATATAAGATATTTTCAAATTGAAACAAAACAGGGGCGAAAAAGCAATGATCCGAGCTATATATCGTTTCCGGTGACTTACGATGAAATCAAAACTTTATTCAAAAAAATAGATCCTTCTGCTATTGTCGAAATCAATTTAATCAAAAAAGATTTAGCTAATAAGCGCGACAATATTGAGTATTTGAATAAGAAAATAGTTGAAGAAAATCAGGCTAGGAAAAATCTTGAGCTCAAAGTTGATCATTTAGAAAAAGAAAACAAAAAAATTAAATCTTTATTAAAAATGATGATGAATTCGCGAGAAAAACCATAAATGCAAAGTAAAGCTTTAATGAAAAAACAATTGAATCGTTTTTTCATTAAAGTTAAAATTTCGTTATGGAGAACAATTCTGAAACCGAAACGTGCATTGTGAAATCTCAAGCAGAATCTCAGCAAGAATCCAAACTAGAATCTCAGCAAGAATCCAAACTAGAATCTCAGCAAGAATCCAAAGCAGAATGTCAAGAAGGTTCCTTTTTAACTAATTCGCTCCCCGATATTTCGCCGTACTGCAATGATATTATTATCTGTATCATTACCCAGTATTTAAAAGTCGTGATTGCCGCCCTAGAAAACGCGGGTGCTGTAAAAAGAAACCACCAAGGTGAAATTTTATACGCGTTGAAAATCAAGCTCTATAACAAAAACACAATGACTTTAAATTTTAAAATCATTCATTCCGTCTCATACAAAAACATCGAAAATGAAATCTCAACCCAACACTGGAACTATTTCTTATTCCTTATCGCGGGTGATAGCACGAAAGCATTCGATAGTTATAATATGGCGTTGCTTGGCAGTTATTTGCATGAGAAACATATTTGCAGAGTTGAATTTATTAATTTAAGCTTTGTTGATATGCGAACATTTCCAACTTCCAAAGAGAACGAAACTTATCTCAATTTCAGAAAACAAAACGACGCGGTCAAATTAATTCAAAAACAAAATGATTTATATCACGCGAGTCCACGATTCAAATACGCGCTTAATAAATTATATTACACAACTAAATTGGTTGTTTTGCTCAAAAATGATGATGCGATTATTATCGGAAAAAAAGCGGCTAAAATTTATTTTGAAGCCAGAATTCAAGATTTGCTTTCAGATATTACTGAAACAGTGCAGTTTGTCGCATTTGAATGATTATATATTTTTTTAACAATTTGTTTAGTTGGGTTTAGTTTTTTACCTTAATAGATTAAAACCAAACAATTGAATCATATATCCACAATAGTTAAATACTAATCATGAATAACATGAATTTACACCCTGAACCCCCATTAATTCCTAAAGTTGAAATTCTGCTTGTTTCTTTGCTAGATGAACCAAAAGAATTCCAAGAAATCCTTGATCAAAGCTATTTGAAAACAAACGCATTATCAAAATTCACTTGCTCCATTATTGATAAGTTTAATACGAAATCAACATTAGCAGTTCATATGCAACTTTATAATCCTGTTAATTCAAGTGATGAGGATTTATTGCGCAAAAAAATGAATAATTCTGGCCACCAAGATAACAGCGTGCCATATGCGATTGTCTTTGTTGTAAATCCATTTATTGAAGATAGTTACGCAAAATTAACAAAATATGTTAATCAAACTATTGATGATTTGAAAATTCCCGCAGTTCTTATTGAATGTTGCAATGAGGATGTTTATGAAAACGAAAAAAGCGAAGATTATAAGCTATTTGCTAAGTTGTTTAAGCCAACAAATTTGATTGATATGGTGTATTTTACAAATTATGAGCAAATTTTAAAACTATCAGATTTTATGATTCAAAATCCAAACAGTAATGAAACTGAATGCGGCGATGAATTTGTTGATTTTGCCATATATCTTCGCGGCGTTTTTGAAACCGCACTTGGCGCCGTATTTTCGGATAAAATTAGCCCACATTATTTTCGCGTTGAGATCTAAATTTTAATTGTTTTTTTTTGCATTAAAATTTAGACTTTAATTGTTTTTTTCAACAGCGTACTAACTAATCATTAAGCCATTCTGAAATTTCGTTCATATCGCCAGTTACGGCCGAATTTGTGATTGTACGGAACAAAGATGGTTCAAGCCGCGAATCTTCATGTAAATCATTGCGTTTTAATTGTTTAAATAAACTAGGGATTTCGTTTGGATTCACCCCACTATTTATGTAGTTGCTACCGCGTTTGATGTGCTCGAAATCTTCTTTGGTTTTGATTAAATCATCGATACATGTATTTAAATAATTGCGTTTTCGCTCGATAAGTTGATTGATAGTTTTGATTTTGCCCACTGTATCGGAATCTTTTTCATATGTAAGCATCATGTTGTTGAGCCCCACTAATGCGCAGCTAAGTGCCGAGCATATACGTTTCAGCCAATTAACACGTACAGCGAAATGCTCGCAGGAGTCTGCAGTGATTTCTTTGTATTTAATGATGTCCGCGTATATTGTTAAATATTTTGATTCTAAAATGCGCTCTGCGAATTCGTATGCAAGTTTAATGCACATGTCGACGCGAGAAATCGATTTCTCGCGTGAATCTCTGGTTAATGTGCGTGTTATTGTTGTTGAATAGGAGATGTCGTCAATGTTTACATATTCTGAGCATGTATTAAGAACTTGGTTGCGTTGCAATTTTCCTATTGTTTCTAAATTAAATACAATTCTTGAAAGAGCTTCGTCTGTCATGTGATTTGTATGCAAGGCAGAATTAAAGTCATTCATGATTTAATAAAATTATGTTTTTTAGTTGGCAAACTTATTTTGTTTTATGATTTACTATACTTGTGTTTATTTTTGTGTTTTTAAATCTAAATTAATTTTATGTTTTTTTGATATGGTAAAAAATTAAACAAAATTGATTATGTGTTTTATAATTTCATTGGGCAAACAATTGGCGGTTTGTTGATCTTGTTTTTGCAGATATTTTAAAGATAAATAGCCGCAAGTTTTGCGTGTGTTTTGTTTATTGCGGCAGAAATGCAAGTATTTACTGCGTTTGATGTGTTTATTCCAGTCGTTTAATTTATTGAGTATGCTATTATCGTTGCAATATAATACTTGCAAACTAGCTGGCAAATGATCTACACTAGTTATTTTATTACTGTTGCAATCTAACTTTTTCAAATTAGCTGGTAAATGATCTACACTAGTTATTTTATTACTGTCGCAATATAATTTTTGCAAACTAGATGGTAAATGATCTACATTGGTTATTTGATTATTGCGGCAATCTAATATTTGTAAATTAGCTGGTAAATGATCTATATTGGTTATTTTATTACCATCGCAATCTAATATTTGTAAATTAGAAGGTAAATGATCTACACTAGCTATTTTATTATTATAGCAATA
>JACCDM010666125.1_pt1 | contig 29156 bp, 33 predicted proteins | sample 7445851 | NCBI WGS metagenome assembly JACCDM01 (sample SAMN15323438, study PRJNA562643) | freshwater metagenome | isolation source: river surface water | place: USA:Blue River Watershed | collected 2017-08-16
ACAACTCATTACTGGTATTTCGGGGTCTGGAAAATCGGTGGCTCTGCGAGCCTATGAGGATGCCGGCTACGACTGTGTTGATAATTTACCGATTTCGCTGATCGAAAAATTAGTGGAAACGATGGAAATAGAACAACGACAACAAATTGCAATTGCGGTCGATGCAAGACGTGGTGAGTCCATCTCTCAGTTGCCAACATTAATCCAAAAGCTACGAGAAAAACATTCTGTTGAGGTTTTGTTCTTAAATGCTGACACCAATGCTTTAGTGCAACGGTTTTCAGAGACACGGCGTCGCCACCCGCTATCCCGCCCGACACAATCCAGTACCTTGATCGACGTTATTGAACGTGAGCGTGAATTACTCGCTCCATTAGTTGATCAAGCTCAACAAATTGATACCAGCAATATTCCGGCGCACACCTTGAGGCATTGGATTACCGATCAGCTTCAGGAACGGCCGATTGGGCTTGGTTTAATTTTTGAGTCTTTTGCCTTTAAGCGCGGGGTTCCGAGTGAAGCAGATATCGTCTTTGATGTGCGCTGTCTCCCAAATCCACACTACGAGCCAGCTTTGCAGAATTTAAGCGGTCTAGATGCGCCTGTTGCAGCTTATTTAGATCGTTCTCCAGAAGTTTCTCAAATGCTTAACGATATTCAAGCGCATATTCAAAAGTGGTTACCGCACTACCTGCGTGACGGTCGGAGTTATCTCACGGTTGCAATCGGTTGCACCGGAGGGCAACATCGCTCGGTTTACCTTGTCCAACAACTCAAACAGTTTTTTTCTAAAACAGCAAAAATGAAAGACGTTTACGTTCTAGAGCGTCATCGAGAATTGGATTCTAAAAAAACACGTATCGGTTGAGGAATTCCGTAGTCTGACAATCGTAAGCGGCTCACCCAATGTAAATCGGGTGTTGTTACTTTCCATTTAGTATTTAACTTAATCAACCAAGGATTCATTCGTAATCGTCGGTGACTAAATACATGATTAATTGGTTCGCACTGTTCTATTGAACCAACCATACTCTTTTTTATAACGCTTGAACTGGTAGTGCCAATCGCTTGATAAAGCGACTGAAGTGGATCGAGATGATTCTCGTGCTGATTTTTCTTACTCAATTTCACCCAAGGCGTCTCAAGCAATGAATATAAGCCTCCCCAAATTGCTTTGGGCGGTCTTTTCTGAAGCAAAACACTATTTTTGTAGCAAATAAGAAAAAGCTCGGTTTCAAATGCAGGCGATTCTTTCTTTTTCTTTTTGGCCGGAATCAAATCAACCTGATTGGTTTGGTATGCAACGCAGCTCGTGCTCATAGGGCAAGCCTTGTCATTACTTCTACATCTCGCTTGTTTTGGTGTGCACCATGTGGCTCCAAAATCCATCAATGCTTGGGTATAGACGGGCATGTGTGCACTGGATTTTGGAAGTAGTTGCCAAGCCCTATCCCAAAGCAAATGAATGGTTTTTTGATTTTGTAGATCATTTTTAATCCCAAAGAAACGACTAATCACCCGCTTGACATTCGCATCCAAAATTGGAGTTTTGAGATGAAAAGCAAATGCAGCAATCGCACCAGCTGTCGAACGACCGATTCCCGGTAATTGTTCAAGCGCCTCTACTGTCTTTGGAAAATGACCTGAATATTCAGAAACAATTTGGATGGCACATCGATGTAAATTACGGGCCCGTGAGTAATACCCCAGACCGCTCCATAAGGCCATCACCTCGTCTAACTTTGCATGGGCTAATGCATGAACAGTTGGAAAACGTGTCATAAAAACTTGATAACGCTCGATGACAGTAGATACTTGGGTTTGTTGCAACATAATTTCTGAAACCCAAATCGCATAGGGGTCAGATTGGTTCTGCCAAGGCATTCCGCTTCTGCCATGCTTTGCATGCCAGCGAATTAAAGTTTGTGAGAAATTAAACGGCACAATTAACGTTTTTGACAAACAGGGCAAAAATAAGTGGAGCGTTGCCCTTGAACAATTTGTCGAATACTTGTTTGACACGCCCGACACGGTTGATCGGCACGATCGTAGACCTTGGTTTGCATCATGAAATAGCCAGGCTCACCATGGGCATCCACAAAATCCCGCAGGCTACTGCCCCCAGCTTGAATTGCTTTTTTCAAGACTTTGCGAACCGCCACAGCCAAACGCTGACACTGAGCTCTTGTCAGTTTTCCTGCAGGTAAACGAGGATGAATACCGGCCTCAAATAAAGATTCTGAACAGTAAATATTTCCAACGCCCACGACTGCCTGACCGGCTAACAAAAATGCTTTAACAGAAATGGTTCGCTTTCGTGAATATTCATATAGGCGATCTGCACCAAGCTGACCCGCAAACGAATCCTCTAGAGGCTCGGGACCGAGCTTCTGAATTAAGGGGTGTGCCAACACATCTCCACTGGAAAATGGATGCCACAAGACTGCACCAAATTTTCGAGGATCGTGTAAACGCAAACTAATCTCATCAAAATGGATCACGACCCGATCGTGAGGCTTTAGAGGGTCTGAATTGTGCAGCACTCTTAGTACTCCCGTCATACCCAAATGAATAATCAAATGGCCACGAGTCATTTTTAGTAATAAATACTTACCGCGACGATCGATATGCTCTATTTTTTGTCCGGCTAGGAGTTTGGATAGATTTTTTGGAACCGGCCATCGCAATCGCCCATCGACCACATTGACCCTAGTAACAACCTGCCCCTCAAGATGTGGCTGTATTCCTAAACGAGTAACTTCGACCTCTGGCAGTTCTGGCATAAATGCATTGTAGTTTCGAGGATTAGAATGTGCTTATGGCCCTTAATTACCATTCGCCCTCATTTCTAAGACTAAGCAAGTGGGTATTTCTTAGTTCGCTTGTTGTCAGCGCTTTTCTCCTAGGGTCTTTGCAGAATGCACAGGCACAAACGAAAGGAGCCACTAGCGAGCAGGTGTTCGAGATTCTGGCCTCCGAGATTGCCTTGCAGCGTGGCGATGCTGGATTGGCTTACCAAACCTACTTAAGCCTCGCCCGACAAACAGGGGATCCAGCCTTAGCCCAACGTGCAATGGAAATTGCGATTGCTGCCAATGCAGCTGATTTAGCTCTGATTGCCGCCCAAACATGGGATGAACTATCAAAGCCATCCCAGACAAAACCAAAAGAAATTTTGGTGACTTTACTCATGCTCAATCAACGCTGGTCAGAGGCTGTCGCCCCAGCAATCACCCTTCTTAAACAACAAAGCCTTAAGGAGCGTGAGCAAATACTCAAGCAATGGCAAAGCTTAATTGGTCGCGCCAATAATGAATACGAGGCCATGAATGCGTATTACAAAATTGTTTCGGCATTAGTGCCTCCACCCTCGAGTCCTGACATTCTTTATAGCTATGCATTAGCGGCAGAGAAATCTGGGCAGTTTGCAGTGATGGAGGAAACGCTTCGAACTATTTTGAAACGTAACCCAAACGATATTCAGGCGCTTAACGCGCTTGGCTACTCGCTTGCGGATCGAAACGTCAAATTAAAAGAAGCATACGAACTGATTTTTAAGGCTCATACGCTCGATCCCAAAGATCCGTTCATCTTAGATAGTCTTGGTTGGGTCAATTTTCGTTTAGGTAATACCTCTTTAGCTCTCAAACAACTTCAAGATGCTTTTCGGATCAAACCCGAAGCCGATATTGCAGCACACCTCGGTGAAGTTTTTTGGGTTTTAAATCAACCCTCAGAGGCAGAAACTGCATGGCGTCAAGGCGAAATGATTGATGCAAATAATTCAACGCTCAAAGAAACTTTAAAAAGACTAAAACCATCTTGGCTAATATCGGACAATAGCCAAGCCAATCAGTGGGATGGTCGTTTTGCAGTTAAATTGAACGATCGACCAACAAACAATAACCAGGGCGGTTCCGGTAGCTTCACACTAACACGCAGTGGCTTAAGCGACACTCTTGAAATTCGTAGCCCCATGGGCGGGGCAATTGCCAAAATCACCATTAATCCCGGTGAAGCAATCCTGGAGCGCGATGGAAAGAAAGTGACTGCCATCGATGCGGATACTTTGATTCAAAACACCTTGGGTCTTCCGCTTCCGGCTAGAGGGTTGTCAAATTGGTTAAACGGTCAATTGCGCTCTGGAAGCCCTGCTCGCCTTGAACGCGATGACAAGGGTATCGTCAAACGAATTGCGCAAGATGGGTGGAACTTGGCATACGTATGGAGTGAAAATAAAAAAATTGAGCGTCTTACCATGACGCGCAATACCAACACTGGCACGATCGATGTGCGTTTAATTTTTGATCAAGTGAATGACTAAGTTCCTCGAGTTAGTTGCTCCAGCAAAAATCAATCTGTTTCTTCACATCACAGGACGTCGTCCGAATGGTTATCATGAATTACAGTCTGTTTTTCAATTGGTTGACTGGTGCGATCGAATTCGTCTACGTTTATTGGATGAAAATCAAATCCTCCGTGTTGGAAATTTCAATGGCATTGAGCCAAAGGATGACTTAGTGATACGTGCCGCAAAACTATTGAAAGATCACTGCAATTACCCTCTGGGTGTGGAAGTTGATCTTGAGAAAAATATTCCGATCGGCGCAGGTTTAGGGGGTGGTTCATCGGATGCAGCAAGCGTCTTAATTGGTCTTAATCATCTTTGGAATCTACAACTAAAGCAAGCGGAGCTTATCGAGCTTGGATTAAAGCTTGGTGCCGATGTACCTTTTTTTCTATTTGGACAAAACGCATTTGTTCAGGGAATTGGAGAATATTTAGACCCCATTGATTTACCAGAGCAATCTTTCTTCATTATTTTTCCAGGCCAGTTTGTCTCCACACAAGAGGTCTTCCAATCACATCAATTGACCCGTAATCATGCTCCGATTACAATGGCAGACTTTCTTGCAAGCCCTTGGCATAAATCGCGATTTAATAATGATCTTCAGCCAGTCGCTTGCACGATTTGTCCTGAAGTACAGCGAGCACTCGATTGGTTGTCACAAAAGCTTCCCGATTGTGTGGTTCGAATGTCTGGATCTGGAAGCAGCGTATTTGCCGTCATTCCCCCATCTAAAAATCCGGGGGATCTAGAACAAATCATGCGTAGCATCCCTTCAGGATGGGTTGGTCGGCTTGTTCGGGGTCTAAAACGAAATCCCGCTTACAATTCGGTTAAACCAGTGTGACGCAGTAGGGGAGTCGCCAAGTTGGTCAAGGCACCGGATTTTGATTCCGGCATGCGAGGGTTCGAGTCCTTCCTCCCCTGCCATTGTTATCATTGGCAAATAACCAGTTAACAAAAACATGAACTCTGAAGCCTTAAGTATTTTCACTGGCAATGCCAACCCAGCTCTTGCACAAGCGGTTGCAAGCCAAATGAAGTTGCAGCTTGGAAAGGCATTTGTCGGTCGGTTTTCAGACGGAGAAATTCAGGTCGAAATTCAAGAGAATGTCCGCGGCAAGCATGTTGTCGTGATTCAGTCGACGTGTGATCCGACTAATGACAATCTCATGGAGCTCATGATCATGATTGATGCCTTAAAAAGGGCATCTGCCAACCGCATTACCGCAGTTATTCCTTACTTTGGTTACGCCAGACAGGATCGCCGGCCACGCTCTGCGCGAGTTGCCATTTCTGCCCGAATCGTAGCCAATATGCTGCAATCGGTTGCGGGGGTCGAACGGGTTCTCACCATGGATCTGCATGCAGACCAAATTCAAGGTTTTTTTGATATTCCTGTCGACAATATTTACGCTTCCCCAGTGCTATTGGGCGATCTCAGATCCAAGAATCAACAGGATCTGACTGTGGTCTCACCTGACATTGGCGGTGTAGTTCGGGCGCGTGCTTTTGCCAAGCAACTTAGCTGCGATCTTGCCATCATCGATAAACGCCGGCCAAAACCCAACGTTTCGGAAGTGATGCATCTAATTGGTGAGGTTGACGGTCGGCATTGCGTGATCATGGACGACATTATTGATACTGGGGGCACCCTTTGCAAAGCTGCGGAAGTGCTCAAAGAACGCGGGGCTAAGAGCGTTACAGCCTATTGCACCCGCCCTGTTCTGTCAGGAGGGGCCTCTGCAAGAATCTCAAGCTCCCAAATCGACGAGCTGGTTGTGACTGACACCATCCCTCTCAAAGAGGATGCAAAATCTGTCAGTAAAATCAGGCAGTTAAGTGTGGCCTCCCTTCTCGCAGAGACCATATCGCGCATCACCAAGGGCGACTCTGTAATGTCGCTTTTTGCCGAATAAAACTCCTAAGCAGTTCAATGATCAGGGTTTTTTCGCCTTTCAGGCTATAATCTCAGGCTTTCCGTTTGGTCGCGGACGGAAATTAACCCTTTTTTGGAGTCATCATGAAAGTAGTTGCATTTGAAAGAAGCGTACAGGGAACTGGTGCGAGCCGCCGCCTGCGCAATTCTGGGAAAACCCCCGGAATTATCTATGGCGGAAAGCAAGAATCTCCCTGCGCAATCGAGTTAGACCACAACGCTTTATTCCACGCTTTGCGTAAAGAAGCCTTCCACTCATCCATTTTGGATATTGAGCTCAACGGTAAATCACAAAAAGCTCTATTACGTGATTACCAGATGCATCCTTTTAAACCACTTGTCTTGCACGTTGATTTTCAGCGTGTATCGGCAACTGAGAAGATCCATATGCGTGTACCCCTTCACTTTAAGGGCGCAGAGGAATCAGAAGCGGTTAAATTGGGCGGTGCCGTTGTTAGCCACATTGCCAATGAAATTGAAATTACCTGCTTACCAGCAGATTTGCCTGAGTTCCTCGAAGTGGACCTCAGCAAAATTGTTATCGGTCAATCCGTTCATGCGAAAGATGTTGTGCTACCCAAAGGGGTCAGCCTCGTCTTGCATATTGAACAAGATAATCCAGTGATTGCAAATGCTCGTATCCCAACGGTTAAAGCAGAGCCTGAGCCAGTTGCTGCAGAAGCTGCTGCTGCGGCTACTCCCGATGCTGCTGCACCTGCCGCAGATAAAGAGGCTAAAGATAAAGAAGCAAAAAGCTAAACTAATCCTCCCTCGAGAGAAACCCGCCTTGTGCGGGTTTTTTTATTGATGAACTTAAGTCGTATATAGTTTTGGTATCGCTTGCCTTCATACTTTTTATAAACCAAATGATTCGTTTAATTGTTGGACTTGGTAACCCTGGATCAAAGCATGAAGCAGATCGCCATAATGCTGGCTTCTGGTTTATTGATCGGCTTGCAGCTCAACATAAACAGTTTCTTCAGACTGAGAAACGATTTAATGGAAGGGTTGCGAAGATTCAGATTGAAGGTCAAGACATTTTTCTTTTAGAGCCTGATACGTTCATGAATCTCAGTGGTGAATCAGTTGGTCCACTATGTCGTTTCCACAAAATTAAGCCAAACGAAGTGTTAGTTGCACACGATGAGCTGGATTTAAAAGCAGGAACTGCTCGGCTTAAATTGGGTGGTGGTAATGGCGGCCATAACGGTTTAAAAGACATTCAACAACATTTATCAAGCCCGCAGTTCTGGCGTCTCCGCTTTGGAATTGGTCATCCTAGAGATCTTCCTGGAGAACTTTCTAGAATGGATGTTGCCGACTATGTCTTAAAAAAACCAAGCTCGGACGAACAAAGCAAAATTGATCTGTCCCTTAGCAAAGGAATCAAAATCTTACCGTTATTGATTAATGGCGATTCGCAGAATGCGATGCAAATTCTGCATAGTGCGGATTAAGAATCTCTAACTCTCTTGTGTCTGCTGCTTCTCTTGATTGGCAGAAGTTAGTAAACGATATTTTTGTAAGAGTTGCTCTTGGGTCTCAGGGTAATTTGGGTTGAGAGGAATGCAATCAACCGGACAAACTTGCCGACATTGGGGAGCATCAAAATGCCCCACACATTCCGTGCATTTATTGGGATCAATTTCATAAATCTCGATACCCATATAGATGGCATCATTTGGGCATTCGGGCTCACAGACATCACAATTAATGCACTCATCCGTAATCATTAAAGCCATATTTATTTCCTATACCTATCAGTAAAAGAATAGCTTATTTAGATTTGTTTTGTGCGTTCTTTTTGTGTAACCACTTCTCAACCGAGGGAAAGACAAATTTACTAACGTCACCACCCATCAAGGCAATCTCGCGAACGAAGGTTCCCGATATGAACTGATATTGATCAGAAGGCGTCAAAAATAATGTCTCGACATCTGGTAATAAATAACGATTCATACCCGCCATCTGAAACTCATACTCAAAATCAGAGACTGCCCTTAAGCCTCGCACAATCACGCGTGCATTATGTTCTCTAGCAAAGTCTTTTAGAAGTCCTGAAAAACCGGCAATTTCAACATTGGTGTAATGCCCAAGAACTTCCTTGGCAATTTCAATACGCTCATCGAGCGTAAAGATTGGTCGCTTACTTTTACTATCCGCTACCCCAACAATCAATTTGCTAAAAATACTCGATGCACGACGGACTAGATCCTCGTGCCCGCGCGTAAAAGGATCAAAGGTTCCAGGATAAACAGCAATGGTCATAAAGACCCCCTTTTTGTGTAATTAGCTATGAGTTTAGCGCGAACGATGCCTAAACAATACTGCTTTAACCTGAGCCGTTTCCAGCTTCTTAGTAGGGATCCAGTTAGGCATTAAAGACTCTAATTTGGACAGATCAAACTGAACAGGGCACTCGATATAAATTCCACCGCCAGCTTGATCATCACAAATTCGTATAGCCTCTTGTGCTGCCGCCTCTAATAAATTGGGTTGACTAAATGGTGGATCTAAAAATATCAATTCGTAGGTCTTATTTTGCAAACTCTGCATATGCCTAACTCCATCAGTATGTAGAATTTTTAAATTACCTGGTATTGGAGAGCTTGATAAAAGCTCAAACTGATGAATTAATTGCTCATACGTTTTTTTATCTTTTTCGATCAAGGTAATTTGGGAGGCGTTCCGAGAGGCAGCTTCAAATCCAAGTGCGCCTGATCCTGCAAATACATCAAGAACTCTGAAGCTAGTTAAATCTTGTCCTAACCAATTAAATAGGGTTTCCCGAACACGATCAGAACTTGGACGAAGATCTTTTTGATCCAAAACACTGATTTGCCGACTTCGCCATACACCTCCAACAATTCGGATGCGATTAGAACCCGGCAATTACTGCGTGCCTCCGACAAGAACACTAATCATTCTGCGCATATCTAAATGCCTTTTAAAGGCATCCCGCACATCTTCCTTGCGCACTGCAGCTACTTGTTTAGTCCAAACATCCAGGGTATTTAGAGGTAGCTTATTCCATGTAATTGAAGAGAGGTTATCTAATAATTTACGATTACTATCTAGGCGCAAGGGAAAGCCATTAATCAAATTGGACTTTGCAGCAGCTAATTCGGAGTCGGTTGGTCCTTCCTCAATAAAACGGCTAATGGTTGCTTGCAAAACTTCAAGTGCTTGATTGGCTTGATCATTACGAGTCTGCAAGCCTGCCTCAAAAGTTCCTGTATCGCGCCCAGGTTGAAAATAACTAAACACACTGTAAGCAAACCCGCGCTTATCCCGAACCTCTCCGACTAAACGCGAGACAAATCCGCCGCCACCTAAAACGTAGTTGCCCACCAAGAGTGGAAAATAATCTGGGTTATCCCGAGTAATCGCGGTCATACCCATTGCTATATGGGTTTGCTGTGTTTGAAAAGGGACTCGAACCACACGATCAGACTCTGGGGCAATTGGAGAGCGCGTTAAGGATGGTAAAGGCGTAATTTGTGGGCCTGAACTTGGCAGTGAAGCAACTAATTTTTGTGCAATTTCTTGTGCCTTGGCCTGAGTGACATCACCAACAATATTGACGATTACACGATCCTGACGGTAAAAGTCGCGATGGAAATTTTTGATATCGCCTTGGCTAATTGAGGCAACTGACACAGCGGTAGGTGATTGAGATAAGGGGTAATTTGCAAATACTTGCTGGCGAAAGCGCTTTTGTAAAACAACTTCTGGTTTTGTATCACCCTCGCGAATCGCAGCTGTAATCCGCTGTTTTTCTCGATCAATAATATTGCTGTCAAAGACTGGCTTCGCTAAAGTTGCAACCATTAAGTCCAATAAGGGTTCCAAAATTTCTGGTTTGCTAAGAGTGCGAGCTCGCAGAATTGCTCTTTCTCCAGAAGAGGACGCTGAAATGCTAGCGCCCAATTCAGCGATTGCATCGGCTTGTAAAGCTTCATTCAACACTCCTTTGCGCCACTCGATACCTCGAGTGAGTAGTGCGGCGGTTAATCCTGCAAGACCACTTTTATCTTTGGGGTCATAACGGCTACCAGCATCAATACTGACCTCGATATCAACCATTGGGATTGAATTGGTTTGGATGAGATAAGCCTTTGAACCATTACTCAACGAAATTTCTTGAATGGGTAGTACTGCATAGACATTCGCAAAGAAAGTAAGGCCAGTAACAGCGATGACACCTTTGAGATATTTAGAAAAATTCAGCATTGCTACCCTTTCAGTGGCGTAAGCCGCTGGGCACAGCCCTTGGCTGGGTATTTGTACGCGGTTGCGGATCTAAGGTAATGACCGTTAATCGATCTTTAACAAAGTACCTGTTAACAGCGTCTTTGATTTCATCAGACCGTACCGCTTGAATTCGATCGATAATCCGATCAAGATCGCGCCATGAGATATCGGCCATTTCAGAACCACCAATTTCCATAGCCTGAGCAAAGATAGAGTCACGCTTATAGATTTGCGAAGCAAGTAACTGCGCTTTAATCCGTTTTAGTTCACTATCAGTAATCCCTTTTTCAGCAATGTCTTGCAACGATTGAAGAATGCCTTTTTCCAAATCAGTCGTTGTTTGCCCTTTTGCTGCCGTTGCACCAATCACAAATAACTCAGGGCCCCTACTAATGGAGTCATAACTTGAGCCTGCCTCATTTGCTAAACGCTTGGTGCGAACCAGCTCTCGATTTAACCGCGAATTATCATGACCACTTAACGCAGCAGATAACACCATTAAAGCGTAAGGATCAATTACGTCAAGCCTATTGGGCTCAATTCTAGGAACTTTCCAAGCCATCATAATCTGAGGACTATCGGCTGGTGCTTTCAAAATGGCGCGCTTTTCTCCTTTTTGTTCTGGCTCAATCTGCGGTTTACGCTCGGGTAGTTTTTTTGCCCGAATCGGACCATAGTATTTTTCGACCAAAGTCTTAACCTCGAGAGGCTTCACATCGCCAACGACAACAACTACAGCGTTGTTTGGGGCATACCAATCGCGATACCACTGCCGAGCGTCATCGGCTTGCATGTTTTGCAAATCATTCATCCAGCCAATGATTGGATGCCGATACGGCGAGCTCACAAAAGCAGTGGCCATCAGCAATTCACGCATTAGACTGCTTGGATTATCTTCAGTTCTTAAACGACGCTCTTCCTTAACTACCTCAATTTCTTTCTTAAATTCATCATCAGAGAACTTGAGATTAGCCATCCGATCAGCTTCTAATCGCATCACATCCGCAAGTTTCGATTTCTCAATTTGCTGAAAATACCCTGTGAAATCTCTTGCCGTAAATGCGTTTTCGCGCCCACCGACTGCCGCAACCATTCGCGAGAAATCTCCAGATTTAACTTTCTCGGTTCCTTTGAACATCATATGTTCAAGAACGTGGGCTACGCCTGTTTTTCCGTTTACTTCATCCATGGAGCCAGCCCGATACCACACCATATGGGCAACAGTTGGAGCGCGATGATCTTGTTTAACGATTAGTCGAAGTCCGTTTTTAAGTTGATACTCATGGGTATCGTTCTGACTTGCCAAAATAAAGCCAGAATACAAAACCAAAAAACAGCTTATTAAGGACAAAAATACCCGATGCCTTAATCTATCCATCTGGAATACCGAAGCATTGAATCGAACTATCAGTAACATGTCTCGTATGGCTTTATCTTGTTAAGATCTATCTAAAGGATTGTATCGATAATGTTTGGTTTACGTAAAACTCTAAGCTCGCTTTTTGGTCGTAATCAAGTTGATGAGGCATGGTTTGAGCATTTGGAAGAGCTGCTCATAAAAGCAGATGTTGGGGTCGCCACCACATCAACGCTGATCGCTAGTCTACGTAAATTAGCAAAATCGAATTCCATTACAAATGCTGAGGATTTAAAAGCCGCCTTGATCACTCAAATCACGGATTTGCTCGGTCCTCTTGAGTGCCCTACCAATCCTCTGCAAAACCCAATGAGCACTAAAAAGCCTGAAATTTGGCTTATTGTTGGTGTTAATGGGGCAGGAAAAACGACATCCATCGGTAAACTTTGCCACCACTTTCAGAATCAAGGAAAGTCGGTTCTTCTTGCAGCTGGTGATACGTTTAGAGCAGCAGCCCGTAATCAGCTTAAAGAGTGGGGAGAGCGTAATCAAGTACAGGTATTAAGCCAGGAAAGTGGTGATGCAGCTGCGATCGCCCATGATGCAATTCATGCGGCTATCTCGCGCCAAGTAGATGTTCTATTCATTGATACTGCGGGTCGTTTGGCAACACAGGCCAACTTAATGGAAGAGTTAAAAAAGGTAAAACGTGTGATTGCCAAAGTTGTGCCTGATGCTCCCCATCAAATTATTTTGGTGTTAGACGGCAATACAGGTCAAAACGGAATTGCTCAGGTCTTAGCATTTAAGAATGCCATTGGGCTTAACGGCATCATCGTCACAAAATTGGATGGAACCGCTAAAGGTGGTGTCATTTGCGCTTTGAGCACTTCACTACAAGAGTCCCCGACAGACCCAAATAAGACCTTCGTTTATGCCCTCGGCAAGGGGGAGAAATTGCAGGATCTTGAGCAGTTTTCGGCAGCAGCCTACGCCAAAGAACTCGTTGAATAGTCATATAAATCAATGGCTTATGATTTTATTGTTGTTTTAGCACTCTATTGACAAGAGTGCTAAAATAAGCTTATTGAAATTTTAAATTGATCGACCTAAACGATTTAACGATGACATTTAAAAATATTGTAAATCTTCCTAGAGCCACCCCCTCGGGGAGTGTGGCTCTTGCAATGCCTGCGCTTCCCGCGCTTGGAGTGGGAACTATTGATGCTTATTTAGCTCATATCAATCGTTTACCCATGCTCACTGCTGCCCAAGAATTTACTTTGGCTCAAGAATATCGCCGTACTGAAAACTTAGATGCTGCACGCCAACTTGTTTTATCGCATTTGCGTCTAGTGGCTTCCATAGCACGCCAGTACCTCGGTTATGGAATTCCGCATGCCGATTTGATTCAAGAAGGCAACATCGGTTTGATGAAGGCCGTTAAACGCTACGACCCGAATCAAGGAGTACGTCTTGTTTCTTACGCCATCCACTGGATTAAGGCGGAGATTCATGAGTACATTCTTAAGAATTGGCGGCTTGTGAAGGTGGCTACGACGAAGGCGCAACGTAAGCTTTTTTTCAATTTACGCAGCAACAAATTGTCCGCCAATGCCTTAAGCAATGATGAAATTGAATCGCTCGCCAAAGCGCTAGATGTGCGAGGTGCAGACGTTAAAGAAATGGAAATGCGTCTTGCTGGTGGAGATGTTTCCATTGAGGGCGATAGCCAAGATGAAGAAAACTTTGCTCCGATCCATTGGCTTGCTGACGACCGTCAAGAGCCTACGGTTGTCATGGAAGAAAAAGAAGGCTATGCATTGCATGGCCCCAAATTACTTCAAGCTCTCAATAGCCTTGATGAAAGAAGCAAAGCAATCGTTGAAAGCCGCTGGCTCGATGTGAATGCCGAAGGTCATGGCGGCAAAACTCTTCATGATCTTGCAAAAGAGTTTGGCATCTCCGCTGAACGGGTTCGTCAAATCGAAGTAGCTGCCTTTAAAAAGCTTCGCTCCTTACTAAAAGACGATAAGATCGCGCTTCACTAAAACTATTTCAGCAGTACTTTTAGATCATGGGCGATTGGCTCTGCGCCTTGCCCATGTCGAATATAAAGGCGTAAATTCCCGGCGGGATCAAACACGTAACTACCGGCAGTATGGTCAATGGTGTAATTTTGCGAATTACTTCCAGGGACCTTGTTGTAAAACACTTTGAAGTCTTTCGCGACCTTCGCTAGGGCTTCTTGATTGCTCGGACGCAAGCCCAAAAATCGAGGATCAAATGCTTTTGGATATTGCGCCATTAAATCTGCCGTGTCGCGTTCCGGATCAACCGTAATGAAAAGAACCTGGACACGATCCGATAAGGGTCCCAATTCTTTCATGACCTCTTGCATTTCTACAAGCGTTGCTGGACATACATCAGGGCAATGCGTAAAGCCAAAAAAGATCACAACTACCTTACCCTTAAAATCCGCAAGAGTTTTAGTATTTCCTGCGGGATCCAATAACTCAAAATTATTGCCAAACGATTTACTGCCTGTTATATCAACATTCTTAAAGCTTGGTTTTGAGCAAGCTACCAATACAGTTAAAAGAAATAAGGCAATTATTTTTTTCATATACCTATAAGTAATGATCGATTAGGATTGCTGCAAACAATAGTGCCAGATAACTGATCGAGTATTTAAAGGTTTTCCGAGCAAGTTGATCACTGTAATTTTGATACAAGCGAAGCGCGTAATAAATAAAAACGCTGCTTAGAATGATTGCACTCATTAAATAAAAAAGTCCGCTCATGCCATATACATATGGAAGAATGGAGGCTGCAAATAATATCAAGGTATACAGCAAGATATTTAAAAGGGTAAAGCGCTCGCCATGCGTTACTGGCAACATGGGTAATCCTGCCTGAACATAGTCTTCTCGGCGATACAATGCCAGCGCCCAAAAGTGGGGCGGTGTCCACACAAAAATAATTAATACGAGTAACCAAGCTTCTGCAGATAACTGATTTGTAACTGCAACCCAGCCTAACGCGGGAGGCATTGCCCCAGAAAGACCGCCGATCACAATATTTTGAGGAGTTGCTGGTTTAAGTAACCAGGTGTAAATCACCGCATAGCCAACAAAAGTAGCAAAAGTTAGCCACATCGTTAATGGATTGGTGTAAATCCAAAGAATAACCATCCCCACAGCACCCAATAGGCAAGAGAAAACAATAATCTGAAGCGGTGTAATTTCTCCTGTTGCAGAGGGGCGCCAAGCGGTACGCCGCATTTTGGCATCAACAGCTTGCTCAATGAGGCAATTGATCGCAAATGCTGCTCCTGCAAGCAGCCAAATACCAATTGAGCCCCCGATTAAGACGGGCCAAGCTACCATCCCAGGGGTTGCTAGAAACATACCGATAACGGCACAAAATACGGCAAGCTGTGTCACGCGTGGTTTTGTTAAGACCCAGTATTGCCTCCAACGAGGCATCGGCGGACGAATAAATTGAGTATCACTCATACGCCATCCGCTGACTGATAGGCTTTCCTGAGAAAAAATAACTATTGGTCCAGGCACTTAAGCGGACTAAACAAAATAGGATTGCTGCAGCACCGCCAGTATGTAATAAAGCGGCAATTAACGGCCACTGGAAGACAACATTTGAAATTCCGGTAATGATTTGCAGTAAGAGTAAAACAATAATTGCCTTACCCCAGAATTGAACAGTTTTCTCTGGGGCTTTCAGAGCACGAATCGCAAGGAATAACAAAATGGCTGAGGCAAAAATAGCACCTACTCGATGAGTCCAATGAATGGTGACCAAAGCAGTCATTGGAATCACGCCTCCAGTTTTGGCTTCGCCAAGATCACGCCATAAAAAGAATGCGTTCTGCCAATCCATCTTGGGGTACCAAGTTCCCATGCATGTTGGGAAATCCGGGCAGGCTAAAACCGCATAATTGGTGCTTACCCAAGCCCCCAAAAAAATTTGTACAAACAAGGCAACGATTGCTAACAGTACTAATGGGATAGGTAACGCAGACTGCTGAGAATAATGAATCGTTTGTGTGCCGTGGTTTCGCTGTGCAAACCAAACCATACTGGCAAACAAAATAAGTGCCAGAATTAAATGCATGGACACGATAATCGGTTGTAATTTGAGCGTAACTGTCCAAGCTCCGAAAGCGCCCTGTAAACAAACTAATACCAGCAAAAAAAGACTGCCCTTAATTGCCAAAGACCGGTTCGGGGTATTTTGTCTAAAAGCCAATATGACTTGAATGATGATCAGAAAACCAACACTCATCGCTAAGTAGCGATGAATCATCTCAATCCATGCTTTAAACACAGTGACTGGTCCGGTTGGCATTGTGGCCTCAGCCGCCCGAATTTCTTCAATTGCTCTAAATGGATTAGAAGTTCCATAGCAACCTGGCCAATCTGGACACCCCAAACCTGAGTCACTTAAACGCGTAAATGCGCCAAATAAAATTAAGTCAAAGGTTAAAAAAACAACCGCCCAATTGAGCTTTTGAAATACGCCCATGCCCTTTTTGAAATATAAAAATGCAAGGGGCAAACCAGCAATAATGACGGCGATTCCAGCGAGCTCTAAAACCATCAGAGCTGTCTCAGAAATCATATCTTTTCACCTTTACGATTCAACTTCAGTAAACGCTCAATGTCTTTCCGAATCTTGACAAAGTCATTCGAGCTAGTTTTGTCAGGGAACACCATCATTTTTTCACCACTCGGGTCAATTAACTGGAGCCCACGACTAAGGTTCTCAGAATTTAACCAAGTCTGCCATGCAGGGTTTTCATTGGCTGGTGCTGGGACAATAAAAAATCCAGCATTTTCTTGATCGTATGCTCGCAAAATATCTTCATCAACTGCTTGACGATCGCTAACAACCCAAACTAACTGAAGTCGATTTTTGTTTTTACCCAACGCTAAGCGAAGTTGTCGCATTAAATACAAAACTTCGACACATTGATCGTTACCTTTTTTACACTCAGCAGCAGGTCTAGCTACCAATAGAGTCCATTTACCATTAAACGGGACATCAAACCATCCTGAGTGAATAGCAAGGGGTGGCTGAACAAGAGCGCCATAATTTGTTTTTCCACCCTCAGGCTTAAAAATGTAATAAGCAAGATACGATGCAATCACTGGGGCTGCACAAGCAAGCAATACCAAGATCATCTGAATGCGGCCACGACGTGTTCGTGCGTCAAGCGCTTTCTTATCTAATTGGCTAGCTGGTATTAATAAATCTTGATCGCTCACAACACAATAATCCTTAAGAATTCTATTTCCTTTGGTTGCGATAGCGAATTAATCCGGTTGTTAGCCAGAATGCAAGCGCCGCCGCAGCCAGAGAAAACCATTGGAAAGCATAAGCATAATGGCGATCGACTCCGGTTGTTGCGGCTGGCCAAATTCGAGACAAACCATCGCGCTCGTCTGGGTCATTTTGACGAATCACAAAAGGCAATTGGGGATAGGACAACTGCTTGGCCTCATACGCCAAATCCAGATTTTGCTGAATACGTGGACTGCCTATCGAGTTAGGTTGGTTTCCCAACTCCAAAACGCGCCCAGGACTCGCCAATGCAATACCCTCAATCAAAACCACCCCACTTGGGGTGCTTATTGTTGGTAAAACTAAACGATCTTGATTGTTTCTTGGAGCCCAACCTCGATTTACCCAAACAACCCTTTTTTCCAAACCCTCCAGCAAAAAAGGCATCAACACATAAAATCCGGATTGAGTCTGTCCTTGCTGATTATTATTAGGTTTAGGTCGATTGTCTAGCCAGACTGTTTGATTGGGGATAAAAGTACCTTTGGCACGAACAGGTCTGAATTCAACTTCCGATAAATTCCAAAACTTTGCATTCAAATCAATTTGCTCTTTAGAGGCCATTGCAGTAATTTGATTGGTTAATGTAATTTTTTGCTCGGCACGACTTAACTGCCATCGGCCTGCTAGCAAACCAATCGCAACTACGATCAGCATTGCAACGGTGGCAACTCTTCGTTCTAAAATGAGGACTTTGATTACATTCAAGGGCAAACCAACGCAATGAAATGGCTAATTCTTTTAATCCTTCTGGTCATCGTTGCTAGCCTTGCCTCGGCGCTGTACTTTATGATGAAAGATAAAGGCAGTACTTCCAGAATGGTTCACTCTCTGATGTTGAGAATTGGTTTGTCGATTGCCTTATTTATTGGTATATGGATCGCATACTATTTTGGATTAATCCAATCAACCGGCATAAAAGTATCTCAATAAGCGATAGCTAATGCTATCGCTTATGGCTTACATCCAATAAACAGCGATATAAAGGCCCAACCAAACAACATCAACAAAGTGCCAATACCAAGCGGCACCCTCAAAACCAAAGTGGTTCTCGGCTGAGAAATCACCACGAATTAAACGGCGCAAAATAATGGCGAGCATCAAACCGCCAAGGAAAACGTGAAATCCATGAAAGCCGGTCAACATAAAGAATGTCGAGCCATAGATACCAGAGGTCAGTTTGAGGTTTAAATCGTTATAAGCATGGATGTATTCATAGGCCTGGAATCCAAGGAAGATCACTCCCAAAATGACGGTGGCAAATAATCCATAAATCGCATGCTGACGATTGCCCTCCCGCAAGGCATGATGCGCCCAAGTAACGGTGACACCAGAACTTAACAATAAAAGAGTATTAATTGTTGGTATAGGCCAAGGTCCAATGGTGCTAAATTTCTGCACTAAATCAGCAGGACCTACTGTTGGCCATGCAGCAACAAAGTCTGGCCATAGTAATTTGTTATCGATATCAGCAAGCCATGGAACTGTGATGCTTCTTGCATAAAACAAGGCTGCAAAGAACGCAGCAAAGAACATGATCTCTGAAAAGATAAACCAGCTCATCGACCAACGATAGGAAACGTCAACGTTCACACCGTTTTTTCCGGTATTCGATTCGGCAATAGCCTGTCCAAACCAACCGTATAAAACAACTAGCATGTAAATGATTGCTGCTAGAACTAAAGGGCCGCCCCAAGATAAACCGTTGACCCAAGCTGACATACCGCTACCAAAGCCAAGCAAGCCAATACTTGCAAGGGCTGGGTATTTGGATGGGCCGGGAACAAAATAATATGGTGTTGAGTTCGAAGACATCGTGCTCTTTCTGACTTAAAAATTAACTTCCGACAACTGCTTTCACAATCAATAAAAGTACTGCCATAAAAATGACAGCGCCTAAGACTCCTGCCAAAATAATATGAACAAAGCTCAAGCTTGCCACATCATTTTGCAGTCCAGCTTTATTACGAATCCCAAGAAATGCCCATAAAACGGCACGCATCGATTTCAGAAAGCTTGGTTTCTTGGTCATGATGCCTTTTTCTTTCCCTCTTTCGAATCCGCTACCGGTTTTGGAACACCAGTTTCAAAAAATGTGTAGGAGAGAGTTATTGTTTTGACGTCTTTGGGAAGGTTTGGATCAACAATAAAAACAACTGGCATTTGCCGAATTTGGTGAGGTGTCAGCGCTTGCTCTTGGAAACAAAAGCACTCGATTTTTGTAAAGAATTCTGTTGCAGTCTTTGGCGCGTAGCTAGGTATTGCTTGAGCAGCAACTGGACGATCCAGTGTATTAACTACCTCATAAACAATCTCGTGCATTTCGCCAGGATGAACTTCCAAAAAGTTTTTAACAGGTTTAAATGCAAACGGACCCCGACTATTGGAATCAAACTCAATTACTACCTTACGGCTATAGTCTACTTGTGTGTTTCCGGGCTTACTTGCGCCATATGCGCGAACACCATAATTATTTTTGCTCGTTACAACATTAATACCCGTTACCTCGCAAAGTGCTCTATAGAGCGGCACCAAAGCATACCCAAACCCAAACATCAAAACTGCTAATAGCAAAAGCTTAAGCAGAATTTGTTTATTTAAAGTTCCAAGGTTATGTGCCATTACCTAACCCAAAATCCAATACTTCAACATGATGCCTAGGAAGAATGTGAGCACAATCGATAACAAGACCGCCGCGAGGCGGCGGTTACTCATTAGCGGATTAGAGCGTTCATTCATCGTTATGAATTAGCTAACCTTAGGTGGTTGCTCAAACGTATGGAAAGGAGCAGGTGATGGTACGGTCCATTCCAGAGTATTCGCAGTTTCCCAAGGACTTGCAGATGCTTTTTGTCCATGACCACGGTAAGCGGGCAACACAACAAATAGCAAGAAATAAACCTGCATCAATCCAAAGCCTAAACCACCGATCGAGGCAATCAAATTGAAATCAGCAAACTGAGTGGGGTAGTCCGCATAACGACGTGGCATCCCCGCTAAGCCCAAGAAATGCATAGGGAAGAAGGTCAAATTGAAAAAGAACATCGAACCCCAGAAATGGATCTTGCCTCTGAACTCATCTGCCATGCGACCAGTCCACTTAGGACACCAGTAATAAAAACCGGCAAACATGGCAAATAATGAACCAGCAACCAATACATAGTGGAAGTGAGCCACAACGTAATAGGTATCTTGTAATCCAATATCGATTGGAGCCATCGCCAAAACTAATCCAGTGAAACCACCGATGGTAAATACGAAGATGAAGCCAATTGCCCACAACATTGGGGTTTCAAAGGTCATCGACCCCTTCCACATGGTTGCAACCCAGTTAAAAATCTTTACGCCCGTAGGAACCGCAATCAACATCGTTGCGTACATAAAGAAGAGCTGACCGGTTACAGGCATACCGGTTGTAAACATATGATGCGCCCATACGATGAACGACAAAATTGCAATCGAAGATGTTGCATAAACCATCGATGCATATCCAAATAAACGCTTTCTAGCAAAAACAGGAACAACCTCGCTGATGATGCCAAACGCAGGCAAGATCATGATGTAAACCTCTGGGTGACCGAAGAACCAGAAGATGTGTTGATACATAACAGGGTCACCACCACCAGCTGCAGAGAAGAAGCTAGTACCAAAATGGCGATCTGTTAATACCATCGTAATTGCACCGGCAAGCACTGGCATGACGGCAATCAATAAATATGCAGTAATTAACCAGGTCCAGCAAAACATTGGCATCTTCATGAGGGTCATACCAGGCGCCCGCATGTTCAAAATGGTGACGATGATGTTGATGGAGCCCATGATTGATGAAGCACCCAATAAATGGAGGGCAAAAATAGCCATATCCATTCCTGGGCCCATCTGCAGAGTCAGGGGTGCATAAAGTGTCCAGCCTCCGGATGGTGCTCCGCCAGGTACTAAAAATGAGCCAAATAAAAGTAATGCAGCAACTGGCAAGATCCAGAAACTAAAGTTATTCATGCGCGCAAATGCCATATCCGATGCGCCAATTTGCAGAGGAATCATCCAGTTCGCAAAACCAACGAAAGCAGGCATGATGGCTCCGAAAACCATCACCAAACCGTGCATAGTTGTTAACTGATTGAAAAACTCGGGGCGAAGGTACTGTAGTCCGGGCTGAAATAACTCAAGACGAATACCCAACGCCATTACGCCGCCTGCAAGCAGACTAACAAACGCAAATATCAGGTACATCGTGCCAATATCTTTGTGGTTGGTCGCGAATAACCAACGACGCCATCCATGCGGATGATCATGGGCATGATCGTGGGCGTGATCTTGGGTTGTTGATATGGTGCTCATACTTTGCTCCGGTTTAATTCAATAAAGTTTTCTGTTATGGATTACTTACCAGCCCGAACGGATGCGAACTCTTGGGTTTGAATCACTTCACCCGTTTTGTTACTCCATGCATTTCGGTAGTAGGTCATTACTGCTGCCAAATCACCATCGGAAATGACGCCGCCCCATTTGGGCATTGCCCCTTTTCCATTGATCAAAATATTAAAGTTGCCTGCCTTTGGTCCCAGCGCCACTTTGCTTCCGTCTAATGCAGGGAATGCGCCGGCGCCCTTACCGTTAGGCTGATGGCATGCTGCGCAATTACTTGCATAAACTTTTGCGCCGCGTTCCATTTGCTCAGCCAAGGTATAGACCTTGCTTGGGTCGTCTGCTTTTGCAGCCATTTCTTTTTTCTTCTCAGCAACCCACTTGCTGTAATCCTCTTCCGATACCACCTTCACTACGATCGGCATGAATGCATGCTGTGCACCACACAGTTCAGAGCATTGACCGCGGAAAGTACCAATCTTTTCAGCCTTAAACCAGGTGTCTCGTACAAATCCAGGAATGGCATCTTGCTTTACGCCAAACGCAGGAACAGTCCATGCATGAATCACATCGTTTGCGGTTGTAATTAAGCGAATTTTTTTATTCACTGGTACAACCATTTCATTGTCGACTTCCATCAAGTAGGTTGGGCTTTTGGGCGCTAAGTTATTGATCGCCTCACGAGAAGTTGTAAGAGTAGATAAAAAGCTAATTCCCTCGCCCTCGCCCTTAATGTAGTCATAACCCCATTTCCACTGATAACCAGTTGTCTTGATAGTGATATCAGCATTGGTGGTATCTTTCATCGCCACCACTGTTTTGGTTGCGGGCAAGGCCATGCCGATCACAATCAATAGAGGAATAACTGTCCAAATAATTTCTACCGTGGTGCTCTCATGAAAAGCAGCGGGTTGAGCACCTTTCGACTTACGGTGTTTGTAAATCGAATAAAACATCACTGAGAAAACGCCAATAAAGATGATGAGGCAAATGATCATCATGAACCAATGCAGCCAATGAATCTCTTCCATAATTTTGGTGGCTGGCGCTGGGAAGTTCAGCTGATTGACTTTGGGGCCGCCCGGCATATCTTGCGCTGCAACACTAATGCTCCAAATACCAAAGCCCAATGCAACCCAAATTTTTGTTAGCAATCTACAAATATTCATTTTTTTCTCAAAATTAAGCGAAGCAATCAGAAAAACTCTGCTTGCCGGTTCTGCTAATCCCTACAAATTAGACAGTCAATTATAGGATGATTTATTTGACAGGAGGCATTTTATGAATTGCCTGAGGGCAAACCCTATATGTTCATAATTAAATGTGAGCGCTTACTTATAAAGATGCTCAACTACTATTTACGTTTAATTGCGTCAGGACGAATATATGCTGTTTTAGGGTCCCCCGAGCTTAAATTCTTGCTTAAAACCCAAGCGTGGCCGTAAACAATTTCTAGGGTTATTTTTTTGTCTGATGGGGGCTCAAATTCAGTAAAAATTGCCTGCGAATCAATCAGTCCCAATGCCTGCCCATCCTGAAACATGGCCTGATCACTTTCATACTCTAAGTAGAGGTATTCCATATCCATAACAGGGTCAGAAAAACGGTTCTTGACCAAGGCATCCCCAATATCGTGCATATCGAGCGCCCCGGGTAGAGTTCTCAAATATTTGTTGGGGACTTTTTTAAGCTCTTTACCAGTATCAGGGCCCAAGTAAGAAAAACAAATGAGCCCTCCCTGCTTGGTGTGATGGTGAATTTTTTGAAACCATTCGTCGAGATTGCTCAAATTTTGTAATTGCAGATTACTCACAATTAGGTCAAATTGAGTATCTTGAGGAATCGATTGTTCAAACACAACTCCAGAGCCCAAGGTAAATCGCTTTCGTAATCGATTGAAATGGGAAATCAATAGTCGAGAGGAAACTTGATGACCATGATTGAGTGTGTCAATCCGAGCATGCGGAAAACGTTTTTTGAAACCAGAATAATTTAATTCTTCAAAATTGGGCTCAATCAGAATTCGTTTGGGAATTAATTTGATCGGCGCAAGCTTATCAAGCATGCGCTGTTGTATCTCTGTGCGAAGCCATGATAGGGAGGAGGACATCAACTCAGTATACTCAGCGCCCCATGAATTTGCTCTCTTCGTGTCTTGAATTTATTATCCCGACGCTTTGTATTGTTTGCGACAAATCCCAAGCAAAAATCATTTGCGATGGCTGCCTTGCTCATCTTGCTCAACATAGTCTTTGCAAAAAACGGCTATGTCCTGTCTGCGCTCTGATGATGCCTGACCCAATCCAAAACTCAACACTCATTTGTAATGCCTGCTTACAAGCTTGTCCTGCTTTTGATGAAACAGTCTGCTTAGATTCGTATCAAGGCCCTTTGCAAAACGCTTTACATGCACTCAAGTACCATAAAAGACTCGCATGTGCCGCAGGCCTTGCTTATGTCTGGAACCATCTTTATCTAAAAATCATGATGAAGTGCTGTGCCGATGTATTGATACCAATGCCAATTAGCCAGACTAAGTTAGCCACGCGAGGTTTTAATCAAGCCTGGGAAATTGCAAGATTGATGGGGGTTCCGAAAAATGTAAAAAAGATGGCTAATTTGATCGGGCGTAAAGAACATTCTTATTCCCAAGCCTTACAAAGCCGTAACTTGCGAGAACAGTTAAGTCCTAGAGAATTCTATTTTAAAAGTACTGAGTCAAAACTGATTCGTAATAAACATATTTTGATTGTTGACGATGTAATGACAACTGGTCAAACAATGCATGCGTTCGCACAATTCTTAAAAGAAAATGGTGCAAAACGAGTAAGCGCATGGGCGATTCTGCGAACCTTACCAAGAATTAACACAAGTGCAATATGATTGAATGATGTTTAATGTCGTTTTGTTTGAGCCTGAGATTCCCCCCAATACGGGCAACATCATCCGTTTATGTGCCAATACTGGTGCCCAATTACATTTAATTAAGCCCCTTGGGTTTCCTTTAGAGCATGCAAAGTTAAAAAGGGCGGGATTGGATTATCACGAGTTTGCAAATATCAAGATCTACGAAAACTGGTCTGATTTTTTAATAACAACGGGTGCAGATTTAAAACGAGTATTTGCATTAACCACAAAAGGGCAGAACACAATACTGCAGTCTGATTTTCATGAAAATGATTACTTTGTTTTTGGTTCTGAAACCAAAGGAATTAGTGACGAAGTTCGAGCAAGCATCCCAAAAGAAAATCACATTCGCTTAGCCATGCTTGCTAATAGTCGCAGTCTTAATCTATCCAATTCGGTCGCTATTTTGATTTACGAAGCCTGGCGTCAAAACCAATTTCGTGGCGGAGTCTAAGCTTCGGATTTCGGCTTACGACCCATCAGGAGTTGAACAGCCTGCTCTGGACTTAATTGACCGTTGAGGACGTCGCTAACAGTTGCACAAATTGGCATTTCTACTTGATGACGCTTTGCCAGATCGCTAACGGCCTCGGCACATAAAACGCCCTCCGCCACATGACCTAAAGCATTCAACACACGATCGAGGGGCTCACCAGCAGCAAGCGATAGGCCTACGCGTCGATTACGGGATAAGTCACCTGTAGCGGTCAATATCAAATCACCTAAACCAGTTAATCCCATCGATGTTTCAGCCTTGCCACCCAAGGCTTTAACCAAACGCATCATTTCAGCGAGGCCGCGCGTCAGCAGGGCGGCACGTGCATTCATTCCTAAGCCAAGGCCATCACAAATACCGGCCGCAATGGCAAGAACGTTTTTAACAGCTCCTCCTAGCTCGACTCCTATCAGATCATCGCTGGCATAAACTCGCAAACTGCCATGATGAAATGCTCTTTGAACGAGATCACAAAATTTAGATTGGTCACTGGCGACTGTTAAAGCGCATGGCAATCCCTCGCCAACTTCCCGGGCAAAACTTGGACCAGAAAGCACGCCGAACACATGAGCATGGGCTGGAAACTGATTTAACTCTCTTTGTAATACCTGATGGGGTAGCAAAGCAGTTTTTGGCTCAAGACCTTTGCATAACAACAAAATATTCAACGGATGGTTTGCAGCTTGAAAGATTAACTTCGCTATTCCGGCAAGAGCTGACATTGGGGTCGCAATCAGTAATAAATCATCGAGTCCGATTCTGCCAATTGCCTTTTCAAAATCGGCCTCTAGAATCAAACTGGGGGGAAGAGTAATCGCGGGTAAGTACTTTTTGTTCTGATGCTCGCTACGCATCGCCTCAATCGCCTTTGGATCGCGCGCCCAAAGACAAACTGCATGATTGCCTTGATGATTGGCAGCGGATAGGGCGATTGCCGTCCCCCAAGCTCCGCCACCAAGTACGGTGATATTCATCAATTTGGCAAGATGATCTTGCTTTCAGAATCGCCGTTACCAGCCTGAGAACTCTGAGCAGCTTGAGCTTGAGCCAAGCGATGCTCATACATACCGTGGAAATTAATATCGGCTAAATGAATCGGCTGGAAACCGGCTCGACTAATAATGTCAGCAACGTTTGAGCGTAGATACGGGAAAATAATCGTAGGGCAGGTAATACCAAGCATTGGGTCGATCTGCTCAGGAGGAATATTTTTAAACTCAAAAATTCCGGCTTGTTTTGCTTCAACTAAAAACATCACTTTGCCATCAACGCGAGCAGTAACCGTACTCAAAAGAGCAACCTCAAACAGTTCATCACTTAAGCGATCAACTGCGATGTCCAGCTCAACCTGAATTTGAGGCTCGCTAGCAACTAGCAAAATCGCTGGGGCGTTTGGTTGCTCCAGGGATAAATCTTTAAGATAAATTCGTTGGATTACAAATGAAGGGTCATTTGAACTCGTTGCCGAGTTTGGTGCTGCATCAGTCATATAAAACCCTCTCTAAATAAAATGAATTAGGCTAGTAGCGGATCAAGTCCGCCTGCACGATCTAAAGCTGCAAGATCATCATATCCACCGATATGGCGCTCGCCGATATAAATTTGTGGAACTGTTCTTCGACCCGTACGAGTCATCATCTCTTCGCGCTTACTTGGATCAACATCAATTAATATTTTTTGTAAATTTTGTACACCTTTTTTCTGCAAAAGTTTTTCTGCCATCACGCAATACGGGCACACTCGAGTGCTGTACATCACAACGTTTGGCATATCTTCCTTATTAAGATTTCACCAAAGGCAAGCCCGAAGTCTGCCATGCATTAATACCACCCTCAAGAACGCCAACCTCAGCGTAACCAAGCGCTCTGAGTTCTTTAGCAGCTTTTTGCGAATGAGCAGGGCCGCGTCCAATCACAACCACTGGGTACTTTTGCTCTAGCTTCAATGATTTCAGGCTGGATTCTAGATTTTCTAAAGCCACATTCTTGGCATTTGGCAAATGGCCCGATTTAAAATCTTCTTCGGTGCGTAAATCAATCACATTTGCCTTGCGACGGTTAATCCAAATGGTTGCATCGGTCGGCGTCAAACCCTTACCACTAATTAGGGTTGATAATGTTGGCATAAATAAGGCAGTACCTGAAATAATAATCAGGGCAGCCAAAACAAGGTTGTCGGTTTGAGCTAAAAAGTCCATCCCAAGATTATAGAATGCAACTATGAAACAACTCATCCTGGTCCGTCACGGTCAATCCGCATGGAATCTCGAAAATCGCTTCACCGGATGGGCAGACGTAGATCTAACGCCAACTGGTGTTGAACAATCCCAAAAGGCTGGAAAACTATTAAAGGATGCCGGCTATGAATTTGATATCGCTTACACATCGGTTCTTAAACGAGCCATTCGGACCCTCTGGAATATCCAAGATACGATGGATCTGATGTGGGTTCCAGTGGTGCACAGTTGGAGACTCAATGAGCGCCACTACGGAGCTTTAACTGGTCTAAACAAAGCAGAGACTGCCCAAAAATATGGTGACGAACAAGTTCATATTTGGCGACGGTCATATGCCATCGCACCTCCTCCATTGAGCCCCGAAATGCGCTCAGAGCTTACTAAAGACCCACGCTATACCAAGCTTAGCCAAGAAGATATCCCCCATGGAGAGTGCCTAAAAGATACAGTCGACCGCGTTTTGCCACTGTGGAATGAGTCGATTGCCCCAGCGCTGAAATTGGGTAAACGGGTCATTCTGGTAGCTCATGGAAACAGTATTCGGGCGCTCATGAAACATTTAGACCAAGTGTCTGATGAGGCAATCATGGAGGTGAATGTTCCAAACGGCAACCCCCTAATCTACGAATTGGACAATTCGCTAAAACCAATACAACATTTCTATTTAGAGGCAAAATAGTCAAATGCGTCAATTATTTAGAAATATTGTTCTGATTGGAACCGGTCTGATTGCCGGTATAGCGGCAACCATTCAGTTTTCTGCAACTGCCCAGCAGGGTGGTAATACTTTGCCGCTGGATGAATTGCGAACCCTCTCCAATGTTTTTGGTCAGATCAAGCGTGAGTATGTTGAGCCGATCGACGATAAACAACTCTTGACCGATGCTGTCAAAGGCATGGTGAGCAGTCTTGATCCACACTCTGCTTATCTCGATAAAAAAGATTTTGCAGAGATGCAAGAGCAAACGGCAGGTAAATTTGCTGGTCTTGGAATTGAAATTACCTCAGAAGATGGTCTAGTAAAAGTTCTTAATCCAATTGAAGGATCACCAGCAGCAAAAGCGGGCCTACAAGCTGGTGATTTAATTACGCGCTTAGATGACAAACCAGTTCGCGGAATGTCTCTTGATAAAGCAGTGCGAACGATGCGCGGCACTCCCGGAACAAAAATTACTCTAACCATATTTAGAAAGAGTGAGGAGCGCACCTTTCCCGTGACGATTACGCGTGCTGAAATTAAGGTGCAATCCATTCGTGCGAGAGTGGTTGATAACAATATTGCTTGGGTGCGAATTACCAGCTTCCAAGAGCGAACCGTACCAGACCTTGCAAAAAAATTAGCAGAGCTAGCATCAAAAGATCCCAACATTAAAGGCTTGGTCCTCGATCTGCGTAATAACGGTGGCGGTCTACTACAGGGTGCAGTTGGTGTAGCAGCTGCTTTTTTACCTCCAGGAGCAACCATTGTTTCAACCAGAGGTCAGGCAGCAGACTCACGTCAGGTCTTTAATGCGATTCCTGCGATGTACAAGCTCAATGAGTCCAATGACCCCCTTGATGAAGTACCCCCGCTTTTCAAAAAGATTCCGATGGTTGTTCTAGTCAACGCGTACTCTGCATCAGCCTCTGAAATTGTGGCTGGCGCTCTTCAAGATTACAAGCGTGCCACCATTATTGGCAAAACCACCTTTGGCAAGGGATCAGTACAAACGGTTCGACCCTTAAGCAGCGACTCTGCTTTAAAAATCACAGCGGCTTACTACGACACGCCAAATGGTCGTTCAATCCAAGCCTTTGGTATCAAACCCGATATCCCAGTAGATCAAAATAAAGATGGCGACCCTGAAGACGTTCTGATCACTCGAGAAATTGATAGCGAGAAACACT
>JACCDM010077126.1_pt1 | contig 29106 bp, 29 predicted proteins | sample 7445851 | NCBI WGS metagenome assembly JACCDM01 (sample SAMN15323438, study PRJNA562643) | freshwater metagenome | isolation source: river surface water | place: USA:Blue River Watershed | collected 2017-08-16
ATTAGGGTGATCACGGCCACACCAGAGGCGTGCCGGCGGAACGCGGCCTTCAGGGCCTCGGCGGAATCGGTCTCGTGGCTCAGGAACTCAGACATAACCTCTAGGTTATCCAGCGCCTGGGTTCTTCGGAGCGCTGGCGTAACCTCTTGTAACTGAATGGGGTCGACTTCAGGGCCCTGATTGGCTGGCTAAAATTGACCAAACAGATTGGAGCGGCTTTGACGCTGATTCGCACGCTTGACCTTCGCGGCACCGAACTGAGCTCGGCCGCGGTCAATGCCGCCGTTCCGCGTGCCGCGATCGACATTTCGATGGCCGTCGACGCCATCCGCCCGCTGCTTGCCGATGTGGCCGAGCGAGGCGAGGCAGCGCTCGTAGAGGTAGCTCTGCAGCGCGACGGATTCGACCCGCGTCCAATCAAGGTTGAGGCACAAGAACTGCAGGACGCACTGGCCGCGTTAGCGCCAGGGCTGCGCGCCGCCATCCAGACATCGATCGATCGCGTTCGTGAGGTTTCGATTGCCACACTGCCGAACTCGGTTTCGGTGGAATTGGCGGAAGGCGCGCATGTGCACCAGCGCTGGCAGCCGGTCGACTCGGTTGGGCTCTACGTGCCAGGCGGCAAGGCGGTGTATCCGTCGAGCGTGATTATGAACGTAGTTCCAGCTCAAGAGGCGGGAGTGCCGCGTCTGGCCATCGCGACGCCGGGCCAGAAGGACTTCGGTGGTCGCCCGCACCCGACCGTGCTGGCAACCGCAGCCCTGCTCGGTGTCGAGGATGTCTACTGCATGGGCGGCCCGGCTGCCATCGCCGCCTTCGCATACGGCTTGCCGACCGTCGGTCTGGAGTCGGTGAATCTCGTGACCGGGCCGGGCAACATCTACGTCGCCGCCGCCAAGCGCGCGCTGCGTGGGCAGATAGGCATCGATTCGGAGGCTGGCACCACAGAGATCCTCGTGCTGGCGGACGAAACCGCGGATGCACGTCTGATCGCATACGACCTGATCAGCCAGGCCGAGCACGACGAGGCTGCGGCATCCGTCTTGGTTACCGATTCGCAGGCGCTCGCCGATGCCGTGTCGGCACACTTGGCAGATCTTGCGCCGAAGACGGCTCACGCGCAACGCGTACAGGCAGCCTTGTCGGGTCAGCAGTCGGCAATCGTGCTGGTGGACGACTTGGCAGCGGCCACCGCCTTCGCCAACGCCTACGCGACCGAACACCTTGAGATTCAGACAGCTGATGACACGGCCGTGCTCGATCGCATTACCAATGCGGGCGCCATCTTCATCGGTAAGTATTCGCCGGTCAGCCTCGGCGACTACATGGCCGGATCGAATCACGTGCTGCCGACCGGCCAGCAGGCCAAGTTTGGCGCTGGATTGGGCGTGCACACCTTCCTGCGAGCTCAGCAGGTCATCGACTACGGGCGCGAGGGCTTGGCGGCTATCGCAAGCCAAGTGCGCGATTTTGCCGAATCCGAGCACCTGCCGGCTCACGGCCAGGCGATCACGGCTCGCTTCGACGGCTAAGGGTTCGATTCGCTGAACTCTCGGCCAGCCATTTGGTGACCTCGCGGCGTCTCAAATAAACTGGCGCGAAACACTAGATATAGTTGCAATTTTCCGAAAACCTTCCACATATAGTAGAAGGTGAAGGTTTTGCAATTGTTGTCGGTGCGACCAGAGAGGATTTGAGCATGCATTGCCCATTCTGTCGTTACCCAGACTCGCGAGTCATGGATTCGCGCACGTCCGATGACGGCTCGGCTATCCGCCGCCGCCGCCAGTGCCCGCAGTGCAACATGCGCTTTTCCACCACCGAAACCGCCAGTCTCACAGTGGTGAAGCGCTCTGGCGTCACCGAGTCATTCAGCCGCGACAAGATCATTTCGGGTGTTCGCAAGGCCTGTCAGGGCCGCCCGATCACCGAGAGCGACCTAGCGCTACTTGCACAACAGGTCGAAGAGACCGTGCGCGCGAGCGGTGCCGCGCAGATTGAGGCCAACGACATCGGCCTTGCCATCCTCGAGCCGCTGCACAAGCTCGACCAGGTCGCATACATGCGTTTCGCCAGTGTTTATCAGGGTTGGGAGACCCTAGAAGACTTTGAGGCAGCTATCCAGCTGCTGAAGCTCGAGCGCGAAAACGCAGCAACAGAAGGAGCAGGTCAATGACCGACAACGCATACTCGGAGCACGCAGGAGCTACCGCTAACGGCGGAATGCGCATCAACCGCGTCTACACGACGCCGGGCGTGCACCCGTTCGACGACGTTGCTTGGGAATACCGCGATGTCGTGCAGACCAACTGGCAGACCGGCGCGGTCATCTTCGAGCAGCGCGGGGTCGAATTCCCGGAGTCGTGGAGCATCAACGCCTCGACGATCGTGGCCACCAAATACTTCCGCGGTGCTGTTGGTACCCCAGAGCGCGAACACAGCCTGCGCCAACTGATCGGTCGCGTGGTGCGCAAGTACACCCAGGCCGGCCGCGACCACGGCTACTTCGCTAGCGAAGACGACGCGGTTATTTTCGAGCACGAGCTGACCTACATGCTTTTGCACCAGATCTTCAGCTTCAACTCGCCAGTGTGGTTCAACGTCGGTACCACTAGCCCACAGCAGGTGAGCGCCTGCTTCATCCTCGCGGTCGATGACTCGATGGACTCGATCCTCAACTGGTACCGCGAAGAAGGCTTGATCTTCAAGGGTGGCTCTGGTGCTGGCCTCAACCTCTCGCGTCTGCGCTCGTCGAAGGAGCTGCTCGGCGGCTCGGGCGGCACCGCTTCGGGGCCGGTCTCGTTCATGCGTGGCGCCGATGCCTCGGCCGGAACCATCAAGTCAGGCGGCGCAACCCGTCGCGCGGCCAAGATGGTCGTGCTCGATGTTGACCACCCTGACATCGAGGAGTTCGTCGAGACCAAGGCACGCGAAGAGGGCAAGATTCGCGCCCTGCGCGATGCCGGTTACGAGATGGAACTTGGCGGCCGCGACATCATTTCGGTCCAGTACCAGAACGCCAACAACTCGGTTCGCGTGAATGCCGAGTTCATGCGTGCGGTCGAAAACGGCGACAAGTTCGGGCTGCGTGCTCGCACCACGGGCGAGGTTATCGAGGAGGTCGATGCTCGCGAGCTGTGGGCCAAGATTGCCGATGCCGCTTGGCAGTGCGCCGACCCTGGCATTCAGTACGACGACATCATCAACGACTGGCACACCACTCCAGAGTCGGGTCGAATCACTGCCTCGAACCCATGTTCCGAGTACATGCACCTAGACAACTCGTCGTGCAACCTAGCCAGCCTCAACCTGCTCAAGTTCCTCACGCCGGACGGCAACTTCGACAGCGATAAGTTCGTCAAGGCAACCGAGTTGATCTTCACCGCGATGGACATCTCGATCTGCTTCGCCGACTTCCCGACCGAGGCAATCGGAGCGACCACTCGCGCCTTCCGCCAGCTGGGCATTGGCTATGCGAACCTCGGCGCGCTGCTGATGGCCGTTGGAGTTCCTTACGACAGCCGTGAGGGCTTCGCAATCGCCGCATCGATCACATCGCTGATGACCGGTGCGGCATACCGTCGCTCGGCCGAGCTCGCCGGCGTAGTCGGCGCATACGACGGCTACTACAAGAACAAGTCGGGCCACGACCGCATCATGGGCAAGCACGAGTCGGCTAACTCGATGCTCGTTCCGGTTGCCGGCATCGATGCCGCCATCCTCGATGCCGCCACCGAACAGTGGCAGCTAAACACACTGATCGGTTCCGAGAATGGCTGGCGCAACGCGCAGGCTTCGCTGCTCGCGCCGACCGGAACCATCGGTTTCATGATGGACTGCGACACCACGGGTATCGAGCCTGACTTCTCGCTGGTCAAGTACAAGAAGCTTTCGACCGGTGGATCGATGCAGATCGTCAACCAGACGATTCCATTCGCACTAGTTCGCCTGGGCTACACCCAAGAGACCGTCGAGGCAATCATCGACTACATCGGTGAGCACGGTCACGTCGTCGACGCTCCAGGCCTCAAGCCGGAGCACTACGCGATCTTTGACACTGCCGTCGGCATCCGTGCGATCGAGCCGATGGGCCATGTTCGAATGATGGCTGCGGTTCAGCCGTTCCTTTCGGGTGCCATCTCGAAGACCGTGAACATGCCTGAGACTGCGACGCGCGAAGAGATCGCCGAGGTTTACTTCCAGGGTTGGAAGCTTGGCCTCAAGGCCCTCGCGATCTACCGCGACAACTGCAAGGTCGGGCAGCCACTCAACGACGCCAAGGCCAAGACCGACAAGGTCGAGCCGGCGGCCGAGGTTTCTATGCCACGCACCGAGAACCCGGTACGCAAGCGTCTGCCAAAGTCGCGTCCTTCGTCGACCACCTCGTTCACCGTCGGTGGGGCAGAGGGATACATGACCGCAGGTTCTTACCCAGATGGCGGCCTCGGCGAGGTGTTCCTAAAGCTCGGCAAGCAGGGTTCTACCCTCTCGGGCGTGATGGATGCGTTCTCGATCGCTGTTTCGATCGGCCTGCAATACGGCGTTCCGCTCGAGACCTTCGTGCAGAAGTTCGTGAACTCGCAGTTCGAGCCGGCCGGTCTCACCGACGACCCAGATGTGCGCATGGCCAAGTCGCTGATGGACTACATCTTCCGTCGCCTTGCCCTTGACTACCTGCCATACGAGACCCGCTCATACCTTGGTATCTACACGACGGCGGAACGCACGGCGACTCTCGACGCGAACACCGGCTCGTACCCGGTAATCGCCGAACCGGTGGCGCAGGCAGAGCCGGCCACGGCGGCGACACCTGTTGTCGAGGCGTTGGAGGTCGCTCCGCAAACAGAAGAGAACGCGGTAGCCGAGTCATTCGAGCAGCAGGCGGCCCCGCAGAGCATCGAGATCACGCCGCGCCGCGAGGCCCGTTCGTCTGCTGAGCTCTTCGAGTTGTTGCAGGGAACAGAGTCGGATGCCCCGATGTGCTTCATCTGTGGCATCAAGATGCGCCCATCGGGCTCGTGCCACGTGTGTGAGGCCTGTGGTTCGACTAGCGGCTGCAGCTAAAAACCTAACCGCGGGTGGCCGTCGCGCAACAGCGGCGGCCATTCGCCTTGGGTAGGCTTGTCCAGGCGCGAAAAGCGCATCCAATAGCTGTTCTCAGCAAACACTTCACAAGGAGCATCGGTTGTTCGGAAACCTGTCTGACCGCCTGGTCGATACGTTCAAGAACCTGCGCAGCAAGGGCAAACTCAGCGCAGCCGACATCGATGGCACCCTGCGCGAAATCCGGCGCGCACTGCTCGAGGCGGACGTCGCGCTCGAGGTCGTCAAGAACTTCACCACCGCGGTCCGCGATCGCGCACTCGGCGACGAGGTTTCCAAGGCCCTGAACCCTGCCCAGCAGGTCGTCCAGATCGTCAACGAAGAGCTCGTGGCGATTCTGGGTGGCGAGCAGCGCAAGCTGCAGTTCGCCAAGCAGCCGCCAACCGTCATTATGCTTGCGGGTCTGCAGGGTAGCGGTAAGACCACGCTCGCCGGCAAGCTCGCCAAGTGGCTCAAGGCGCAGGGCCAGACCCCGATCCTCGTCGCAGCCGACCTTCAGCGCCCTAACGCTGTTACGCAGCTCCAGGTGGTTGGCGAGCGCGTCGAGGTTCCGGTCTTCGCACCAGAGCCAGGCAACGGCGTCGGCAATCCGGTCAAGGTTGCCAAGGACGCCATCAAGCACGCCACCCAGAAGCAGCACTCCGTCGTCATCGTCGACACCGCCGGTCGTTTGGGTATCGACGAAGAACTCATGCAGCAGGCCCGCGACATTCGCGACGCCGTAAACCCGGATGAGGTTCTGTTCGTCATCGATTCGATGATCGGTCAGGATGCCGTCAACGTGGCAAAGGCCTTCGAAGACGGCGTTGGCATAACCGGTGTCGTGCTCACAAAGCTCGACGGCGATGCCCGCGGTGGTGCGGCCCTGTCGGTTGCTTCGGTCACCGGCAAGCCGATCATCTTCGCTTCCAACGGTGAAGCGCTCGACGCCTTTGAGCCGTTCTATCCAGACCGCATGGCCAGCCGAATCCTCGACATGGGTGACGTGCTCTCGCTCATCGAGCGCACGCAGTCGGCATTCGACGAGGCCGAGGCCAAGGCGCTCGCCGACAAGATTGCCAAGGAAGCGTTCACACTCGAAGACTTCCTCGACCAGATGCAGCAGATTCGCAAGATGGGCTCACTCAAGAGCATGCTCGCGATGATGCCTGGCGCCGGTCAGTTGCGCCAGCAGATCGACAACTTCGACGAGAAGGAGATCGACCGCACCGAGGCGATCATCCGCTCGATGACTCCGGCCGAGCGCCGCCAGCCGAAGCTGCTCAACGGTTCACGTCGCTTGCGCATCGCCAAGGGTTCGGGCACCACGGTCACCGAGGTCAACGGCCTCGTAAACCGCTTCGAGCAGGCTGCGAAAATGATGAAGACCATGGCAAAGGGAGGTATGCCCCAGATGCCAGGCGGAATGCCGGGCATGCCAAACATCGGTGGCGGTTTTGCGGGCGGCGGCAAGAGCAAGAAGAAGGACAAGGGCAAGAAGGGCTCCAAGTCTGGAAACCCGGCAAAGCGCGCGGCCGAAGAAGCGGCTCGCCTCGGCGGCGCAAACCCAGCCGGCGATGGCGCCACGGGCGGATCTTCGTTCGGCCTCTAACTAGCCAAACCGCCTTTTTTCTGGCAGAATAGAGCGGTTGTCGTTCGCGTGACCCTCTAACCACGCGTCCTACGACAACCCATCAGAGCTTTCCAATCGAGTGTGCCCCCACGCTCGCGGTTGAATGTTCGCCCCAATTTATTCATAAAACAGGAGCACATTGTGGCTGTAAAAATCCGCCTGAAGCGTCTCGGCAAGATCCGCGCGCCTCACTACCGCATCGTCGTTGCAGACTCGCGCACCAAGCGTGACGGTCGTGTAATCGAAGAGATCGGCCGTTACATCCCGACCGAAAACCCATCGCTCATCGAGGTCAACTCGGAGCGCGCTCAGTACTGGCTAGGCGTTGGCGCACAGCCAACCGAGCAGGTTGCAGTTCTTCTCAAGCTGACCGGTGACTTCCAGGCATCGAAGGGCGAGAAGGCCGTCAACAAGGTTCAGACCAAGGCTGCTAAGGCCGAGTTCGTCGTTGACGCAGCCAAGAAGCCAGTTCTTCTGCCAAAGGTAGAGAAGAAGGCAGTTGTCGAAGAGGCTCCAGCAGCCGTCGAAGAGGCAGCAGCCGAGGACGTAGTCGTTGAGGATGCAGCAGTCGAGGCACCCGAGGCCGTAGCAGTCGAGGCAGCCGAGGCACCAGCAGCAGAGGTAGTCGAAGAGGCTCCTGCAGCTGAGGCAACCGAAGAAGCACCTGCAGAGGCCGCAGCTGAAGACGCCGCCGCCGAAGCACCTGCCGAAGAGGCTTAATAAAAGTGCTGGCCGCTGCGCTCGAACACCTGGTCAAGGGCATCGTCGACAATCCCGACGATGCAACCGTGACTGCACGCTCAACCTCGAAGGGCGACCTTCTAGAGGTTCACGTGCACCCAGACGATCTGGGCCGAGTGATCGGGCGCAACGGTCGCACCGCCAACGCGCTGCGCACCGTCGTGAACGCGCTAGCCGATGGCAAGAAGGTCCGTGTCGACGTGGTGGACACCGATTTCTAGCAAAACAAAGCTCCGAGTTGGCCGTCTTCTCAAGGCGCACGGTCTAAAGGGAGCCATCAAACTCGAGCTATACACCGACAGCCCAAACGAACGCTTCGTTCCCGGCGCTGAGCTCGAACTTCAGGTGCCAGCTGAATCTCCTTGGCACGGCAAGACCTTAAAGGTTGCCGAGTTGCGCTGGTACAACCAGTCGCCAGTTATCTTCCTAGAGGGCATCGAAGACCGCACGGCGGCCGAGTCGCTCATCAAGGCAATCCTGCTTGTTGACACCGACCCAGCCGTCCTTCCTGCCGAACCAGACGCATGGTACGACCACCAGTTGGTCGGTTTGCGCGTTGTGCGCGATGGCAAGGATGTAGGCAAGGTTGCCCGCGTCGACCACCTGCCGGCTCAGGATCTCTTGGCGGTCGAGACCGCGTCCGGTGAAATATTGGTTCCTTTCATCAAGCAGTTCGTTCCGACCGTCGACATCGCCAAGGGCGAGGTCGTAGTGACCCCACCTGGCGGTCTGTTCGAGGCGATCGAAGACGAGCAGGTTGGCGGCGAGAAGGGCGTTCCAGCCGAAATCGACGGTCTGACCGTTGTCGTCGATGAAACCGAACCTGCCGAGAGCGACGCGAGCGAGGCATAATGCGCATCGACGCCGTCAGCATCTTTCCCGACTATTTCAAGGCGCTCGACCTGTCGCTGCTGGGCAAGGCACGCGAACGCGAACTAATTCAGTTTGAGGCGCACGACCTTAGAAACTGGACCTACGACAAGCACCGCACCGTCGATGACAGTCCGTATGGCGGCGGCGCGGGCATGCTCATGAAGCCAGAGCCGTGGGGCGAGGCGCTCGACGCGATTCTGCCTGCCGACGGTTCGGCAACCGTAATCTTTACTTCTCCCGCCGGCGACGTCTTCAACCAGCAGATGGCTTACGAGCTCGCCGAGCAGCAGCACATCGTGTTTGCCTGCGGTCGCTACGAGGGCATCGACCAGCGCGTCGTCGAGTACGCCGCCACCAAAGCGAACGTTCGACTGATCAGCATCGGCGACTACGTGCTGAACGGCGGCGAGGTCGCTGCGATCGCGATGACCGAGGCCATCGTGCGCCTGATTCCTGGTGTAATCGGCAACGCCGAGAGCCTCGTCGAGGAGTCGCACTCGGACGGCTTGCTGGAGTACCCGAGCTACACCAAACCAGCTAGCTGGCGAGGATTGGATGTGCCCGAGGTGCTTTTGAGCGGCAACCACGCCGCCATCGCCAAGTGGCGTCACGCGCAGCAGGTCGAGCGCACCAAGCGAGTTCGACCAGACCTGCTTGGCGAATAGCCGCATCCTGTGGCAGAATAGAGAGGTTGTTTGCTTCGCGAGTGCTCTGCCGCAGGGGAGCCAAGCAAACGAAACAAAATCCTTTCCAAACAAATACCGTTTTTGACCTGCGCGCAGAAACAGAGAGCGATCCATCATGCACATTCTTGACGTAGTAGACGCACCAAACCTCCGCTCGGACATTCCGGAGTTCCGCGTCGGTGACAACGTGAAGGTTCACGTAAACATCATCGAAGGTAACCGCAGCCGTGTTCAGGTCTTCCAGGGCGTCGTAATCCGTCGTTCGGGCGAGGGCATCCGCGAGACCTTCACCGTTCGCAAGGTTTCGTTCCAGGTTGGCGTCGAGCGTACTTTCCCAGTGCACTCACCAGTTCTCGAGAAGATCGAGCTCGTCTCGCGCGGTGACGTTCGTCGCGCAAAGCTTTACTACCTGCGCGACCTCCGCGGCAAGGCAGCAAAGATCCGCGAGAAGCGCGACAACGCCTAAATCAACTCAGCGTTTTAGGCACTGCCTAACGTAGTTTGAGACTATGAACAAATTCGGTCGCTTCCTTAGCGACAAGAAAGCACCAAAGACCAAAATCGGTAAGTGGTGGCAAAAGGCAAGAAAGAACGTCTTCGTAGGCTTCTTCCTAGACCTGGTCACCATTCTCGGTACGGCTTTGGTGCTTTCGCTCATTTTGAAGACCTTCCTGATTCGTTCGTTCTTCATTCCTTCGGGATCGATGATGAACACGCTGCAAATCGACGACCGCATCATCGTGAACCAGCTGGTTCCGAACATCGTGCCGATTGAGCGCGGCGACGTCGTGGTCTTCAAGGATCCGGGCGGCTGGCTAGGCACGGTCGAGACCAAGGATAAAAACCTGTTCGAAACCGTGAGTGAGTTCTTCCTGTCATCCTTTGGCCTGGTGGCGCCAGACAGCGACCAGCACTTGGTGAAGCGAGTCATCGGCGTAGGCGGAGACCACGTAGTTTGCTGCGATGCCGATGGCAAGATTCAGATCAACGGCGTATCAATTACCGAGCCTTACATCATCGATCCAAAATCGCCTTCTGACACCCAGTTCGACGTCACCGTGCCCGAGGGTACTATCTGGGTAATGGGCGACAACCGCGGTGGCAGCGAGGATTCGCGTTTCCACGGCGACCTACCCGGCAAGGGTTTCGTGGCCTTGAAGTACGTAGTCGGTCGCGCATTCGTGGTCAGCTGGCCGAGCAGCCACTGGAAGTGGCTCGACAACTATCCGAGCGTTTTTGAGAACGTCGACAAGTAACTTGGCAAATACGCCTTCACTTGAGATTGAACGGGCGCTGGCGCGAGAGCACGGCGTCCGTTTCGTTATCGGTGTCGATGAGGTGGGTCGCGGCGCGATCGCCGGTCCGGTTGCCGTGGGCGCAGCGCTAATCGACATAACTTCGGCGGATGGTTGGCCGAGCGAGTTGCGTGATTCCAAACTGATGAGCGAAAAGTCGCGCGAGCGTAACGCTCCGCTGGTCGCAGACTGGGTCTTAGCGAGTGGCATCGGCATGACTCCGGCCTCGCGAATCGAAACCGATGGCATCGTGCGCTCGCTCGAGCTGGCAGGCGCAGCGGCAATAGGCGAGTTGCTGGCTTCGACGCGCATCGACCGGGCGGCGCTGGCCACCGACGGCTGCCTCGTAGTGCTCGATGGTTCGCACAACTGGCTGGGCGGTTCCGCATACGGCCTCAAAGTGGTGACCAGAACCAAGGCCGACCGCGATTGCGTTTCCGTGGCATGTGCGTCGGTGCTCTCCAAGGTCGCGCGCGATCGGTTGATGATCGAATTGGATGCCAACCTGCCAGGCTACGGCTTTGCGGGCCATAAGGGCTATGCGGCACCGTCACACATTTCCGCGCTCCTCGCCGTTGGTCCCAGTCGGGAGCATCGCCTGAGCTGGCTGACCAAGATCCTCGCTGGCGAAGACGCTTAGGATTGAAACACCATGGATGAGAACGAATTCGACGAGTACGAACGCCAGTCTGAGCTTTCGCTGTACCGCGAATATCGCGACGTAGTTGGCACCTTCAAGTATGTGATCGAGACCGAGCGTCGCTTCTACCTTGCCAACGAGGTCACCCTCGAGCGCAAGGATGCAGGCAACGACTTCTACTTCGAACTCGAGATGGTCGATGTCTGGGTTTGGGATATCTACCGCACCGATCGATTCGTCAACAAGGTGCGCGTGCTGACCTTCAAGGACGTCAACATCGAAGAGCTTTCGGGCAAGGCGTTCAAGCTTCCGAAGGAACTCCAGGTCGGCGAGTAGCCGGTCTTTTGGGCACGTTTGCTGAGTTTATGACCAGCAGAACCGTGTTTTTCAACATATTTTGATACCCCCGATTTAGCGGTCTCTTGCGTGGCGAGACTTGCCACATGACGCATCCGAAACACATCCTTGGCAGGTATGGCGAACAGGCCGCCTGCGACTTTCTAGTCAGCATCGGGCACGAGATCATCGACCGCAACTGGCATGGGCCAACCGGCGAGCTCGATATCGTGACTCGCGTGGCCGGCTTGACTGTGTTCGTAGAGGTAAAGACCCGCAACGGGCGCGGATTCGGGCATCCCTTCGAAGCGATAACCGAGACCAAAGCCGGCAGGATGCGCCGCACGGCCGCGGCGTGGCTGACGGCAAAGCAGGTTGGTGCGGTACCTGTCCGGTTTGATGCCCTGAGCGTTCTCGTTGAGGGTGGGCGCGTGCACATCGAGCACATGAAGCAGGTGCTGTGATGCCCCTAGCCAAGGCTCTCTCCATTTCCCTATTCGGGCTGCAGGGCAGGCTAATTGAAGTCGAGGCCGATATCTCGGCGACTCTGCCCGGTTTCCAATTGGTCGGTCTGCCCGACGCCTCGCTGCAAGAGGCCTCCGCGCGCGTGCGTGCAGCTATCGTCAATACCGGCTTGGCTTGGCCCAATCGCAAGATCACAGTCAACCTGTCACCGGCAAGTGTGCCGAAGTCTGGTTCAAGCTTCGATCTAGCGATCGCGGCGGCAATCTTGGCCGCAAACGGAGCGCTAGAGGGCGATGGCCTTTCAGATCGCGTGCTGTTGGGGGAGCTCACGCTCGACGGAGCCGTGCGCGGCATCCGCGGCATACTGCCAGCAGTTCAAGCCGCGAAGACTCTCGGAGTCACCCGCTTCGTGGTTCCGGCCAGCAATCTGGCCGAGGCCCGGCTAGTCGGGGGAGTTGAGATAACTGCGGTGTCATCGCTCGCCGACTTCGCGGCGCAATTGGGTGTCGAAAGTGAGCTTCGCACGCCAGCCGTGCCAGTTGAATCGATCGAACAAGCACCAATCGAGCCAACCCGCGACCAGATGTGCATGAGCGAGGTGCTCGGACAGGATTCGCTAATTCGGGCGGCCGCCATCGCCGCCGTTGGCGGGCACCACATGATGCTCGTTGGGCCACCTGGAGCGGGCAAGACCATGGTCGCCGAGCGTTTACCTGGCATCCTGCCGAGGGCGTCCGTCGAAGCGGCAATCGAGTTGGCCGCCGTCAGATCTTTGCTTGGCTTAGCAACTAGGGCCTCAGACGAACCCCCATTTGTTGCGCCTCATCACTCCATCTCATCGACCGGCTTGATTGGCGGCGGCACGACCGTCCCGCGTCCTGGCCTGATCTCACAGGCGCACGGTGGAGTTCTGTTTCTCGATGAGGCTCCGGAGTTCAGCCCGCATTCCCTCGATTCGCTGCGCGAACCGCTCGAATCGGGCGAGATTGCCATCGCCAGGTCGGGCGGCGTTGCCCGCTTTCCCGCGCGGTTTCAGCTCGTTATGGCGGCCAACCCCTGCCCGTGCGGGCATCGTGGCGTGAGTGGCAAGGATTGCACCTGCAATTCGGCCACCCAGCGACGCTACGAGAGCAGACTCTCTGGGCCACTGCTAGACCGTATCGACATTCGCCTGCGGGTTCAGCCCGCGACCAAGGCAGCCAAGCAGCAGTCCGAACGTCAAGCAGCTCGACCGACCAGCGAACGGCTTCGTAAACAGGTTTCCGAAGCTCGAACTCGCACGAGATCGCGTCTAGCCGGCACACCATGGAAGCTCAACTCTGAGGTCTCGGGCGCTTACCTGCGTCGACTCAACCGCGAGAATCCCAAGGCGGTCCAGGTGCTCGAACTCGCGCTCACCCGCGGAACGATCAGCATGCGCGGCTTCGACAGGTGCCTGCGCATCGCTTGGAGCATTGCCGACCTCGAGGGCCTTGAGCGCCTAACCGCGTCTGTGGTCGGCGAGGCCATGTTCCTCCGCGGCAGCGAGAACTGGGCCGTCGCATGATGGTTGTAGCGCCAGAGTCGGTAATCGGCCTACCTCGCGAGGTGGCTTTCGGCTTACTTGAGCCCATCACTGCCGGCACTAGCGATCAAGAGCGCACACTGGCCTGGATTATCTGGAGCCATCTAACTGAGCCTGGCGATATGCTCGCTGGGGCCCTATTGCAGGCAATCGGTCCGGTCGCAGCTATTCGCGTGCTCCGACTTCAGCACCCAGCTCGCGAGATTACGAAACTGCTTTCAGGCCTGGCCGAGAACGCTGGCGACGAGAGCCAGCGCGACGTTGCCGCCCTCGAGTCTGAGTATGCCGAGGCCTGCAAGCGTTGGAGCGCACGGGATAACAACATGGCGGTTGTGCGAAGCCTCAAGATTTGGGCAAGGCTTGGCGGCCAGATCGTGACTCCTGACGATGTCGACTGGCCAAGGGCCCTCGAAGCGCTTGGCGCTGGCACACCGCACGTGCTGTGGTTGCGGGGCAATCGGGCATCGCTTGCCGAACTCGAAACCGCGATATCGATCGTCGGCAGCCGCAACGTGAGCTCATACGGGCAGTATTGCGCGCAGACTCTGGCAGAGCGGCTGGTCGCCGAGGGGTATCTGGTCGTCAGCGGAGGCGCCTACGGTGTCGACGCAGAGGCTCATAGGGGCGCACTCTCCGCAAGAGGAGTCACAATCGCGGTGTTGGCCGGTGGTGCAGACCGGCTCTATCCGGCTGGAAACTCCGAACTGCTGCGTCAAGTCATGCATGGCGGCTGCCTGCTCGCAGAGCAACCGCCCGGCCATGCGCCGACCCGCTGGCGCTTCTTGCAGCGCAACCGCCTTATAGCCGCCTTGGGGCAAGCAACCGTGGTTGTCGAGATGGCCGTCAAGAGCGGCGCCAAGAACACCATGCATCACGCCCTCGGTATGGGGCGCGAGGTTTACGCGGTTCCCGGCTCACTGCTAGCTCAAACAGCCCGAGGCTGCAACGTGGCAATCGCCGAGGGCAAGGCCAAGATTGTGACGGCCTTCGATGAGTTGATCAATGATCTACGCGACATCCCGTATTCACTTGGAACGGAGTTCGAGCTCACCGCCCTGCAACAGCGAGTCCTTGATGCCTTGCACGGGCAACCCATCACGGTGAATCGAGCCGGCCTCAAGGCGGGCACGACCGCATCCGAGACCATGCGCGCGCTTGGCGAGCTGCAAGCGCTGGGGTTTGCAATCGAGAGCAGGGGTGGTTGGCGCAAAGAATTGAGTGGTTCGGCATAGCCTTGAGGCATGATCGCCGAACCGACTCCAACCAAGGCTGCGCCAAGCAGCGCCATGTTGGCGAGCAGTTCAGCGTTTGAGGCGCACCTTGCCGCCGGTAGGGGATACTCGGCGCACACGGTCAAGGCATACCTGACCGACGTCACCGAATTCTTGATCATGTTTGCGGCCGAGGTCACCGATCCGAGCGAGATCACGCTCGAACACCTGCGGGATTGGCTGTGGAGGTTAAGCGAGAGCGGCCTTGCCAAGAGCTCGCTAGCGCGCAAGAGCGCATCGCTCCGCGCCTTCACCGCCTGGCTGCACGAGACCGGGAGAGCCGCTACCGACCCAGGTTTGAGACTGCGCTCGCCGAAGACCAGCCGCACGCTTCCCAAGGTTGTCAGTCGCGAGACCATGGCCGATCTTTTCGCACAACTCGAAGCCGAGGCCACTCTGGATAACCCGCTCGGGATGCAGAATCTGTTGATGGTCGAACTGCTCTATGCGAGCGGTATGCGCGTGAGCGAGCTGGTCGGATTGAACCTCGAAGACCTCGACCTGGATCGAAACATCTTGCGCGTCACTGGCAAGGGCAACAAACAGCGGATGGTGCCCTTCGGCAAGCCGGCTCGAGTGGCCCTCGACCGCTGGCTGCGTGATGGCAGAACGCAGATCGAATCCATCGCATCATCGGCGAGCACGGCGCTGCTCGTGACCTCGCGCGGCAAGCGCGTGGGTGTGCGCCAGGTCTATGCGCTTGTGGCCTCGCTGCTCGACGGAACTCCGACTGGCGTCGCCGGCCCGCATGCGCTTCGTCACTCGGCTGCTACGCACCTCCTCGATGGAGGGGCCGATCTGCGCGCGGTCCAGGAGATCCTCGGGCATGCGTCGCTCGGCACCACCCAGATTTACACGCACGTGAGCATCGATCGCCTTCGTGACGGCTACAAGAGCGCTCACCCACGCGCCTAGGCAAGCCGCATAACCCGGCGGGGACGGGACTAGTTTCAAGAGGCCTAGACGTCGGTCCAGGGGAGCAGCCGGCTCGGGCTTAGTTGACCCATCACCCAAATCGGCGACAGGTAACCGCTCTCGATTCGATAACTGAAGTGAAGGCAGCGCAAATCGGCACAGTGTTGGCGGTAGCTCTGGTCGGCGTCGCAAACCTCGCCAATCGGTTGGCCAACAAGAACCGACGTGCCGGCCGCAGGAGCATCGCAGACCGGTTCTACCTCGAGCAGCGCTCGGCCATCGGTTGTCTTGATGGTTATCAGCTCGCGATTCACGACCTTTCCCGAAAACCAGACAGTCCCGTCGGCGGGCGCTAGCACTTCCTCGCCAAGGCTCACGCGGTAATCGACGCCGCGGTGACCAGCCGAATAGTCGCTTGTCGGCTGCAGATAACTGCGAACGAGTTTCGGCTCGCGAATCGGTGCCTCGACGCGCGGCTGCCATGCCGAAACCTCGGCAAAACCAACCGCTCGCGCCTGCTGAAGGCCCGGCACGAGGGCCAACATCAGGGTCACGGCAACAATTGGGGCGGTGCGTCGAGTGAGTCTAGTCATGCGGCAACTTTGGCTCCGCGAAATGGCGAATGCCAGTGGCAAGCCGCAACCTGTGGATAACCCGCGCTTCCACGGTCGGCATCTGGACTGGAATGCTCCGAATTAGCCCATAAATACGGGCGAAGAGGCTGGTTTTTGCCTGCCCGGCCCTGCTAAACTGAGGGAAGCAGTTTTGGCTGGGCAACCACTCGAAACTGACTTCGCGTGTCGACCCAAGGTTCTGACTCGGTCGTGCAAATCATTCGAACCATCTGATTCATTCAGGTCGAGTGCATTGCGCGTGTCAGATCCTCGACACCAGGTGTGACCGGCAACCGCCGGATCGCAGTCAACCAAATGGCGCCTTCGCGCGCCGAAAAGGAGAACACTGCCATGGCAGTAGTAACCGTTCGCCAGCTGCTTGACGCTGGCGTGCACTTCGGGCACCAGACCCGTCGTTGGAACCCGAAGATGCGTCGCTTCATCTTGACCGACCGCTCGGGCATCTACATCATCGACCTTCAGAAGTCGCTGACCCACATCGACAAGGCATACGACTTCGTCAAGGAGACCGTTGCACACGGCGGCAGCATTCTGTTCGTTGGCACCAAGAAGCAGGCTCAGGAAGCAATCGCTACCGAGGCACAGCGCGTTGGCATGCCATACATCAACGAGCGTTGGCTCGGTGGTCTTCTGACCAACTTCCAGACCATCCAGAAGCGTCTTACCCGCCTCAAGGAGCTCGAGGTTATGGACTTCACTGGCGCGACCAAGACCGGTCTCACCAAGAAGGAACTCCTCATCCTGCGTCGCGAGAAGGACAAGCTTGAGAAGTCACTCGGCGGTATCCGCAACGTGACCAAGACCCCTTCGGCCATCTGGGTTGTCGACACCAACAAGGAGCACCTGGCAATCACCGAGGCTAAGAAGCTCGGCATTCCAGTGATCGGCATCCTTGACACCAACTGTGACCCAGACGAGGTTGCAATCGGTATCCCAGGCAACGACGACGCAATCCGCTCGGTACACCTGCTGACCCGCGTTATCGCAGATGCAGTTGCCGACGGTCTGATCTCGCGTCACGCAAAGCCAGAAGCAGCAGCTGAGCCACTCGCAGAGTGGGAGCGCGAGCTGCTCGAGCAGCACAACGCAGAGGCTCCAGCAGCAGTTGAGGCCCCAGCAGCAGAGGCAGCTCCGGCTGCAGCAGCAGAGTAAGGAAACCAATAAACATGGCTAACTACACCGCACAAGACGTAAAGGCACTCCGCGACAAGTCGGGCGCCGGCATGATGGACTGCAAGAAGGCCCTCGACGAGTCAAACGGCGACGTCGAGAAGGCGCTTGAGTTCCTACGCGTTCAGGGCCTCAAGGGCGTTGCAAAGCGTGAGGGTCGCACCACCAGCAACGGTCTCATCGTTGCACGCACCAACGGTGGCACCGGCTTCCTCATCGAGCTCGCTTGCGAGACCGACTTCGTTGCTAAGGCAGACAAGTTCGTTGCCCTGGCCGACAAGCTTGCCGACGCAATCGTCGCCGCAGACGCTGTTGACCTTGCAACCGCTCTGGCTGCACCTCTGGGCGGTTCGACCGTCGAGGCCGTCATCAACGACGAAGCAGCAATCATGGGCGAGAAGGTAGAACTTCGTCGCGTGGCAGTCGTAAAGGACGCCGGCGTCGACGCTTACCTGCACCGCACCAGCAAGGACCTGCCACCTCAGGTCGGCGTACTCGTTGCCTTCTCGGGCGACGACGCAGCTACCGCACACGACATCGCTGTTCACATCGCAGCGTTCTCGCCGAACTACCTCACCCGTGAGGACGTTCCAGCCGAGACCGTTGAGACTGAGCGTCGCGTCGCCGAGGAGACCGCTCGCAACGAGGGCAAGCCAGAGGCTGCACTCACCAAGATCGTCGAGGGTCGCGTCGTTGGTTTCTACAAGGAGAACGTTCTGGTTGACCAGGACTTCGCCAAGGACACCAAGCAGTCGGTCGCCAAGGTTCTTGAGACCGCTGGCCTCAAGGTTTCGCAGTTCGTACGCTTCCGCGTCGGCGCCTAATCTAGCCAGTGGCCGACAGGCCCAAAAACCTCGCCCGATAGGGCAAAAACAGAGCAAGGCTCGGTCGTTTTGACCGAGCCTTCTTTGTTGCCCAGCCTAGGATAGATGCAGGCGATTACGCCCAAATCATCACCCCAGCGAATGGAGAACATCGTGCCGGAACAGAAGCGTCGAGTCCTGCTAAAGCTGTCGGGTGAGGCATTCGGTGCCGGCAACCTCGGTGTCAACCCAGACGTGGTGGCCGACATCGCTCGCGAGATCGCAAAGGCAGCCCAGGATGTAGAAATCGCCATCGTGGTTGGTGGCGGCAACTTCTTCCGTGGCGCCGAACTGTCGCAGCGCGGCATGGAACGTTCGCGAGCCGACTACATGGGCATGCTGGGCACCGTCATGAATGCCCTCGCGCTACAGGACTTCCTCGAGCAGGCTGGCGTCGACACCCGCGTGCAGTCGGCCATTTCGATGGCCCAGGTCACCGAGGCGTACATTCCGCTGCGTGCGATTCGCCACCTCGAAAAGGGTCGCGTAGTCATCTTTGGCGCTGGCGCTGGCTTGCCATACTTCTCGACCGACACCGTTGCTGCGCAGCGTGCGCTCGAGATCAAGGCCGACGAAGTCCTCGTGGCCAAGAACGGCGTCGACGGCGTCTACACCGCGGATCCTAAGAAGGACGCATCGGCGACCAAGCTCGACACCATCACCTACAAGGACGCACTCGTGCAGGGCCTCAAGGTTGTCGATGCGACCGCGTTCAGCCTCTGCATGGACAACAAGATGCCGATGCGCGTATTCGCGATGCAGGGCAACGGCAACATCGCCGCGGCGCTCAAGGGCGAGAAGATCGGCACCCTGGTCACCGCCTAACAGCGAGGTCTGACCACCAAAGACTTGCTAACGCAAACCATTCACAAACAGGAGAAACCATGATCAGCGAAATTCTGGCAACCGCAACCGACAAGATGGCGAAGGCCGTCGAGGCAACCAAGGAAGACTTCGGCAACGTTCGCTCGGGTCGCGCTAACCCACAGATCTTCCAGAAGGTCATGGTCGACTACTACGGCACCCCGACCCAGCTCGCTCAGCTCGGCGGCATCCAGAACCCTGAGGCACGCACGATCGTGATCAGCCCATACGACAAGTCGGCTCTCGGCGCGATCGAGAAGGCGCTCCGAGAGATGCCAAACCTCGACGCCAACCCGCAGAACGACGGCAACATCATCCGTATCACCCTTCCAGACCTCACCGAGGAGCGCCGCAAGGAGTACGTCAAGCTCGTACGCACCAAGGCCGAGGACCACCGCGTGGCCGTTCGCAACATCCGCCGCAAGGGCAACGACGACCTCGCGGCTCTGAAGAAGGATGGCCTTGCCGGCGACGACGAGATCGCGCGCGGCGAGAAGGAACTGGACGCGCTCACGAAGCAGCACGTCGACGCAATCGACGAGGCTCTAAAGCGCAAGGAAGCCGAGCTTCTCGAGGTCTAACATGACCGATTCCGCGCAACCGTCGGCCCCGGCCCAGCAAGGGCGCAGCCTGAAGAGTTCCGTCACCGTTGGCATCGTCCTCGGCGTCGTATTCCTGGTCAGCATCCTGATCTACAAGGAACTCTTCATTCTGCTGGCGGCCGTCGCCGCCGGTGCCGGTGCGTGGGAGCTTTCGACCGCGCTAAGAGCGCCGAAATCTAACGGTGAGCAGGGCTGGTATGTGCCGCGCGTGCCGTCGGTAGTCGGCAGCGTCCTGATCATGCCGGCCACATATTTCTGGGGTCCACGAGGGCAGTGGCTGACGGCACTGGCCATCACCGGTGCGCTAATCCTGTGGCGCGTAGTGCACATCCTGTGGGAACGCCGCGAGGCGCCGATGCAGCGCGTGCGTCACACGATGCGCGACCTGGCCGCCGCCACGTTCGTGGTGATGTACCTGCCGCTCATGACCAGCTTCACCATGCTTTTGCTGCGTCGCCCCGAAGACGGTTCGTGGTGGGTTCTAACGCTGGTCGTTACCGTAGCGTTGATTGACACATCCGGCTACCTGGTGGGTCGCAAGCTGGGTCGTCACCAGATGGCACCGGGCGTTAGCCCGAAGAAGTCGATTGAAGGCCTAGCGGCGTCGATCGTGTTCGGCAGCCTGAGCGCGATTACCTTCAACGCCACGCTGCTGCACGGCCCGTGGTGGCTGGGGTTTGTTATCGCAGCGACTCTGCTGCTGACTGCGGTTTTCGGCGACCTCGCCGAGAGCCTGATCAAGCGCGACCTTGGAGTCAAGGACATGTCGTCGCTTCTGCCGGGCCACGGCGGAATCATGGATCGACTCGACTCGATTTTGCCTTCGGCTCTTGCCATGTACGTTATCTCGGCCATCTTCTTTTAGTTAGAACGCATTAGGTATTCATGGAACAGCACACGATCTTCAAGCGGGCTTCGCGCAACAAGTACGGTTACGAGGTCGGACAGGTAGAGGGCTTCATCGAACTCGCGCGCCGCCAGTTTGCCGACCCAAAGTTGACGTTAGTGAGCGCGGCTCAGGTTCGCCAAAACGAGTTTGATCTGGCCAAGGGTGGCTACGACGTTGCTGATGTCGACGCGGGCATCGACCGATTGGAAGACGTCTTTGCCAAGCGCGAACTGGCCCGGCAGCGCGTTCAGCTAGGCGATCACATGATGCGCTCGCGTCTCGAGCGATTCGTAGCGACGCTTCGGGGCCGCCTCGACCTGAAGCCCGGGCATCGATTCACGCACCGCACCTGGTTGCTGCGCGGTTACAGCCGTCGCGAGGTGGACGCGTTCTGCGCGCTGGTGGCCAGCCACCTTGAGACCGGTGAATCAATGTCGGTGCAGGATGTTAGAACTACTGTGTTCAAAGCCAAGCGTGGCGGGTATGCCGAGAACGAGGTCGATGCCTTCATCGATCGTGTTGTCGAGGTGCTTCAACTCGAGCGCGCGCTGGCCTAGATACCAGGCAACAGCTCATCACGGGGGACTAAATGGATTTCAGCTTCAAACTCGGCAAGTTCGCTGCTGCGGCGGGCATCGCGCTGGCGCTAGTGGGTGGTTCGGTTGCGGCCAACGCCGTCGATGCGACCCCGACGCCCAGTGCAACGGCAAGCCCCGAACCGATGGCCACTATCTTTGCCGAACCGATCTCGGCCCCGGTCGTAATCGCAGCTCCTCCCGTCAAGGCTGGCAAGGTTTCACCGGTAATCGCGGTGCTAAACAAGCTGGCGGTCAAGGGCCGCGCACCAAAGACCGGCTACGACCGTGATCTGTTTGGCGACGGCTGGGGAAATCTGGGCGGCTGCGACCTGCGCAACTACGTCCTGAAGCGCGACCTAACCAAGATCACTTGGCGCGCGGGCGAAAACTGCATCGTGGCTACAGGCGTCCTGAAAGACCCATACACGGCCAAGACGATCAACTTCACGCGTGGCGTGAGTACCTCGTTGAAGGTTCAGATTGACCACGTCGTTGCCGTGAGCGATGCCTGGCAGAAAGGCGCCCAGCAGTGGAGCGCCACCAAGCGTGTGCAGTTCTACAACGATCCGCTGAACCTGCTTGCCGTCGACGGCCCGACCAACTCGGCCAAGGGCGACAGCGATGCAGCAAGCTGGTTGCCACCAAACAAGAGTTACCGCTGCGCATACGTGGCCCGACAGGTGGCAGTCAAGAGCAAGTACGGCCTGTGGGTGACCAGCGCCGAGAAGTCGGCGATAGCCGGCATCCTGGCAGCCTGCCCAACTCAGCAACTGCCTCGCTAAACGCCCCTCGGGTAAACTTGGAAGTCGCACAGGCGAGCGGCTAAGAACCCTCGCTCGGCAGCGTCGCGGCGACTTCGCGGCACCGCCACACGAAAGGGCACCCGATGGGCAGACACGAAGCGGATAAGCCGCGCCTGTCTGCTCGCCTGGCCGGTTGGATCGATGCCAAGCTCGAGCACACTCGTTTCCGCCGCCCAAGCCTGCCACGCATCCCGGAACACGCTATACGCCCGGTGTGGTCGTTCTTTTTCACTGTCTGCATGACTTTGGTCTCGATTGTCGATCCGTATTCGGGAACCATGTTTCGCGCTGGCGCAGCCGGCTTCTATTTCGTCGAGTCGGAAGACCCGACGGCGACCTACGGCTACTCGAGCACCCAGACCATCAGCTTTGAGCGTGGCGGCTACAGCGTCGTCACCGGCCAAGATGCAGCAATCTTCGTTGAGCAGGCTGCGGCACCAGACCCGGGCACGGCGAAGGCATACGCGTTTGACTTGCTGCAGAAGAGTGGCTACGGCACCGATCAGTACTCTTGCCTGGTCAAGCTGTGGGAGCGCGAGTCGAACTGGCGCGTAAACGCATACAACAAGTCTTCGGGTGCCTACGGAATCCCACAGGCACTGCCTGGCACCAAGATGAGCACCGAGGGAGGCGACTGGATGACCAATCCAGAGACCCAGGTGCGTTGGGGCGTCAATTACATCAAGGCCCGCTACGGTACGCCGTGTGGCGCTCTGGCCCACTCGAACAAAAAGGGCTGGTACTAGTGGGACGCACGCCAAAGCCGCGTCGCGCCGCCAATAAATGGGCCGCGGAGCACATTCCGTTGGATATGGATCGCGTACGTACCGGTCGCGCCCGCACCGAGATCAAGCGCGGGGTCGAGTACACCGTTCAGCCCACTGCAGGTGCGAATGCCGAAGATGACAAGACCTGGGTATGCCCGCACTGCAACCTACAAATCGCCAAGGGTGTAGCGCACACCGTGGCTTGGGACACCGTCCGCGGAGTCGAGACTCGTCGCCACTTTCACAACGCCTGTTGGGCATCGTTTCAGGGGCCACTGCTGTGAGTGAGCCAATCGAAATTCGCAGCGACGTTCAGCTGCCAGCAACGCGCGAAGAGATAACGCTGCAGACCGCCGATGGCCTAACCCTGGTCGGTGAGTTAGCCATGCCGGTTGGGGGAGCACCGGTGGCAACTCTGGTTACGCTGCACCCGCTGCCGACCCACGGCGGATTCATGGACAGCCACATCCTGCGAAAGGCGGCTAACCGACTACCAGCGTTGGCAAACGTAGCGGTACTGCGCTTCAATACGCGCGGCACAGAGTCTCCGCGTGGCCGCAGCGAAGGGGTTTTTGGTGAGGGCGTCACCGAGCAGCACGATGTCGAAGCAGCGATGCGGTTCGTCGCAGAGCGCGGCTTGCCGAACCCATGGCTGGTCGGCTGGTCGTTCGGCACCGAACTGGCGCTCAAGTACGGCGTAGACAAGGCGGTGCGTGGCGCGATCCTGTTGAGCCCACCGCTGCACCGAGCCAACGACGAAGACCTAGCCCGGTGGGTGACCAGCGACAAGACTCTGGTCGCATTGGTTCCAGAGCACGACGACTACCTGCAGCCGGATGCGGCTCGCGAGCGCTTCGCACTTATCCCACACATCGAGATCATCGGTGTCGATGGAGCCAAGCACCTGTGGGTTGGCGAAGCTTCAACCACACGCGTTCTAAACGAAATCGTGAGGCAGGTTGCGCCTGGCGCATACCCATTGCCGACTCAATGGTCCAGTTAGGCCTACGCATCTATAGTTTTGTTCAGAGTCGCAAATTCGCATCGGGGGGAGCAACCATGACTGAACGCAACACTGACAGTCCGTTGCGTAGTCAGCGGAGCAAGCTAAATGGCGGTCAAAAATTCGGCATTGGATGCGGCGCCTTATCACTGGCCGTGCCGCTAATTCTTTGGATTTCCTTGTTCAGTGCCACGGCACCCGCTGGATCGGGGTGTGCCGAATGTGCGCTGGGTTGGTACGCCGTTTTCTCTGGTTGGCTAGCCGTTCCAGCGCTAATCGTGGCCTTACTGATATTCATAATTTCCTCGGCTGTGGGGAAGTCCAAGTCAAAGATCTATTCTGCGGAATCGGCTGGTCTTCGTGAGGAAACTGGTTTGGGCGACGACGCCAAAGACGAAACCTGCGATTAACTCAGCAAGCTGAGGGCTGCTAGCGAGCATCCTGGCGAGGCACAACTACCTGGCGCAGAATCAGCATCACCGACGCTGCGACCGGAATGGCCACAAGCGCACCGAGCACGCCGAGCAGGGTTCCACCGGCTAGAGCAGCAACCACAACCACGGCACCAGGCACTGCAACTGCCTTGCTCATCACTCGAGGGCTGATCAGGTAGGCCTCTACCTGCATGTAGATCAGGTAGTAGATGCCGACGATGATGGCGGTGGTTGGCGACATGGTTAGCGCGATGATGGTTACGATTGCCGAGCCAGAGAGCGTTCCGACTAGCGGAATCAGGCTCAGCAGGAACGTCATGAACGCGAGTACTAGCGCGAACTTGAAGCCGAGCACCGTGAGCAGAATGAACGTCAGCACGCCGTTGCACATCGCGATGAAGACCTGGCCGATCACATAGCGACCAACCGAGTCGGCAACCTGCTCGGCAATGCTCTCAAACTGGTCGCGGCTGGTCGCAGGCACGAGCGAGTAGACCCACTGCTTGAAGCGCTTGAGCGATGCCATGAAGTAGATGGCCAGGATCACGATGATCACGCCGCCGAAGAAGCCATTGACGATGCTGATGCCGACCTGAACCACGCCACCAAACATCGATGGCCAGTTGGCCGAGTTGCCGATGAACTCGCCGGCGTGCGTGATCGCATCGCCGATTGCGCCGTCAAAGCGCTTGTCGAGGCTAACGACGATTGGCTCGTGCACCAGCCCGTTGAGGTCCTGTGGCGCCTGGGCTAGAAACTGGCCGGCCTGACGCAGCACCTGCGGAATAAAACTCGAAACCAAGATCGCGATTACGCCGATGAAACCAAGCAGAACGGCGGTGATGGCGAGTGGTCGCTTGAGGCCTAGGCGCTCGAGCTTGCTGACGATCGGGTCGAGGCCCAGCGCGATGAAGATCGCGGCAAACACATACGTGATGATGTTGGCAATCGAAACGAACATGCCACCAATGACTAGTGCGGCCAGAACGCCCAGCCCGCCCAACAGGCCAACCTGAAACGGGTTACTTATCTTTAGGTTGCTCTGTGCCATGGCTGCCCCTGCCTATTAGTTGGAGTCGATTACAAACTGGATGCGGTCCATGACCGTGCGCAGGTTCTTGATGTAGACCTTGATGGCGTCTCGCTCGACGGCCAGTTTCTGCAGGCGGTCCTCTGCGGTGTGAACCGCTGCGTTGGCCTTCTCCTGGGCATCCTTGATGATGGCTCGCGCCTCGGCGTCGGCGGCCGCGATCGTGCCGTCTGCCTTGTTGCGAGCCTCGTCGGTGGTCTTCTTGGTGATCGACTTGGCGGCGGCCTCGAGCGTTTCTGCCTCAAGGCGCGCGGCGTTGGCGCGGGTGAGAGCGTTCGAGAGGTTGGCGTTGGCTTCGTCGAGGTACTTCTGGGTTAGAGCGACGGCTTCCTGGTGCTTTGCCAAGTATTCGGCTTCAGCCTCGGCACGACGAGCAGTGAGCTCGAGCTCCAGGTCGATTCGAGCCTCTTCGGTGAGCAGCTCACGTGCGCGCTCCCAGTCGATCTCTCGGCCGCGCTGGCGCTCGGCAATCAGCTTCTTCTCGGCGAGGTCGCGTTCGGTTTTGGCGCGCAGCAACTCGGTCTCGCGCTTTGCTGTCGCACGCAGGCGGGCTGCCTCGGTTGCCACGGCACCGCGGGTCGCCGATGCCTCGCGCTCGGCGGCGGCGATCAGCTCTGCGGCGCGTGCATTGGCTTCCTCGAGCGTCAGCTCGTAGTCAGACTTAGCCGAGCCGATGATTCGATCCGCGCGGCGCTGTGCCTCGGCGACAAGGGCGTCGTAGTAGCCCTTTGCCTGGCCGCGCTGTTCATCAAGCTCGACGGCAAGGTTCTTGCGAATGCGGTCGCGCTCCTGCTCGGCGTCCTGAATTAGACGCTTAGCCTGCTCCTCTGCGGTCGAGAGGATTAGCGCTGCCTTTGCGCCCACACCGGCATAGGTTGGTTCGCCGACCTCGCTGATGGTCTGCTGGGCCTCTAGCAGGCGGTTGTTGGTGTCGCGGAGTTCGGCAGCGAGCTGGGCGTTCTGGCCCGAAAGCTGCAGAATCTCGCGACGCAGGTCGCGCAGCGCGTCGTCGACGCCAGCCCGGTCATAGCCCCTCACGACGAGGGGAAACTCGGTCTCTTCAGCTGCCAAAACGCTGCTCCTAGGCCACTTCGATAAACTTGATGCACAGACAAATCGTCTTCGCCAAGTTTAGTCTTTGGCCGTCTGTGACCGACCTAGCCCGAGGATGTCTATGCGCTTTTTGATTGCCGCAGTGCTCTTCGTGGGCTCGCTGGTCACCTCGCTGCTCGGTATCGGTGACCGCACCATCTGGGCACCACCAGCCGATCACCACGTGTCGCTGACGCTCACGTCGAATGCGCCTTACGTGATCGTGCCGGCAAGCGTTCTCGCCCAGCACACGGGCAAGCCAGTCATAACGGTCAAATCGAAGAACCCGACTTCACCCGTGTTTCTCTCTTACGGCCGCGAATCCGACATCAGGGCCTGGCTGGGCTCGGCACACTACGTCGAGTTGCAGGCCGACAAAACAGCGGCGGGCGTCGCGACCGTGAAGCAAGGCCTAGACCGCATCGGCATCCGTGGAGTTAGCCCAATCGGCAGCGACCTCTGGGTTGATTCCAGAAGCGGCAACGGACTTGTCGAAATTCAGACGGATGGCCAGGTCGCAACCGCAGCGCTAATCTCAAGCGACGGCGTTCTGCCGACGCCAACCGAACTCAAGTTCGTGTGGGGAATCAAGCACGATCTCACTTACTCAAACACGATGCTCTACATCGGTGGCGGGCTGCTGATCGGCTCAATCACGATGTTCATCGTCGCCTCGCGGCACAAGCGCGTGAAGCGTGGTCCACGTCGGCGCACGCCAAAGCCACCGCGCGCTAAGCGCATCCGCGTTAAGGCAAACAAGGAACTCACCAAGGGGCGCGGACGCCGCTCTTCGCGCCGAAACCCGCTTGGCAAGGTGTCGGTTCGTCTGGCCGCTGTTCCGCTCGTGCTGGTGACCAGTGCCGCGCTTACCGGCTGCTCACTTCAGTGGCCGGGTGTGACCAGCGCCACGGATCCGAGCGCCAGCCCCGCCGTGACCTCGAGCGCCAACACGCCTTCGCCGGCTGTCGTAACACGCACCCAACTCGAGCGCATCATCAAGGATGTATCGACGGTTGCCGCGAACGGTGACAAGGCGAACAACCGCGCCTTGATTTCATCGCGATTCGCTGGGCCGGCGATGCAGATTCGCGCCGTGAACTACGCCCTTCGCAAGAAGTCGAGCAGGGTTGACGCGCTGCAGCCGATCGCGCCACGCACTGTGACGTTCAGCTTGCCGGCCGCGACAGATGTCTGGCCGCGCACAATCATGGCCGTCACCGACGAGCCTGGGCAGGCAGTGCCGCCGCAGATGCTCGTGCTTCAGCAGGCAAGTCCGCGCGAAAACTATAAGGTTTGGTACGTTTCGCGACTGTTGCCAGGCGTCAAGATTCCCGCCACGCCGACCGAAACCGTTGGAGCGATTCCGGTTGACGCCAAGAGCGTGTTCATCAAGCTCGCGCCAAATCAACTTGCGGCTGCGTTCGGCGATGTGATCAATAAGGGCAAGGCCAGCCTAAGTGCGGGCCTGTTCGACCTGACCAGCCCGTTCTACACACAGGTTTCGAACGATCAGAAGGCTCAGGTCGAGACCCTCACCAACGCCAAGGTCACCTTCAAGCACAGCCTCGGCGAACCTAACGTCCTGGCCTTGGCAACAGCTGATGCGGGTGCACTCGTTGCGACATACATGCATGACACCTACGTCATCAAGCCGAATCGCGCTGGTGCGGCTGTGGCAGTCGAAGGGCAAGAGAAGATTCTGCTCGGCACTGGCGGATCGACCACCGGAGTTCAATCGGTTTATGGCGACATGTTGCTGTTTTATGTGCCTCCGGTCACCTCGAAGGGCGAGATTCAACTGCTGGGTGTCACTCAGGGCCTGATCAGCATTAAGAAGTTGTAGGAGCACTCATGGCCGAACCTTTTTCACGTGCATCGCTTGCCGGCGCCGTCGACCTAACCGCCCTCAAGCAGAAGGCTCAGGCACCTGCCGGTGGATCCGGTGTCGCTGGTGCTTCGGGGGCCGCTAGCGCTCCGGGCGTTGGTGCTACTGGAGCTTCTAGCGCCGCGAACGTAAAGGCCACGCCAAACGCACAATCCGGCCAGGTTCCGGTTCGCTCGCTAATCATCGATGCCGGCGTGCAAAACCTACGCGAACTCCTCGGGCTCTCGAACGAGGTTCCGGTTTTGGTCGACTTCAAGACCGCAAGTGTGCCAGGTTCGGCGGCCATGACCGAGTTGCTTGCACGCCTAGCGACCGAAGCTGCCGGCAAGTTCATCCTCGCCCGCGTCGACGTAGACAAGCAGCCGGAGATTCTCGAGGCATTCCAGCTTCGTCAGGGCGGTGTAGCGGTTGCTCTCCTTCGCGGTCAGCCGGTTCCGCTAATCAGCGTCGACTTAGACGAAACCGAGGTTAAGGCCCGCCTGTCGCGCGTTTACGAGGTTGCGGCGCAGCAGGGCATCACGGGCACGGCCGTCGTCTCGGGCGATGCCGCTCCAGCTCCAGAGCCCGCACTGCCGCCACGTCACCAAAAGGCCTTCGAGCTCATCGATGCGGGGGATTACGACGCGGCCATCAACGAGTACGAAGCTGCCCTGCGCGAAATGCCGACCGACACTTTGGCAATAGCCGGCCTCGGCCAGGTCAAGCTCCTGAAGCGCGTTGAGGGGATCGATTTTGCGACCGTCTTGTCGAGTGAGCCAAACCCAGAAGATGCCGATGCGCTTGCTGCAACGCTCCTGAAAGCGGATGCCTGCGTGGCAAGCGGTCACGCCGAATTTGGCATGAATCTATTGCTCGAGAGGTTTGCAGTGCAGTTCGGCGACCGCGAGGTGCTGCGTGCGCGTCTGCTCGATTACTTCACGATTCTGGGCG
>JACCDM010903284.1_pt1 | contig 29018 bp, 24 predicted proteins | sample 7445851 | NCBI WGS metagenome assembly JACCDM01 (sample SAMN15323438, study PRJNA562643) | freshwater metagenome | isolation source: river surface water | place: USA:Blue River Watershed | collected 2017-08-16
GCCCCCAGCGACCGAGCACCGCAGGGGAGCCCGAAGGGCCCCCACACTTGAAGCCCCCAGGCCCACCCCGCACGCCCGGTGCGTTGCAGGCCAGAGAAGCCACCCCGTACGCCCGGTGCATTGCAGGCCAACGAAGCTCCCCGCATGCCCGGTGCGTTGCAGCGAGTGGAAAAGCTACCCCTGCTTCTTCGCCCCCAACCGCGACTCCGTCCCCGCCACCAGCCGGTTGATGTTCTCCCGGTGCCGCCACACCAGCAGCAACGCCATCACGCACAAGGCGCCAACCACCGGCCGGTCGGCCGACCAGGCGATGCCATCCCCCATGAGGAAGTACACCGGCGCGAATACCGCCGACACCAGCGACGCCAGCGAGGAATAGCGGAAGAAGTACGCGATGATCAGCCACGACGCCCCCGTCGCCACGCCCAGCAGCAGGTCGATCCCGAACACCGCCCCGAGGAACGTCGCGACGCCCTTGCCCCCCTGGAACCGGAAGAACACCGGATACAGGTGACCGAGGAAAGCCGCCAGCGCCACCAGCCCGATCGTGCCCTCCCCCAGTCCGGCCGCCGGCCCCCAGGTCTTCACCATCAGCACGGGCACCAGCCCCTTGGCCGCATCCAGCAGCAGGGTCACGATGGCCGCAGCCTTGCTGCCCGAGCGCAGCACGTTGGTGGCGCCCGGGTTGCCGCTGCCGAAGGTGCGTGGGTCGGACAGGCCCATCGCGCGGCTCACGATCACGGCAAAGGCCAGCGATCCCGCCAGGTAGGCGGCGACAGTGGCCAGAAGGGGGTACAGGTCGGTCATGCGCGAAGGAGGATGGCGTTTGAAATCAGGCGGCCGGGTCCCGCATCTCCCAGCGGATCTTGTCAATCTGCTCCAGGAGTTCGGGGGCGAGCGTGGTGCCCCAGGCATCCAGGTCCTCATCGAGCTGCGCCATCGAGGTCACCCCGATGATGGTGCTGGCCACCTGCCACTTGGTGTAGCAGAAGGCCAGCGCCATGCGGGTGGGCGTGAGGCCATGGTCGCGGGCCAGCTGGTTGTAGCGGCGCGCGGCGGCCAGTGCCTCGGGCCGTCCCCAGCGCTGCCCGCGCACGGATTCGTAGCGGGCGATCCGCGCATCCCCCGGCGCGCCCGGACCGGTGGTCCCCGCCGCGTCGTACTTGCCGGAAAGCAGTCCGAAGCCCAGCGGCGAATACGCCAGCAGGGACACCTCCAGCCGGTGCATCGTCTCGTCCAGGCCGTTTTCCAGGTTGCGGTTGATCAGGCAATAGGCGTTCTGGACGCTGGCCACGCGGGGCAGGCCATGCTGGTCGGCCAGGCGCACGAATTCATGCACACCGTAAGGCGTCTCGTTGGACAGTCCGATGGTGCGCACCTTGCCCTCGCGCACCAGACGGTCCAGCGCCTGCAGCTGCTCGTGGATCGGGGTCTGCGAGCGCTCGTTCGCGGGGTTGTAGTACAGGGCGCCGAAGGCGGGTACATGCCGCTCGGGCCAGTGGATCTGGTACAGGTCGATCACGTCGGTCCGCAGCCGCCGCAAGGAGCCCTCACAGGAGGCGATGATGTCCGCCGCCGTCATGCCCTTGCCCGCGCGCACCCAGGGCATGCCGCGCGAGGGCCCCGCCACCTTGGTCGCCAGCACCAGCCGGCTGCGCGCGGAGGGATGCTTGGCCAGCCAGTTGCCGATGATGGTCTCGGTGGCGCCGTAGGTTTCGGCGCGCGCGGGCACGGCATACATCTCGGCGGTGTCCAGGAAATTGACGCCGCGTTCGAGCGAGCGATCCAGGAGGGCGTGGGCCAGTGCTTCGTCCACCTGCTCGCCGAAGGTCATGGTCCCCAGGCAGATGGGAGTGACGTGCAGGTCGCTGCGGCCGAGGCGTGTGAGGTTCATGTTCGCAATGAGAAAGGTAAGACGGGACGGGCGCTCAGTGTAAGAGGCTGCGGCAGCACCCGCAGCCCGCTCAGGCAATCAGCAACGCCCGGAAATCATTGACATTGGTGCGGGTCGGCCCGGTCACCACCAGGTCGCCCAGCGCGTCGAACCAGCTGAAGGCATCGTTGCGCCCGAGCATCTCGCGCGGCGACAGTCCCAGTGCGTGGCCCCGGCTCCAGCTGTCGGGGCCGAACACGGCGCCCGCATTGGACTCGGAGCCATCGATGCCGTCGGTGTCAGCGGCGAGCCCCCAGACCCGCGCGAGGTCGGCCACGCCGATCTGCGCGCCCAGGAGGAATTCGGCGTTGCGGCCGCCCCGGCCCTGACCGGTGACGGTGACGGTGGTCTCGCCGCCGGACAGCAGCACCAGGGGCGCCGGCGCCGGCTGACCCTGCGAGGCCACCTGGCGCGCCAGGCCCGCATGCACCAGACCGACATGGCGGGCCTCACCTTCCAAGGCATTGCCCAGGACCAGCGCCCGCAGGCCCTGCGCGCTGGCCGCTGCCGCTGCGGCGTCCAGCGCGCCCTGGGCCGTGGCGATCACCCGGCATTCACGCGGTCCCAGGGCCGCTGTCGCAGCCGGGGCCGGGGTGGCCTGCAACAGGCGCAGGACCGCAGGTGGCGGCTGGATGCCATGCCGCTGCAACACGGCCAGCGCATCGGCCGGTAGCGAATCGTCGGCGAGCGTGGGGCCGGACGCCACGGTGCGCGGATCGTCTCCAGGCACGTCCGACAGCACCAGCGTCCACACGGACGCCGCGCCGCAGGCCTGCCCCAGCTTGCCGCCCTTGATGGACGAGAGGTGGCGGCGCACGCAGTTCATCTCGCCGATCGGCGCGCCCGATCGCAGCAGCGCACTGGTGACCGCGCGCTTGTCCTCGAGGGTGATCCCCGCCGCGGGCGCCGTGAGCAGGGCGGAGCCGCCGCCGGACACCAGGGCAATCACCAGATCGTCGGCGCCGAGGCCCTCGACCATCGCGCGTATGCGCTGCGCTGCCTGCAAGCCCGCGTCATCGGGCATCGGGTGGCCGGCCTCCACCACCTCGATCTGGCGGCAGGGCTCGCCGTGGCCATAACGGGTGACCACGAGACCGGACAGCGGGCCGTCCCAGGCGCGCTCCAGGGCCAGCGCCATGCGGGCCGCCGCCTTGCCCGCCCCAACCACCACCGTGCGACCGCGCGGGCGTGGTGGCAGGTGGCGCGGGACGCTCTCGAGCGGGTCGACGGCCTTGAGGGCGGCATCGAACAGGCCACGCAGCAACTGGCGGCCCGCGGCAGGGGTCAGGCAAGCGGAATCGAAAGGGGTCATGCGGACTGGCGCGCGCGGGCGCGTTCTTCTTCCTGCAGGCGCAGCACTCGGCGCTGCACCTTGCCGGTGGTGGTCATGGGCAGCTGGTCGATGAACTCGATCTCCTTGGGGTACTCGTACGGCGCCAGCTGCCCTCTCACGTGCGACTGTAACTGCGCGACGAGGCGAGCGTCCCAGGCCGCCGGGTCCGGCGCGTCGGCGCGGTCGGACTGCGCCTGCGGTGCCAGCACCACATAGGCCTTGACCAGCGCGCCACGCTCGGGGTCCGGCTTGGGCACCACGGCGGCATTGGCCACCGCCGGGTGCTTGACCAGGCAGTTCTCGATCTCGCCCGGGCCGATGCGGTAGCCGGCTGCCTTGAACACGTCGTCCGCGCGTCCCTGGTACCAGAGGTAGCCGTCGGCGTCACGCACGGCCAGGTCGCCGGTGCGGCACCAGTCGCCGGTGAACTTGGCGGCGGTGGCGTCGTCGCGCTTCCAGTAACCCAGGAAGAAGATCGGGTCCGGGTGGCCATGCACGTCCAGCCGGTGCAGGGCCACGTCGCCCGGCACGCCGGTCGGGCATTCCCGGCCCTCGTCGTCGATCACCGCCACCCGGTGACCCGGGTAGGGACGCCCCATGCTGCCGGGACGCGCCGCCCAGCCCACGCGGGACGGCCGGTGGTTCATCGCGCAGTTGCCCACGATGTAGTTGATCTCGGTCTGGCCGAACATCTCGTTGACGATCACGCCCAGTTCGTCGCGGCAATAGGCATACACCGCATCTCCCACCGCCTCCCCCGCGCTCATGATCGCCGACAGGCGCAGCCGGAACTGCGCGCGCGGCCGGGGGTACGCCTTCATCATGGCCTTGAGCGCGGTCGGGAACAGGAAGGTATGGGTCACCCCGTGCTGCTGCATCAGGGTGAAGGCGAGTTCCGGGCTGAATCGGGCGCTGCACGCGATGATGGGCCGGCCGAAATACAGCGTCGGCAGCAGGGCGTCCATCAGGCCCCCGGTCCAGGCCCAGTCGGCGGGCGACCAGAACACCGCGGCGCTCTGTCCCTGGCCCGGCGCGCCTTCCGGGTCGAATCCGAACCAGTTCTGGCTGCACACGAAGCCGGGAAGGTTGCCGATCAGGGCGCGGTGCGGAATCAGGGCGCCCTTAGGTGCGCCGGTGGTGCCACTGGTGTAGATCAACACTGCCGGATCATCCGCGCGTGTACGGGCGGGCTTGAAGTCGGGCAACTGCGCGGCCAGGCCCACCTCGAAATCCAGGTCGGCGCGCAGGGCGGCTGCACCGATGCCCACCAGGGTCCGCAGCGCCGGGCACTGCGCCCGCACCGCCAGCAGCGAAGACACCGAACTCTCATCGCAGAGGGCCACCACCGCCTCGCTGTCATGCAGCCGGTACTGCAAGGCCTCGGGGCCGAACAGCATGGACAGGGGCATGGCCACCGCCCCCATCTGGAAGACCGCCATGTAGGCCACCGCCGTCTCCAGCCGCTGGGGCAGCACGATGGCCACACGGTCCCCCCGGCGCACGCCCAGGGTGCCCAGCAGGTTGGACAGCCGGTTGGCGCGTTGCTGCAATTGCGCGTAGGTCAGGGTGTCCTGGCCTGCAGGCAGGCCGTGGGCACGCACCGCCACCCGGGTCTGGGCGTCCTGGGCCCGGGCCCAGCGCGTGCAGCAGGCTTGGGCGATGTTGAAAGACGCCGGCACGTGCCAGCCAAAACCCGCATGCAAGGCCGCATGGTTGTCCCTGGCTTGACTGTGCCCCATGGTCGGTCTCCTTATGATGGCCCGAATGTATCAACCCCGACGCCCTTCCCGCAGCGAGTTTGTCCCGATCCGCAATCTGTCCTACCACGTGCGCCTGTGGGGCGAGCCGGCCCCGGGACGGCCGCCCCTGGTGATGGTCCATGGCTGGATGGACGTGGGGGCGTCCTGGCAGTTCGTGATCGATGCACTGCCCGAAGATGCCTTCGTCATCGCCCCCGACTGGCGTGGCTACGGGCTGACCGAGGTGCCCGGCACGGACAGCTACTGGTTCCCGGACTACCTGGCCGACCTGGACGCCCTGCTCGATCACTACGCGGCCGGCCAGGCCGTGGACCTGGTGGGCCACAGCATGGGCGGCAACGTCGCCATGATGTACGCCGGCGCGCGTCCCGAGCGGATTCGCCGCCTGGTGAACCTGGAAGGCTTCGGCCTGCCCGAAACCCGGCCCTCGCAGGCGCCCGGGCGCTACGCCCGCTGGATGGACGAACTCAAGGCCTTCCATCGGGGGGAGAAGGATCTCAAGACCTACGACAGCGCCGACGGGGTGGCCGCCCGCCTGATGAAGACCAACCCGCGCCTGGCCCCCGCCAAGGCGCAATGGCTGGCGCAGCATTGGGCCCGTGCAGGGGACGACGGCCGCTGGCGCATCCTGGGCGACCCGGCACACAAGATCACCAGCGCCACGCTGTGGCGGGTCGAGGAGGCCCTGGAGATCTACCGTCGCATCACCGCCCCCGTGCTCTGGGTGGAGGCCAGCGATGACAGCCTGGCCCTGTGGTGGAAGGACCAGTACACGCTGACCCAATTCCATGAGCGGCTGGCACAAGTGCCCCAGGTCCGCAAGGCCCGCATCGAGGACGCGGGCCACATGCTGCATCACGACCAGCCCGAGGCCGTCGCCCGGCAAATCGCGAATTTCTTGGCAGATTCCCGCGAAGGTTGACGTGGGAGCCCCGGCCCCGCGGCTGTAGGCGACCTCCTACCCCTAAGCTGTGCCTCCGAGTGTGCTGAGGTACAGGCTTTGCGGAACCACCGACGACTTCTTTGCGGGCTGCTGCTGGCGGCGGCCTTCGCCCCGGGCCTGGCCCGGGCCGATACCCCGACGGACGAAGGACTGGACACCCTGTGGGAATCCCTGTGGCACCAGAGCGGCGTGCCGACCCGGGTGGTGCGCTGGGAGGGCGAGGTCCGCATGCGCCTGACCGGCGTGGGTGCAGCGGCGCACCGGGAGACTGTGTGGCGGGCGCTGCGCGCGGTGACCCAGGAGGCGGGCGTGCGCCTGGTGGACGTGAGCGGGCAGCCGGGGCAGGCGGCCAACCTGAGCGTGGAGATCACGCCGGACACGGCGATGGAGGACAGCCAGCCCTGCGCCACGACCCTGGAGTTCCGCCAGGAGGCGCGCATCGACTCGGCGGTGGTGCGCATGCGCGGGCGGGACGTCTGGCGCTGCGCCCACCATGAGGCCATGCACGTGATGGGGGTGCGGGGCCACCCGGGGGGCAGGACGGTCCTGAGTTACTTCCCGGTCCAGGTGGACGCCTTGCTGCCCCTGGACCGGGTGCTGCTGCGGGGGTGGTATTCCCAGCGGATGCGGGGTGGCATGAGCCCCTTCGAGGCGCTGCAGGTGCTGGCCGACGAATGGGTGGCCACGCAGGCGGACCGCGCGGCCGCCATCCAGGCCCGGGACCGCTTCTTCGCGGCCACCATCGAGCAGATGCACGCCTACGCCCGTGGCCAGGGGGATGTCCCGGCCATCGTCAAGCGCTCGGGGAAGGCGACGCCAGAGGGGGTGCGGGAAGGCCGGGGGGAAATGAGCTATTTCCTGGGCCTGGCCTACCTGGAAGGGGCCGCCGTTCCGGCCAGCGACCGCAGCCAGGCCCGGCACTGGCTGGAGCAGGCGGCCGGCGCGGGCAACCGGCGCGCGCAGGCGCAGTTGGGAAGCTTCCGCTAGCGCCGCTCGGGCGGGGCCCGCCCCCATGCGAAAATCGCCGTTTTGACGAAGACGACGAGACCCCCACCCCATGGACGCAGAACGCATCAACCTGATCGGCACCACGCTGGCAGACCTCCAGGCCCGCACCGCGGACCTTCGGGGGTATCTTTGACTACGATGCCAAGGCCGAACGACTGAGAACCGTCAACGCATCGCTGGAAGACCCGGCGGTGTGGAACGACCCCAAGAAGGCCCAGGAACTGGGCAAGGAAAAGAAGCAGCTCGATGGCATCGTCCTGACGCTGCAATCCCTGGACCGGGAACTGGCCGACAACCTCGAGCTGTACGAGATGTCCAAGGAGGAAGGCGACGAAGCCGGCCTCATGACCCTCGAGGACGACACGGCCCGCCTCACCGCCACCGTCGAGGAGCTCGAGTTCCGGCGCATGTTCAACCGCCCGGCCGACCCCATGAACGCCTTCCTGGACATCCAGGCGGGCGCCGGTGGCACCGAGGCCTGCGACTGGGCGGGCATGCTGCTGCGGCAGTACCTGAAGTACGCCGAGCGCAAGGGCTTCAAGTCACACGTCGAGGACGAATCCGCGGGCGACATCGCCGGCATCAAGAGCGCCACCATCAAGATCGAGGGCGAGTACGCCTACGGCCTGCTGCGCACCGAGACCGGGGTGCACCGCCTGGTGCGCAAGTCGCCCTTCGACTCGGCGGGCGGGCGCCACACGAGCTTTGCCAGTGTCTTCGTCTACCCCGAGATCGACGACTCGGTCGAGATCAACATCAACCCCGCCGATGTGCGCGTGGACACCTTCCGGGCCTCGGGCGCCGGCGGACAGCACATCAACAAGACCGATTCGGCCGTCCGTCTGACCCACGTACCCACCGGCATCGTGGTGCAATGCCAGGACAGCCGCAGCCAGCACTCCAACCGGGACGTCGCCTGGCAGCGCCTGCGCTCCCGGCTGTACGACCACGAGATGCGCAAGCGGATGGAAGAACAGCAAAAACTCGAGGACACCAAGACCGATGTGGGCTGGGGCCACCAGATCCGCAGCTACGTCCTGGACCAGAGCCGCATCAAGGACTTGCGCACCAATCTGGAGATTTCCAACACCCAGAAGGTGCTGGACGGCGACCTCGACCCCTTCATTCAAGCGTCCCTCAAGCAGGGCGTCTAGGAGACCACGATGCGTGAAGGCCAAAGCCAGGTGATCCACCGCGCCGACTACCAGGCGCCGGCGTTCTGGATCGATACCGTCGAACTGAGCTTCGACCTGGACCCTGCCAAGACCCGCGTGCTCAATCGCATGCGCGTGCGCCGCAACCCGGATCTGCCCGCGCAGCCCCTGCGCCTGGACGGCGAGGAGCTCAATCTGGCCCGCGTGATGGTCAACGGCCAGGGCACCTCCTTCAAGCTGGAGGACAACCAGCTGGTGCTGGAAAACCTGCCGGAGGGCCCCGAGCCCTTCGAGCTGGAGATCTTCACCACCTGCGCGCCGGCCAAGAACACCAAGCTCATGGGCCTGTACGTGAGCAACGACTCGTTCTTCACGCAGTGCGAGGCCGAGGGCTTCCGGCGCATCACCTACTTCCTGGATCGTCCCGACGTGATGGCCAGCTACACCGTGACGCTGCGCGCCGACAAGGCCCGCTACCCGGTGCTGCTGTCCAACGGCAACCGGGTCGAACAGGGCGACCTGGACGACGGCCGCCACTATGCCAAGTGGGTCGACCCGCACCGCAAGCCCTCCTACCTCTTCGCCCTGGTGGCGGGACGCCTGGTGGCGCGCGAGCAGCGCATCACCTCGCGCAGTGGCAAGGAGCACCTGCTGCAGGTCTATGTGCGCCCCGGCGACCTGGACAAGACCGAGCATGCGATGAACTCCCTCATCGCCTCGGTGCTGTGGGACGAGGCGCGCTTTGGCCTGCCCCTGGACCTGGAGCGCTTCATGATCGTCGCCACCAGCGACTTCAACATGGGCGCGATGGAGAACAAGGGCCTGAACATCTTCAACACGAAGTACGTGCTGGCCAGCCAGGCCACCGCCACCGACGTGGACTACGCCAACATCGAGAGCGTGGTGGGCCACGAGTACTTCCACAACTGGACGGGTAACCGCGTCACCTGCCGCGACTGGTTCCAGCTCTCGCTCAAGGAAGGCCTCACGGTCTTTCGCGACCAGGAGTTCTCGCAGGACCTGGCCGGCGAGGCCTCGGCCCGCGCCGTCAAGCGCATCGAGGACGTGCGCGTGCTGCGCAGCGCGCAGTTCCCCGAGGACGCCGGCCCGATGGCGCACCCGGTGCGACCCGACCAGTACCTGGAGATCAACAACTTCTACACGGTCACCATCTACGAGAAGGGGGCCGAGGTCGTGCGCATGATGCAGACCCTGGTCGCCACCCCGGAGGATCCGATGGGCCGCGCCGGCTTTGCGCGCGGCATGACGCTGTACTTCGAGCGGCATGACGGACAGGCCGTGACCTGCGACGACTTCGCCCAGGCCATCGCCGATGCCAACTCCGGCTCCGAGCTGGCGCGGTGCCTCGATCAGTTCAAGCGCTGGTACAGCCAGGCAGGCACCCCGCGCGTGCGCGCCACCGGCGAATGGGACGCGTCCGCCGGGCGCTACACGCTCACGCTCACGCAGGCCTGCCCGCCCACGCCGGGCCAGAGCGAGAAGGACAAGTTCGTCATCCCGGTACGCTGGGGCCTGCTGGACGCCGAGGGTCGCGAGGTCGCCTCCGACCTGCACGTGCTCTCCAAATCCACGGCCACGCTGACCTGCGAGGGCTTGCGCGGTGAGCCGGTGCCCTCGCTGATGCGCGGCTTCAGCGCCCCGGTGATCCTGGAATTCGACTACACCGACGCGCAGCTCCTGATCCTGCTGGCACACGACACCGATCCCTTCAACCGCTGGGAGGCGGGTCAGCGCCTGGCCTTGCGCCGTGCGCTGCGCTTTGTGCGCGAGGGCGGTCCTGTCGAACTCGACGCCCCCTTCCTGGAGGCCATGCGCGGGGTGCTGCGCCACCCGGCGCTGGATGCTGCCTTCAAGGACCTGGTCCTGACCCTGCCCTCCGAGACCTACATCGCCGAGCAACTGGAAACGGTCGATCCCCAGCGTATCCATGCCGTGCGCGAAGCGATGCGCCAGCAGCTGGCCACCGCCCTGCGCCACGACTGGGAATGGGCCTACGAACACCACAAGGACAACGGCGCCTACCGTCCCGACCCGGTTTCCAGCGGCCGGCGCGCGCTGGCCGGCCTGGCGCTCACACACCTGTGCCTGGCCGCCCGCCCGAGCGGCGACCCGGTGTGGCCTGGCAAGGCGCTGCAGCGGTTCAAGGAGGCGGGCAACATGACGGACCGCTTCAACGCGCTGTCGGCCCTGGTGATCAGCGGCCACCCGCTGGCGGCACAGGCCCTGGATCGCTTCCACAGCCTGTTCAAGGACGAGGCCCTGGTCCTGGACAAGTGGTTCGCCCTGCAAGCCGGCGCACCCGACCACGGCGGGGACCGCCTGCCGGTGGTGCGCCAGTTGATGAACCACCCGGACTTCAACATCCGCAACCCGAACCGCGCCCGCAGCCTCATCTTCAGCTATTGCAGCGCCAACCCGGGCGCCTTCCACCGCACGGACGCCGCCGGCTACGTGTTCTGGAGCGAGCGCGTGATGGAGCTTGACGCCATCAACCCGCAGGTGGCCGCCCGCCTGGCGCGCGCGCTCGATCGCTGGAAGCGGCTGGTCGAGCCGTGCCGCAGCGCGGCGCGCGAAGCGATTGCGCGCGTGGCCGCAAAACCCGATCTTTCGAACGACGTTCGCGAAGTGGTCACACGCGCGCTAGAGGAATAAACCCCCATGTCCACCAAGATCTCCCTCTCCCGCTACCTCGTCGAGCAGCAACGCGTCGACGGGCTCATTCCCGCGCAACTTCGCCTGCTGCTGGAAGTGGTGGCGCGCGCCTGCAAGAGCATCAGCCATGCGGTGAACAAGGGCGCGCTGGGCGGGGTGCTGGGCTCCGCCGACACCGAGAACGTGCAGGGCGAAGTCCAGAAGAAGCTGGACATCATCGCCAACGAGGTGCTGATCGAGGCCAATGAATGGGGCGGCCACCTGGCCGCCATGGCCAGCGAGGAAATGGACGGCATCTACATGGTGCCCAATCGCTACCCGCAGGGCGAGTACCTGCTGCTGTTCGACCCGCTCGATGGTTCGTCCAATATCGACGTCAACGTCTCCATCGGCACCATCTTCAGCGTCCTCAAGAAACCCGAGGCCAGCGGCCACGGCGTGAGCGAGCAGGACTTCCTGCAACCGGGCAACCGCCAGGTCGCCGCGGGTTACTGCATCTACGGCCCGCAGACCACGCTGGTGCTGACGGTGGGTGACGGCGTGGCCATGTTCACGCTCGATCGCGAGCAGGGCTCCTTCGTGCTGGTCCAGGAACACGTGCGCATTCCGGCCGACACCAAGGAGTTCGCGATCAACATGTCCAATATGCGGCACTGGGCGCCGCCGGTACGCCGCTATGTGGACGAATGCCTGGCCGGCCAGGAAGGCGTGCGGGGCAAGGACTTCAACATGCGATGGATCGCCTCCATGGTGGCCGATGTGCACCGCATCCTCACGCGCGGGGGCATCTTCATGTACCCCTGGGACCGACGGGAACCGAACAAGCCCGGGAAGCTGCGACTGATGTACGAGGCCAACCCCATGGGCTGGCTGGTCGAACAGGCGGGGGGCGCAGCCACCAATGGCACGCAGCGGATCCTGGATATCCAGCCCACGCAACTGCACGAGCGCGTGAGCGTGATCCTGGGCAGCAAGAACGAAGTCGAGCGGGTCACGGGCTACCACGCGCAGGCCTGAGCGGACTGCGCAGGGCGCAGGCCGAGGTAGCGGCGTCTCAGACCCCCGCCGCGTGGACCGCTTCGGGCGGTGGCGTACGGCCCTCGCGGTCACCGTCCCGTCTTGCGCACTCCGGCTGGCTCGCGAGCGCTGCATCGATCACCGCCGCCACGGCTGCTCCTTGGGCGCGCACCAGGGCCAGGTGGCCCCCCCGCACCGTGACCACCCGCAAGCCGGCCCGCAGGACGCGGCGCCATACCGGCATGGGATCGAAGTAGCCGTCCAGCGGCTCGCGAGCGCGCACGAACAGCACCGGGCCTGCGGTGTAGGGTTCCGGCCGGTAAGCCTGCAGGGCGCGCGCCAGGGCCTGCATGACCCGCCAGTGCGCATCGCCCATGCCAGGCGGCCGTTCGAACGCAGGCCGGGCCGCCTGGACATGTCCCCGCACGGTATCCCGCAGCCGTGCCCACAGGGCGCTCAGATAGGCGCGTCGCTGGGGGGGCTCCAGACATCGCCACTTGGCCACGGCATGGCGGGCCCGGTGCCAGGGGCGCAGTGCCGGGAGCACCTCACGTCGCAGGTAGGGGTCCAGCAGGCACAGGAGGTCCACCCGCTCCCCCTGGCTGGCCAGCAGGCGGGCCATCTCCAAGGCCACCAGCCCGCCGAAGGAAAAGCCGCACAGCGCATAACGCTCGCCAGGCCGCTCGCGCCGCAGGGCCTCGACGTAATGGGCCGCCATGGCCTCCACGCGCTCGTGCGGCGCGGCTTCCCCATCCAGGCCCTGCGCGTGCAGCCCCAGCACCGGCCGCCGCGTGCACAGGGCCTCGACCAGCGCGCCGCACTCCATCACCGTGCCACTGAGGCCATGCACCAGGATCAAGGGCGGGCCGCTGCCCTCGCGCAGCGTCACCAGCGGCGAAAGGGCGGCGGCCGGTTCCTGCGCCCTGGCCACGGCCGCGAGGGCCCTGACGGTGGGCGCCTGCAGCAAGGTGGCCAGCGGCAGGTGGCGGCCTGTCATCTGCTCCAGGCGCACCACGATCACGGCAGCCTGCAGCGAATTTCCGCCGATCTCGAGGAAATGATCATCCAGGCCCACATGGTCCAGGCCCAGTTCCTCGCACCACAAGGCCTGCAGGCGCGCCTCGAGTGGCGCACCGGTCAGATCGTCCAGGGCGCGGGTCTCACGCGTGCGCGCGCCACCGTGCTGGAGGGCCTGTGCACGCAGGTCGTCCAGGCACTGCGGATTGCGCAGCGCGGACTGGTTGGGTACAGGCAGGCCGTTGACCGCACAACGAGCGGCCGCCTCGGACAGCTTGCCGCTGTGGGTGAGGGGCAGTTCGGTCACACACACGATGCGGTCAGGCACGTGAGCGGGCGAGAGCCGCCGCGCGATCTCGCGCCGCAGCCGGGCCGCCCGGGGGGCTTGCGGCTCCCGGGCGTCCTCGCGCAATTCGAGCAAGGCCATCATCCCGGGCGGATCGCCGGCCCACTCCACCACCATACAGGCGCGGACCGCCGGATCGTCCTGCAGCACGCGGCAGATCTCGGCGGGCATGACCTTGATCCCGCGCACATTGAGGACACCATCGCAGCGGCCGTGCAGGCGTGCGCCGCCCGAGGACGTGAATTCGATCAGGTCGCCGTGCGTCCACACACCGGGGTTGGCAGTGAAATACGCGGCGTGAAAGGCCTTCCCCTCGGGATCGCCAAAGAACCCCAGCGGGCGTGAAGGAAAGGGGTTCACGCACACCAGCTGCCCGACCCCCGAAGCCTGCGCACCGCCCTGCCAGGCCTGCACGTCCAGTCCCAGACTGCGGCAGGTGGATTCGCCGCGTTGCACCGGCAGCCGGGGGTGGCCCAGGACGAAACAGCCCAGGATGTCGGTCCCGCCCGAGATGGATTGCAGGGGCACAGGTCCCACCTGCTCGCGCACCCAGTCGAACTGCGCGTCGTGCAGGATCGCGCCGGTCGACAAGATGGCGCGCAGCGCCCCCAGATCGAACGCACGTGCGGGCGACAGGCCGGCCTCCTGCGACAGGCGCAGGTAGGCCGGGCTGGTGCCGAAGACGGTCACCCGCTCACGGGCCACCAGCGACCACAGGGTCGAGGCGCTGGCCACCGGCGCGTCGCAGGTGACGATCTCCACGCCGCTGGCCAGCGCCGACAGCTGCCAGTGCCACATCATCCAGCCGCAGGTGGTGTGGAAGTACATCCGGTCGCCCGAGTGCAGGCCCGTATGCAGGCGATGCTCCTTCAGGTGCTCGATCAGGCTGCCGCCGGCGCCGTGCACGATGCACTTGGGTCGACCGGTGGTCCCCGAGGAGAACAGGATGAACAGCGGATGGTTGAACCCGAAGTCGCGCCAGACCCAGCGCTCGGGGTCGCCGCGCGCGGCCAGTGCTTCGAGCGAGAGCTGGAGACAGGGGGCAGCCAGGGGGTCGCCGTCCAGCCGCACCAGGGCGCGCAGACCGGGCAGCCTGTGCACCAAGGCCGCCAGTTTGTCGGGCAAGGGCTCGCCCGCATCGCAGGTGCGCAAGGCGGCGTGCGCCAGCAGGAGGTGCGGCCTGAGCGGCGCGAAGCGCTCGGCGAGCGCGTCCACGCCCATGTCCGGAGACGCCGTGGACAGGATGGCCCCCACCGAGAGCGTGGCCAGCGCCACGATCACCGCACTGGCGTCATTGCGGACCAGGGCCACCACCCGGTCGCCCTCCCTGATGCCCAGGCTGGAGAGGGCGTCAGCCACGCGCGCCACCTCGGCACGCAGCGCGCCTCGTGTCCAACGGGTGCGCGTGCCGTCCACACGGCAGTCGGTGAGCGCGTACGCCTCGTCCGGCGCGATATGCGGACTGAGCAGGCTGGCCGCGTAGTTCAGGCGCAGCGCCGGGAAGAACTGCGCGCGTTCGCAGTCCTGGCCCTCACACACCGGATCCAGGGAGCCCGACCACCCCAGGTCCGGACCTGCCCAGGCGGCCAGGCACCGCCAGAAGGTGCGCCAGTGGGTCACGCTGGCGGCGTACAGGTCGGCCGGCGAGTCCAGCGTCAGGCCGGTGGCCTGGGCGAACACCGGCATGAACGCATCCAGGTGAGCCGAAGCGGCAGGCGCGGGTACCGTGATGAAGTTGCCCCGGCGGCAACGGTCTTCGGGCAGTCGTTGCGGCATGCCATTCCCCCCTCGCGAATGACCTTAGCACCGGGGGGCGCCCGATCCAGGCTGCCTGAGCCGTTCGGGCAGGGCCCGAACGGGCGGTGCGGGGGCACCGCTATAATCTCGGGCTTCGGTTGCCGGTGTAGCTCAGTCGGTAGAGCAGCTCATTCGTAATGAGAAGGTCGGGTGTTCGATTCATCTCACCGGCACCAATCCGATACGAAAGCCTGGGGTTTCCCAGGCTTTTTCGTTGGTAAGCACCGAGGCGTCGCGGTCAATGCCCCAGGTACGCCGCCTTCATGTGCGGGTTCTCCAGCACCTGGCGCGCCGGCCCCTCCAGGCCGATGCGGCCGTTTTCCAGCACGTAGGCGCGGTCGGCGATCTCCAGGGTCTGCACCACGTTCTGTTCGACCAGCAGGATGGTCATGCCCTCGTGGTGAATGCGCTGCAACAGCTCGAACACCTCGTTCACCACGATGGGCGCCAGGCCCAGTGAGGGCTCGTCCAGCATCAACAGCCGCGGCTTGGCCATGAGGGCGCGGCCGATGGCGACCATCTGCTGCTGCCCGCCCGACATGGTGCTGGCGATCTGCTGGCGCCGCTCGCGCAGGATGGGGAACTGCAGGAACATGGCCTCCAGGTCGCGCGCCACCGCGTCGCGGTCGGACCGCGCGTAGGCGCCGATCATCAGGTTCTCTTCGACCGTCATCTCGGGAAAGAGCTTGCGCCCCTCGGGGCACTGGATGATGCCGGCCCGCACGCGCGCCTCGGCGCTGGCCGGGATCACCTGGCCGTCAAAGCGCACCTCTCCCTCGGGCACGTCCACCAGGCCCGAGATCGCGTTGATCAGGGTGGACTTGCCCGCGCCGTTGGGGCCGACCACGGCCACGAACTCGCCCTGGGCGATGCGCAGGTCCACGCCCCACAGGGCGGTCATCTCGCCGTAGCGGGCCTGCAAATTACGGATTTCAAGCATCGTCTCGTATCCTCAGGCCGCAGCCTTGGCGCTTTCGCCGAAATAGGCACGCACCACCTCGGGCAGGTCGCAGACCGCGCGCGGCTCGCCGCGGGCGATCAGCTTGCCTTGCTGCAGCACCATCAATTCCTCGCACAGGGCCATCACGGCCCGCATCAGGTGTTCGACCAGGATCACGGTGATGCCGCTGTCGCGAATCGCGAATACCAGTTCCACCGCCTGGTCCACCTCGGTCGGGCGCAGGCCGGCCATCACTTCATCGAGCAGCAACAGCTTGGGCTGGGTGGCCAGGGCACGCGCCACTTCGAGGCGCTTGCGGCCTGCGATCGGCAAGGCTCCCGCCAGCTGGCTGGACACGGGGGTCAGACCGCACAGCGCGATCACCTGCGCGGCGCGCTCCTTGGCTTCGTCCAGCTGCGTGCGCCCGCCACGCAGGGCGCCAGTGACCACGTTGTCAAAGACGCTCAGGCCTGCAAACGGCTGCACGATCTGGAAGGTACGGGCGATACCGCGCGAGCAGATCTCCGAGGGGCGCAGGCCGGTGATCGGCTGCCCGTTGAAGATCACCTCGCCCTCCTCGGGCGTCTGAAAGCCCGAGACGTTGGCAAAGAGGGTGGTCTTGCCCGAGCCGTTGGGCCCGATCACGCCCAGGATGCGCCCGGGCGCCACCTCGAAGCTCACGTGGTCCACCGCGGTCAGGCCGCCAAAGCGCTTGACCAGGTTCTTGACGACCAGCAGGTCCTGGCTCATTTCGCGTCTCCCGCACCCCCCGACGCATAGCGCCGGCGATGCCACATCTGCACATAGTGGGCCACGCCCTTGGGCAGCAGCAGGATGCCGATGGCCAGCACGCCGCCGTACAGAATCAGATACAGGGCGTCGGCATCGCCCCCCATCCAGCCACGCAGGAAGTCCTGCGTGGGCTTGAGAAACGATGCACCGAACACCGGCCCGATGATGGACAGGCGCCCGCCGAGCACCGGCCCCAGCAGCATCTCGAAGTTGGTGGCCAGGCTGAACACCTGCTTGGGGTCGATGAAGGTGGCGAACTGCGTGTAGAACGCGCCGATGCTGCCCGCCAGGCCCCCGCTGATGATCATGGCTTGCGTCTTGACCTTCCGGATGTTGATGCCCAGGGCCTCGGCGGCCTGGTCGTTTTCCCGCACGGCAGCCAGGTAATAGCCCAGTCGCGATTTCTGCACTGCGTAATTGACCAGGATCACCACCGCGAGCATCACCAGCGCGATGTAGAGGTAAGGCTTGCGATCGATGAAGCTCAGGGTCCAGAAGTTGTCTTCCACCACGGTGAGGTAGATGCCCGTCGCGCCGCCCGCGTAGTCCCAATTGAGCAGGATGTATTTCAGTACCTGCGAGAGGGCCACGGTGAACATCGCGAAGTAGTCTTCGGCGAGGCCAAAGCGCAGCGTCACCAGCGAGATCAGCCAGGCCAGAAGCGCCGCCGAGAAAAAGGACAGCACGATGCAGAGCCAGGGGTTGATACCCGCCTTGGTAAAGAGCAAGCCGTCCAGGTAGGCGCCCGCCCCGAAGAAGCTGATGTACCCCAGGAGCAGCAGCCCCGACAGGCCACCTGCGATCGACCAGGCGGTGCCGATGGCGGCATAGATCGCAGCCAGCACCATCACCTGCAGAAAGTAATCGGACTGCACGAAGCTGCCGCCCACGCCGCAGGCCAGGACGAAGGCCAGGGCCACGACGACCTGCCAGTTGGTCCATTCAGAGAGGAATTTCTTCATGACACCTTGCCCTTGAAGAGACCCTTGGGCAGGAACAGCAACACCACGACGAACAGCAGCAGGCTGACCAGCTGGCGCAGGGCCGGCCCGAGCAGCAGGCCACCCACGCCCTCGGCCACACCGATGATCAGCCCGCCGATCAACGCCCCCGCGAAGTTGCCCATGGTGCCCAGCACCACGATCACGAAGGCCGGGAGAATGAAGTAGTCGGTGCCGAAGGTGGGGTTGGCGAAGAAGGCGGGCGCGATCAGCACGCCCGCCAGGGCCGCCAGGCCGGTGCCCACGCCGAAGGTGATCATGTTCACCTTCATCACGTCGATCCCCATGAGGCGCGCGGCCTGGGGGTTCTGCGACGCGGCGCGCATGGCCATGCCGGTACGGGTGTGCTTGAGAAACCACCAGGCTGCAGCCGCCATGGCGGCCGCTGCGACGAAGGAGATCACGCGCACATAGGTCAGACGCACACCCCAGACCTCCAGGGCCTCGCCGCTCCATTCGAGCTTGAGCACCTGGTTGTTCGGACCCCAGATCAATTGCATCGCGCCGATCATCATGGTCGACAGGCCAATGGTGATCAGCATCTGGTTGATCTGCGGATGCACCAGCGCCGGGCGGATCAACAGGCTTTGCAGGCCCGCGCCCAGGATCGCCACCAGCGCGAAGATCAGCACCGCCACCGCATAGGGCGAGGCGCCCAGGTGGAAGGCGGTCATGGCCAGGTACATGCCCAGCGTGAGGAATTCGGCGTGGGCGAAGTTGACGATCTTCATCACCCCGTAGATCAGGGTGAGACCGCACGCAACGAGCGCGTACACGCCTCCCTGCAGCAGCCCGAGCAGGACAGCCTGGAGAACGACATCAAGGGACAAGTGAAACCTTCAATGAGAGCGGCAGGGACGCTCCTTCGGCACCTTGACCGTGCCGGGGGGCGATAGCGGCGCACGCCACGCGCGCGCCGCCGTGCGGAGACGTATCAGCGGGTGACAGGCCAGACCGGCTTGGTGGTCTGGTAGGCCGAGGGCCAGATCACCTTGGAACCGCCCGAGGTGACCTGCGCCGCCACCATGGTGGTGCGGGGCATGAAGCCGGTGCTGTCGAACTTCACGCGCTCGTACATGAAGGTCTGCGGGCCCAGGACCAGGTCCAGGCTGGCCAGCGCGTCGCGGATGGCGGTGCCGTCGGTGGAAGCGGCCTTTTCCAGCGCAGCGCGCAGGATGTGGACGCCCGCGTAGGTGGTGTTGGCGTTGCCCAGCATGTCCTTGCCGCCCGAGCGCTTCTTGAAACGCTCGTTGGTCTCCTTGGAGCCAGGCAGCTTCATGTCGGGGAACCAGTCGTTGATCACGATCACGCCGTCACCGAGCTTGCCCAGGTTGGACCAGGTGGTGGGGTTGGTGTAGCCGCCGCCCAGCCCCACCCATCCCATCTTGGGCCAGTACTTCAGTTCGGCCAGCTGCTTGAACAGGAGGGTGATGGAGGACGGTTCGCCCGCGGCGAAGACCACATCGGGGTTGTCACGCTTGAGGGACAGGATCACGTCCTCGAAGGTGGTGGGGTTGGTCGGGAAGACGTTGTCCTTCGTCATCTTCAGATCGAAGGCCGGCATGTGCTTGGTGAATTCGCGGGACACCACGTTGCCGAAGAAGTTGTTCTCCCGCACCAGGGCGAAGGTCTTGGCCTTGCCGCCACTGAGCTGGCGCACCAGCTCGCCGGAGTTGATCGCGTACTGCGAGAAGTGCGGCACGGTCTTGAACACGAACTTCAGGCCGCGCGCGGTGATCTCGTCGGCCAGGGCGTTGGGCACCAGGTAAGGGACCTTGTTGCGCTCGGCGATCACGGTGCTGGAGATGGTGGCGCCCGAGGAATACGCGCCGACGATGGCCGAGACCTTGTCACGCGAGATCATGCGGTTGGTTTCGGTATTGGCCTCGTCCACGCTGGTGGAGTTGCCGAACACGCCTACCAGCTTGGCGCCCTTGAGGGACTTGATGCCACCGCTGGCGTTGATCTCCTCGATGGCCATCTCGACGGCCATCTTGATCAACTGGCCGGATTCGGCGAAGGAGCCGGTCAGAGGCAGCAGGAAGCCGACCTTGACTTCATTGGCCTGCGCCAGGGCGGGCAGGCTGCTGGCGCCCGCGAGGGCCAGGCCCAGGCCCTGGACGAAGGTGCGGCGGGAGGACGAGGCGGTGGTGGTCGTTTCGGGCGCGGTCATGGGGGGCTCCTGTGGATGTGTATACAAAACTCTGTCAGATCGTATACAGGTGCGGGCCATCGACCAGACGGGACAAACCCGCACCAACTTTCGATCTTTCACATCAGACCACGCAAAAACCGCGCCGGAATGGTGTTTCTCATTGATCTGGAAACACACAAAAATACATAAAAACGCTAGACAAATTCTATTTAAGCGTACTTTAATATCGATTCATCATCTCTGAGCCAACCATGGCCGACCTGAAGAAGAACACCCCGCTCTTGTCGCAGAACGAACTCGACTCCCTGTCGGCATGGCGTGCGCCGCAGGCTGCGCAGGCCGACCGGTGGTTCAAGTACCGCATGGTGTTCCTGCTGGCCGTGGTCATGGGCTACGCGGCCAAGCTGCTGCTGTTCCCGGACATCGCCGCCGGCAATTACGACATCGCCGCGCGCGGCGAAGGCGAGATGGCCCGCTACTTCCACCAGCGGGGCTGGTTCCTGGTGGTTGGCACCTGCGTGTACCTCTACGCCTACCTGCGTGATTGGCATTTCGAGAAAGTCGCCATCGGCTTTTTCTCGGCGGCCCTGATGACCCTGGTCATGGACTATTTCAACGTCTACCAGTTCATGAAGGACGCGCCGACACAGGCCATGACCGCCCTGATCGGGCTGCGCCTGCTCGGGATCTACTGCCTGTTCCTCAACGCGGCACACGCCAGGCGTGCACCGCCGATGCCGCGGCGGCTGTGGAGTTGAGGCGCCGGCCTCCGCCCATACGGCACCCAGGCCCTCAGAGCCCCTCGATGATCCGGATATCCCGCACCACGGCGTTTTCGCCGAGGGCCACCAGGGCCTCCTTGTAGGCCGGGCTCTCGTAGGCCGCCTGGGCCGCGGCGACACTCTCGAACTCGAGCGCCACGACTCGCATCAGCTTGCCGGCCTCCTTGGCCAGTTGCGGCATGCCACGCACGATGAACTTTCCGCCCGAGGCCGTGAGGGCCGGTGCGGCCAGCTTGGCATAGGCGGCAAGGGCCGCTTCGTCATGAATGGCGTGGTAGGTCGTGATCCAGTAGGCCTTGGGCATGGAAACTCCAGGGGTTCAACAAAGGGGGGATGACGGCAGTCTGTGGCCGCCCTGGACGAAGAGCAACAGGGATAGCCCTCAGCCCGCGTCGTAGCGGCGCCCCTGCGCCATGAGTTCAGGCGTGCCGATGACGCGATTGAGGCCGTCGAAATCCAGCATGCGGTCCTTCATCGCGGCCGTCGTTCCGTCGGCGTGCAGCTGCCCGTAATACCGCTGCAGGGTGTGTGCCACCGCGCGTGCGGTGCCGCCAGGGAAGATCACGATGCGATAACCCCGCTCCCCGAGTTCGGCGGCCGATTGCACGGGGGTCTTGCCCCCCTCCACCATGTTCGCCAGCATCGGAATGCGGCGGGCAAAGCGCGCGCAGGCTGCATCCATCTGCTCGGGCGTGCGCACCGCTTCGATGAACAGCGCATCGACACCCGCCTCGAGGTAACGCTCCGCGCGCTCCATCGCGGCGTCAAAGCCCTCCACCGCCACCGCGTCGGTCCGTGCGAGGACCAGGGTCTGGTCACTGCGCCGCGCATCCAGGGCCGCGCGCAGCTTGCCGCACATCTCGCCCACCGGCACTACGCCCTTGCCCTCCAGGTGGCCGCAGCGCTTGGGGAAGGTCTGGTCCTCCAACTGGATCATGGCGGCACCCGCGCGCTCGAATTCACGCACGGTGCGCTGGGTGTTCAGGGCATTGCCGAACCCCGTGTCGGCGTCCACGATCACCGGCAAGTTCACCCGCTCAGTGATGCGCGCCAGCGTGTCGGCCACTTCGGTCTGGGTCGTCAGACCGATGTCGGAGCGGCCCAGGCGGGTGTAGGCGATCGACGCCCCCGAGAGGTACAGGGCCTCGAAACCGCTTTGTTCGGCAACCAGCGCGCTCAGGGCGTCATACACACCCGGCGCGAGGAGCACGCGGGGATCCGAAAGTCGTTGCTTGAGGTTCATGTGATATCCCGCGCGGATCCACCCGCGTCGCCCGCGGCTGCAGGCAAGGTCGCCGCTGCGGTGCGGGCCGCGATCCATCCGCCGGCAATCGCACTGAGCAGGCCGTTGCCCGAGAGGTAGCCCCAAACCGCATCCCCCGAGACCCCGCGCGCGGCCCCGCCGGCGGCCAGCAGGTTCGGCAGCGGCTGCCCGCGGCCATCGAGGACGCGGCACTGCGCGTCGATGTCCAGCCCGCCCTGAGTGTGAAACAGGGCGCCGGTGACCTTGACCGCGTGGTACGGAGGCTGGAAGCGATCCAGGGCGGAGTCCAGCGCAAGGACCGGGCAGCCGATCAGGCGGGCCAGCGACGGTTTGTCCGCCGCGGTGCGCAGGGCGCCTGCAGCCTCGGCTTGCTGGAAGTCCGGAAAGCCGCGCGCCAGCGCCAGCAGGCGGTCATCGAACACGTTCCAGGCGACCTGTCCGGGCTGTTGCAGCACGCGCACCGACGCCTCGGAGTAGCCCTCGGTCTCGTCGTGAAAACGCTTGCCCTGCGCATTGAGCTGGATCCCGCCCTCGGCCATGACCGCCCAGGTCATGAGGATGCCATGCGGCACGACCCAGGACCCGTGGCCCTGGTAACCCGTGAGGTCGGCCAGGCGGGCGTCCAGCTGGCGGCCCCAGCGGATCGCGCTGCCATCATTGCCCACATGGCCGCCAAAGGTGGCGCCGCGCATCTCGGGCAGGAGTTCTTCGACCATTGCGCTGTTGCCACCAAAACCGTTGCAGGCCAAGACCAGCAGGCCGCAGGCCAATTGTTCGCACAGGCCGTCCGGCCGGTAAAAGCCAAGGCCGACCACGCGTCGGGCGTCATCGACGTACAACTCTCGCACGGTGGCCTGCGTCAGCAACATCGCACCAGCGGCCTCGGCCGCGCGCTCCAGCTGCGCGATGAGGGACGCGCCCGTCTTCTCGGGCGTGGCATGCATGCGGTGCGCACTGTGTCCGGGGTAGAGGAAGCCATCAAGCACCCGCATCTCGATGCCATGGCGCTGCGCCAGGCGGTCCAGCGCCGGGGCGATGGCCTCGGTGTAAGCGGTGACGAGGTGGACAGCAGCCCGGCCCTTGGCCTTGGCCTGGATGTCCTGGGCGAAGCGCTGGGGATGGTCGTCGATGCCCGCCGCACGCTGCGCCTGCGTGCCCGCCGCCGGCACGAACCCCGAGGACAGGGCGGTGGAGCCAGCCGGACGCGCATCGCGTTCGAGCACGGCGCACTCGATCCCTGCGTCGCGCAAGGCAATGGCTGTCATCAGGCCGCAGGCGCCTGCGCCCACGATGGCCACCGGCACCTGCGGCACGTCGGGGGCCAGCGCCGACGCAGGCAGCACGCGGGGCTCGCGGGCCTCCTCGCCTGAGGCGACGTTCGACCGGTCGGGAGTGGCGGCGGTCATGTCGGTGCGCGCAGGGCGTTCACGCCAGGCCGCGGCCTCAGGCCGTCGGACGGTGCAGGTACTGGCCACTGGGCTTACCCAGGATCTGTCCGTCCTCGTAAATCAGCTTGCCACGCAGGAAGGTGGCGTCAACATGCGCCGACAGCTCCAGCCCCTCGAAAGGCGTGTAGCCCTGGGTGGACGGCGAGTCCTTGGCGTGGATGGTCCAGGTGTGGTTCGGGTCGACCAGCACCACGTCGGCGTCGAAACCCTCGGCAATGTCACCTTTGTGGTTGAGGCCGTAGCGCTGCGCCGGGTTCCACGACAGCACGCGGGCCATGTGGTTGTAGCCCATGCCGCGTCGCGTGCCTTCGGACACCAGCGAGGGCAGCAGGTACTCGGTGCCGCCAAAGCCGCTCTTGGCCATCCAGATGTTGCCGAAATAGCGCTTGGGGACCTTCATCTCCTGACGGCAGCAGGCGTGGTCGGACACCACCCAGTCCAGTTCGCCTTCCAGCAGGGCCTGCCAGAGGAATTCCACGTCCTCGCGCGGGCGGATCGGCGGGTTCACCTTGGCGAGTTCAGCCGCCTTGGACGTGATGTCCAGCATCAGGTGACCGATGGTGACCTCGCGCTTGAAGTCGATGTGCGGGAAGACATCGGCCATCATCATCGCGGCCTGCACCGCCTTGCGCGAACTCAGATGCAGCAGGTTGATATTGGGCAGTGCGGTCTCGTTGGCCAGGTAGCTGGCGATGAACACCGCGAGGCCCTCCGAGTGCTGAGGCCGCGAGGCGCTGTAGGCGGCCAGGCCCTTGAGCGACTTGTCCTTTTCCACCAGCTTGGTGTAGGCGGTCATGATCTCGGCGGTCTCGCAGTGCAGGGACAGCGAGATCTGCCTGGCCTTGTCCGGCATCTGCTCGCGCGCGGCCTGGATGCCGCGCATGATGAACTCGAAGTGCGCGAGGTCGTAGCGCTCGTCCTCGCCGATCATCAGGAACTCCTTCTGCGAGTTCGAGGCGCCGTGCAGGCCGTGCGAGCCATAGAACATGAAGATCTTGAAGCTGGACACGCCATGCTTCTCGATCAGCATCGGAATCTCCTCGATGTGCTTGCGGTCCATGGGCGCCAGGTGGAAGCCGTAGTCCACATGGAAACGACCCTTGGAAATCTTCAGTACCTCGGGGTAGAACTTGGCGTAGGGGCCGCCCTTGTTCAGGTAGTACTGGCCGGTGCGAAAGTAGTTCAGGCTGGAGGTGACGCCCCCCATGGCGGCCGCCTTGCTCTCGGTCACGGCATCCTCGTCCAGCGGAGAGTAGATGCCACTGTGCATGTGGGCATCGACCACGCCCGGGAAGGCCAGGCGGCCCTTGCCGTCGTAGACCTTCTTGGCCTGCGTGACGTCGATGCCGGGGGCGACCTTCACCACCCGCTCGTTGGCGATGGCGATGTCGCCCGCATGCACCACGTTGCCGTGGGGGCGCACGACGCGCACGTTCTTGATCAACAGGTCATAAGGGGGCTGGCTCATGGGGTCTCCGGTTTCTTGGAAGAAATGCGCTCACGCAAGAGGTTGAACAGGCCGCCGGCGTTCACCATCGCCAGCAGGAAATCGGGTACGGGGTCGCAGGCCAGGCGGCGGCCGTCGGCGGCCACCACGGCAGGCGCGCCTGCGGTATGCAGGTCCAGGCGGACCGGCTCGCCTTCAGCCAGGGTCTCGGCCTCGCGGCAGGTCAGGAGCAGCAGGCCCAGGTTGAAGGCATTGCGGAAAAACAGGCCGCTGTAGGACGGCGCGATGACAGCGGCCACGCCCAGGTGACGCAGCGCACCGGCCGCCTGTTCACGCGAGGAACCGATGCCAAAGCCCGGGCCGGCGGCGATCACATCGCCGGCACGCACCTCACGGGCAAACTCGGGCCGCAGCGCCTCCAGGCAATGGGGGGCGATGCCCTCGATGCCCAGCTTCATGTAGGCGCCAGGGGCCAGGACATCGGTGTCCACGTCAGCGCCCAGGCGCCAGACACGGTGCGACGCCGTCTCCGGCCAGCGCAGGTCTTCGTGGGGTACCCGGGCGTTCATGCAGCGGCTCCTGCCATCATGTCGCGCGGATCGCAGATGCGGCCGGCCACTGCGGAGGCCGCCACCGTACAGGGCGATGCCAGGTAGACACCGGTGTCCGCCGATCCCATGCGGCCACGGAAATTGCGCGCCGTGCTGGAAATGACCGTGCGGGCCTGGGACAGCGAATCGCCATAGCCCGCGCAGGCCCCGCAGGCCGTGGCCCCCACCTCGGCGCCCGCGTCACGCAGCACCTGCATCAGGCCCTCGCGCTCGGCCTGCGCCTGGTCCCGGGCGCTGGCGGGCGCGACGATCAGGCGCACGCCCGGGGCGGCGCGCCGTCCGCGCAGGAGCGAGGCTGCGGCGCGCAGGTCGTCGATCTTGGCCCCGGTGCAGGCTCCGAGGTAGGCCACATCGATGGCCGTCCCTTCGTGGCGGGAGACATCCCCGGCGTTGGCGGGGCTGTGCGGCGCCGCCACCTGGGGCGCCAGCGATGCAGCATCGAAGACATGCCGCTCCATGGGCGCGCCCTCGTCGGTGCGCCAGTGCGACAGATCACCCAGCGCCGACGTGTCCACGCCCGCCGCCTGCAGCCAGTCCAGGGTCACCTCGTCGGGCGCCACCAGGCCCGCCTGCGCGCCCAGCTCGGCGCTCATGTTCGACAGGGTCATGCGCTCGTTCATGGACAGCGCGCGCACCGCCTCGCCGCGGAACTCCACTGCCTGGTAGGCACCGCCGTTCATGCCGAAACGGCCGATCATGTGCAGCATCATGTCCTTGGCCGTCACGCCGGGAGACAGGCGGCCGGACCAGTCCAGGGCCAGGGTGCGCGGCACCTGCAGCCAGATCTCGCCGGTCACCACCACACCCAGCATCTCGGTGCTGCCGATGCCGAACATGTAGGCCCCGAAGGCGCCACCGGTCGGCGAGTGCGAATCGCCGCCGACGCAGAACATGCCGGGTCGGATATGTCCGTGCTGGGGCACCACCACATGGCAGATGCCCTGGCTGTCATAGACATGGGGCAGGCGTTCGTCGCGTGCCCACTCGCGCGCAATGCGCACGATACGGCGCGATTCGTCATCCCGTTCGGGCACATAGTGGTCCATGACCAGTACCACGCGGGAGGGGTCCCAGATCTTCGCGCCCAGGTCCTCCAGCATCGGCTTGAGGCGACGCGGTCCGGACGAGTCATGGAACATGGCCAGATCGACCCGGCAGGTCACCACCTCGCCAGGGGTGACGTGGGCACGACCGGCGGCGCGGGCCACCAGCTTCTGGGCCAGGGTCATGGGGGCGGACGGCATCGTCATGGTCCAGTCATCAGGCGTCGGTGCGGCAAGCCAGCGCAGACCCGCTCACAGGCCCAGATAGGCGCGACGCAGCCGGTCGCTGGCCAGCAACTCGCCGGGCAGACCGGAAAATTCGATGGCGCCGTTTTCCATCACGTAGGCACGCTGGGCGATCTCGAGCGACTGCCCCACGTTCTGTTCCACCAGCAGGATGGCCAGGCCCTGTTCGTGCAGGCGCGCGATGAGACCGAACATCTCCTCGACCAGCAGCGGCGACAGGCCCAGCGAGGGTTCATCCAGGATCAGGAGGCGCGGCTCCGCCATCAGGCCCCGGCCGATGGCCAGCATCTGCTGCTCCCCGCCGCTCATGGTGCCGGCCAGCTGCGCGAGGCGCTCCTTCAGGCGCGGGAAGATGGCGAAGACCCGCTCCAGGTTCTGCGCACGCCGCTCGCGGGCGCGGGCAAAACTTCCGAGCTCCAGGTTCTCCAGCACGGACAGGTTGGGGAAGACGCGGCGCCCCTCCGGCACCTGGATCAGGCCCGCCTGCACGATCTCGCGGTAGTGCGTGCCCACCAGCGGCCGGCCATCGAAGGTGATCGTGCCCGCGCGCGCGGGCACGATGCCGCACAGCGTGTTGTTGAACGTGGACTTGCCGGCCCCGTTGCTTCCGAGCAGGGCGATGATCTCGCCCGGGTGCACCACCAGATCGACGCCGCGCAGGATCTCGACGGCGCCATAGCCGCTGCGCAGGCCCTTGACTTCCAGCAGGGGGGCGGTCATGCCTGGCCTCCCGCGCCCGCCAGGCGCTTGGCCGTCCCGTGGCCCAGGTAGGCCTCGATCACCCGCGCGTCGCGCGTCACCTCCTGCGGCGCGCCCTGCGCGATCAGCTGGCCCTGGGCCAGCACCCAGACATGCGAAGCCAGGTTCATCACCGCCTGCATCACATGTTCGATCATCAGGACCGTGATCCCCTCGTCGGCGATGCCACGCACCACGGGCAGCATCTCGCCGATCTCCTGCGGGTTCAGGCCGGCCAGCACCTCGTCGAGCAGCAGCAGGCGCGGCTTGGAAGCCAGCGCGCGCGCCAGCTCCAGGCGTTTGCGGCCCGCCACGGTCAGGTCACCCGCCGGCTTGTCCAGTAGCGGCGCCAGGCCGACGCGACGCGCCACGGCCTCGGCCTGGGCCAGCGCCTCGGCGCGGTCCGCGCAGTGCAGGTGCGCGCCCACCGCGATGTTCTCTCTCACGGTCTGTGCGGCAAAAGGCTGCACGATCTGGAAGGTGCGGGTCATGCCCCGGCGCGCGTTGCGGTGCGGGGGTTCTCCGGTGATGTCCTGCCCCTCGAGTTCGACACGCCCGGTGTCCGGCGTGATGAACCCCGACATCAGCGCGAACAGCGTGGTCTTGCCCGCGCCGTTGGGTCCGATCAGCGCGCTCAGCTGCCCCTGTGGCAGGGTCAGGCTCACGTCCTGCACCGCACGCAGGCCGCCGAAGGATTTGGACACACCGGACAGGCGCAGCATCTCCGTCATGGCTGGCCCTCCTGTCCGTGCGCCGCACCCTTGCTTTTCTGGGCCCGCCACACCGCGACCACCGAACGGCCGATGCCGCCGACGCCGCGCGGCGCGAACATGACGATCACCACCAGCACGCAGCCGTAGATGATCATGTTGATGCCCGGCAGGTTGCCAAAGAGGTTGCGCGTGAGATCTGCCAGCAAGTGCAGCGTGGCGGCCCCGAGCAGCGGCCCCCACAAGGTGCCCAGCCCGCCGACGATGGCGGCCACCAGGGCCTCCACCGAGGCGTGCGAGCCATAGCCGATGGCCGGGTCGATGTACTGGAACACCTGCACATAGAACGCGCCCGACGCCCCCATCAGACCGCCGGACAGGCCGATGGCGCCCAGCTTCACGCGGAAGGGGTCGACGCCGATGGCGCGCGCCGCATCCTCGTTGTCACGCACGGCCTGCAGCCAGGCGCCGAAGCGCGAGTGGCGGATCCAGGCGGTGATCACCAGGGCCAGCACCAGCAGGCCCAGCGCCAGCCAGATGAAACCGGCGCGGCCGCCAAACTGCATATTGCCCGCGCCTTCACGCAGGGGCAGCATCAGCCCGACCCCGGCGCCGGTGAAGGGCACCGACAGGGCCACCACGCGGAACACCTCGGCGAAGGCCAGAGTGACCAGGGCGAAGTAGGAACCCTTCAGGCCGTAGCGGAAGGTGAGGGATCCGACGAACAGGCCCACGCCGGCCGACAGGGCCATGGCCAGCGCCAGCGCGGGCCAGGGATTCAGGCCCCACTGCATCTGCGCGATGGCCTGCACGTAGGCCCCGGTGCCGAAGAACAGCGCATGGCCGAAGGAGAACTGGCC
>JACCDM010988824.1_pt1 | contig 28890 bp, 27 predicted proteins | sample 7445851 | NCBI WGS metagenome assembly JACCDM01 (sample SAMN15323438, study PRJNA562643) | freshwater metagenome | isolation source: river surface water | place: USA:Blue River Watershed | collected 2017-08-16
GCGTCTGCGCAAACAACTCACGGATAGGGGTGAAGAGCCCGGTGTAGGTCGCGGGGTTACTGCGCGGGGTTCGACCAATCGGACTCTGGTCGACGTTGATCACCTTATCAAAGTGCTCAAGGCCTTCGATCGATTCATGGGCTTCGGGCTCAGCGCTCGAGCCATAGATCTTCTTCGCAGCGGCGTGATACAGCGTGTCGTTAATGAGTGTCGACTTGCCTGAACCAGAGACACCCGTGATACAGACCATGAGCCCACAGGGAATCTCGACACTAACGTCTTTTAAGTTGTTCCCTGATGCGCCGGTGATCCGCAAAAAACGATCCTGCGGTTGATGTCGTTTCTTTGGAATCGGAATCTCGCGTCGGCCTGATAGGTACTGACCGGTAAGCGATGACTCGTGCGCCAAGATCTCATCAGGCGCACCTTGCGCCACGATCTGACCGCCATGCTCTCCCGCACCGGGGCCCATATCCAAGACATAGTCGGCCGTACGAATGGCGTCTTCGTCGTGCTCCACCACAATCACGGTGTTGCCCAGGTCTCGTAGATTCTGCAGGGTGCTTAACAGCCGATCGTTATCGCGCTGGTGCAATCCAATCGACGGCTCATCTAAGACATACATCACACCAGTAAGTCCCGCACCGATCTGGCTTGCGAGTCGAATGCGTTGGCCTTCACCGCCAGACAACGTCGCCGCCGGCCGATCAAGCGTCAGATAGTCAAGGCCTACGTTAATCAGAAATCCCAGTCGAGAAGTGATCTCGGAGAGAATCTTCTCGCCGATCGCGGCCTTCATGCCAGGAAGCGTTAATGTCGTTAAGGTCTGTGACGCCTGTTTTAACGGAAGTTGTAAAAGGCTGGGTAGATCGACATCACTGCCGGGCGTGCCGACACGCACAAATCGTGCTTCGCGTTTAAGGCGTGTGCCTGCACAGGCGGGGCAGGGCTGACCACTGCGATAGCGGCCGAGCTCTTCCCGCACGGCCGGGGAGTCGGTCTCAAGCCAACGCCGCTGCATATTGGGAAGAATGCCTTCAAAGGGATGTTCTTTTATGACGACCTTGCCGCGGTCACCGGGATAGCGCAGCGGTATGACCGTTTCACCAGAGCCATAGAGCAGCACATCACGGATTTTTTCTGGCAGGGCTTCGAAAGGCGTCTCAAGATCAAACTTATAAAAATCTGCAAGGCTCTGCAGCAGCTGGAAATAAAATGCGTTGCGTCGATCCCAGCCTTTGATCGCACCTGATGCCAGGCTCAGGTGCGGAAACTGCACCACTCGTTTCGGATCCACAAACTCCACAACGCCAAGGCCATCACATTCGGTGCAGGCGCCTGCAGGGTTATTAAATGAAAAGAGCTGCGGCTCAAGATCTTTTAAGCTAAAGCCGCACTCGGGGCAGGCAAACTTGGTTGAGAAGACCTGCTCATTTACAGGCTGGTGATCGGGCTCACAGAGAATCATGGCTCGGCCTTCGCCAAGTCGCAGCGCGGTCTCAAGAGACTCTGCAAGGCGCTGGGTGATCTCGGGCTTGATACGCAGTCGATCCACAACCACATCAATCGAGTGCTTCTGATTTTTATTCAGCGCACCGATCTGATCGATATCACAAAAGATAGGTTCTTTCTGTTCGGTCTGCAGTCGAATGCGGACAAAGCCTTGTGCCCGCAGACTGTTAATTAGATCGAGATGCTCACCTTTACGGCTGGTGACCACAGGCGCGAGCACGCTGATCTTCGCGGACTCGGGCCAGGCCAGCATCTGATCGACCATCTGCGAAATCGTCTGGGACTCGAGTCGATGCTGGGGATGATCAGGGCAGTGCGGCACCCCTGCGCGTGCAAAGAGTAGACGCAGGTAGTCGTGAATCTCAGTCACGGTGCCCACGGTGGATCGTGGGTTGTGACTCGTTGCCTTTTGTTCAATCGCAATCGCTGGCGATAGGCCTTCGATCAGATCGACATCAGGCTTTTCCATCAGCTGCAGAAACTGGCGGGCATAGGCGGACAGCGACTCGACATATCGTCGTTGGCCCTCGGCATATAACGTATCAAAGGCAAGCGACGACTTGCCCGACCCCGACAAACCCGTGATCACGACTAAACGGTTTCGGGGCAGGGTGACATCAATGTTTTTGAGGTTATGCGTACGGGCACCGCGTACCCGTATCTCTTCTCGCACCGCTGAAAAATCCTTGTTTTTGGCCAATCGAATACTATAACTCCCGGTCATGACGAAAGCACCTGAAAAACTCCGGTTCACCAAAGAGGAATGGCGCGCCTGCCTGGCGCTCTCCATGCTCTACGGCCTGCGCATGCTGGGTCTCTTCCTGGTGTTTCCGATTCTTGCTGCAGAGTCCAAGAAGTTAGAAGGGGGCGCAGACCCGATGTGGATTGGGATTGCGGTGGGCATCTACGGCCTGACCCAGGCACTCTTTCAGATTCCGTTTGGCATGGCCTCGGATCGTATGGGTCGACGCAAGGTAATTCTGTTTGGACTCGCAGTCTTTGCACTGGGCAGTTTTGTGGCGGCTTTTGCACCATCGATCGGCTGGCTGTCGGTCGGGCGTGCGCTGCAAGGGGCAGGGGCGATCTCTGCCGCAGTGACAGCCTTCCTCGCAGATTCGACTCGCGACGAACTGCGCACACGCGCCATGGCACTGATTGGGGGAACGATTGGTCTTGCCTTTGCGCTCTCGTTGATTGTGGCGCCAGTGCTCTCGTCGATGATCGGCATGCAGGGGCTCTTTTGGCTCACGGGTGTCTTGGTGATTGCAGCGATGTGGCCCGTGATCCGAATGGCAGAGCCACCGCGCCGGCCGCCCACGGACTACACCTGGGCGCAGGCGCAGCGCACCGTCCTGAGTAATGGCCAGTTGATGCGATTAAATCTGGGTATCTTCATGATCCACATGACCCAGACGGCGATCTTCGTGGTGATTCCGTTGGCCCTGATTCGGATGGACATGGCGCTGGCCAGCCACTGGAAGATCTATCTGCCGGTGGTGATGCTGTCGTTTGTGGCGATGCTGCCCCCGATCTTCTGGGCGGCGCGCTCCGGTACAAACAAGCCGGCCTTTCTGGGGGCGATTGCCCTGATGGGTCTAGCGATCTCGTCCTTTGGCTGGGTGCCGCAGCAGGTGGGGATCTGGGCAGTGGTGCTTTTCTTGTTCTTTACATCGTTCAATCTATTAGAAGCCTTTCTGCCGTCTTGGGTCTCGCGGGTTGCGCCACCAGAGCACCGGGGGCTGGCGCTGGGGGTCTACAACACGACCCAGTCGCTGGGGCTGTTTTCAGGGGGACTTTTAGGCGGGGTGATGGCCCAGGCCTTCGGCGAAACGGCCGTCTACTGGGCCTCTGCGGCAACGATCCTGGTTTGGGGCATTATCTCGTTTGGATTAAAAGAAATCGGGCCGAGGCGCCCTAAAACGGCCTAGACTGAATACCGGATAGTCAGGTCAGGCGGCTGCGCCCATGCTGATTCGGGTCCCGATCCCGGGCATTTTTGAGGAGAACAATGATGTTGATGGTTGGCGTTGCAAGAGTTGGTAATGAACCCGTAGCTCGTTACACCCCAGATGGCAAGGCGGTGATGGATATCTCCTTGGCGTTTGACTATGGCCGCAAGGGCAATGATGGCCGCAGGCCTACCCAGTGGATTAATGCCGCGATGTGGGGCGACCGTGTGGAAAAGCTTCAGCCTTATCTGTCAAAGGGGTCTCAGGTGTTTGTGACCTTGTCTGAACCGCATATCGAAACCTACGAGAAAAAAGATGGCTCTGGCCAGGGCTCGTCACTGCGTGCTCGTGTGATGGAGCTTGAGTTTGTCGGTGGCCGTCGAGAGGAGTCCTCTGAAGGCGGGGACGGAGCACCCATGGGGGGTGCACCGGCGGCGCGCGGGGGTAGTAAGCCCGCTGCTGGAAAGGCCCCTGGCTTTGACGAACTCGACGACGACATTCCCTTCTAAACCACGTCTGGCGTACCTTTGCGCCGGTTTAGCAGGTAAAATCGTGAGTCTTTGCGCCGCTTAAGCGGCGCGATTCATTTTTACGGGAAGAAAACCATGCCAATCTACGCCTATCGCTGCGAGGGGTGCGGGTTTCAGAAAGACGCCCTTCAGAAACTCTCCGACCCCCCTTTGGTCGACTGCCCTGAGTGCGGTCAGCCAAAAATGGTCAAACAAGTCACCGCTGCCGGCTTTGCGCTCAAGGGCAGTGGCTGGTACGTCACGGACTTTCGTGACCAGGGGAAGAAGTCATCATCGGACGGTGCAAGCAAGTCTTCGAGTACTGCTGGAGACGCTGGCACATCGAGTGCAGCCGCTTCAGACGCTAGCAGTTCGACAACAGCCAGCACCACATCAGGTACCGAGACTAAATCGGCCAGTAGCAGCGGGTCGTCATCATCGACTGCGACGTCCTCCACCTAAGGCGAGCCATGCAACGCATCAACACCCACTTTAAGCGTTACTTCCTTGCCGGATTAATTCTCTGGGCGCCGCTGTCGATCACCATCTGGGTGATCGCCTGGGTCTTTGATGTACTCGACAGCGTGCTGCCGATGGCGATTCGATCCGAGGCGCTCTTTGGAATGCATGTTCCTGGATTCGGTGTTCTGGTGGTGGTGTTACTGATTCTGGTGACCGGCTTTGTTGCCGCAAACCTGATCGGTCAGAAGTTAGTCGAAATCTGGGAAGGGATGATGCGTCGCATCCCCTTGGTGCGGTCAATCTATTCATCGGTCAAGCAGGTCAGCGACACGATTCTTTCGCCAAATGGTCAGGCGTTTCGTCAGGCTGTACTGGTGCAGTACCCGCGTCAAGGGTCTTGGACGATTGGATTTCTGACAGGAACGCCGGCATCGGATGTGGCTCAGCATCTGCCGACCGAGTGTGTCTCGGTCTATGTACCGACCACACCGAACCCGACTTCTGGCTTCTTTCTGATGATGCCGAAGTCTGAAGTGATTGAGCTATCGATTGGGGTAGATGCAGCGCTGAAGTATGTGGTGAGCATGGGGACCGTGCCACCGGGTGTAAAGACAACGAAATAACTTGGGAATTAGTATGCGATCACAATATGCTGGCTCAGTCTGTGCTGAGCAACTTGGTCAAACCGTTACCCTCTGTGGCTGGGTCCATCGCCGTCGTGATCATGGTGGTGTGATCTTTATCGATCTGCGCGATCGTGAGGGCTTGGCCCAGGTGGTCTGCGATCCGGATCGCCCCGAGATGTTTAAGACCGCCGAGACCTTACGTAATGAGTTCTGTATTCAGATTACGGGTTTGGTGCGTAAGCGTCCTGATGGCACCACTAACGCGAATCTGAAGAGTGGTGAGATTGAGATCCTCTGTCATGAGATCAATGTACTCAACCCATCAGTCACGCCCCCATTCCAGTTAGATGACGACAACCTGTCCGAGACCACACGTCTCACCCATCGCGTGCTGGATCTTCGCCGCCCCGTGATGCAGCGGAATCTGATGCTGCGCTATCGCGTCGCGATGGAAGTCCGCCGTTACCTGGATGCAGAAGGTTTTGTGGATATCGAGACGCCAATGCTGACGAAGTCCACGCCCGAAGGGGCGCGTGACTATCTGGTCCCATCACGCGTCAATGCAGGCCAGTTCTTTGCGCTGCCTCAGTCACCGCAGCTCTTTAAACAGCTGCTGATGGTCTCGGGCTTTGACCGCTACTACCAGATCACGAAGTGCTTCCGTGACGAAGACCTGCGCGCGGATCGTCAGCCTGAATTCACCCAGATTGACTGCGAAACGTCGTTTCTAACCGAGCAGCAGATCCGCGATCTGTTCGAGCGCATGATTCGTCATGTCTTTCAGAAGACCATCGACATTCGTCTGCCAGACGCCTTCCCGGTCATGACTTATGCGGACGCGATGGCGCGTTTCGGTTCCGATAAGCCGGATCTGCGGGTGAAGCTGGAGTTCACAGAACTGACTGATGCGATGAAGACCGTGGACTTTAAGGTCTTCTCAGAGCCCGCAAACAATCCGAAGGGCCGTGTGGTGGCACTGCGCGTTCCTGGCGGCGCGGCGATCTCCCGTGGCGACATTGATAACTACACTGAATTCGTCAAGATCTATGGCGCGAAGGGTCTGGCCTGGATCAAGGTTAACGAGCGCGCCAAAGGCCGTGATGGCCTGCAGTCACCGATTGTGAAGAACCTACATGACGAAGCCATTGCCGCAATTCTGGATCGTTCCAATGCCCAAGATGGCGACCTGATTTTCTTTGGCGCTGACAAAGCAAAGATCGTTAACGATTCGATCGGCGCATTGCGTCTTAAGGTGGGTCACAGTGAATTTGGTAAGAGCCATGGCCTATTTGCCGCAGGCTGGCAGCCGCTCTGGGTGACGGACTTCCCAATGTTTGAGCATGATGAAGAAGAAGACCGTTGGGTTGCCGTTCACCATCCGTTTACTGCGCCGAAAGATGGCCATGAGAACCTGATGGATACAGACCCGGGCGCCTGTGTGGCCAAAGCCTATGACATGGTCTTAAACGGCTGGGAACTCGGTGGTGGATCGGTCCGTATTCACCGTGAAGAAGTCCAGAGCAAGGTCTTCCGTGCATTAAAGATTGGTGCAGAGGAAGCAAAGATGAAGTTCGGCTTCCTGCTGGATGCCCTGCAGTACGGAGCACCCCCCCATGGCGGTATTGCCTTCGGCTTGGATCGTATTGTCACGCTGATGTCGGGCGCGGAGAGCATTCGAGATGTGATTGCCTTCCCCAAGACCCAGCGCGCACAGTGTCTGTTAACGCAGGCGCCGTCGTCGGTTGACGAGAAGCAGCTTCGTGAACTGCACATTCGCCTTCGCGAAGCACCGAAGATCGCTGGGTAATCCGATTTGTCTGGGGTTCTGGGCTACGCCGCGCTTGCGGTACTCATTGGCGCAGCACTTGGTGTTCTGCGTGGCCCAGTTGGCCTACTCTCATCGCCGGAGTGGCTTGCGATTCCAATTGGGTTAGCAGTCGCAGTGGTTGTTGCGGTCCATCGCTTTGTCGTCTTCCCGCGGATTAACCAGATTGAACGCGGCCAGCAGCTGGCAGTGGGGCTGGGGATTATTCTGTCGGCCTGCGCACTGGTCGCGGGGACCGAGTCTGCGATCACCTTATCGTTGCCGTCGAGTGCGGGATGGATTGCAGGCGTCTCTGTTGGGCTTTCGTTGGTTGGCATCTGGATTGAGCGAGACCCCAGCGTTGCAGGGGCAAAGCTTGCGGTCTTTACGATTTATCTCGGTGCCGGCCTTACGGCGTTATCGACCCTCTACACCGCATTGCCGCCCTCGGCTTTTTGGGTGGTGAGTGCTGTGATTCCCGCATGGCAGGCCAAGCGCTGCGCGGCCCGCGGCGATATCGAAGTCGCGTTTCGCTTGCTACGGTCGGCGACACGATTACTGATCTGGGTGTTAGCGATTGCCTTAAGTCTTCCCGCGGCGTTACTGTTTCGTTAACGCGAAAACGACACACGGATATGGCAGGACACAAAATTCCCGAGTCTGTGCTGGTGCTGATCCATTCCAGAGATGGACAGGTACTGCTGCTTGAGCGTGCCGATCACCCCGGGTTCTGGCAGTCGGTGACCGGCAGTCGTGATTCGTATGATGAGCCGCTCATTGAGACCGCGGCACGAGAGCTTCGAGAAGAGACAGGTATTCAGGTAGATGCAGAGGGCGTTGGTCCGTTGCTCGACTGGCAGTTTCATCAGACCTATGTCATCTACCCACACTGGCGACATCGGTATGCACCTGGTGTCACGGAGAACGTGGAGCATGTCTTCAGCATCTGTGTACCGATGACGATTCCAGTGCAGCTGGCCGCCCGCGAACACCTGCAGTATCGCTGGATGAACTGGCGTGATGCTGCAGAGGCCTGCTTTTCGATGACCAACACCGAGGCAATACGCGCACTGCCCGCTCGACTCGGGCTTGCCTCGGAGTGGTCGGCAGCGCGATAAGGCGGCATTCATCATGCCGGACCAACAACCCCCGATTGCACTACTGCAAGGTGCTGAAGAATATTTCCCCGCACTCATTCGGGCGATTGATTCGGCCCAGGCGACGATTTATCTCGAGTCGTACCTGATCCACGATGACCCTGCAACGCAGGAAGTCTTAGAGTCACTAAAGCGGGCACGTGCCCGAGGCGTGCTGGTCTTTCTCGTGTTGGATGGTTTTGGGGCGGCCGAGGCCATGGACTGGATTGCGCCCTGGTGTCAGGTCTGTGGCATCTCATTGGAGTTCTATCGCCCTGGGGTGCGTTGGCTTGCACCAAAGACCTGGCGTCGTCTTCACCGAAAGCTTGTATTGATCGACGATGCAGTCGCCTTTATTGGCGGCATCAATCTGATCGGGGATCGATCGGATCACGTTCATGGGGATTTGCCGAAGGCGCGTTTTGATTTTGCTGCGCAGGTGACGGCCTATCGTGTGACAGCGGCCATTTCGCGAACCATGCGCCGACTCTGGTGGCGCGTCAGCCTGCGTAATGCGCTGCGGGGCTCTGTTGGTCGTCTACTCGATGTAGAGCGCAGGCGGGCTGAAATTGTTCACATGCGAGAGGTCTGGCGACGCACGCGGCGTCACCTGCGCTGGCGTGGACCGCCCGTGCGTAAAAATGCCTCCCGTCGGGCAAGGTTACTCTTGCGGGACAACCTTCGAAACCGGCGCCGTATTGAGCACTGGTACCTATGGCGCATCATGCAGGCAAGGCGCGACGTATTGATCGCCAACGCCTATTTTGTGCCGACCTATCGTTTCCGGCAGGTGCTGATTCATGCAGCGCGCCGCGGGGTGCGGGTGAGGCTGCTGATTCAGGGCACCGCCGACCAGTGGTGGACCATGTGGGCCACCAAAGCCCTGATTGATGAGCTGATTGATGCGGGTATTGAGGTCTATCAGTACATGCCAAGCTTTTTGCACGCTAAGGTCGCGGTGATTGATGATGCGATGACCGTGGGTTCATCAAACATGGATCCGTTCTCACTGATCTTGTCGCTCGAAGCGAATCTGGTGGCCGAAGATCCTGTGGTCGCAACCCAGCTGCGGACTCGACTGGAGCAGGCAATTGGCGAATCGGTGGTGCGCGCACGCTCGAATCAGATTCGGCGCGGTCCCTTGCGGGCGTTATTTCGTCGTATTGCCTTGACGTTCGCCCTGATGGCCTTACGAATCTTTATTGCATTTAGCGGAACAAGAATTCGATTCTTCTCGCACTAAAATGGCGGATTGACAGGAGGATCGGTGGCTTCATTCACACGTCGGATCTATGGCGTCGACTTTAGTTCGGCCCCTAGCCAGAAAAAACCGATCACGATTGCGGTGGCTGAACTCGATGACGCAGTGCTCCATCTGACCTGTGTTCATCCGGTGCCAACATTTGAGGCCTTTGATCAGTTTCTAATGCATGATGGTCCGTGGATTGCGGCCTTTGATCTGCCGTTTAGTCTTCCACGGGAACTGATTGAGCACTATGGCTGGCCCAATCGCTGGCCAGACTTCATTCGTTGGTATGCGAATGCCTCGCGAGACATGCTGCGCCAGTCGTTCAAGGATTTTTGTAACGCACGGCCCGTTGGCGGCAAGTTTGCTTATCGCAAGGCGGATGGGCCCGCGGGCTCAAGCCCCGCCATGCGCTGGACGAACCCCCCCGTGGCCTGGATGGCGCAGGCCGGTGCGCCACGATTGTTGGCGGCGGGGCTTCACATTCCCGGTTTAATGCAAGGGGTTGATGAAGACTCTCGGCAACGGGTAGCACTCGAGGCCTATCCGGGGTTTACTGCGCGCAAGGTCACGCGACAGTCCTACAAGAGCGATACACGCGCGAAGCAGACGCCCGAACGACAAGTTGCACGCGAAACGATTCTGTCGGCACTCATCCGTGGTGAGGCGGCATTAAATGTTCGGCTCGCGATATCGCCCGACTGGCACGATCGTTGTCTGGATGACGGGTCTGGTGATCTGATGGACGCGGTGATCTGTGCACTACAGGCGGCCCATGCATCACGGCTACCAGGCTATGGACTGCCAACCGATCTTGATCCACTCGAAGGGTGGATTGCGTCGGTGCCGGCCGCCAATTTTTCATAGCCGATCTTCTATACCATTCGGTTATGCGACATCACTCACACGCAACACCCGCGCCATCCCCTTCCGCAAGACCTAGCCCTGAAGGCGCCCCCAAAGGGGAGTGGCAGACGTTAAAGACCCTGTTTCCTTATCTTTGGCAGTACAAGTGGCGGGTCACGATTGCGTTGTCATGTCTGATTCTGGCGAAGGTCGCCAACGTGGCTGTACCGGTAGTGCTGAAAGACATTGTGGATGCGGTGAGTGCGAACCCCACGATGGCCATCATGGCGGTGCCCATTGGGCTGATCGTCGCCTATGGCGTGATGCGGGTGATGTCGACATTGTTTACAGAACTACGCGAGGTCGTCTTTGCGCGCGTGACCCAGCAGGCGGTGCGTCGCATTGCGCTGCAGGTCTTTGAGCATCTGCATGCGCTGTCGTTACGATTTCATCTGGATCGACAGACCGGTGGTCTCACACGTGACATTGAGCGCGGCACGCGCGGGGTCTCGAGCTTGGTGAGCTTTACCCTTTATTCCATTCTGCCCACCATCATTGAGGTCCTGATGGTGGTGACCTGGTTAATCATTCACTATGAGATCTGGTTTGCCGTCATCACGATCAGTGCGCTCACAATTTATGTGATCTACACCTTTGCGGTAACCGAGTGGCGGACCAACTTTCGCCGCGCGATGAATGACCTTGATTCTCGGGCCAACACCCGCGCGGTCGATTCGCTGTTGAACTACGAGACGGTCAAATACTTCAATAATGAAAAGTTTGAGTCGGCCCGCTATGACCGAAGTCTTGAGCGTTGGCAAGAGGCCGCGATCAAAAGTCAGACGTCGCTCTCGGTCTTAAACGTTGGCCAGTCGCTGATCATCTCGATTGCCGTCACCTTAATGGTCTGGCGTGCCACGGTGGGCGTGGTGGAAGGTCGCATGACCCTTGGCGATCTGGTGCTGGTAAATGCCTTCATGATCCAGCTCTACATCCCGCTGAACTTTCTGGGCGTGCTCTATCGCGAGATCAAGCAGAGTCTGGCGGATATGGAGCGTATGTTTGGACTGATGGCGGAAAACCGAGAGGTCGATGACGACCCGAACGCCCAGCCTTTGCGCATTGAACAGGGCGAGGTCCGATTTGATCAGGTCTCGTTTGCCTATGATCCTGCGCGGCCAATTCTGAAAGACATTTCGCTGGTGCTACCCGCAGGAAAGACGACTGCAGTGGTTGGATCATCGGGCGCTGGTAAGTCCACTCTGTCGCGACTGCTCTATCGTTTCTACGACGTCGGCGGCGGTACGATCCGATTGGATGGCCAAGAGATTCGATCAGTGACGCAGGCAAGCCTACGCGGCGCCATCGGCATCGTGCCTCAAGATACCGTGCTCTTTAACGACACACTGGAATACAACATTCGGTATGGTCGTCCAACGGCGACCGATCAAGAGGTACAGGATGCGGCCGAGGCGGCCCACCTGACCCAGTTCATCGCGACGCTGCCTGACGGCATGAAGACGCGGGTGGGGGAGCGGGGACTGAAGCTTTCCGGCGGCGAAAAGCAGCGGGTAGCGATTGCGCGCGCGCTTTTGAAGCGACCAGCGCTTCTGATTTTTGACGAGGCTACCTCTGCGCTGGACTCAGAGTCTGAGAAAGCCATTCAGCGCGAACTATTAGAAGTCTCCAAAGGACGCACCACTTTGGTGATTGCCCATCGGCTATCGACCATCGTGGACGCGGATCAGATTGTGGTGCTCGAACAGGGACGGATTGTCGAGCAAGGACGACATGCCGAACTGATTGCCCGCGGGGGCCGATACGCTGAACTCTGGGAGCTTCAGGCGCGGGAGGCGGTGAGCGATTGAGGGCGCCTAGGGCTTACCCTAGGTCCCGCAATTCCTCCGGGGTTCTGTCGGTCTTTATTTGACGCGTAAATCGTCTTGACCTATAACAATCACTGTAATTTTCTTCATTTTTATTCCAAGGGGATTGTTCATGAAAAAGCAGATTGCCGCCCTGGTAGTCGGACTGACTGCGACCGGTTTTACCGCAGTGGCTCAGGCTGACACGCTGGCGAAAATTAAGTCGAGTGGCAACGTCACGATGGGCGTACGCGAGTCATCGGGTGCACTGTCTTACACCGTTGGTGATGGCAAGTTCGCTGGTTTCCATGTGGAGATCTGTGAGCGCGTGCTGGCCGATATCGAAAAGCAGGTTGGCAAGAAGCTGACCATCAAGTATCAGCCCGTGACATCGCAGAATCGTATCCCGTTGACCCAGAACGGCACGGTCGACATCGAGTGTGGTTCGACCACGAATAACGCAACTCGTCAGAAAGACGTCGCGTTTGCGGTGACCACCTATGTGGAAGAGGTTCGTATCGCTGTGAAGGCCAACTCTGGCATTACGTCGATCGGCCAGTTGAACGGTAAGAAGGTTGCAACGACCACCGGAACAACCTCTGTCCAGCACCTGCGCAAGCATGAGCGTGGCACAGGCGTGAACTTTGACGAAGTCTTCGGTAAAGACCACGCAGACAGCTTCCTGCTGCTCGAGTCTGGTCGTGCGGATGCATTCGTGATGGATGGCTCGATTCTGGCCGGTAACATTGCGAATGCGAAGAACCCTGGCGATTTCAAAATCGTGGGCGAGGTCCTCTCCGTTGAGCCCATTGCCATCATGATGCGCAAAGACGATCCCGCCTTTAAAAAGGCCGTGGATGACAGCATCAAGAAGATGATGAAAGACGGCACTCTGGCCAAACTCTGGACCAAGTGGTTCGAGTCCCCCATTCCTCCTCGGAACGTGAAGGTGGGTCTGGCACTGTCAGAGAGCACCAAGAATGCATGGGCTAACCCGAACGACAAGCCCATGGAAGACTACGCGAAGAAGTAATCTCGCGCGCTGCATGACCACCCCCTCCCTGGCCTTGCCCATGGAGGGGGTTTTGTTTATCAGAAGGTGTTTTTCATGACGTGGGACTGGCAGGTTTTTCTTCAAGACACAGGCGCAGGTGAGACCTACCTAGACTGGATGTTCTCCGCCTGGGGTTGGACGCTTTCGGTGGCTTTTCTTGCGCTGATTATTGCGTTGGTGATGGGGGCGATTGTTGGCACGCTACGCACGCTGCCGAACGAACGACTCTTAGGGAAGTTGGCGATCGGTTTCGGATACGTCTGGGTCGAGCTCTTTCGAAACATCCCGTTACTGGTTCAGATCTTTATCTGGTACCACGTGATTCCCGCGTTGATTCCGCCGATGAAGGCGCTCCCGTCCTTTGTGCTGGTGGTCTTCGCCCTAGGATTTTTTACCTCTGCACGAATTGCAGAGCAGGTGCGCGCAGGCATTCAGTCGCTGCCCCGGGGTCAGCGGGCTGCGGCGCTGGCAATTGGCATGACGACGTTTCAGTCGTATCGACTGGTAATTCTGCCGTTGGCCTTCCGAATCATCATTCCGCCGCTGACGTCTGAGTCGATGAATATCGTCAAGAACTCATCTGTCGCGTTTGCGGTATCGGTTGCTGAACTGACCTTATTTGCGCTGCAGGCTCAGGAAGAGACATCACGCGGGATCGAGGTCTATCTTGCTGTGACCACGCTTTACATGATCACCGCGTTTGCGATCAATCGTCTGATGGCGCGGATCGAGCGTGGGGTGAGGGTTCCCGGGCTAATTGCCGCAGGGCAGGCAGGGGGGCACTAGCGATGAATCTTGATCTAAGCTTTTACAGCTGGGAAGTCATTAGTCGCTACATTATTCAGGGCTTTGGGTTCAGTATTCAGCTTACCGTCGTTGCGACACTCGGGGGCCTGTTCCTGGGAACGATTCTGGCGATGATGCGGTTGTCATCCAAGTCGTGGCTTCGTCTACCCGCGGATGCCTACGTGAACTTGATGCGCTCCATCCCATTGGTGATGGTGATCTTGTGGTTCTTTCTGCTAATTCCATTTCTGATCGGGCGACCGATCGGTGCAGAGATCTCCGCGACGATTACCTTCATTGCCTTTGAGGCCGCCTACTTCTCGGAGATCATGCGGGCCGGTATTCAGTCCATTCCCCGCGGCCAGGTCTTTGCAGGACAGGCGGTGGGCATGACCTACGGACAGAACATGCGGCTGATCATTCTGCCGCAGGCATTTCGTAACATGCTGCCAGTCGTGCTTACCCAGACCATCATCTTGTTCCAGGATACCTCTCTGGTTTATGCGATCGGGGCCTATGACCTGCTCAAAGGCTTTGAGCTCGCGGGCAAGAACTACGGCCGCCCGATCGAGGCCTATCTGTTGGCGGCAGTGGTCTACTTTGTCATCTGTTTCTTCTTGTCTTATCTGGTCCGGCGATTGCAGGCCAAGATTGCAATCGTTCGATGAAAGGATGTTGTTATGGCCATGATTGAATTCCATGAGATCAGTAAGTGGTATGGCAGCTTTCAGGTGCTCACTGACTGTACAACCCAGCTTCAAAAAGGCGAGGTGGTCGTGGTCTGCGGACCGTCTGGTTCGGGCAAATCGACGCTGATTAAGTGTGCCAACGGGCTTGAGCCGTTTCAGAAGGGCAAGCTGTTGGTCAATGGCGTCTCGGTTGGAGATCCCAACACCAATCTGCCAAAGTTGCGTTCACAGATCGGGATGGTCTTTCAGCACTTTGAACTCTTCCCGCACTTGTCCGTGATGGAAAACCTGACGATTGGTCAGGTTCGCGTTCTAGGTCGTTCCGTGGATGAGGCGAATCAAAAGGCGAGGGCGCTTCTTGATCGAGTTGGCCTTAATGCTCATGCAGAAAAGTTTCCCGGCCAGTTGTCCGGAGGGCAGCAGCAGCGCGTCGCGATCGCGCGTGCGCTGGCGATGGATCCGATTGCGATGCTCTTTGATGAGCCGACATCCGCATTAGATCCGGAGATGGTCAATGAGGTCTTGGACGTCATGGTGGCACTCGCCAAAGAGGGGATGACCATGATGGTGGTGACCCACGAGATGGGTTTTGCCCGAAAGGTCTCGGACCGGGTGATTTTTATGGATGCTGGCAAAATAGTGGAAGACTGCACCAAAGATGAATTTTTTGGCGCGCCTCGCAGTCCGCGCGCTCAAGAGTTTCTGTCAAAAATTCTCAGCCACTAGATTAGAAAGCTGCGCCATGTCGACTTTAAGAATTGCTTCGATTCCCGGTGATGGAATCGGTGTAGAGGTTATGCCCGAAGGGCTTCGCGTATTAGACGAAGCGGCTCGCAAGTTTGGAATCAAGCTTCAGATTGATCACTTCGATTTTGCGTCGTGCGACTACTACCAAAAGCATGGCGAGATGATGCCGGCGAACTGGAAAGATCTGATTGGTGGGCACGATGCCATCTTCTTTGGCGCAGTCGGTTGGCCAGCCACGGTGCCGGATCACGTGTCGCTCTGGGGCTCGCTATTAAAGTTTCGTCGCGATTTTGACCAGTATGTGAATCTGCGTCCGGTGCGACTCATGCCCGGCGTGAAGTGCCCTTTGGCGGGTCGTAAGCCGGGGGATATCGATTTCTATGTGGTGCGTGAGAACACCGAAGGTGAGTATTCATCGGTGGGCGGCATTATGTACCCGGGGACGGATCGTGAGATCGCGATTCAAGAGACGGTGATGAGCCGGGTGGGCACCGACCGGATTCTGAAGTTTGCCTTTGAGTTGGCCCAGCAGCGGCCGAAGAAACATCTGACGTCTGCGACCAAATCCAATGGCATTGCGATCACCATGCCCTGGTGGGACGGTCGGGTCTCCGAAATGGCCAAGCACTTCCCGGACGTTCGTGTCGACAAATATCACATTGATATTCTGACCGCGAACTTTGTGCTGCACCCGGATTGGTTTGATGTGGTGGTGGCAAGTAATCTTTTTGGCGACATTTTGTCGGACCTGGGTCCAGCCTGTACCGGCACGATCGGAATCGCACCGTCTGCAAACCTGAATCCTGATCGCAAGTTCCCGTCGCTCTTTGAACCTGTCCACGGTTCCGCCCCAGATATTGCGGGCAAAGGGATTGCCAATCCGATTGCGCAGATCTGGTCGGCTGCGATGATGCTGGACTTCTTGGGGCATCGTCCGGCGCACGATCTTATTTTGCGTTCGATTGAGCAGGTCTTGGAATCGGGCCCGCTAACCCGCGATATGGGTGGCCAGGCGAATACGATTGAGGTCGGCAAGGCGATTGCGAATGCGGTGGCGACCGCCAAGGTCTAGTCACGACATTTCTGTGCTGTCCCGTACGACGGTTCCGTTAAGACATATTCCATGCAGACCTTAGCGCCTTCAACGGCACTGCTGCGACAGAGTTTCGATGCAGCAGTCGCCCGCGCAGACCCGATGCGAATTGTTGCGGGCTATCTGCCGAGGCCTCCGGCAAAGGGTAGAACACTGATCGTTGGCGCTGGAAAGGCCGCCGCCAGTATGGCCGCTGCAGTCGAGGCCACCTGGCCTGCAGATGCGCCTGTCTCTGGGCTGGTGATCACGCGCTATGCGCACGGTCTTCCGTTGTCGCGCATTCAGTGTATCGAGGCAGGCCACCCTGTTCCGGATCAGGCCGGTGAGGCGGCAGCCGAGAAAATTCTTGCAGAGGTCTCTGCATTGACGGCCGATGATCAGTTGATTGTTCTGGTCTCTGGGGGTGGGTCTAGTCTGTTAGCGCTGCCGGTCGAGACGGTCTCTATGGCTGATCTGAAATCGTTGACGTCGATGCTACTGAAATCGGGTGCGCCGATTACGGACATGAATGTAGTGCGTAAGCATCTGTCGCGCATTCAGGGGGGTCGTCTCGCGCTGGCATCCAAGGCCCCCGTGACGGCATTAGTCATCTCTGATGTGGTTGGTGATGACCCCTCGGCGATCGCATCAGGTCCTTGTGCTGCAGATCCATCGACGTATGACGATGCGTTAGCAGTGCTCACACGGTGGCGTGTCACGCCTCCGGAAAGCGTTGCGACCCATCTTGCGCAAGGGGCACGCGGGGCCATTTCAGAGACACCGAAACCGGGTGATCCGCGGCTTGGTCATGTGACAACGCATGTGATTGCAACTGCGCGGGCAAGTCTTGCGGCAGCAGCAGAGTGTTTCGAGAAGGCTAACGTACGAACCGTGATTCTGGGCGATTCGGTCACCGGCGAGGCCCGTGATGTCGCGCAGGTCTATGCCTCTTGGGTGGCAGAGCTCGTTCGCCACCCGAGTGAGCAATTCTCGTTGCCGGTCGCGCTGATCTCAGGGGGTGAGTGCACGGTGACCGTGCGTGGCGACGGCCGCGGCGGACGCTGCATGGAGTTCTTATTGGCCTTAGCCCTTGCAGTCGATGAACTAGGCGTTGCGGATCGGGTCATGGCAGTGGCCGCTGATACCGATGGGATTGATGGCATGAGCCCGCACGCGGGGGCCTGGCTGACACCGGAAAGCCTGCGACAGGCGAAAGCAAAAGGCCTCTCGATGCGAGCGCTTTTGGATAACAATGATGGTTTAGGATTCTTTGAGCCGTTGGGTCAGCTCATCACGACCGGCCCAACTCGTACGAATGTGAATGACTATCGCGCCATTGTGGTGTTCTGATCTTGGATAAGCTTCTGATAACTCGGCCAGATGACTGGCACCTGCACCTGCGTGACGGCAAGCAGATGGCGTCTGTGCTTCCCTACACTGTTCGGCAGTTTGGCCGTGCGATTGTGATGCCGAACCTCAAACCACCAGTCACTACGACGGCTCAGGCACAGGCCTACCGTGAGCGAATTCTGTCGATGGTGCCGGTCAATATGTCAGAGCAGGGCTATCGATTCGATCCGCTGATGACCTTATATCTGACTGATAAAACCGATCCTAACGAGATCTTTCGCGCAAAGGAAAGCGGATTTGTTCAGGCGGTGAAGCTGTATCCGGCAGGCGCCACGACGAATTCGGATAGTGGTGTCACCGATCTGCGTCACTGCACCAAGGTGCTCGAGGTCATGCAGCAGGTCGGACTGCCGTTGTGTGTCCATGGCGAGGTCACGCAATCCGAAGTCGATGTCTTTGATAAAGAGGCGATGTTCATCGACCAGGTCTTAATGCCGTTAGTACGTGACTTTCCAGCGTTGCGGATTGTTTTTGAACACATCACGACGAAAGAAGCCGCCGATTACGTCACCGAAGCGACAGGTCCGATTGCGGCGACGATTACACCGCAGCACCTGCTGTACAGCCGTAATGCACTCTTTCAAGGCGGGATCCGGCCGCACTGGTACTGTCTTCCCGTGCTTAAGCGCGAGACGCATCGTCAGGCGCTGCTGAAGGCCGCGACCAGTGGTAGCCCAAAGTTCTTCTTGGGCACGGACAGTGCCCCGCATGAGCAGTCTACGAAAGAAACATCGTGTGGCTGTGCCGGCTGTTTCACGGCTCCGTATGCGATTGAGCTCTACCTGCAGGCCTTTGAATCCGTCAATGCACTCGATCGATTTGAAGCCTTTGCGAGTTTTTACGGCCCCGATTTCTATGGGCTCCCCCGCAACATGGAAAAGATTGAGCTCTGGAAGTCTGAGCAGGTGATCGAGGCAAGCCTTCCCTATGCGGATGGTCAGATTGTTCCCCTGGCGGCAGGAGAGGCGCTCGCCTGGCGGTTCCAAGGCATTGCACAGTCCTAATCAGCCCTGGTGGTCTGGGTTTGATTCTGACGCGGTCTCGCGTGTTCTTACATTGGACTACCGCTCGCTTCTTCACTGGCTAAATCAGCAAGCGATCAATCGTGATCTGCGTACGGGGCGCGGACAGCTGCTGCAGTTTGGGCCACAGTCAGTGCTGCCAGAGGACCTTGCTTATGAGCAATGGATTGCGCAGACCGGAACCGTGCCGACACGAGATAACCTGCATGATCGAATTAATGCCCTGGTCTGGCTTACCTATCCCCTGACTAAAGCGGCCCTCAATCGGGAACAGGCGTCTGCGATAGAGATGCAGACCGATACTAGCCGGCGCGGACCGGTCCGAGATGCGGCAACCCTCTGGGATGAAAATCTCGCGGTGATGGTGGATCGTAGCGCGGACAGAGGATTAGAGACACTGCTTGTACGGGCCGATTGGACTGCACTGTTTCAGGCGCAGCGATCTTCTTGGACCCACTCGTGGCAGATCTATTGTTTTGGGCATGCGCTTTTAGAGAAGCTGATGTCTCCGTATAAGGCGATCACGGCACACACGATTGTCTTGCACGCGTCTAATGCGATGGCACGCTGTGACGACTCTCATATGCATGATGGTCTGACAGAAATGGGGCATCTTGACCAACAGCTCTCGCAACATGTCTCTGCCAACATGTCGCCTGCACTTTTTCGACCACTTCCCGTGATGGGAATTCCCGGCTGGGACACCGCGCAGGATCAGGATGACTTTTATCAGGACACGTCAGTCTTTCGACGGCCGCGTTCGAATCAACTTTCAACAGACGATGTGTGACTCCCCTAGGTAAACCCGCTATAGTGGTCTTAACGAAGTGGGTTGGGCGATCGCTGCTGTGCTTGCACAGGAGAGGAAGGTCCGGACTCCACAGGGAAGGGTGACGGCTAACAGCCGGACGCAGCAAGTGTTCGAAAGAACACCCAAGGCGAGGAATAGGGCCACAGAGACGAGTAAGCGCAGGCGACTGCGCGGACGTGAAACGCGGTAACCTCCACCCGGAGCAACACCAAATAGGCGCGCGGGCAGTTTCGACTGTAAAGGGTGTCCCGTCCGATGCGCGCGGGTAGGTGGCTTGAGCCTGTTGGTAACAGCAGGCCTAGAGGGATGATCGCTATAGAGTGCTTGGCACTCCGTAACAGAATCCGGCCTACAGACCCACTTCGTTACCTCTGCTGCTTGGCTAATACGGCGTCGCACGCCGTCACAGCGGAAAGCCCTAGCTGTCGCGACGTGGTCCACTTCCCACCCCAGAGGGTGACGACACGACCGTGTATCTCAATCACTGCTTCGCGACTGGCGGCACTCAACGATCTACCCATTTGACGCACAACGGGACGCAGACCGCTGAAGATCTCTTGAATTTCCCCGTTGTCCAATGGTGTCTCAAACCAGTCGGCATAACACTGTCTGAGCTCATCGATTTCCTCTGACGATGCCTGAATAGGGCCGTCAATGGATTGGTCGACCTCTGTGGTTCCGAGCAATCCTTTCGACTGGTAGGGCAGAAAAAATATGAGTCGATTATCTCGATGGGGCAGTGCAAGACCGGTCTGCGGTGTTGGGCTGACCAAAAGATGAGAACCACGGATGAGCGTTAACCCATGATCATGTGGAATCGCTGAATCCTTGAGCAGCTGCTCCGCCCAAGGACCTGCGGCATTCACAATGAGATCAAACTGCTCAGGAGTTTTGTGGCCTGATTGAGCGAGGGTCAACTGACCCTGGGCAGTGATTCGGGTAACACGCACGTTTTCTAAGATCTCAACGCCTGCGCGCCTTGCCTGATCCGCGGCCCACAGACCGAGCGCGTGATCGTCCATCTGTGCGTCCCAGTATTCCCAGCCGCCGGATAGTCGGTCTACCTTCAGCCCTGGGAAGCGCTGTCGAAGCGCGCGTTGGTTCAGCCAACGGGAGCGAGGAAATCTGGAGCCGAGTGCGAGTAGGTCGTACAGCTTTACGCCAAGACCAACCAGAATGCGCCTGCCCAGATCACGCTTGGGGATGGGGACAACGATGGCAATCGGCTGCACTAGACCCGTTTTCTGAGAACGCCACCACCGACGTTCCTGTAGGGACTCTCGGACCATCGTGAATTCGAAGTTCGCGAGATAACGAAGACCGCCATGCAGCATTTTGGTGGAGGCGCGACTTGTTTTTGACATCAATTGGTCGGCCTCAAAGAGCATGACCTTCGCGCCTGCTTGAGCAAGCGCCCAGGCGGTCATCGTGCCGTTGATACCACCGCCGATAACGGCGATCGTTGATCCTTGAAGAGATGTGGATGAACTGCTCAAGGCGTGCTTAGTAAAAACCCTAGTTCAGAAAGTTGTCGGCATCGTGAGTGCCGCGGGAAAGCGCAAATTTATTACACTTTAGAGCTGCAAAGGAGACAACCATGAAAAAACTGATGCTTGCTGTTATTGGCTTGTCGCTCGGATTGAGCGCTCAGGTCTACGCCCAGGACACCTGTAAGAACCGTGGCGACCTAGACGCCCAGTACTGCGATGAGAACAAGGATATGGTGGCGGATACTCCCAAGGATCCGAAGAAACTGAAGACGCCGAACACCATCGTGTTCACCTACACACCCGTAGAAGATCCGGCTGTCTACGAAAAGATTTTTAAGCCCTTTACCGACCATCTGGCCCAGTGCACGAAAAAACGTGTGGTCTTCTTCCAGGTTCAGTCGAATGCTGCCGAGATTGAGGCGATGCGCTCGGGTCGTCTGCACGTTGGCGGCTTTTCAACTGGCCCCACAGCATTTGCAGTGAACATCGCAGGGGCCGTGCCTTTTGCGGTGAAAGGTTACGAGAAAGAGTTTCAGGGCTACAACCTGATCGTGGTGGTGAAGAAAGACAGTCCTTACAAAACACTGGCGGATCTGAAGGGCAAGAAATTTGCACACACTTCGCCCTCATCGAACTCGGGTCACATGGCGCCCATGGCACTCTTCCCCAAAGAAGGTTTAAGTCCTGGCAAGGATTACAACATCCTGTTCTCGGGTAAGCACGACCAGTCTGTTCTGGGGGTTCGTTCGGGTGACTACGACGGCGCCGCCGTTGCGTCCGACGTGTTCTACCGGATGGCCAACCGTGGGCAGATCAAAGAAGACGAGTTTCGTGTGATCTACAAAAGCGCGAAATTCCCAACCTCATCGTTTGCCTATGCGCACGACCTTGAGCCGAAGTTCCGTGACCAGATGCTGAAGTGCTTCTATGACTATCGCTTTACAGACGATATGAAGAAGGCATTTGACGGCGCTGATCGTTTCTTCCCGGTGACCTATCAGAAAGACTGGGCGATTGTTCGTCAGGTTGCTGAAGCCGGTGGTGAGAAGTTCAACAGTGCTGCTTATGAGCGCGAGACTGCTCGTGAGGCCGAGGCACGCAAGAAGGCTGCTGAAGCAAAGGCGAAGAAGTAGTTTTGAATTCGCCAGCCCAGCACACGTTATCGATCCGCGGGCTTTCCAAGGAATACGTTCCGGGGAAGCCCGTTCTTCGTGGGATCGACCTTGATATTGACTCCCGTGGTATTACGGCCATCATCGGGCCTTCAGGCACCGGGAAGTCAACCCTTATTCGTTGTATCAATCGCCTAGTCGAACCCACCGCAGGCTCGATCTCATTTGAGCAGCAGGACTTGGTACGGCTCGATCGTGGGGCACTGCGCCTTGCACGCCGTCACATCGGCATGGTCTTTCAGGAATACAACCTGGTGGAGCGTCTGTCGGTGATGGAGAACCTGCTGACTGGTCGACTGGGTTATCTGTCGGCCTGGAAGGCCTGGCGACGCAAGTACCCGCAGGAAGATATCGATCGCGCGTTTGAGCTTTTAGAGATTGTTGGTCTGAAAGGGTTTGAGAACCAGCGTGCCGATAGCCTATCCGGCGGCCAACGTCAGCGTGTCGGTATCGCTCGGGCGGTGATGCAAAATCCGCGACTGTTGTTGGCCGATGAGCCGACATCGTCGCTCGATCCGAAGACCTCTGTCGAGATCATGCAGCTCTTGGTATCGATTAGTGAGAAGTATTCGATTCCTGTCGTGATCAATATGCACGATGTGGATCTGGCAAAGCGATTTGCCTCTCGCATCGTCGGCATGTCGGGTGGTGCCATCGTCTATGACGGCGGCCCAGCTGGCCTGACGGACACCGTGTTGCAGTCCATCTATGGTGGAGAAGATTGGCTGCAGTAGCCTTTCCGCGACGACCTTGGGTGACCGTGGCCTGGCTAGCGCTGGTGGCCTACGTCATCTTTGCCGGATCGCGCCTGGATTTCACCTGGGATCGTTTCATCATTGGACTGGATAACGCAGAACGTTTTCTTGGTCGTATGTTCCCGCCCGCGGTGCTGCAGCCTGACAGTATGGCGAAGGGCTTGCTCGAGAGTCTTGAGATTGCCATTCTGGCGTCATTTTTCGGCGTCCTGTTATCACTGCCGTTAGGCGTCTTGGCGGCACGCAACCTGATGCCCGCTTGGGTGAGCTGGCCGGCGCGCACGACCATCGCCTTATGCCGATCCTTTCATCCAGTGATCGTGGCGATTCTGTTCGTAAAAGCCGTTGGCTTTGGTGCGATGGCGGGCATTCTGACGCTGATCGTGGCGTCAATGGGATTTATCGGAAAGCTGTTTGCCGAAGCGATCGAAGAGATTTCTCTGAAACAGGTCGAGGCCGTTCGTGCGTCTGGGGCCCCCTTCATGAGTGTGCTGACCTATGGCGTATTTCCGCAGGTCTTCTCTCGCTTTGTTGGATTTGCAACTTATCAGATTGATTCGAACCTTCGTAACTCGACGATGGTGGGAATTGTCGGTGCGGGCGGTATTGGCGGCACGCTGTTTGCAGCGTTCCAGCGGTTTGATTACGACTTTGTCTGTGCCATTTTGATTGCCATCATTCTGATGATCATGATTGGCGAAAGCCTGGCGCGATGGGTTCGCCGAATTCTTGGGGTGGATGTGAGTAAGAGCGATGCCTAATTCCACGACATCGCGTGCCCCTGCCCAGTGGGAGCGTTACTCCTCGACCGAGCGCTTGTTGCGGTTTGCGCTCTTGCTGCTGTTGATCGTCGCTGTTCTGTATTCCGCAAAAAGCGTTGAGATCATTCCTGAATTTTTACTCGATGCGCCGGAGCAGGTCCGCGATCTGCTGGTGCGGATGTGGCCGATCAGTTATGGGTTCTATCCCGACGGTGTCCATGAGCCGTTGATGGACACCATTCATATCGCCACCATGGGCACGATTCTTTCGATTCTGTTGGCAGTACCGGTGGGGATCCTCTCGGCGAAGAACCTGGTGCGAAATAGCCTGTTAAACGGGTTTGCACGCCTGATTCTGGTGAGCACTCGTTCCGTGAACTCGCTAATCTGGGCGTTGCTGTTTGTAGCGATCTTTGGGCCGGGGGCTTTAGCGGGAACGCTGGCCATTGCATTTCGATCGATTGGCTTTGTGGGCAAGCTCATTGGTGAAGCACTCGAGGAAGTGGATCCGCGCAGTGTTGAGGCGTTGCAGGCCGCCGGCGCCTCCTGGATGTCGGTGTTGTTAAAGGCTTATTGGCCGCAGTTAGAGCCGACCTTCTGGTCGGTCGCCCTGTTCCGTTGGGATATCAATATCCGAGAGTCGTCGGTGCTTGGACTGGTAGGCGCAGGCGGGATCGGTATGGCCCTCGATACCGCGCTGAATCTGTTTCAGTGGACACGGGTGTCGCTGATCCTGTTGTCGATTTTCGTGATTGTGGTCATCGCTGAGATCATCGTCACCCAGATTCGTAAGCGCATCATTTAATTTCTGAGGTCGGTCATGCGCCCTCTTACTGAGATGCCTCTTGATCCGCCCATTCAAGGGCTGTTATTTGACATCGACGACACCTTCACGACGGATGGTCTGATGACGGCAGAAGCCTTTGGCGCACTCGAGAAATGGCATACCTCTGGTCGCATGGCGGTCGCAGTGACCGGTCGGCCGGCTGGCTGGTGTGATCATTTTGCACGGATGTGGCCAGTGGATGCAGTGGTCGGGGAGAACGGCGCCTTTTCGTTTTCTTTTGATCGGACATCGCGCCGTATGCGTCGTCAGTTTGTGCGATCAGAAGCGGAGCGAGCGAAGAGTCGCGAGGCCTTTGATGCCATTACGCGGGCAGTCTTGAAGGCCGTCCCGGGCGCGCAGGTCGCCTCGGACCAAGCCTATCGCATCAGCGACCTTGCCATTGATTTTGCCGAAGACTGTGGTCCTCTAGGACTTGACCAGGCCAATCAGATCGCGGCCATCATGCGCGAGTCAGGCATGACGGCGAAGGTGAGTTCGATCCATGTCAATGGCTGGTTTGGGGACTTCGATAAGCTGAGTACGACCCGCACGCTGGCGTTCGATCAGTTTGGGCTAACGGCTGAGGCATTGGCCAAGGCCTTTGTCTATATCGGTGACTCACCCAACGACAGTCCGATGTTCTCGTTTTTTGAGCGGTCGATTGGCGTTGCGAATGTCGCACGTTATGAGGGGTTAATGGACCACTGGCCCCGCTACATCTGCCGGCAGTCGTCTGCGGCGGGGTTTGCTGAAGCACTGCAACATATTCTTCATAAAGGAGCGTGAAAATCATGCAGTTACTGCATACGATGATTCGGGTTGGTAATCTTGAGCGATCGATCAAGTTTTATACCGAAGTCATGGGAATGAATCTGATTCGAACCTCGGATCGACCTGAACAGAAGTACACCACCGCGTTTCTGGGGTTTGGTAAGGGTAATGCCGAGGGGCATGCGGAGATCGAACTCACGTATAACTATGGTGTTGAGCGCTATGACCTGGGTTCTGCATATGGGCATATGGCGATCTCCGTTCCGAATGCCGCCGAGGCCTGTGACCGCATCCGACAGGCAGGGGGCAACGTCACGCGTGAGGCCGGCCCCGTGAAAGGGGGTACGACAGTGATCGCCTTTGTGCAGGACCCAGACGGTTACAAGATTGAACTGATTGAACGATCGATTTGATAAGGAGAAAAGAGATGAAGCGAACATTGACAAAGTTGAGTCTGGCCACGATGGCCATGGCGATTGCGGGTCTTGCCCATGCGGGGACGGTGACGGTGCTCACGTCCTTCCCTAAGGAGCTGACCGCAGCCTATAAGAAGGCGTTTGAAACCAAACATCCCACGATCAAACTTGAGATCTTGAATAAGAACACTGCGGCGGCATTGGCCTACATCAAAGAACTTCCTGCTGGACAGCGTCCTGATGTGATGTGGGTATCTGACCCGAGTGCATTTGAAGTATTGACGCGCGATAAGCTGTTGACGCCTGCGCCTGAGGTGAAAAATCCGCGCACGCCTGCCAAGATTGGTAACTATCCTATTAACGATCCCGAAGGCCTCTACTACGGCCAAGCCCTTGCTGGCTATGGACTCATGTGGAACACCCGCTACATGCAGGCGAACAAGCTGCCTGCGCCCAAAGAGTGGGCGGATCTGGTCAAGCCCGAGTACTTTGGTCATGTCGCAATTTCATCACCTTCGCGCTCTGGTACCACGCACCTGACGGTCGAGACCATTCTTCAAGGCGAAGGCTGGAACAAGGGCTGGGGTCAGCTGCTGCAGATCATGGGCAATGCGGCCGCAGTGACCGAGCGTAGCTTCGGTGTTCCCGATGGCGTGAATAACGGACAGTTTGGTATCGGTCTGGTGATCGACTTCTTTGGTCTTGCTGGCAAGTACAGCGGATTCCCCGTTGAGTTTGTCTACCCCACGATGACCGCTGTAGTGCCTGCAAATATCGGTCTGATTGCAGGTGCAAAAAACGCAGGGGAAGCGAAAACGTTTATGGCCTACACGCTGTCCGATGAAGGTCAGGCCCTGCTGTTTGATCCCGCGATTAGTCGTCTGCCTGTCGTGCCATATGGTCCGGGTACCAGCATGAAGGCACCAGCAAACTATCCGAACATTCAAGAAGTTGCCAAGTCTGCAAAAGTACAGTTCAACTCGAATCTGTCAGAGCAGCGTCGTGCGATTGTGGTGAGCATGTTCGATCAGATGGTCACCTTCCGTCTGAAAGAGATTCAGGCCGCGACAAAGGCGATTCATGATGCAGAGAAGAAGCTTGCTGGAAAGAATAATCCTCAGGCGGCTGATCTCATTCGCCAGGCAAAGGCAGCCGCTTATGCGCCGATTCTTTCTGAAGCGGAAGTTCGTAGCGCCGATCTGCTTGAACTTTTCCGCAAGTCTCGCAAAGACGTTGAGGTCAGCAAGCGTATATCTGCACTCGAAGAGCAGTGGGGCAGCAAGGCAAAAGAGAATTACGCCAAAGCACAGGCATTGGCAAACCAGGCTGCTGCTGCAATTCGTTAATTTGTAAGTTGTCCCAGGGTTGACGGATAGCCCGTCGCCCTGGGATTTTGTTCACAGAAGACCCCTTCCCTATGAGTCAAACGTCCACTCTTTCGGCTTCGTCGACGCCGTGGTTGCGCGCATTTTTCGCCAACGTCGGCCCTTGGTTTGTCTATGGGATTGTGTTTCTGCTGTTGATGATCTTTTTGGTCATTCCGGTGCTACTGGTGTTTTACACCGCCTTTGTCACCGAGACGGGTGCGCCGACACTGGGCCACTTTATGAATTTTTTCGGTCAGGCTATTTTTAAAGAATCCTTTATGAATAGTCTGATCGTGGCGTTTGCCTCGGTGATATTTGCATCTCTCATCGCTATTCCCCTTGCTTATTTCACCGTCCGATTTGAGTTCCGTGGGGCCATTCTGATTCAGACGCTTGGGGTATTGCCTTTGATCATGCCGCCGTTTGTTGGCGCGGTTGCGATGCAGTTGATCTTCGGCAAAAATGGATCGGTCAACATCCTGCTAGGCGACTGGTTCGGCATCAACATTCCCTTCATGCAGGGGCTGTGGGGAGTGATCTTTGTAGAGAGCATCCACTATTTCCCATTTATTCTGTTGAACCTCGTCGCTTCAATGCGCAATATTGATGGCGCGATGGAAGAGTCTGCACAGAATCTTGGTGCGAGTGGCTGGTCGATCTTTCGGCGTGTCGTCTTCCCGCTGGCGATGCCAGGATTCGTGGCCGGAGCGGCCCTGGTCTTCGTGAAGGTCTTCGATGATCTGGGAACACCGTTGGTGCTAGGTGTGACGAATATGTTGGCACCACAGGCTTACCTGAGAATTACGTCAGTCGGCGTCGAAGATCCCCTTGGTTATGTCATCAGTGTGATCATGGTCGTGTTTTCTGTTGTCGCACTCTGGATGTCTGCCTTGGTGTTGAAAGGGCGTGATTTCTCGACCCTGCAAAAAGGTGGCACCAGTCTGCAGCAGCGTCGCCTGTCGTTCTGGCAGGGAATCGCCGCCTATGGCTGGATTATTGTGGTGCTGCTGATCGTCCTTGCCCCCCATATCGGCATTCTGTTGATGTCCTTTGCGAAGGTCTGGAGCTTCTCGGTCTTACCGGATGCTTACACCCTGGCCCACTATGCGACGGTGATTCAGGACTCCAGCAAGATGATCTCGAACACGCTGCTCTATTGTTTGACTGCAGCAGGGATTGATATTTTGTTGGGCGTTGCGATTGCGTATCTCATTCTGCGGACAAAGCTTCCGGGCCGTCATTGGTTGGACCATATGGCGTCCGCGGCACTGGCAATTCCCGGGCTCGTGCTAGCGATCGGCTACCTGCGAATGTTTAAAGGAATGACGTTACCGTTTACAGAAACACCAATTGTGACCACCTGGGTGTTAATCATGATTGCTTACGCGGTGCGCCGACTCCCGTATGCACTCCGTTCCTGTATGGCGGCGCTCCAGCAGGTGCATGAGTCATTGGAAGAAGTGGCGAGCTCTTTGGGGGCGAGTCGCATGACCACGATTCGTCGCATCGTGGTGCCCTTGATGGCTGGCGGCATCCTGGCCGGATTCGTGACGAGCTTCATTACGGCATCGGTAGAGCTATCCGCGACCTTGCTGCTGACCTCGGTGGAGTCGAATGCACCCATGAGTTATGGCATTTACCTGTACATGCAGAGCCTCGCCGGACGTGGGCCGGGTGCAGCACTCGGGGTGATTGCTATTTTGGTCGTGGCGATTGGTACGTATGCGTCAAATGTTGTCGCAGAGCGCTATCGGACGACGCGAAAAGATTAAAGACTATTTTTAGA
>JACCDM010078434.1_pt1 | contig 28839 bp, 51 predicted proteins | sample 7445851 | NCBI WGS metagenome assembly JACCDM01 (sample SAMN15323438, study PRJNA562643) | freshwater metagenome | isolation source: river surface water | place: USA:Blue River Watershed | collected 2017-08-16
GCGAGGTGCATTGTCATACTGTTGAATCCATGTTGTTCATACAGTTATAATTATAGTAGAAAACGGGTATTTTGTCAAGTACATAGAAAGTATTACTTTTTGAGAATCGCCCACATCTTCTCTTTTTCGATAATCTCGGCTTCAAGCTCCATGTACATTTTACGCAATCCACGAAGTTTTTCCCATTTTTCTTCTAGTTCTTCATTTGGGCGCAAGATAGCTAGTCGTTCTTCAATCCTGTCTAATGAATCTTTGATACTTTTACCCTGGATTTTCACTTCACCTTTAAATTCAGCATCACCTTTAACTAACAAACTGTTATCATTGGAAGCAATACTTATAGTATCATTCCAATTGGGGGCAAGGGTGTATGAAGTACCAGTTGAAGTTATATTGGCGTTGTATGATGTGTAAGTTGTATTAGTTAGGTTGTTAAGAAGATAAGACATTAAACTTTCCTCACAATAACTCTTCCCTTATCATCAATGTCAAATTGAACATTATCCCCTTCTTTCCAATCTAATGATTGTAATAGAGGGGGAGGTATAGGGATAATCAAGTCACCTGTCTCAGGATCTTCTTGAGTGATGACTTCATAACTTGTATAGGGTATTGCTTGTTTAGGCATAATATACTTATTTATTGAGCCAGGGCTCATATATTTTTTCTAATTGCTTGATGGTATGGTCTGTAGTACCGTCACTATGTTTAACAGCAATACCACCTGCTTCTGTCCAACTACGCAAGTAATAGTTAAAATCGTCAACTAATACATTTGGTCTACCATCAGTCACAGCATATTGAAATTTGCGCTTTGTAAAGATAGCAGATTCACTGGATCCTGGATTATACTGGTCTAACCAATCTCGTTTACCTTCTTTACTTGCTTCAGGCTCGTTCCTCAATGGGGCACTCAGTACAGTAAACGGAATCTTGTGTTGATGTAGCCATTTGATAATGACTTGCCCACCGGGCAATGGGTTCAAATCACGGAATAGTTGGTATACTTCAAGTGGTCCCTTTAGACTCAATTTAGTAATAGCCGCATCTTGGTCTGGAATATCGTCCCAGTGGTCTACTTGTTCTATCTCTGCTACTCTATGAAACAAGTCTGCTTGAACCCCGTCCATATCCAAGTATAAGTGGGGCATTTGTTCTAAATTACTCATGCTTATATTATACTACTTTTCACTAAGTATATCAACACTTTTTTCACCGTTTTTCAGCTAAATACTAATAAGAATAATTATAACCAAAATAGGGAGTCAGTTTGGATCCGTTAACGCTGTTTGCATTAGCCAATGGTGCGGTTTCTGCTGTAAAAGCAGGGTGTAAACTCTATAAAGACATAAAGGGTGCCGCTGGGGAAGTGAAAGAAGTCCTCAAAGACCTTGACGACCAATTTAAGAAACTACACCCACCAGACAAACCACCTACACCTGAACAGAAAAAGCAGTTCATTGAAGAAAAAGAACGCATTAAAGAACTCAACCGAAAAGCTAACAACGGGGAAACAGGTAATGCTTACGACCAGATAGCTGAACAACTTTCGGTATACTTTGAAAATTACGCAAAATGTATAGCTATTTTCGAAGAAGAAGAACGTAGAGCGCAAGAGGTTTACGAAGGTGATTCTAGTGTAGGTAAACGTGCCTTACAGCGTGTAGTTATGCGTAAGAAACTAGAACAGATGGGCGTTGAATTACGTGAATTATTAGTCTATCAGAGTCCTCCTGAATTAGGTGCATTGTACAGTGATGTTAGTGCAATGATGGAAAAGATAAGTGCAGAGCAAACTGTTGCAATCGCCAAAAAAATGAAACAGCAACATGCAGATTCCATCAGAAGAAAGAAAAGAATAGAGAGACTGAGAGTTGAAGCAGCCTGGGGAATTGCAGTCGTGTTGATGGTGTGTGGGATTGGGTTTTGCTTTGCTATGGTTGTTGAAGATAGAATCCGAAAGTACCCTCATTTAGGTGAAGGTTGGATTCCAACTACACCGGAGCAACGTGCTGAAGCTGCAAAGCCAAAAATTTATGTAGGAAGGTAACCATGGAATCATGGCAAAAAATAAGAAGAAAAATATATTTGTGCAAATTTGGGAGTGGCTTTTAGATATGGGTCTAGCAAATGCGATATTGGTTATTAATCTAATATTGATTATAACTGTGGGGGTAGCATTAGCTTTTCTCAAGTGGCTTTTAGGAAGAAACTAAATAGATTAAAGGAGATTTTATGACAGAAGTTCAACAACCAAAACCGTTATCACGTTCAGAACGTGAAGCACAAATCAAAGACAAAGCAGGATTAGTAATCGTTGTCATGGCATTGTTCATGGCAATCACTACTTACTTTGCTAACAGTTATTCAGGAGCTGTTATGAAGAATATGTTGAAGGCAACCGATACATATGCTTTCTTTCAATCTAAGTCTATCAAGCAATCTATTGCTGAAGGACAATTAGAAGAAGCAAAGAAGATGGGCGATAAGGCTCGTGCAGAAAAATTAGAAGCTAAGATTAATCGTTATGAATCTGAACCTGATAAAGGTGAAGGTAAAAAAGAATTGTTAGCAAAAGCACAAGCGTTTGAAAAGGCCCGTGACGATGCTGCTAAACACAGCCCATGGTTAACATTTGCAAGTATGGCATTTCAGTTAGCGATTGTTTTACTTTCAGCAAGTATTATTGCGGTAAACAACAACATGTACAAAGCAAGTCTAGGTGTAGCAGTTGTTGGTATGTTATTGCTAAGCCAAGGTATTTGGCTCTGGTTCTAAGGATTATGTATGGCAGAACCTATCTATAACATGCGGGATTTGATGAAACGAGTAAAGAGTTTGCAGGTATTCACTGTAGAACGTGAGTTACCTGAAGATTTTGTGTTTACTGGTACTATCCCGTACGATATGAAAATAAATGAAGGCATAGCTTATATTAAGGTATATGCAGTAGACTTAGCAGAAGCAAATCAAAGAGTTGATGATTTCTTAGCTAGTTAACAACAGCCCCGAAAGGGGCTTTTTTATTGGAGGATGAAGTATGAGTTGGTTTAGAAGAAGACCTAAAATAAAAGAACCTAGCAGACAAGCTCCGCATCACACCAGTCCCATGACTGAAAAGAAGTTAGAAGAATCAAAAGAATTAGGACCTACAAAGAAAAAAGTAACAGTTAAGACTAAGAAATAATAGATTAAATACTTAATCGTGAAGCATAAATATTTCTCTTACCTAGTTAACTGTTTAACCTCATTAGTAGAATATTGGGTAATTTTGAGAATAGTGATTATACTAGCATTGGTATCATATACAATAGTGTCCAATCTGCATAACACATTAGATGAAAGGTGTAAAGATGAAAATTTGGATAATGACATTATTGTTTACTGCGAACATGTGCAATGCAGGGGAAGTTGTTTCTAGGGATATGTATTGTGATGAAACTACAGTAATTAATAAAATTTTACGTGAAAAATATCAAGAAATACCTGTATTGATAGGTAAGGCTGGTGATTTAGCTGAAAGCATTATGACACTGTGGACTAATTCTATTACAGAAAGTTGGACAATAGTTTCTACTAAAGAAGATTTTAGTTGCATTGTTGGCGTAGGTGAAAAACTAACAGTGATTGATTATAAAAGAAAGAAGAATATTTAATGGGATTAACTTTTACTGGTGTTAGTGTAGTAGGTGGAGTGACTTTTGTTTTACCACCTGATGCACCTATAATAGGTACTGCGACTGCGGCTAGTGCCACATCTGCTACAGTTACCTTTACGGCACCGGATAACAATGGCGGCGAAACTATAACTTCATATACAGCAGTAAGTAGTCCAGGTGGACTAACAGGTTCAGTAAGTCAAAGTGGTTCTGGTACTATTACAGTTACTGGTCTGGCAGTTGACACACCTTATACATTTACGGTATATGCTACTAATAGTGCAGGAGTTAGTAATAACAGTTCTGCAAGTAATCAAATAACCCTAACCGCATCTGTACCTGATGCACCTACGATAGGAACCTCGACCGCAACAGGATTTACTACTGCAACAGTTACATATACGGCCCCAACTAATAATGGTGGTGCAACGATAACTTCATATACAGCAGTAAGTAGTCCAGGTGGGTTAACAGGATCTGTAAGTCAAAGTGGCTCAGGTACTATTACAATTTACGGTCTAACTCAAGATACAAACTACACCTTTACTGTATATGCAACTAATAGCGTAGGAAATAGTAGCAATAGCTCTGCAAGTAATCAAATTACAACTACTATAGTCGGTGCTCCGAATGCACCTACAATAGGAACTGCAACAGCAACAGGCGCCACAACTGCAACGGTTACCTATACAGAGTCATCAGGTCAATCTAAGTATAGTACAAGTTTCCCGGGTGTTTCAGGTTCGTTCTTATCAACCCCTTCATCTACGACACTAGCATTGGGAACATCAGATTTTACTATTGAATTTTGGTTTAACACTACTGCTAAAACAAACAGTTATCCTATTTTAGTATCTAATGGTAACTTTACTACAAACAGATGGCAGATAAACGATAGACATGCTAGTTGGCCAAATGTTTTAACTGTAGGGATAAACAATGATACTCCGGCAGGTGGCAGTATAGTAGGAACAACAACTATAAGTAATGACACATGGTATCATGTGGCACTAGTCCGTTCTAGTAATACTATAAAACTTTACTTGAATGGTGTACAAGAAGGTAATACGTTAACCTTCAGCGGCTCAATGGATGGCGGAGCTGCACAAACTATCTATGTAGGTCAAGACCAATCTCAAGGGACACTAACCTCTTATAATGGTAGAATTTCTAATCTACGTATAGTCAGAGGGGTATCAGTTTACACCGGAGCATTTACCACACCGCAATCTATTTTAAGAGCAACACAAAGCAGTGGAACAAATATAAGTGCGATTACAGGCACAAGTACAGCGTTGTTAACATGTCAAAGTAGTACTACAGTAGATAATAGTACAAATAACTTCAATCTTACTTTAAATGGTACATCAACTATATCCAGCACTGCTCCGGTGGGTGATGTTACAACATATACTGCGATAAGTAGTCCGGGTAATATAATTGGATCTGTCAGTCAGAGTGGCTCAGGCACTATTACTGTAAGTGGTTTGTCACAGAGTACCAGCTATACATTTACTGTATTTGCTACAAATATTGCTGGTGGAGGACTGTCTAGCTCTGCAAGTAATAGTATTACGATTCCAATTTTTGGTCAACAAGCATACACTACATCAGGTGCATATGGATGGGTATGCCCAGAGGGTGTAACCAGCGTTTCTGTTGTAGCAGTAGGTCCGGGTGGTACTAATGGTGGAAATCGTGGCGGCGGAGGCGGCGGCGGAGGACTAGCATATGGTAATAATTTAACAGTTGTTCCAGGACAAACATACACCGTTATTGTGGGCCTATCAGGTTCAGCAAGCTATTTCAATTCTCCTACATACTTATATGCGAACCCTGGTTCTCCAGGAACACAATCTAGCTTTAATGTCACAGGTGGCGGTGGCGGCGGCGCAGCCGGCTATTCTGGTAACGGCGGTAGAGGGGGTAACGCAGTATCTGCCAGTAACACTTTCTATGCAGGCGGCACTGGCGGAGGATTCGGAGGAACTGCTATCTCAGGTGGTGGAATCGGTGGTACTGGTGGAAGAGGTAGTGATATTACCTCAAGCAGCTCCGCAGCTACTAACGGAGCAGGCGGAGGCGCAGGTGGAGGTTCAGGTTCGACTTTACAACCTGTTGGTGGCGGAGGTGTAGGTATCTTAGGAGAAGGCACGAGTGGTACTGGTGGCACGGCAACAACATCAGGTCAAAACGGAGCAGTAGAAACTGCACAGGGTGGTTCTGGTGGAAATTATGCGACTTCTTGGCCCGGGGCTTTGTATGGAGGAGGCTCAGGGGCTGTCGCCGGAGTTGTTTATGGTGGAAATGGTGCGGTTCGTATTATCTGGCCGGGAACTTTAAGACAATTCCCGTCTACTAATACACAGGATTTCTAATCCTATTTAAACCACTTAGTTTGTTTCGGGGTGTAGTCTACAAATGGTACAGGGGTACGGTCTGTAACAAGATTGTTACGCATCTCGTCCCCGTACTTTAATGTGATGTAACTTTTTAGTTTGTCATTGCTATCATATAACGCAATACGCAAGAAGTTTTTCCAACGAATCTTAGTGTAGATAAGTTTTTTGATGGCAGGGTCTTTTAGTATGTCATCAAACTTGTCATTCTCACGGTAGAATGTATAATGTTTCATTGTTTCCACAATACAAATTTAAAATAATCTTCTTCGGAGTAAAAATTGAACTTATATGTTCCGATATTACCACCGGGCTGTTCTATTATCTCATAGTTCCAATTACTTGTACAGTTCTCTTTCACCCATTCTATCATGGGTTTCAGTTCACCAAATTTTAGATGAACTTCTGCTTCATGCCTCGTTATTGTATTGGTTGACACTAATGCCACCTTTGGTTAAAAAGTCAATGCCTGCACTGTCGCGGTAGCTATCACGATAGTAGACACTCTTTATACCTGATTGAAAAATCATTTTCGCACAGTGTATACAAGGAGCAGTTGTAACGAACAACGTTGCACCTTCGCTTGATTCTGTACTGCCGGACACTTTAGCGATTGCGTTACTTTCGGCGTGTAGTACTTCATCTTTGGTAACTAAACGATAACGAGCATTGTAACCATATACTTGACCAGAATCTGTGACCATTTCTCTCCATTCTTGGAAAGGCCAACGCTCATGTATTTCATCAGGGTCAAGCCAGCCGCCCGCATCAATACTCATATAGTCTTTGTTCTCGCAGACATTTTCCCAACCAGTTGGCATTCCGTTGTAGCCATAACTTAGAATACGGTTGTCTTTTACAATTACAGCACCTACTTGTCTGCGTACAGCATAACTAAGTTTGCCAGTGAGTTCGGCAACTTGCATGTAATAATCTATAAATTTTTGTTTCACTTAATATAACCTAGATTCTCAATAAGGAATGTTGCTTCTTTGTCATCTTTAATATTACTTAGCATGTAATCGCTAATGTCAAATTTTTCACAAAAGGCTTGCCCTAACGTTTTTCCTTTTAGTTTTTCAAAGACAATTACACGTTTGAATTCTTCGTATTGTTCGGGAGTTATTGTTTTCTTTGCTTTAGATAGCATGTTAGTCATAGCATTCATTGTTTGCAAATGAAATTGATTCATATTAATCCCACAAGTTTTGAAAATACTTACCGAACAACTCAAAACCTTCTTGCATACGAGCCAAGTGAAGTTGGTGTCCTTCGAAATCATAAAAATGACCATCTGGGTTCTTGTCAACCATTTGATAGGTCTTTTCCATCTTACCTGTGATAGGATTTGGGAACAATTTATCAGACTCGACCCAATCAGTTTCATGCTTACCGTGATGATACTTCGATTCCCAATCTTCATCAACAAGTTGCTCAAATGACCAAATCATTTTGTCAAGTACAACATCCCATTGTTTACATTTTTCTTCGAAAGCCCAATCATGTGATTCTTCGTAGAATTCAAAACTTTTTTGGTCGGTGTAGTTTTCACCACCAGCAACAGCAAAATCATTTGGTACACCTTGCTTTTCTTCTTTTAGTTTAAGAAGCATTGGATAAATGATATGTGCAAGAGTGTGTGCCATGTTCCATGTGTCATGGCGCTCAATCTCTACACTTACTTTTTGTGGTTTGATTCTGGGATACTTCCCGATATTGACTTTCATGCTACCTCAGTAGTTTCACCATCTTTAAATTGAAAAATTTTGTCGTTGTATTTGACAGCGGCGTACAAAACGTTTTTGTGCTTTTTAGCTAATTCACATAACTCTTGTATAGATTTACCTTGACAGATGAAATTGTCTTGTTCTGTATCAAACAAATACAACATGTCACCATGTGTCTCTACGTTTAGCTTGTAGACATTTGGTTTCTTTTCTTCCTGTTCTTTGATAAGACCTAACTCTCGTTCAAGGTCAATTCCTTGTTCTTCGGCAACTTCTTTCATAAGTCGAGATATTTTAAAGTAGCCGTATGCTTTACCCAATTGAAAAACAATAACAAGTAAAAGAATATCAAATAAGAGTTCCATGATATTATTTATTGATAGTTAAGTTGGACCACTGTTTGAGTTTTTCAAACTTCTTCATTTTGGCTTCGAATCTTCCCTGTCCCCCTACGCCAACATTCAAGTCAGTAAGCAATTCAATCATTGCTTCCAAGTCACCGATTTCACCTTCTAAGTGTTGAATGTTTGTCTTGTCTGTACCGGGTTTGATTTGGTCAGGACCATAACGCATAATCTTACAAATTTCTTTTGCAACTTCGTTGCATTCCTCTTGTAAGATGATGAGGATTTCTCTTAGTTCTTCATTCATTCACCGTACTCCAACCAATGTACTATTTTGTAAACAGCATACAGAATAGCAGTGAAGAACAAAATAGGTCCGGGGTTCACGAGAACAATGCAAAAGATAACAAATATCAAAAATGCAAAACTCACTTTGACTCCGAATGGACCAGCCCAAATCTTTTTAATCAAATCAAACATATTATGGTTTCTTTCTGTTAGCCATCATTGCTTTCGCTTTTGGTGCAATGAATTTGTTGTGAAAATCTTTGTAATGATCCAAATAATGTTGCCATTGAATCCACTGTGTTTTCTTACGAGGTTTGTCAACTAAGAAACCCCATTCACGTAGTTGAGGGCCCATAAAGAATAGTGTAGTAGCTGGACCAATGTTAGGATCAATTTCTAAGTAGTGATACTGTTTTGCGCTACGCATAACAATACTACCGGGGCCACGCCATGTTTGAAATTCTGCAATCTTCAAACCTTCGTTGTTAAAGACAGGAGTGTGTTCCCAGTAACCACCTTTAAGAATGATTGTCATGTAAGGCCAAGGATGGTCATGAAAGATAGGATCATCACTCTTTACAATTTCATGTAATGTAATATTAAAGGGGAACCACTTACGGTCTTTCAAAAAGAGATAATAACGATGTAGATAATCTTCTCCGGTCTGACGATCGGGTACCAAACGATAACGACCTAGTTTGACCATAAGATTGTGAAAGAAACTCATGTATGCTCCTATGAAAAGATAACTTATTATAACACCATTTTGTATTAAATGCAATAGGAAATGGGCAACGAATTGCCCATTTCGTTGCTAAACGTTATCTCAGATAACGCCGTTCATTGCACGGATACCTGCCGCTACAATAGCACGGCTAGGCTTACCTAGACGGTACTTGGTAGAGACACGACCTTTAGTGTCGGTGTGCTGATTTGCGTAGATAGCATAACCATCATAGCGCAAGTCGCTAACTGTAGCTGTTGGGTTCTTAACACCGAAACGTGCTTTGATTTGAGCCGCTGTTAGTTGCTCACCTTTTTGAAATGCCTCGAGGACACGTGCTTTGTTTGTCATAAAATTTCCTTCTAAATATTTCGTTGATTAACAACGTATATAGATTGTATTACATCTATAAGAGTTAATCAACTGTATTGGGTGAATTAGTTACGTACAAACTCTTTATTTTGGGCTAGTCTACCATGACAACCAATTAAAGGTATTTCATGCACATGTTTTTTGGGAAGCAATTTAAACATCATGTGTTCAATGTCGATGTATAAATTTTCATGGAACCTTTCCTTGTAAAGGTCGATTGCATCCTTGTAGAATTTCTCTATTACTGGTTGTAATTCTATCGGCCAAGACCATAGACGGCTCATATATTGATAGCGAATTCCAATCTTCTTAGGAAACTGTGATTTGATTCGTTGCCCTAAAATTATCTTGTCCGGATTTTCTTCGTAGTATTTTATATTGAAATCTTCATTTACAACATATCTACCTGATAATTTGAAAATTCTATCAACACCATCAAATTGATTGTTTTCTTTCAACATTTTAAGTGCAGAATTGAAAGCCAACAACTCACATAGATTTTTTACAATATCCCAATTTTCGGTGTTGTCATGGATGTGTTTTAATGTTGGGTCACTGCTCATATCAATCACACAATTTGTAATTTTGTGTAATTTGTCAATGATATTTTTTTCTACAGGGGAACCTGATGACTCTACTATGCATATTTTTGCATTAGGTATAGTGTCATATACACTTTGTATTGTGTTTAATGTTTGCACCAATCTAGTGTCTGGGTCATATGCACCATGTGTGGTATTGATGGCGCTAGTAATAATAACATAATTGTTCATGTTATTATTTACTAGCTTACTCAGACGTCCAGAAATTTTAGTTCAAACACATCAGCCTGAGGATCCCATCCACCGTATCCACGAGGATTACATACAACACGAGTAGTGCCGATATGGTAATCAAATGGTGTATGTGTATGACCATGAGTCCATAATAGAATCTGAGGACGATCCAAAATGAACTCATCCAAATTGCTATGATAGCCACCGTTCATTAATGTGTCACGTGCATAGTCAGCATGGATTGATTGGTGACTAGGTGTATGATGACCTACTACCACAATCTTTTTGTCTTTACGGTCATCAATGACATTTTTAAAGTAACTCAATGTCTGTTGGTGACGATGCATTGTATGTGCTGGCCTCAACTTAGTATATCCGTGTTCATCATTACGGATAACTTTGTAGTCGTTCATCATACCACCTAACGAATGAAGTGTCAGTGGATCTCCTTTGTTACAGTCAGTCCATAATGTAGCACCTACGAAAGTGATATCTCCAATTTCTTTAATATCATTTTCTAGGAAATAAACATTAGGGTAGGCACTGCATGTATCACGTAAATCTTGTAAACTAGCTTTCCATTTTCCGTGATAGAACTCATGGTTACCTGCGACATAGATAACATGAGGAAACTCTTTGCTACAACGAGCAAGGAAGTCACGGAATCGCTTAGCCGCAAGTTGACGAGCACCTAAATCTTTATAAGGTTCGTATGGGCTAGTGACAGTCGGAGGGTCATTAGGATGCTTATGTAAGTCCTCAGCAATCATAATATCACCACCAAGGATCAATACTTCCGCACCCTCTGTATTAAATAGTTCAATGTCTTTGAATTCTAAATGTAAATCACTTGCGACGGCTAACTTCATACAACATCTTTCTTTTATATCGTTCATCCACTGTGTCATTGAGATACTTCAAAAACTCTTTGGATTTTTTGTTTTTCATTGCCAACTGGTATTGTTCGTGTAAAAGCCTATCATCTTCTTCCACTTGCTTTCTTAGTTGTTCTATGTAATCCTCTTCTTTCCATTCATCATGGAATATAACATTGAATATAACACAGAATATCCAAAAAAGCAATAGAATTGGGTTTACGCTTACAATACTAGCTATTATGCCTAGTATACATATTAGGTAGATAAAATAGAAAAGATATTTTCTGCTCATTCCTGACTACACTGGTGTGTAGTCAGTGCCTTTGCTTCGGTCTTAATGACCCCGCAAAGTTTACAACGATACATATATGCGAAGGATTGCTTGATCCTGCCTTCAGGTCTAGCATACCCTTGATATGTTCTGATAATCTCAATGTTGTTCTTTTTGTTATTTGAGGTCATACAGTATTTAGTGAATCTACATGTTTACACTTGTTCCGGAAAGTAAATCCTGGACAAGTACATGTATACTTACTGCCAACTTTTTCTAGGTGATAAACTTTACCACCCGAACCTTGAACTTCGATAACATCTTTTTTGACTTCTTCCTGTACCTTAGGGAAATACTTTTCGTCAGGCTCGCCCTTCTTGTCTTTTACAACAACAAACTTACGACCACGCACATCGAGGCGAATAGGTGTAGAGAATTTTATTAGACGGCCTGCACCGAACTTCAGATAGCCCACAGTTTTAGACTTGTCATCACTCATGTAATAAATGTGATTGACAGCTTTGGGGCTATCTGACCATTCAGTAACTTCTTGGAAGTATTTCATCAATAGTCCTTATAGCCGATTTTTTCTTCTTTAGCGATTGCCTCGCTCAATACTTCCCATTCACCACCGGTAGACACGAACCACATACCGTCTTTCATTACATAGAAATATTCTGCATCAATGCCTTCGAACAATTCTTTGTCATTGTGAAAAACTTTGAAGTCAACACCATCTTCTCCGCGGTCACGACCATAAAATATAGTGATATCTTTTGCGGGTGCATCAAACGAATGCTCGACACCTTCGGGAATCACAACTTCGGGACGCAAAGAACTAATGTCACCAAGTGCTACCAAGTGATTTGCTTTCGCTGAATCATAGTGCTCCAACAACAGACGACCGTTGTGGTCAAGATAACCGTCCCAATGACAATAAACTGCTTTACACTTGTCACCATGCATCACACCGATTGCTGAACGAGTTGCCATTTGAGATTCCTTTCAACTGAATAAGACTATATTATATACCCAAAATGATTTACTGTCAAGCCATTTGTTTCAATGATTTTGACGCATTACGCTCGGCAATGAACTTGGCGCAAGCAATCCGGCGCTCCAAGTATTCTGCAAAAGTACCGGCATTCATACCTTCTGATGCCATTTCACAAGCCACTTCACAGTAACCCTCATAACAGATTTCACGGTCTGCCTCAGAGACAATACCCAGAATATTCATCAACTTGATTTGCTTTGTGTTAAACATTTCGTGTCCTTTTCTTAACTGTCTAAGTCTCTATTATATGCCCAAAATGATTTATTGTCAACCGTCTCTGAGAGAGCTAAAAATCTCATTCAAAAAGATGGATGCTTCCTCGTGCTCCAAGTAGAAGTCGGTAGTAGGATCGTAGTACTTTCCTTCCTTAGGATCGTAATACAAGACCTTACCCGAGGGGTAGTGAAAAGGACCTTCAAGTCCTGCGCGGGGTTCGAAGGTATGATTTCTTTGAAAAATGATGTAAGACATTAGTATTCACCTTTAAAGAGGATTGCTAAACCCATGAAAATCACAGGAGAAAAGACTATGCAGAGATTTACAACAATAGTATTCATTTTAAGCAATGTTGAGTTGAACTTGAAGACCTTCCCAAGTACCTGCAAGACCTACAGCACACTGGTCAGCGGAACCTGAACCCGAACGGGTGAACTCAAGCGCATCCAACGCTTTTTGAGTTGCGGCGTTGCACTTAACAAAATCACCGACACCGTTGCGAATCTGTTTTGCGGTAGCATAGAATGATGCCTCACCGACATTAACACGAAAACGGGCAGATTGTTTGAAACGCTTGATTGTCATAGCAACTCCTTTAATCAATCAATACATGTATTATATGCCCAAAACGATTTATTGTCAAGCCGCTAGAAGCCACTGTTCATGCGGGTTCCTGAGGTATAACCTTTGGGATAGAAAATGAGTACTTTTTAGTTAAAAGTTTGATTTGCTAGTTGTTTGCCTAGATTTTTTTGCTGTTTTGCATTGGGAGCATTTCCAGTTCCACTGTCTTTGTGACTGAAAATCCCATACAAATTGATTAGAGTTGGGTTCTGTCCACCCATTGTGTAGAAAATACTCAAGTCTTGGGTTAAATGAGCATGGCGTAATTTAGGTACAGCACGACCTAAAGGTCCGGTTGTAATGAATGTTGTATCACTGCCACCGAATTGTTGCATTGGGTTCTGTTGCTTAACTGCTAAAAACTCTGCTAGTTTTTGTCCAACATTCGGATACACTCTTTTCTTTGCATCTAGTGTTTGGTCAAAGAGTCTACACGTTTGCACAAGAACTTTATTTTGGGTAGTTTGTGCAAATGAAGTTGCCTCAAGCAAAGAAATAAATTCATCGCATGGAACAGGATTAGACCATTCATTAAGAGAATGTGCTTCTAGTATTAGATTTTCTAATAGATTTCCAGTGGATGAACTTATTTCATAAAAACGCATCTAGTATTTATGCGTTTCGCTTAGTAACAATCTTGTCAATCAGACCGTAATCAAGTGCTTCCTGCGCTGACATAAACTTATCACGATCCATATCACGCTCAAAATCTTGATATGTTTTACCTGCACTGTTGTGCTCAACATAGATTTCGGTTAGTCGCTTTTTCAAGTAAGTGATTTCCTTGTATGAAATTTCAATATCACTTTGCATACCACGAGCACCACCTGATGGTTGATGAATCATGTGTCTAGCGTTGGGAAGCATGAATCTCTTACCCTTCGCTCCTGCTTGGGCAAGCAAAGACCCCATACTACAAGCCTGGCCCATAACAATGGTCTGAACATCGGGTGAAATGAACTGCATACAGTCGTATATGGCCATCCCCGCTGTAACACTGCCCCCGGGGCTATTAATATACATAGATATGTCTTTAGTGGCATCTTCACTCTCTAAGAAAAGTAATTGGGCAACAATCAAATTTGCCATACGGTCGTGAACTTCACCTTCTAACAAGATGACACGATCACGCATAAGACGGGAATAGATATCGTAAGAACGTTCACCCTTAGAGGTAGATTCGATTACAATAGGAACTAGGCTCATAATTATCCTTAAAAGTTATTATGAGCCTATTATACTATATTTGAACTATTAGGTCAACGCTTTCGGCGACTGATATCACCAATTTCTTTTTCTGGTTTAGTAGATTTGGTAATAGCACCTGCAATCTCAGCCGCAGATTGGGCAAAGTCTAGTTCACCATCGGGTCCTATGTTATCAGCACCCTCAACATCGCCTGTGAACTCAGTTGCTTTTGGAGCTAGTTTGAAACTGAAACCACCTTTAGTTGGATCTGTCGCACCTGCTTTACTCTCAACTGTAACAACACCATCTAGTTTAGCTGGCCATTGTGTTTTGAAATTAATCTTCCCACCTTTATATTCAGCATATTGTTGAACAAAGTTCATGTCCAAAATGTTCAATACACCACCTTCAAAGTTTGGAATAGCATCGTTTAAGTTGATAGCATCCATTGATGCCTTTTTAATCATATACATCAAACGTCCACCGTCACTTGAATCACCTTTGAAAACTGTATCTGCCCAAATAGCCTGATACTTTTTTGGTAAACGTGATTCTTGTTTACGATTTGCTTTATATAACTGTAAGCTATTCTCAGCCATTTGATAGTCTTTGTCTTTCCAAGGCAAGAACTGGTTGAATTTCTTAGGTAACGAACTTGGATTATACTTGTGAATAATGTTCATTGCTTTGAATGGTTGTTCTTTAGTTGGTGTGTTAGCACACATATCAATGAACTCAACAAGTGCCGCGAATCTCTTGTTCTTACGCATGTTGTCTGGGACTTTCAATCCACTCATTGCAGGAGGTGCTCCACCGCCTGTGCCCTTACTTGAAATTTTAACTTCGTGTAATGTATTTGGGTTCTTAATTTCAGCATAGCTATCAGCTAAACGTTCATTCTGTTTACTAGGGAATCGTAATACTAAATCTTCAATAGAGCCGCCCAACCATTCTTCAAACTGTTTACGTTTTGGAAACTCAGATTGATTATACAATAGTGCCAACACGCCTAAATATTCACCGGCATCATCAACCAAAGCACTACGTAGTTTTTCATGTGACTTGTCTCTTAGTTCTTCTGGGAGAACAGCACCCTCGCCTGCCATGATTTCTTGTGCTAGTAATACGACTACTTTACCCTCAGGTGTTGAATTTAATTTATCATTGCGAACAATCATGTCACCGAAATCATCTGCTGCGATTTCTCGGTCAGTAATTTTAATATTTGCAGGATTAAATTTGTATCCTGCTTTACCTTTTTCTTCTTCGCCTGTCTCAGTATCAGCGGTAGCAGAACCTTCTTTTTGTCCACCAAACTCAGCAGTTTTAAGTAGAGTGCTTAGTGGAATCTCTTTCTCGCCACCCTCTAACTTAACTTTGAGTGCACCTTTAAACTGAGTACCACCTGGGGCATTATGTAGTGCTAACAAACGCTCGGCCTCTGATGGATCTAATCTAACAAGATGACCGTCAGTCGTTTTGAATTCATTGCCGGCAGCAATATATTTGATGAAAGCATCAAAACGTCCGGGTCTTTTCAACAAGACACCGGGTGATAACGTTTTTTGTTTATCGTCATCTTCTGTAAGGTAGGATAGTAGGTCTAATAAGTCACGCATAATATATTATTTATGCGAGTTATGCTTTGAATAAGTTTTGATGTTTGAACCAACGTCTTTGGCTATGTGCTGTTTTTAATGATATTTCGTGCCATTCCATTTCTTCACGAAATTGAAAGAAACTTGGACCATGACTCATTAACCATTCCTTACCATCATGTTCTCTCTCAGGGCCTATGATATCCCATTGATATTGATGAACCATTTCATGTGCTAATGTAGTCACGAACCATTGAGGGCAGAAGAATTTGTCCATCATTCTAATAGTACAATAGCTTCCGGTGACTGTTCTGTGAGTATGTCCCATGCACATGCCCCAATATTTACGGCAATGTGATTGTACTTCTAGCTTGGGTTTTCGTAGTGTATTTCCGAAAACTTCGTAGTTTATCAGTTCATATGTGTGATGAACGAATCTATTACTTGGGCGGAATAAAAGGCGTTTCTGCTCACTTATAGTGGGCAATGGTAAATTCATCAACTCCCTCAAGCTCAAGTTCGTTACTACCATGATATAGTATTTATGAAAATTTTGATCTTTTCATATTGGGTCTAAATAAAGTACAAGGAGAAAAAATCATGGAAGTTATTATCGTATTAGCGGTACTTTTAGTAGTCGCATATTTCGTTTTCTTTTACAATAAAGAATCGTCATCTGAGCAAACTCAAGCACCGTATAAAGTAGAGGCTCCCGAGGCTAAGGTTGAAGCAGTAAATGCTGCTCCAATCGCTGTGGCAGCACCTGCGGCAAAACCAGCAGCTAAAAAACCAGCTGCTAAAAAGGCAGCACCTGCTAAAAAGACGGTAGCTAAAAAAGCACCTGCTAAGGCAAAGGCTCCAGCAGCCAAAAAAACTAAGCCTAAGGCATAAGGAAATGGGGATTCGTCCCCATTTTTTCTATGAATATTGGATTTGATATTATCAGCGACCTGTACTTGACGGGTCAAGAAGATTTTAACTGGGAGTCTAAGCCAACCAGTTTGTTTTGTTTAATACCCGGTAATATCAGTTCTGACCTGTCAGTGGTATACAAAACACTTATGCACCTTAAAAAGTATTATCAAGGTGTATTTTTCATTGACGGTTCGCTAGAAAACCCTGATGTTAATCTAGCAGACACTAGAATCAAAGAACTTTCTAAGATTTGCAATAACATCCCAAATGTAGTATATCTACACACTAATGTGGTGATAGTTGACGGTGTGGCACTAGTAGGGATCAATGGTTGGGAAGAAAGTTCATACGTCAACACCAGCATGGACGTTTTTCAAATGAAAGCGAATAGGTATGATGATATAATGTACCTAGAAAAAACGTTAGACCGCTTACAACTTCATGTCGAAGTTAACAAAATTATAATTTTGTCTAACAGTGTACCCACTAAAGAGTTATACTTTGGTGAAGAAGGCGTTCAATATAACGAAATGTTTCTAGCAAATTCCTTAGACAGAGATACAGAAACCAAAGTTGTTAAATGGGTTTTTGGCTCCAGTGACAAAATGGTTGACACCGTAATTAACGGTGTCAAATTTGTGAATAATCCTAAGTATACTAAGGATCCTTATTATCCTAAACGGATAGAAATTTAAGCCTCAGCTTCAATCTTCACTTGAAGTGGGAAACCCTCATCACGTGCTTCTAGTGTAACTTCAATACCCTTTTGTTCAGCTATCTCGAATGGTAATATAGCTACCACAGCACTACCTGATTCATGGATTCCAGTTGTAATATTAACCGCAGTTTCATCAGTGTAGTTGAAATGGTCTATAAGACTGCGAACTACAAACTCCATAGTAGTATGGTCATCATTCATATAGATAACTTTATACATTGGTGGTTCTGCGAGTTTAAGATTTGGTTTTAGTCTTGTTTTTGATTCAGTTTGTGGCATTATAATTTCCCATAGAGTGGGTAGTTTCCTACCCACTGAGTTAACGAACTTCTATTATATTATTTATTGTACTTAATGTCAATTTTCTTGGGCATCTTTTCGATAGGAATAATGCGTTCAAGTTCGATTGACAAAATACCATTCGTAACTTCTGCGTTTTTAACTTCAACATGTTCTGCTAAAGTGAATGTACGCTCAAAATCACGCATACTAATACCATGAACTAAGTATTCGGCACCGTACTTGTTATCACGCTTAGTACTACCTGTAATGGACAATACTTGACCTTCAACCTGAAGGTCAATATCCCCTTCATCAAACCCAGCAACTGCTAATTGAATGACAAAGTTGTTTTCGTCAACTTTCAATACATTGTGGGGTGGGTAGTTTGTTGATTGGCGACTTGTGGCTCGCATTAGTTCATCAAACATAGAATCAAAGCCGATTCCAAATTTGTGAATTGTTGGTATGTCCAACGCTCTTAGTGTTAATGTTCTATTATCTTGTGTCATTTTTATCTCCTTAATTAAGCAAGATTTAATGTAGGGCCCGTCCTATACGGCACCCTACTTGTATTAGAATCACTTAGATTCTTTTACTTCTGCATCTACGACAGTATCATCTGCCTTAGATTCTGTTGCGCCTTCAGTAGCCTTTTTTGCAGCTTCTTCGGCTTCATACTTCTTACCAGTGATTGGACCAATTGCTTGATACAACTCTGTATTAGCTTTGTTGATTGCTTCAACATCATCACCTTGGATAGCTTTATTCAAAACTTCTAAGGCTTCTTGTGCTGTATTGCGTTCTTCTTCTGTGACTTGATCCTTGTATTCATCAAAGTCTTTCTTAAATGAATTATAAGTTCCTTCTGCACCGTTACGTGCTTGGATTAACTCAACAAGTTTCTTATCAGCCTCAGCATTTTCTTCTGCTTCACGTACCATGCGTTGGATCTCGTCATCCTTCAAGCCACTGTCTGACTTAATAGTAATCTTGTTCTCTTTACCAGTAGACTTATCCTTAGCACTAATGTGCATAATGCCGTTTGCGTCAATATCAAATGTAACTTCGATTTGAGGCATACCACGTGGCGCGGGTGCGATACCGTCTAAATTGAACAATCCAAGTTCTTTATTGAACTTGAACAACTCACGCTCACCTTGGCCAACTTTAATAGTGACAGCATTTTGGTTATCTTCTGCTGTGCTAAATGTCTGTGAAGCCTTAGTTGGGATTGTTGTGTTCTTTTGAATGACTTTAGTAAACACACCACCTAATGTTTCAATACCCAATGATAGTGGGGTAACATCAAGCAATAGAACGTCTGTGCGATCACCTGCTAGAACAGAACCTTGGATAGCAGCACCTGCAGCCACTGCCTCGTCTGGGTTAACGTCCTTACGTGGTGCCTTACCGAATAGTTGTTCAACTGCTTCTTGTACTTTAGGCATGCGTGTTTGACCACCAACCAAGATAACTTCGTCAATGTCACTTGCTGATACACCTGCATCTTTCATAGCTTGACGACAAGGTGCAAGACTACGCTCAACTAAATCAGCAACCAATGATTCAAATTTAGCACGAGTTAATTTCACATTCAAGTGTTTAGGACCTGTAGCATCTGCTGTAACATATGGTAAATTAACATCTGTCTGCGCTGAACTTGACAATTCAATCTTAGCTTTTTCTGATGCCTCTTTTAGACGCTGTAGTGCCAACACATCAGACTTTAAATCAATACCAGATTCACGCTTGAATTCGTCAACCAAATAATCCATGATGCGTTGGTCAAAATCTTCACCACCTAAGAATGTATCACCGTTTGTTGATAGAACTTCGATTTGTTTATCACCATCAACATTGGCTAACTCAATAATACTAATATCAAATGTTCCACCGCCTAAGTCGTAAACAGCAACTTTGCGGTCCTTTGAACTTTCTTTATCAACACCGTAAGCCAAAGCAGCTGCCGTTGGCTCGTTGATAATACGTAAAACTTCTAGTCCAGCAATCTTACCAGCATCTTTTGTTGCTTGGCGCTGACTGTCGTTAAAGTAAGCAGGAACTGTAATAACTGCTTGTGTAACTTCTGTGCCTAGATAGTCTTCCGCGGTCTTTTTCATTTTACGCAAAACTTCTGCGCTAATCTGAGGTGGGGCTAACTTTTTATCTTGTGCTTGAACCCATGCGTCACCATTACTATTTTCGATAATAGTATAAGGCATTAGGTCAATATCTTTCTGTACGGCTTCTTCTTTGAACTTACGACCGATGAGTCGTTTTGCCGCATAAATTGTGTTTTTGGGATTTGTTACAGCTTGACGTTTTGCTGATGCGCCAACTAAGATTTCTTCGTTAGCATAAGCAACGATACTCGGGGTTGTTCTACCACCTTCAGAGTTTTCGATTACTTTAGTTACGCCATTCTCAACGATAGCTACGCATGAATTTGTGGTACCCAAGTCGATACCGATGACTTTGCTCATTTTATTCTCCTTTAAAAAGCAAGATTTTTAACTGTAGACCTGTTAAGCATCTACATTACTTATGTATTTTACAACATTGCGTAAAATATTTGTATATTATTGGGTTAGTATAGTTTTGGGGGAAGTGATTGACTACGCAAGTGTTTCTTCCAACGACTTTTAGCTTTGTTCTTGTCTATTTTACGTTGTGTTGTTGGCTTTACGAATTCTTGGCGGTCACGGATTTCCTGAAGTAAACCTTGATCGGTCACTTTCTTTTTTAATTTTCTTAATGCCTTTTCGACATTATTATCAGTTACTTGTACTCTGCGTCCTTTGGTTGTCATATTAATGCTTTGGGCTCTAAAACATTGTCCCTGTCTATATTTATCACCTTGATTTCATTATCTCTATACTTTTTTGTATAAAACATGTGTGGCATCAGTACACGCTCGATTTCACTATGAAGTCCTCTAGCACCAGTTTTCAGCTTTAATGTATTTTCAGCTATTTGATCTAGGGCTCCCGGAGTGAAAGTCAATTCAATATCATCTAGTTTTAATAGATATTTGTATTGGGCAATGTAGTTGTTCTTTACATCAGTTAGAATGTGAATTAACTGTTCTTTAGATAACTCTTTGATAGAAACAGTGGTAGTGAATCTTCCAATAAATTCAGGGATAAGTCCGTACTTTGTTAAATCTTCTGGTCCTACTTTACTCAAGTCACCTTCAATTTTGTTGTCTTTTACAGTAGCACCGAAACCTATGCTTGTACCATTCATACGATTGCCGATAATATCTTTTAGACCAACGAATGCACCGCCGGCAATGAACAAAATATTTTTGGTATCAATCTCGTTCATATCAGAACCAGGATGTTTGCGTCCACCTTGATTTGCTACACGACAAGTGGTACCTTCAACTAATTTAAGTAATGCTTGTTGTACACCTTCGCCAGATACATCACGGGTGATAGATGTTGATTCACCCTTACGTGCAATTTTATCAATTTCATCAACAAATACGATACCACGCTCTGCTAGTTGTTTGTCACCGTTAGCGGCATTGAGCAACATAGTAATCATGGACTCAACATCATCACCTACATATCCAGCTTCGGTCAAACTTGTAGCGTCTGCTACGACAAAGGGCACTTTGAGATACTTCGCCGCTGTTTTAGCAAGTAATGTTTTACCCGATCCCGTAGGACCTATGACTAATACATTGCCCTTTTGAATTTCTAAATCCTTAGGTGGATTGTTTATCCTTTTGTAGTGATTAGAAATGGCAACACTTAATACAATTTTTGCATCCTCTTGACCAATAACATGCTGATCCAGAAAGTTCTTAATAGCTTCTGGATCATATTTTGGTTCAGGAGTTTCTTCGTTTTTTATTTCGTCGGTTATAAGTTCACTGCATAATTCTACGCAATCACTGCATATAGCTACACTGTCACCTACGATTAACTTTTCTACATCCTCTTTGCTCTTACCGCAAAAACTACAATTGTTGATACTGTGTTTCGTTTCGTCACTCATACATCTACTTATCCCCAGTAGTTTATTATTGAACAAAAGTGCATTGTGTAGTGGTTACACTAACTTCTACTTCTGAAATTTTATTAATTTTGTGTTGGTTGCTACTTACAGTATAAACCATTTCTTCTTCAATGACTTTATTGCCGTTTAAAACGAATGAATCAGTTGGATAGAGACCATTGATCGGTATTCCAGGACCGCATCCTGATTTCACAATCTGACCATTATCGTCTTTAAATTTGATGTTGACATAAATCATGCCCACAAATTTGTTTTTGACCATAGAGGCACGTGAAACATCGTTAAAATAGTAAGTATCAGTTTTGCCCAACATCCATGCCTTAGGATCTTTTGACACCACACTTATACGTTCTTGCTTAATTGTTCTGGAAGACGGATCTTGTGTAATAGTCAATGCCTCATTCAATGCTTGCAAATACTTATAGTTCCATGAAATTTTATATGGTACTATAATTACAGGATTTCTGTTTACATCTACTTGATGGTACACTTTACCCTTTTCTACAGTAAAGGCATATCTAGGGTAGTCATTCAATACTTGATTCAATAACTTATCTCCGGATTCTTTATTCTTTATGAATGAAGAATACTGAGCTCCTAATCTTTCACCTTGTATTTGACCAGTGGGGGTCTGTGCGTTCATTATCCGTTCAGCAATTTTGCTACTCTTTACAGTAACGTCCATAATCAACAAAACACGATTTGGTTCGTCAATTCGACCCTCAATTTTAAAATCATCAACATAGCCCGAACTATGTTTCAAGATTTCGTCTTTGATTAGTCTTTGTTTTCTGACTTCTGTTTCGGTAACTACAACAGCGCCAACTGCAAATTCGATTGCGTTAGAAAAACAAATTTGTTTGGCTTGTTCAAATGTACGTGCTTCACAAGAGACACGAATAGGACCTTCTACGAAAGGTTTGTCTTTGCTAGTACTAGCGCAACCGGCTAGTACTAGACAACACACAATATAACGTAACATGATTAGTTACCGAAACGTTTACGCATTTCACGTGCCGCACGGTCACTATCTTTATCCCAGCGAATAGTAACTGAGATTTCTTGTTGACCGATTTTTTCAGTTTTCACTTCACGGAAGCCACGCAAAATAGATTCAGAATGTTCACGCACTGTACGGGTAACTGTACGGGCAGTATCATTTGAATTCTCACGTGCTGAAATATTCTTGGCTTCTTTATCTGTCATGTCAGATTCGCTAGAACCATTAAATTGATCCTTAGCTTTTTCAACGTGCTTTGCAACAGTTGAAACAACACGGGTACTTGTGATTTGTGTTTTGATAAAATGAGAAACATTAGCAAATGCCTCTGCACGTGCCACTTTACGTGCCTCACTTACTTGAACAGCAGTAGCACCGTTAGTCCAAGTACTAGCAGTTGATTCAATAGCAACAATCTCACATTCATCTTGCCAAGGCTTATACCATTTGCAATTAGTGATAATTTTAACACCTTCATCAGAGAATGATGTGTTTAGTGTTTGATTGCGAATTGGGTCATCCGGGTTTACTGTTTTTGTACTAGAACAAGCGGCAAGCGATGCTACTAGAACTAAAGTAGTAAGTTTGGCAAATTTCATAAAAACCTCTGTGTGTAGTTAAACAATGATGATAGTATACTAGATTTCGGATTTACCTGCAAGAGATTTTGGTCAACCTTTTTTGCTTTTAATGTGGTCTGCGATAGCTTCTTGCTCATTTTGGGTAAGTAATTCTGGATCGTACTCACCGGTAGCTAATTTGGATATTAAAAACTCTAGGTATTCAGGAGTTAGGTGACTATCAGTTAAATCACTGTTAATTTTTATCCATCTAGCACCATTGAATTTGTATACTTCATTTGGAAAAGTATCCACTTTAACAAAAATATCGCTAGTGTTACCTTTCTTTGGAAGTTGTGTTCCGAAGTCAGATTTAGTATTGCGTAACCCATCTTCTTTTAAGAAGAGGTCTGGGTACTGAACCGCAAATACATCCTTGTGCATGTATTTGCCATCATACTCTACATAGTCTCCGCTAATTATCGGCTTTGAAGAATTGAATGATCTTCCAGTTTGAACCCATTCTCCGTCAACTTTGACACCTTCATAATTGGGCGTGTCATCTGGTTCCTGTTTGATATGTACTTCTACAATTTCAGGAATATCTGTTACATAATCTCCTGGTCTGTCTACTACGTCAATACCCATTGCAAGAATCTGTGGTTCAGGTTTTTGGGTTTCTACCTCAACAATTTGTTCTTCCTCTACTACAGGTTCTTCAAACTCTCTTACTTGACTTACCATTGGCTTCAAATTTTCAAAGTGTTTAAATGGTACGTTTAAGTATGGATGTTTTTCAATTATAGTTTTTTCGGGTTCTGGTTCCGGTATAGGTTCTTCGTATTGAAAATCATCTTTTGGATGTTCACCTGGATCATTGAATACAATGGGTTCTGGTACTAGTTCTTCTGCTGTAGGTTTCTCACCTACATCAGCAACCCAAGCATCTGGCTTCTCTGACTCAAATGCTTCCACTGACTTTTTAAGTTGGGCAACTTGTTCGTCTGTAAGAGGACCATCATCCATTTCATATTGTGGTTCTTCCTCGTCCCATTCTTTACTTTGGTTAGCCGCAATAACTAACATCAAAGCCAATGGGTCGAACACTGCAACAAGCATAATGATTACCCAACGGACAGCAGCTTCGAGAGTATTTTGGTCCGGGTTATCCCCGTAGATAAGTGCAGCAATATACCTAATAGGACCAACCTCAGCTTCAATCTTGCGTGTCTCGGCGGCAAGCGGAGCACGAAGTTCGTTAAGGGATTGGATCTCCTTGTTAGCGTTCTCAATATCTTTTTGTAGTGTCGCACGTTCTTTCGCCTGTTGTTTACGAATAGCAACGGAACGTTCTACACTGCGTTCACTGTCACCCTTCGTCATAATGTCATTAACTTGCTGATCCATTTGTGCAAGCATCGACTTGCTGGACTTTACAATGTCTTTCTGAATTGCAATCTTTTCGTCATACAAGGACACTTTAGCGACCGCATCACCTGATACAATATTTTGATCCATGTGTGCTTTTGACAAGAATCCAAAGATACCCATACTGGTTAATACTGCTAAGAAGAATACGGCAGGAACTAGATATAGTTTCATTATCAATGCACAACGATGCCAGTACTTACGTAGCCAAACTGTTGTAACAATTTTGCCTAACTCTAACGCTGAACCCATAATGATAATGGGAACAACCGCGCCTGCAAAGATAGCGGTTAGACCAATGATTGAGTACCATGCGGCGATGGTACTAAGCGTTAAAGCCACTAATAAAGTGGCATTACTAAATGTAAATATTTTTCGGAACATATATTATTTATGTTTCAAACAGATGACCAAACGTACCTAAGAAAGTATTATACGGCATGACTAACTTTCTAGGTAAATTGTTACCTTGTGAAATAGTGTAGGTGACCATATCACCTACTTCACCGTCAATTTCTTTCTTCTTTACTTGAATGATAGTTATCGTGCTATCATCGTCAAAAGTATATGATTTGCCTACTAATTCGTTAGGGGTCATTGTTCATCCTCATCTAAGGTAATAGAATCAAGTTCTTCTACCAATTTTTTGTATTCTTCTTCACGATCACGCCCGTAATCAGTAAAAGTAATTTCACTATCGCACATAGGGCATACATCTTTCGTGTCATGCCATTCATCACAGTCATCAGGTAATACTTCACCTTGTTCATTAAGGTATACAGTAAGACTTTCATAACTCTTACCTTCCCATCGACACTTGGTGCACTTGTGAGTTGCAGGTGGTTCTTCTGGTTCGGTATGCCAACTAGACTCATCGCCTAGTTCATAAGTAACATCGTATCCACCTTTACGGTCTGTCCAACAATCATCATACTGAAAGTCCCATTCAATCTCAACATCGTTATTCCATGCATCATCAATTACTTCATCAATGGATACATTGCCGTTTTCAATTTCTTTCAACAGTGCGTCAATTTCATCATTCTCCATGTCAGGATAAATTTCACTCAACAAACTTTCGTCAAGTTCGATTGCGTATTGGCGATCATGTTGATGCCATTCATGTTTAACGATTGTTACCATTTGTTTCTCCAAAAATATAAGCGTCCATTTTCTTACGAGTTGTCTCCTCGTCCTTCATTCCGCAGTCAAAACAAATTTCTTCACCATTAGGTCCGTATGGACGACATTCATCAATGACCCCGCACAATTCACAGCGTTGCACCGGTTCTTCTGCTATAAATCCTGGCCCACTCATAACTTCATTATCCTATTAATTACTTCTTTGGCTTCTTTATACTCAGTTAATTCTAACAGAATATCCATAGCATTGTCAATAGCCTCTTGAAACTCTGGGTAATCTTGTCGCCAAGTAATACGATACAATTCTTGTTTATCTGGGTTCATAACAACACTCCTATAAGTAATCCAATATCAAAACCAACAACGCATACTATCAATAAAACGAAAGGAAAAGTATAATGATTATCAACCAATTTTTGAAACCAATTGTATTGCTCTAGGTATGCGTTTTCTTTTGCCAGCAATTCTTCTTCTGCGATTTCCCAAGGTTTTTTAACTCGCTTGTTCATTACCAACACCACCAGAATACAACAGGGTGACCACCATGCTTTTCATCTTTAGGAAAATGTTCCTTCACTACTTTACGCATAGCAGTTACTAAATCATCTGTCCAGTTAGGATCAGTGTGATTATACTGACGATAGATATGGTTAGCCCATTCACGCAAATGTTCTTTATAGTAGTCCCATTCTTCGTCATCATCTACGTCATTGAACCAAACACTTTGATAACTGTCGTTATGCAGGTGTTCGCCCCACATCTCAATATAGGCATGCCAGTAGTTACGATAATCTTTACTTTCACTAACGCTGACCCACTTGCCATCTAGAAACGAACCACCGTGAAGTTGCTCCATCGGGTCAATACCCTTAGCAACGAGTAATTCATTTAAGTTGGCTAGAAGAATAGGCTCAACATCTTCTTGCCAATCGTATGTTTCAACTGTTTGAGTTTTCATTTTTCAAATTCTTTATTTCACGCTTAATAATCTTGATTGCTTCTGCTTGTCGTTGTTGGGCAAACGCTTGGCTAGGACCCCAATCAAATTTTTCTACTGTGGCTTCAAGTTCTTCTAAACTCTCTTTAACCTTGATTGCCTCTTCAAGTGTCATAGTTCAACTCCGAAATGTTCTTCAATCCAGTTAGAAGCCAATGCACCACACATACCCCCACGATTCCTAACTGTGTGAACACATTCCCTTACAATCAACTCAGCGAACTTTTTCATATGCTGTTCTTGTAATTGATACGCACCTTGAGGAGTATTATGAAATGCTCCTGCTTCAGTAATCAAAATTTCAGCCTGTACAGCCAGTGCTTGGATTCGCTCGTTCATTGTTCATCTCCGAGATCATACATGATACGCCATTTGGTGGCAGTAAATTTATACATTCCAAAACGCTTGCCGCTAGGAAATCTTTTACCACCATTCAAATAATACAATAATTTAGGTTTCATTCTTCAACTCCGAAATGTTCTTTCATTATGTTACCCAACGTCAATCCATCCACGTGGAAATTACAATGTGCAACTTCGGCACATTCCCGAACAATCAACTCGGCGAACTTTTCAGCAAACGCATACAATTCAGTGTTGGCAGAAATTTGCTTGTTAATGCTTTCTTCTGCCATAAACTTTGCCTGACCTACAAGGTCTTTCATTCGTTCGTTCATTCTTCAATCTCCAAAATGGTCCAGAATCTTATGATAGATTCGCTCTGATTCAATCTTTGCCGCAATATTTTTATTAGCAATATTACCGCTCTTTAGGGCAATATCAGCACATTCACGAACAATCAACTCGGCGAATTTATCTAGCATGTCTGGAGGCACACTACTAAGAAAAGTAATTCCACTCTGTCTAGCAAGTTCATTCATTCGTTCGTTCATTGTGTTAAGTTACTCCACATTTCTTTTTTATGTTCATTTATATAAGCATTTGCCACCATCAACATAAACTCAGCATGTTCAATGCTAGTCGGGATAACAACTCTATCTCCTCGCTCGATTTCTTCAAGTAGGATCAGTCGTTCAGTTGGTGTATGCGGGATCATCGTCATTTGTCATCTTTACCACAACGATATAAGAACCACCATGCTATATAGAACATGGGCACACCTACAATCACTGCACAAATATAATTTACAATTGGATCACTTGTCATCACGGAATCTCACAAAACGAGGGAATCGCAAACTGTATGTACCATCTTGGTTCTGTGTAATCACATCACACAATATTTCAGCAGTGCGACCAATAATAAGATTGCTGTCACGCCAGTAATTATCTCTATCACTATCGCTAAAGCCACTACCAACATTGACGGTAATCTCCTTTCCGTCGTCCACTCCGTTGCACACAAGTGCTCCCAAGCGGCCTTGATTTCGTCCTGTACCTTCTTCAACACCGATCACCTCCAGGTCAACAGTAATTGTAGGCTTCCACTTCATCCAGAATGTATTACGCTTACATTCATATGGGGCATCAACATCTTTAATCATAATGCCTTCAAAGCCATTATTAACTTGATCCTTAGCATATCTGTCAAGTTGGTCACGACCTGCGGCTGTGTCTAAGTCAACCATGATGTGTGGCAACAACTCAACATTGGGCATACTATCAATGATAGGACGAATGTCCTCTAGCA
>JACCDM010215672.1_pt1 | contig 28828 bp, 23 predicted proteins | sample 7445851 | NCBI WGS metagenome assembly JACCDM01 (sample SAMN15323438, study PRJNA562643) | freshwater metagenome | isolation source: river surface water | place: USA:Blue River Watershed | collected 2017-08-16
CAAAAACTTTCTGAACTTTTCCACTGTTTCCGCAGCCTGATCCTCAGACAGCACGGGAGTCATAATGAAAACAGTTTCGTAACGATTCATTTTTTAATTGTTTTTAAAAATTAGGTTGGCAAAGATATTCTTTTTTTCTTAGGTTCCAAAATTTATTTCACTACCTGAAACCAACCAGAGCCATTGTATTCTTGATAATCAACACCAACACCAACGTAGGTGTAATAATAAACTCCTGCTGAAAACTCTTTGGGGTCCCAAACTTGGATGGGTTTCATTCTTTCCAAATTACCTTGTTTGATTTCACCTACTACTCCACCCCAACGATCAAAGATTGTCACTTCCCAAGATTTCATAAATCTATTTGGTATCCAAAAACCATCATTTTCACCATCCCCATCTGAAGTCACCAAATTTGGAATCATCCCCAGCGGGCAACCTTCAATACCCGAATCGCAACCCAACAATGACTCCGCAAAAGTTTCAACTGAAATTGTGTCAAAAGCAAAACAACCATCAATTTCGGCAATGACAGTGAGTAAAAACAAAGCAGGATTCTCATAAGTATGAAAAACTGTGTCTGGCAAAATTTGCATGATATCCATCAAAGTATCCCCATATTGCCAAGTGTAATTGTCTCCATTTCCTGAGGCTACAAAGTAACTGTTCAGGGGATAATAGCCCCCCACCCAACCATCTACTTGCGGATGAATAGGACCGGCCTCATCAATTTGAACCCATGGCTCATGCACAACAACTTGAATTCCCGCATCATTGCTACAACCATTTGCATCGACCCCAGTAACTGTTACGTACACATCATTGTTTGGTGTAAATGTGATACTTTGACCTTGCAATGCCCCAGTCCAATATCCAGTTGGGGCGCCATTCAATGACAGCGTAATTGACTCGCCAATGCATATGGATGAGTCGGGAGTTGAGATAGATACAATTGGGTTAGGATTTATTACAATGCTCCAAATCGTTGGCTCGGAAAAGCATCCGTTAGCCGCGGCAATGACGGAATAATTTCCTGATTGTTGAGGCATCGCATTACTCAAGTTCACTACATTTCCTGATGATAAAAATCCCATCGGTCCAGACCAAGCCAAGGAAGATGATACTTGGGTACTTGCATTCATTACTACAGTTTCACCTTCACAATAATTTGTTTCACCAGAAAACGTAACCAAAGGAATAGGATAAATATCAATATCCTGGTTTATCCAACCAGACTGACATCCATTTGCTGAAAGCTGTACCGATACTTGACCATTCCAAGCCATTGAAACGGGATTTATTGTAAGGACACTAGAACTTCCTGCAAATTGTCCCATGGGATTATTCCAAATGTAACTCGTATTTGTACCTTGACTTGAAGTAACATTCATGATCAAACTTTCCCCTTCGCAGATTGGACTATTCGATGATACAGTCCCTTGAGGTATTGGAAAAATTGTAAAGTTTTGACTTACCGGAATAGACCAACATCCATTTTGAGCAATTTGCAAAGTATAATTTCCAGAATTTACTTCCTGAATATTGGTGATTACTGGCACATCATCATTGGAAGTAAATCCGTTAGGGCCACTCCATAAATAAGTTCCATTGCTCACGATATTGGACGCAAGTTGCAAAGCCTCACCCACGCAGAGTTCAAAGTCTGTGTTGGTAATGACCGCATTAGGTGGAGTAACGACATTCACATTTACTGTCGAGGCCATTGAAGGGCAGGACGCTGAAGTCACAACTAAACTATAATTACCAGCAACCACATTAGTCGCGCTGGGTATTTGAGGCTGTGATAAACTTGAAGTAAATCCGTTAGGACCACTCCATTGATAGCTTGCACCGGCAATTTCCGTACAGGTTAAAAACAGAGTATCACCTAAACAAAGAGGTGAATTGTATTCAACGTTTGTTGATGGTTCTGCCAGTACATTCACCCAAGTTGAATCAACTACGCTTGAGCAATTGTTGAAAGTCAACTGCATATAATAATAACCTTCAAAGCTTTCGTTCACGGAGTTCAACATGGGGCTTTGTTCCGATGACACAAACCCATTTGGACCTATCCAACTGTAGCTATAGTTCAAACCACCATTTCCAATCAACTGTATATTACCCCCGACACAAGCGGCTCCCGATGTGGTTGGGTTAGCATTTGGTGTCGCATAAACAACAACTGATACTGTGCTTGGTAAACCCTGACACCCTGGGAAAGAGGGAACCACTGTGTAATTCCCTGTGAATGCCGGGGTTGCCAAATGTCGAATTGGATTCTGCAAACTACTTGCAAAACTTGCTGGCCCTGACCAAGCAAAAGTCACACCTGGCAAAGATGTTCCTGATAAAAGTAAATCTTGCCCGGCGCAAATGGGACTATTGGAAGAAGCAACTACTGTTGGAATTTCATAGGCCGTGAATGACATAACAGTGGTATCAGCACAATCTAATCCTGGATTTGTGATTAAAGTAATGTTATAGGTACCTGGTGTATTGTAAACAAAAGATGGCTGGAACAAAGAAGAGGTATCCGTTGTCAATGAGTCCACACCAAAATCCCAAGCATAAGAAGAAGCATTGAGTGAATTGTTAGAAAATGTAACCGTGGATCCCACGCAAGTAGATGCGTTGTTGGGAAGACCAATGGCTGCAGTAGTTGTTGGATCACATAAGACTACGTTAAATTGATAATCCCGTCTTACCGTATTAATTAATATTCCATTTCGATATTCCGCTACGCACAAGGCAACAGCATATGTTCCTATCTGGTTGGCCATACCTGTAATTTGACCAGTCTGCGGATTTACATTCATCGAAGGCGAACTAGGAATTGGATATCCTGTCGAAAAAGTTGCTGCCCAATTCACGGGATTGTATGGAGGAGCTGTAGGTGGATTAGGTGTAGGTGAACCCGCAGAACCACCTAAAAATGGATCACAAAAAGAATAAACCAATGAATCACCATCAGTATCGGATGCATCAATATCGTAAACAAAATTGGAGCCTAAGCAAAGCGCCACAGGTGGCAATGAATTAAAAACTGGGGAAGAATTTTGAACGTTAACCAAGTTGGTACCTGGGATTTGAGTTGTCAATGTCATTCCACTATTGGATGCGTTGGTGATGTTGTCAATGCTATTATTTCTGCAGCAGCGTTGATAGGAGAGAACATATCCCGCGGCCGTAAAAGGCAATGTAACATTGGCTTGATAAATAGCTTGTTGAACACACAACTCATTGGGCACAGCCAAACAAGGATCATTTAGCGTAATGTCTACCAAACTAACATTGGCAGAATTCAACGGTATAGAAACTGTAGTTTGTAAAGCCCCACCAACATTATATACGGCAATATTGGCCGTAGCATCAAAATAAGTATTGTTGGTATTAGAGGGGCCACAATCTCGGTAGACTACTAATTTCAATTGATACTGATTACCACCCAAATGCACATAGGTTAAATCTCCTCCAAATAAATGGGTGGCCTTGGCATCTAAAGTAAAAAATGCTAAGATTAAAAAAAGTAGTTTTTTCATGTTCGCAACTATTTAACGACCTCGAAGTAACCTTCTTTGGCATGTTCAACGCCGTCTTTACCAAGACCATTGACAATAAAATAGTATACTCCGTTGCCTAAATCTTTGGGGTCCCAATAATAGTCTGCTGTCCAGAGATATTTATTAGGTTGAGATATTGAGCCTACCTCATCTCCCCAACGATTATAGATTCGCACATCCAATGTGGCCATATGCATATTTGGCACCCAAAAATAATCGTTTTCGCCATCTCCATTTGGAGTTACAATATTGGGAATGAAGCCATCGTTGCAATTGCCCAATTCTAATTCACAACCAACCATGGATACGCCAAATGTTGTTACCCATACTGTGTCTGTGGCTGGACAACCATTCAATGTCACCATCAATACCGCAGGAAAAACGCCTTCATCCACATACATGTATTGCACATTTGGATCTGTTGGCAATACTGTTATCCACTCTGAACTATCGCCCATATTCCAAACTGCAGTTTCTGCATTGGTATTCCATTCAAACGTTACATCCAATGGCAAGTAACCTTGCGTGGCTTCAACGCTGTTCAATGCATTGGGTAAAACCGAAGTAATATCTACGTAGGGTGAATAAACTTGGACGTTTGTAGTTGCCATACCTGAACATCCATTAATATCAGTACCTGTGACTGTGTATACCTGAGTGGCTGATGGAGATACACTTACAGTGGTTCCATTCAATGCGCCAGGCGACCATACTGCTGATGTCAATCCTGTTGAAATTAATTCGATATTTTGTCCGTTACAGATCCAACCATCTGACGTAGCTGTTACGATTGGATTAGGGTTAATGATCAAAGTTGTTGTGCCTGGTAATGATGCACACCCATTGGCAGTTACAACCAAGGAGTAAATTCCTGCATCTCCTAAATTAACTCCAAGTATGTTTGGATTCTGAATGGCTGCAGCGTATCCATTGGGACCTGTCCATTCATAACTTGATGCATTATTGAAATTAGCTGATAACTGCAAATTTTCTCCCACACAAAGTGGCCCATTGTTGGTTGGCGAGACAACAGGCAATGGAGTAACGTTTACCAAAACTGTGTCAGGCGCGGACAAACAACCCGCAGCTGTAATTTGCAAAATATAATTTCCTTCATTTACTTCTGAAGCATTGAGAACCGTTGGCTCTGCTTGAGAAGATGTAAATCCTGCAGGCCCAGTCCAACTGTAAGTACCAAAAGAAGAACTTGAACTAAATAAAGAGATTTGCCCGTTTTCACATACCGGAGAATTGCTCCAAACCGTTCCATTGGGTATTGGATTAATTATAACATTCACACTTGAAACCGGAGAAATACAGCCCATGAAATCCACGAATAAACTATACATACCCTCATTATTTTCAATAGACTCTACTATTGTTGGACTTTGTTCATTGCTGACAAATCCATTGGGACCTGACCAAAAGTAAGAAGCGTCTGGAATGTCACTCTGACCGATCAACAATATAGATTCCCCTGCGCATACAGTATTGTCCACCACTGAAGGATTCGCCGAAGGAATGCTAATCACAGAAAACTCTGTTGTTATGTTACTTGACGGGCATCCAGACAAAGTAGCTGTTACCCCATAGGTTCCAACATCAGTATTATCCACATTACTCAAAGTTATACTTGGCTCTGACGCCGAGAAACCATTGGGTCCGGTCCAAACATAAGTTGCACCGGCAACCTGCACTGCGTCGATTGTAATACTTGACCCCAAACAAGCAGCGTAGTTCGGGTTTAATCCTACCTGAGGCGAGGCTGTTACCGATACATTGAAATTTTGAGAATTAGAAAAACAACCGTTTTGTCCTATTTGTAAACTATAAATCCCAGACATATTGGGCAAGGCATTGGGAATGGTTACTTGCTGCGTATTGGCTGTAAAACCATTTGGACCAGTCCAAGAAAATTGATTCCCATTGGGTTGAGCAAACAATTGAATGCTCTGACCTTGACAAATGATGGGTACTGCAGCACCTCCAACTGAAGGTGTCGGTTTAACCAAAATGTTAATGGGCTGTGGGCCAGATGAACAACCATTCACAGAGACATTAGCGAAGAAAGTTCCTGAATGATTTACCGTTGCATTGGGGATACTTGGATTGAATGAAGAACTATTAAATCCTCCAGGACCAAACCAAGAAATAGTTCCCGTTTGAGGAATATTCGATTGAAAAATAATCATCTGTCCCGCGCACAGTGTATCCTCAACTGCTGTTGGATTCATCAGGGGAATATCATTTACCTGAACAAACATCGAATCCTCCACCATTCCACACATGTTAGTTCCTTGCAAGTGTATCCATTCCGATGTCGTAAGAGCCGCTGAGAAAATTGAATCTGTTGAAACACCCTGGGAAGATATCCAAACATAATCATCGGCACCCGTTGCATTAAGTACAACCGATTGCCCTATACAAATCACACTATCTGATGTAGTAATATTGGTCATCGGCATGGAGCCGTTTGTTGGAACTTCAAAATCAAAAACACTCGTAGTTGCACATGGTATACCTTGATCAAGAACTTGAAATGTATATACCCCTGGAGGCACGTTGTGCAAGGATGTCGAGGTTGAATCTGGGAACTCTTCCCAATTGACCACAAATGGACCGATGCCATTGGTAATCTCCAATTCGATACTACCTGAACTATCGTTACAAGTAGCTGGTGTGATAACAGGATTAGTTGCCGCAACACTATTTGAACAAGAGATGAAATCAATGAAAATGGCTGAATCATAAATAAAATCTCCTGCATCAGCAATGGCCAATTTGAACGTATAAACTTCACAAGGGATAACGTCAATGACAGGAAGTAATACAGTGGTTAACCCATCGTATTTGATGTAACCATTGTTGCTATTGTTCACATAAAAGCTAGAGTTGGTATTGGCATTTACATTGTTTATCGAAACAGGAGTGCCATTGGGCAATTGAGCCACATTCATATTCGTATATGATCCTCCACCAGGGGTGGGACCAGAAACAAAGAATCCAAAAACATCATTAAAATTTCCACCAACAAACTCGGGGTATTCTTCAGACCCAAATACAAATCGCAATGCTAATGTGTTACATTGAGGGACAATATTAATCGTTATTATACAAGCATCCCGGGTGGCTCCTGGTGAGATTGCTGTAAGCTCAGGATCTGTATAGGAAATCCCATAAGATGTCGAAGCATTTTGACCAGAAGGCCCTGCAGCAGCGGCCGCTGACCCTGTAGACATGACCAATCCCGAATTGAAACCCAAAACAGTGGTTAGACCATTGGTGAAAGATCCATATTGCGCACTGTTACAATTAATCTCCGGAATTCCAGACACTGTAATACCATTTCCAAAAGCTGAACCCGCCAAATTAGCAGCCGGAACACCTGGAGTCACAATAAGCTGTGAAAATGAAGATTGATGAATTTGAAAAAAGACTGCAACAAGAAAAACTATTGCTAAAATTTGTTTAGTTGACATAGGTTCAAAATCTGTTCGACGCGGAAAGATAATTCATCTTGAGATATATCGTAACCTTTTAACGAATAAACTTCGAATGGCATGAATTCTGTCAATTGTTGACCGTTATCGATCAAAAACTGCTTCACTTTTCCGTGAGGTCCAAAATAAGCTATTGGCTTTTCGAATGGCAGGTAATCGAAAAACTTAGTCGTAAAAAAATCTTTGTTGTAATCTGCCAGCATGAGAATTAAACCGCAAGCGTTTGGCAACAATTCAAATACTTTTGGTCCTTGCTCCTTGTTCAATTCCAGATTTTCAATATCACTTAAATGCTGTTTGAACAAATCAACATCCTTCGAGAAAATCAATATCGAGTCATCTGTGTTTTGCGCTGCAAATAATCCTAGTTTTTTTGCATAATTCTCAAGTCCAACATAAAATTGTCCTGCATAAACCCACTTGCGCGAAGACGCTTTTTCATCAACGATTTGAGTAATTCCTGGAAAGTCATCAACATCGTAAAAATGCTTTAAGTGAATAAATTTGGGTTGATTCCAATTTTCAAATTCTTGCAAAATCTCTGTTGCTGGACTAGAAATAAAATCTGCATTGAGTCCCACAAATCGATGACGCTGTTCCTCTGCGCGTCGCTGATTTGCTGTTAGCCCGGGGATTCCCCAATTATTGGCCTTGAGCCATGGATCCCGCAAATCCACCCAAACCTTGACATGATTAAACTCTTCTTTGATCAACTTAACCGCCTCATATGTCCAACTATAGGGCGGACAAGAAACAAATACAAATTCAATTTTTTGATGGGTGACAATATCCCGAATGGATTCTTTAAAAGAATCAATGCAGTACGCACCTTCATCAAAAAAAGTATAATCGGAAGTTACTCTTCGTCTCCAATACTCCTTTTTACTTTTAATTTTATTTACCCAAGAATTTGGCTGTTGTAAAGGATGATTACATGTTATTGAAATGGATTGACCATTACAAAACTCATTTGGAATTTCTCCTAAGGCGAGGTCTCCGCGAAGTACATGAACTTTAAATTTATTTTTAATAAATGCCTTAGATAACTTGGACCAACGTCTACCGCCAATTCCTTTAAATGGCGGAGATTTGAAATTGATAACCAATATATTTCTCATGGACTATCGAACAGCCTGGTATATTTTTTCAATCGCAACGATACTTTTCAAGCCCTCTTGACCATCCACTGCCCACCCTTGACCTTCCAAGAGTTCTTGTGAAATGGAATGATACACATGATGATGGTTACTGCTACTCCCTTGATATTGTCCGTAATCATTGGGTAAATCCTGAGATAATTCCTCCATAGATGGGCATGGAATGCCTTCAACATCCCAATAATCAAATTGATTTAAGTACAATCCTCCAATTTTGATAGTTCCCTTCTCTGCAAGAATTGTAATACTCCCCTCTTGATTAGAAGCATGTGATAGGGTTGTCCAAGTAATACTTCCCATCGCTCCTGATTCAAATTCCAAAACGCATGAACCCAAATCTTCTGTTTCAATTGGCTGAATAAAGCGCTTAACATTTCCGTTAGCAGAGAGTACATTCCCCGCCCACCATGTCATAAGGTCTACGAAATGACTGGCATGGGTAAATAAAGCTCCCCCTTCTTGATCGGCGCTTCCACGCCAATTTGAACTCAAATAGTATGGTGCATGTCTGTTCCAGATAACTTGACACTGCAAATGAAAAATTTTTCCTAAAACTCCCGATTTAATCAAATCATTCACTTTAGAGACTGGCGCATTAAAACGATTCTGCTTAACTACCCACAACTTTCTGTTTAAAGCATGAGACACCTGAATCATTTCTTTCGCATCAGAACTGGACAAAGCCATTGGCTTTTCAACTAAGACATGAAATCCCATTTTCATCGCCTCAATACTTTGATGAGCGTGTTCAAAATGCGGGGTAGCAATAACGATAATTTCAACTTCCTTTTTCACACAAGAACACAAGAATTCTGTATAATCAAGAAATGTATCAATATTTTGTATTCCAACGAAAGCACGGGCATCAATGTCGCAAATAGCTTCCAGACGAAACTCTGGAATCTGGTTTAACAGTGTTAAATGCCGCTTACCGATGTTACCTAATCCAACTAATCCTATTTTTAACACGCTTCCCATTGCTCTTAGAGATTTCCAAAGTAAACAATAATTTCAATTGTCTTGTTATTCAATTCATAAATTATTGTCTTTTTATGCTTATACTTGCAATAGACCTAAATTAAAGACTATGGCCAAAGTTCAAGTACAGTTTGAATTTATTATTCATGCTTCAGCGCATACCATTTACAATTGCATAAGCACACCTAGTGGATTTGAAGAATGGTTTGCGGATAAAGTAAATATCAAAGGAGATGAACTTACCTTTATTTGGGAGGGCGAACAAAAAGTTGCCAAATTAGTTTCCTCTAAAAAAGATCAATTTGTGAAGTTCCACTGGGTTGAAGATGGAAAAGACAAAACATTCTTTGAAATCCGAATTACGAAGGATGAAATGACGGGAGATCTTGCCTTAATCATTACAGATTTTTGCGATGAGGGAGAAGAAGATGAGTGCTTGCTATTGTGGGAGAGCTCTGTAGAAAATTTGAAACATGCCGTTGGAGGTTGATTATAAAATCTCTCCTGTCGTAAATAAACTCATCAAAGCCAATAGTACTTGCCCTCCAAAGGAAAAAGCTATGAGCGCAGCCAGGGTCATTCGCCATTTTACCTGTCCTTTTTCATGATATTCATCCCAACGGATGATGGTATCTGCTGTTACAGAACTTGCAGCTAAAAAATTTAGTAAGCTATACAGCCCAAAAACTCCGATAAAACTTTTGTGGATAGCGAATAAGCTCGAATATTCCGAAGCGCCAATTTTTGCTACCCAGTACAACAGATTAAAAAAAGTCGCTAGGATGTATATCACTGAAATCATTTGGCAAATCTAGTAATAATCGGGACAAACAGACTTGACTCTTTTGGGAATTGGCAAAGGATTAATCAACCAACTATAATGCAGCTCCCAACCTCCACGGAACTCAGTAGCCTCCGAGAACTTAGAAACATTCCAATCATAACTGACACCCAACTGATGTTGGCCATATTGTCCGCCAAATAACATGGCCAATGCATCTCTATTTCTAAATCCAGCACCAACCTTCCAACTCAAATAATTCCACGATCGGTTATCCAAAACATTTTCCATTTGTCCCATTACCATCCATTCTTTCTGCCCGGCTTGGGTTTGATTCAAAGACATCAATCGTGCTTTCCAACGTGAGGAAAGCTTATAATTCAACTCCATTGATACATTCCATCTCGGTTTGATTCGTTGTGTTGAACCATTCATTTCAAAAGAGGAGGCATACATTTGATTGAGACCAAGAGCCAAGTTGGAGTTAAACAAGGAAGACCAATTCTGCTGCCAATTAACCCCTGAGTTCAATCCTACAATTCGCGCTGTTTGCTGCAATTGATATTCTTGATTGGGCAATTGAGCATCAAAATATGCCCCATTCCATTGGCTTCCCCATTGCCATAAATTGGGGTCCCAAGACCATTGTTGAAATTTCAACTGCCCTCCCAAACTGATAATAGTGCTTGAGCTATCGAGAACCCAATGCTTAGATGCATTGGCATACAATTGCAATTGTCGCCAATTCCCATCACCTGCTATATCTCTCGCTACACCACCTGCAAAACTCCATTTGTGCGTTGACCATTTGTTTATCTCTCCTTGCAGCCATTGCGTTTGATACGGCACGCCAGATACTCCTTTCCATTGTGATCGCATGCCCGTACTGAACTGCATTTCACCTTGCTGATATCCGTTCATTGCAGGGTTTACAAACAATGGAGAGTTCCACCATTGCGTCATGTGAAGATCTTGACCATTTACAAATAGCACAAGTGAATTAAAAAACCATATGAAAACAAATCTCTTCATCGAATAAGACTAATGTTTCCTTCTTTTTTCCAGATGGTTCCGTCCTCACATTGCCAACTCAAATAGTAATGATATACAGCAGCCATTGCTGGTTTTTCTTTCACAATACCATCCCAACCCATTCTTGGATTGTTGGTGTAATACACTTCGTTTCCCCATCGATCATTGATTTGAAACTCGAAATCACGCATGAAATGACCGTAAACAAAAAGGACATCGTTGGTCCCGTCATGATTGGGACTAAAGGCATTGGGAACAAATAGAAATGGATCAACACAACTAAAATCTACAACCTCCAACCAAATGGAATCGGTCCGATAACATTGTCCTTCATTCCATGTTACATTCCACCATCCACTTTCACTTGGTAAACCTTGAACAAGACCAGGGTCTTCATCAACAATCCATGAAGCCGGCTGTACATCATAATTGTATGAACTTGGTGAGACATTCAATTCAACCATTTGTCCAGAGATAATGGGAGAATCAGAAAGGGAAAGAGAAACATCCACCTGACTCAATTGAGAAACACCAATTCCAATGGAGTCAATTCGAAAACAATCTGCCAAACTGGATGTGACATAAAAGATATCGGTTTCATCCACAACTACGGAAATCGTTGACATGTCCAAATCCGAAATAATTTGGCTATTGGGTGTCCAGTTGTATTGAATCGATGAGATTGGATTTTGAATTCCAATTTCCAAGGTATCTCCTCCGCAAGCCCAATCATCTGCTAATAAATTGGAAGGGACCGAGAATAATTCCCAATGCATACTGTCAATGGCTTGGCACAAAGAGTTTTGAGCAATGGCGAAGAAAGTTCCGCTTTGAACCAGGTTCCAATTGAGAGAAGCGCCTTGTCCAACGGCCGCAGTACTTATATCCTCCCAATACCAAGCAACTTGATCGGCATCAAATAAAACATGGGGTTCAATGAACACATTTTCAGGAGAACACAAAGCAGAATCATTGGGCAAATCAATTTCTACATGGACCACGTCTATTGGAAATCTGATGGTATCCGTGCACCAGGCTCCTTGAACTGTGAGCGTGAGAACTTCATCCGAAGTTCCATAAAACATTGTTTGATATAGGCTATCAACGGAGATTCCATTTCCCGACCAATGGTAGTTTACATTGGCCTGGGCAGAGTCCAATCCAATCCAAACAGAATCGCCCCAACACAAAGTAGTTACCTCAGTAGTAGATACCGCTGGACCAAGAATTTGAATCCAATGTCCGGATGAATCGCTCATATTGCATGTTGAGGAATCGATTCCTAATGCCTGAATAAAGTATACACCTGCAGAATCAAAGACATGCACAAAAGAATTGGACTCTCCCAAAACATTGCCCGCTTGATCAGTCCAATTCCATTGATTTACATTTTGAAAATTGGACTCAAACAAAACCTCTTCACCAACGCATGCTTCGTATGGGAAAATAGGTTGTACATAGGTAAGAGGCAATTCAAAATCGAATTTAAAGACTCCGTTGTTGCAATTGTTGGAGGCATTTATCGCAGAAACCGCATTGGCAGGATATATGGGAAAATCATCGTGATTTCCGCACCCAGCACACACGCTTTGATATATAATTCCTTTGCGATCAAACCTGCTTGTACCGCCATCCACATGCTCCGCGGAAGTTCCTCCTCCATAATAAGTACCGTAAATAGGTTGTGAAAAATCATCCGCCAAAAGCAACAAATAGAAATCACTTCCGGTGGTTGTAGCTTGAAAAGCGTCTGGCGAAATCCACATGTTTTGCGTATTTCCGGTTTGCGCATTGGAACCTTGATTGACAGCACCGCCCCATCCAGACAAATAAATTTGACCACAAACATCCACCAAAAAAGCTGCAGGTGACAAATTGGGTACACCACTTCCCGATCCAAAAACGGTGCTATGAACAATGCCTGAAAGATCTGGATTCCATTGCGAAACAACCATCCCACTATTGGATTGTGCCCATCCAGCGTCAATTACCCAAGTGTTGCCATTGGCCGTGGATTGGCCATATAGAAAGGGATGCCCTTCTCCATCTACCTCGATAAAATACCATTGTTCATAAGCAAGACTTCCCCAATATGAAGCATTGCTCCATTGTCCTTGTTCGCTAATTTTTGCTACCCAACCATCAGCAGAACCACCACCAAAAACAGATTGAAATGCATTTGATGATACCGAAAGGTCATTGCTCTGTGTGCCGCCACACAACCATACTTCCCCATTACTAATGGCCACACTACAACCCGACTCATCTTCACTACCTCCCCATTTTTGCGCATATTGCAACGACCAATCTGCATTGATTTTCAATACAAAAGCATCTTGCATACCACCACCTGTTGATGTGGCATTTAGCAATGGGAAATCCGCACTCAGAGTAGTGCCAACAACATATATATTGCCTTGAGTATCGATGTCAATCTCACCTCTGAATTCGTCTGCATAATTGAATTTCAATCCACCTGCTGTATTGACGCCATCGTTGCCTTGCCCTCCGTAATAGGTTGACATAACCAATGAACTGCCGCTGGCATTCAATTGAGTTAAAACAATATCGCATCCATTGGGGTATGTAGTTCCAACACCCTGAGGAGTAAACGCCACCCCACCGTTGAATGTATTGTCCCATGCATTGGAAGAACAAGGAAAGTTGGATGAACCCGAGGAGCCATACATCAACAGCTCATTATTGGAATTGACCACCAATGAGTGTGGAAGATCATCTCCAATTCCACCAATGAAAGTAGACCACACCATGTAGGTTCCGCTGACATCATACTTGGATAAAGCGATATCGGTACCGGGCAAAGTGAAACTTCCGTCTCCGCCACCCCAAGTGGTTTGATAGGCTCCCAATGTGGTGGGATAACCTTGCCCAAACGCTGATGATCCCGAATACAAATAACCCTCTTGGTCATAGGTTGCTGTGTAACCAAAATTGTCTGAAGTACTCCCACTGTACGTTGAAAAAATAAGTTGAGGGTCAATCACCCACTTGTCATGAATCGGAGACTTTATGAACCACCCCATCTCATTTCCATTTTGAATCAAAGAAACATTCTTGGTTTGATCTAACAACCTATTGGATTTTGTATAACTCCACGCCTTGGGCATCCATTCTTTGAAATCTCCCAAGGCCGTTTGAATGGTCAATTGATTTTGGGTAATACTGATATCATCAACACCCAAATACTTCCATTTGATATTTTCCAAATTTGCGCCCGCCTGCAAATGCCATTCAGTTTTAATTTGTCCGTTGGTTATTTTCCATTTCAAATCGATTCCCGGAAAAATATTCATGAACAGAATTTCTTGAAAAGAAGCGCAGTTGCTTCCCCATAGATCTGAGTCATTGCCTAGGAAATAATTATAGCGTGTGGGCAAAGGATTCGAAGCTAAAACTCTCACATCGGGATTGGAGGAAATCCACTTGACCTGAAATACGTGTCCTTTGATTCGAATGTCCTGGGGTTGCGGTATGAATTCCGGTTGTGCATGATGCAATCCTTTTAAATCAAAGAGATGAACACGGTATCCCGATTTTTCAATAAAAATTTGTGCTTGTTCTGTACCTACAGAAAATAGAACATGTTCAGGCCATTGGCCTTTGTTCTCAATAAATCCAATACCCTGAACTTCTTTGATCAGCATGATTCCCAAGAAGAACAATAGGAATTTGAATTTATTCATACCACGAATATAATTCTTATCTCCGCGAATAAGTGACGTGCATTCGCTTTAAAAATGCAACCATTAAAAATAAATTGGCCCAACCTATTCCACCTTGTTCATCAAATACGCGACTGATGTTTTTACCCACTATATCCGGAGAATTCAAAGCAAAAGGAATAAATGCCAAAGCCATTAGCAGGATATCCCAACCCCACTTTTCATCTTTTCTATAGGACGTAATCCAAAATACAAAGAGTGGTATGGAAAAAAGAAAATGTTCGGTATCTGTATGGGTGATCGATGGCACTGCTGCAATTGCCCATAGGTAGGAGTATGTCAAAGGCCAGTGACCGGGTAAAAACTTTTTGTAGATATACCCGATAAAGATCCCGCCCATTCCTGTAAGAACCAATAGAATCATTGCGGATTTCAAGCGAGCAAATCCCATCGCTTGCAAACAAGCATTGAAAATTCCGTATAATGTATTGGGGCTATCATATAAATGCACGTTGTGCATTTGCATCGTTGACCACCAATCATTCAAAAGTCCAAGTCCATGCCAAGGAGCTGCTAGTAAAACTGGTGCTATCAATAGAACAAATAAAAAATACACCATGAATTTCAACCATTGCCATTGCTTTAACAATGCCAAAAGAGGAATTAAAACAATAAAATGAGGTTTGAACAATACAACAACTGCGAGTAAGAATCCAGCCCACTTCCACTTTTCTGCTTTGTAATTTTTCCAAGCCCAAAAAAGAAGTGTCAACAATAGGAAATTGACATTGCCCAAGAAGAGCTCCCTTTCCAAATGATCTCCGAAGAAAAGCAAAGTCAAGAGAAAAGTAGTCGCTACGGTCCACTTGGCATTGGGTTTCCGCATTTGATCATTCCAAGAGAATATGGCCTTAATCATTAAACCCAACAACCCGAAATAGTAAATGGATTGGGCGATGAAATAAGGAAGAATCGCGAGCGGAATAAAAGGGATGACCGCAAATGGAGAGTACTTATAAAAACCACTGGAGAGACCAAAAGCCTTTCCATAAATCGGCTCCCCATGGATAAAAGCTTCAGCCGCGGAGTAATAGACCTTGAAATCCCACATATTAAATCGATGATTGACAATCATCAAAATCCAATAGGCTATTCCAGCAATCCAAGGAATTCTTTTACTCCAAGCAGAAGACATCTTTTCTTATTTCAATTTATCATGAAACTTCTTCTTGAACTTCTCCATTTTAGGCGTAATGACCATTGAGCAATAAGGCTGATCTGTGTTCAGATTGTAATAATTATCGTGGTAGTCTTCCGCTGGATAAAACACTTCAAACGCAGTAACCTCTGTGACTATTGGATTTGACCAAGTATGTGTTTCTTTTGCAGCCTCAATTGCCTTGGTGGCGATATCCTTCTGCGCATCATTGTGATAAAAAATAGCAGACCTGTATTGCGTCCCAATGTCATTGCCTTGGCGATTCAACTGGGTTGGGTCATGTACTGTGAAGAAAACTTCAATCAAATCGGCATATGAAATAACTTGGGGATCAAAGGTTACTTGCACGACTTCTGCATGTCCTGTAGTCCCATTGCACACCTCTTTGTAACTAGGATTCTTGACATGACCTCCACTGTAACCACTCTTGGCGGAGGACACTCCTTTCAGCTGCATAAATGCCGCTTCAACACACCAAAAACATCCGGCTCCAAACGTTGCCAATTCCATTTCACTGTTGCTCATCGTCTTTTGTATTTCGCTTGAATTATTTTTTTCGACAATTTGACTTGGTCCACATGACACAATTCCCAAGAACATCACTATCAACCATGCACTAAATCGAAATTTCATTTTTTATATTTTAAATCTTAAGAATCCAACAGCCATAGAGACCGTTGGTTCATTTTGTGAAAAATAAGTAATGATATCACGAGATGCTATTCCCCACTCATAAACGCCATTCAAGCTTGATTTGGTTAAGCCTGCTGTAATTCGCGGAGTATTGTAATTACCACCTTTAACCACACCTCCGGAAATTCTGAAATTGAAAGGGAGTTTGACCTCGGCGCCCATACTAATCATTCCTTTTTGCAAATTGCTTACTTCTTTGTTCAATGGTGCAACCGCATCAATTCCAACTTTAACAACATCCAAAATCATTACGGCTGCTCCAGCACGCATTGTTGCAGGCATTTTGGTATGAAAACTAGAAACACCATTCCATTTCAACATATTGCTTCCCAATGAAAGCTGACTCAAATTGCTCACCAGATTCACATCTTGCATTCCATTGTAGGCCAACGTACTCAATGTATCGTTAGAGAATTGATAAACATTGGTATTCCAATTCATCCCGCCGATGTCCGTCACAGCCGCCGAAGCAAAGAATGTGTCTTTGATTTTTAAGGTGACACCCAAATCTACAGCCATCCCTTTTCCAACGGGATCCATTTTGCTGAGCTTTGGGGTAAAACTCATACTCGTAGGATTGGATAAACTATCCATTTCTATTTCAAACATCGGACTAAAAGCTGCAAATGCCTGTGTGGTGTTATTCTCTGAAACAATAGACATCATCGCTTGACCACGTAACAATTTCACACCTACCCCTCCGTACAAAGACCAATCGTCAGTTTCCACAATCGGGCGAGAATAGTTGAAATTGAATTCGCGGATCCAAGAAAAATTAATCTTGGTTCCTTGTAAAATGGAATTGACACTTGAGTTAGATAGATTACTTATTCCTTGAACTACCATAGCCAGAGTATCAGAATTGATATCTGGCGAATTGGGTATGGTGTCATAATTACCATTAACCGTTTCGATGATCAAATCACTGAACATCGATGCCGTGCTGCCCAACCAAATCAATTCTGCTACTTCCGGCCCCATCTTGGAATACATGTCCATTCTATCACGCATGGAAAAGCCAATTGCTCCTAGTTTCCCCAAATTCATGGATGCACCAATGAGCATAAAATCCATATCCATGGTATTGGTTTGTTGAGAAAATTGCTGGGCATACATCAATTGCTGGTCACGATTAATTGAATTGAAACCGCTTTGAAAAATATTTTGAACCAATTCTTTTTTGGTCAATACACCACTATTCAATGAAAATGCACCCTCGCCTAATCCCAAAGCAAATCGTTTGCTTTTGTCATTGTACCTAACGGCAGTATTGGCTGGATTGATTCCCAAACATTGATAATCGGTGGCAAAAACAGTACCTAGACCATGGCCGGTTATTGTAAATGAAGAGAACTCTCCTTGGGCATTCATTTGAATAACCGAGGTCATGAACAATATGTAAGCAATAAATGATTTGAGGTTTTTCATCGATAGATTTTTTCGCTATACAAATATCGCTTTTGTGAAGATTCAAATGGGCGATAAATGTAAAAAATCTGCCGATCCCGGATTCTTATTCGATCAACATACGGATATGTAAGTTCCAAAACCTTTTTTTGACTGCTATTTTTCAAATCGATTTCATATAAAGTCACTCTCCCTGCTTTCAAATAAGCCGTATAAATGTTCTGACTTGCGGGGTCTTTGTAAATCTTTCCCAACCATTTTCCCATGCCCTTCAAATGGTGATACTCTATTTTCCGCTCATCAATCAAATTTCCCTTTTTATCATATCTAAAGCACTTGCTGTGCAAATGATCCAAAATGGTAATGGTGTCGCCCAATATGAGCAATGGCGCGTTGAGTGCCGTATGATAATGACTTTGAGGAAAGCCTCTCATATATGCCGCAATAATTTCCTTATCTACTCCTGTATCCAATTGGAATTGATAAGCCTCCACTTTTTCTTTTGGTCCCAAGTATTTAAACTCGCTCCTAAAAAGTTCCATCTCCTTTTCGTCTTCCAAATGATGAATGCTCATCCATTTTTTTTCATTGGCGATGTAATAGTCAAAAGCCGGATAAGACGCTTGAAAATCGGACATTACAAAATCAGCATTACTCAGTGTATCGACAACGGGCATGATTTCCCTTTTCATCACTGAGTCTGGAAGAATGAAAAGTTGATCTTCCCGAAGCATGAAATACTGATTGTATCCTTTGACAATAATCTCTCCTGGAAACTGATCGTAAAATCCTTCAGCCAAACTTGGTATAGGATACATCCTATATTCCTTTTGACGCTGAATGGTGTCTGATTTCACTCTTAATAATTTGACACCATTGAAGAGCGTTCGTTTGGCATCCTCTTGTCTTTTCCAACGCTCTTCACTGTTGTAGATCAACATAACCAAATCACCATTGTCATCCCAAACGAAGTCGCCAACATTCCAAACTTCAGATCCAAAAACCACTTCTGGTCCTTCAACGATTTCCAATGGCGCCATGTCCGTTGTATTTTCCTGCAACAAAATTTCTGAAGGCACTTCATTCTTGGGACCAACAAATCTCCAATTGGAAAAGCCTGTCATCAACACTTGAATTTGAATCTGGTCTTGATTCAAGCGATTATCTTGAATCATGTATTCGCCTTTCTCATTGGTAAAAGAAGAACGACCATTGTCCAGTACTACCCAAGCACCTTGAATGGGCTGAAAATGTTTGTCATCTAACACACGACCACTAATCTGCCCCCAAAGAACTGGAGTGCAAAAAAGCAAAACCCAACTGAATATACATCTCTTCATATTGTATTGATGCAAATACAGTTGGGTTTTCATATCATAGGATCACGAATGTGATCAAAAACTTCATCTCATCAAACGATTCTGCAATTCCATTGGTGATTGTCATTTTCCAATCCTCTTTTCAAACGATCAAAATAAACACCAATTTTATTGGCAAAATCCCAAGTTGAACACTCTGTCAGGTTATATTCAACGCCTTGGTACAAGATAGTTCTGATGGGAGCAATGGTAGCTGCGGTACCTGCACCAAAAGCTTCATCCAATTTATTTTCGCGAAGCAAATCAATCAATTCAAAAACTGAAATCTTACGTTCTTCCACGTTGTATCCCCAATCACGAGCCACTTGTAAAACGCTATCCCTTGTTACACCATCCAAAATAGAATCACACAATTCCGGAGTGAAAATGGTATTGCCTGAACGGAACATTACGTTCATCGTTCCGCTTTCTTCTAAATACTCATGTGTTTGAGCATCCGTCCATAAAATTGCGTTGTAGCCATCGTCTTGGGCTGTTTTGGTTGGCCACAAAGCCGCACCATAATTTCCTGCAGCCTTGGCATGACCTGTACCCCCTTTTGCTGCGCGAGTGTACTTGGGTTCAATTTTCACTTTTACTTCGCCCGTATAATATTTATTTACCGGACAAGTGAAAACAACAAACATGTAACTCTCGCTTGGGCGAACACCCACATATTCATCAATGGCAAACATGTGAGGGCGGATATACAAGGATTCACCTTCTCCCTTTGGAATCCAAGCGTGATCCATAGCAACTAATTGCTTGATCGATTCTACAAACATACCTTCTGGAAGAGGTGGCATACACATGCGCTCAGCAGATTTGTTGAAACGCTCTGCATTTTTTTCAGGACGAAAAACATTCACTTCTCCATCTTCGTTTTTGAAAGCTTTTAATCCCTCAAAAATAGCTTGGCCGTAATGCAATGCTGAAATCGCTGGGGAAAAATGAAGTGGCCCATAAGGCTGCATTTTAGGAGTTCCCCATTCTCCGTTGTGGTATTCTACAACCACCATATGATCGGCAAAAACTTTACCAAATCCCAAGTTATCCCATTCAACCTGATCGATTCTACTTTTCTCGATCTTCTGAATCTCCATCGTCATATTCGCTATCATTGAGCACATAATTACAGGTCTCCCCTGTTGGCAAATGTAAAAGATTCTTTTGAGGTGGCAAGACTTTTTAAAAATCCCGATAAAAATCAGTGACCTTGAACTGCGCTAAACAAATATTTATTGGGACTAACCAACTTAGTCTTTACCGCATACATCACAATTGCCGCAGTATTGTTAACCCCCAATTTAGCCATGATATTCTTTCGATGTGTATTCACTGTATGTTGCGATAAATACAATCGTTCCGCAATTTCTACATTGGTGTATCCTTCGGCTATAAATCGAATGACCTCAAGTTCACGATCAGAAATTACCACACCCTCACAATTGGTCTCCATGATATGAAGATCTTCAACGTTGATATTTTCTCTTTTGATTTGATCTAATACCTTTCCACAGAAAAATCTTGCACCCCCAACTGTCTCTTGCACAGAGTCAATAATTTCATGAAAATCACAATCCTTTTTGATGTAACTCTGAAATCCTGCTCTTAATGCGCCCACCATCACAGCTCCTGACTCATTTCCGGTTATTGCAATCCATTTCAAACGAGGAACCTTTCTTGCGTATTTATTGACTACACTAAGATCAAATCCTTCTGAGCAATAATCCATCATCACCGCATCAACCTCAAAAACCGCCAAAGCATCACTCAATTCAGAGTTATTGGTAACTTCAGCTACGATTTGAATTCCCGCATTTTGACTAAGCACACTGCGCAATCCCATTCGAACGAGAAAATTATTATCGGCGATAACAATGTTGATCATGTTGCAAATATATTCACTTATTTGAAATCAATCTAAATAAAATTCATATATTCGTTTAAACCAAAACCAACTTAAACATGAAAAAGTACATTTCTTTTGGCCTACTAGGTGGCCTAATTTTGTTTTTCTGGCAGTTTTTATCACATGCTGCTCTGGATTTTCACAGTGATTTTCACACATACACCGAAAAGCAGGACACGATTGTCGATTTTGTATCAAGCCTAAATTTAGAAGAGGGTTCGTATATGATGCCCATGTATCCGCCCAACATGAGTCATGAAGAAATTGAGAAATACATGAACAACAAGTTGGGCAAGCCTTGGATCATCATGCAATACAAAAAGAGTTGGGATATGGGAATGGCCATGCCTATGCTTCGCGGATTTATTATTGATATCATAGTGGCCATGATGTTGCTTTACATTTTGAAACAAGTTCAAGATTTGACAACGGTCAAGGCGATCACAATTTTTACCTTCATCGGCTTCATTGGCTTTTTATCCATCAGTTATTTAAATTTCATATGGTACGAAACCCCCGATATTTTTGCCAGCATGATAGATGGCATTGTTCCATGGGCACTAATGGGATGGGTTGGAAAGAAGTTCACTGCTTAGGAGACATTTTTAATAAAAAGAAAAAGAGGCTTTCGCCTCTTTTTTGTTTTATGCAGTTGCTTGTTTAATCTCTTCTTGTAGCCTTCGTATTCGTCTCGTTCGTTCATCAATTTTATTTTGCGGATACCCATTTTCTATGGCTCTGGTCAATCTCTTTTGCAATTGGTGCAACTTGTGTCCTAGCTTGAGGACATCATACTTGTTGAGGATCCTTTTCATGGTATTAAAAATTTTATATGAAGATAACGGGAGAATTTGAAAAATCCTATTTCAGAAATGTGAAAATTAGTGAACCCAAAAAAGTGAGAAATTCATCACAATTTCATTCGTGCCAGGCACGGTTTTTAGGAATAAAAAAAAGTCTCAGTTTCCTGAGACTTGATTTTTTCGTTCCGACGATTCTGTCGGAATTTCGACATCGTGCTTGCAGCATCGTCGTAATTGGCGGTTCGGTTCCGACGCTTCGGTCGGAATTCCGACACGCTGCTTTGCAGCGTCGTCGGAAACGGGACTATCGATACTTCTCAATAAATTCAATCATCCTCGCGCGATTCAGATTCTTTAATTTCTTTTCTAAAGCCATTGACTCCGCTCTGCTGTTTTTTGAAAGCGCCAATTTTAAGACCCATGGTCTGAATGATTTTGTAGAAACTACGTAACCAGCATTATGCCTTTCGATACGTCCATCCAAATCATTGGTTTGACCAATATAATATCGATCAAACTTTTCACTGTAGAGTATATAAACCCAATAGGTCATTTTTAAAAATAAAAAAAGTCTCAGTTTCCTGAGACTTGATTTTTTCGTTGGCGGTTCGGACGGGACTCGAACCCGCGACCCCATGCGTGACAGGCATGTATTCTAACCAACTGAACTACCGAACCGTTTGACTTCCCTTCGAAAGCGGTTGCAAAAATACACATGAATTTTATTTTTCCAAGCTTTTTCTAAAAAAAAACTTTAAAAATTTATTTTCATTCTTTCTTTACCCAATTCCAACTCGTGAATAGCTGCATGGATATCATTCATTGGAGCCTTGAGCATCTTGCGCTTTTCTGCTGAAATCAATTTCAATCTACGACCTTCATAAAACCTTCTTACATGGGTCTCACTTTCTAAAACTAAACCCGGCACTTCTGTCAACTCGCCTTCGTCATTTTTAGCAGCCATGGTGAAGTAACAAGAGTTGGTATGCCGAACATAAGACATGCGAGGATTTAAACTCTCTACACGGATACCCACAATCATCGTCGATCTTCCAACATAATTGACAGACGCTTGCAAGGTCACCAAGTCCCCTACTTCTACCGGACTTAAAAACTCCACACCTTCTACTGCTACGGTGACACAATACATTCCACTGTGCTTGGTAGCTGTAGCATAAGCAATCTTGTCCATCAAAGACAAAAGAATACCGCCGTGAACCTTACCTCCAAAATTGGCGTATGCCGGAATCATCAACTCCGTTAATGTTGTCTCGGAAAAAGTTACACTGCGGTATTCCTGACTCATCTTAAAACTTCTTGAACAATGTTAGAAATGGAGCTGGGAAAGCTACATCTCCCGCAGCAACTGTCGCCAATGAAAACTGCCATGCAAAATTCTCCGTGCTTTGGAAACGCATCCCTGGGGAAACCATAATCGCTGTTCCTTTGAAGTTAGATACGTCTGTATTTGAATAATAATTCAAGAAATTGTCTCTGTAGTGAACATATCCAAACATCGAATCAAAAATAAAATTGGCTTTGGGACCTACCTTGAATGACCCAGCGATGGAGCCAATTGGTCCCGTCAATGGATTATTAGAAGGACCGTTGAAACCAAAATAGCCACCTGAAAGTGTCAAGTTATTGATGCGGTCTCCAAAAGTTACATTCCCGAAAGTCAAATGTCCAATTCCCCCGAAATTGGCAAAGTAACCTGACGACATTAAAATGGTTCCTATTGAAAAATTGATTTTTGGATTTTTTGTAGGGATGCTGTACTTGGCTGCAATTGCCATTGGGCTCGCTATCCAAGTTGTCATAACCCCCAAATTCAAACGATCACTTACCGCAAAGTGAACCTCTGCGCCATGAAAGTTAGTCATGGCATAGTTCTCTCCTTTCTTAATTGGCAGCGCGTTGGTAGTAATGTTATAACGAGTGGTAAATGGACCATCTTCTAAATATCTACCTCCGGTTATAAAATTGTCTTCAAACTCAGCAGCTTTTTTGTCGTCGATTTTGGTCATCGAACGCAAATCAGTCTTCGTTACATACAATTTCCCAATAGTCTCAGTTTGGATAAACATCTCACGACCATCGTCAGAAATAATGGTTCCCGTGTATACACTTCCATTTTTCAAATTAAAAGTATATCTAACCGGCGCATTTGCAGCACCCTCGGGTTGGGCAAACATGATCTGTAAACCAAGTGCCATCAACGTAATCAAAATTATTTTTTTCATTCTCTTATAGTTTTTTAAATAAAGTAATCATGGGCAATGGTAGCCCTTTTCCAAACCGATCGTGACTATTTTTGATGTAAATACCAGTCACAGAACATTGCCATGCAAAGCTTTCTGTGGACTGAAAACGGATTCCCGGAGAAAACATAACAACCCTAGCTTGATAGGGTTCTACCGTGACTTTATAAACATTGTACTTATTGAACCAAATGCCTTCAGCATCAGCCGGCTCTGTTCGATGCTCTGTTTTCACAATTGCCTCTCGAGATCCATTGCATTGACTGTAGGCTGTTTCAAATATGAAATGAGCGTTTCCTCCTAATGGCATTATTCCATTCAGACCTATTACAATCCCTCTCGTCAAATAACCATTGGATAAGTTACTATCAGGAACAAATGTGGAGTTGATGGCCCTATAACCATAATCATTTTCTCTCAGGCGCAGCGGCACGTTATCGTATGTACTAAACTCATTACTAGACATAAATTCCGTGGTGTAATAACCGGGATTTATCTTTTTAGCACCACCCTGCCAGTATATGTATCCCGCAGACAGGGTTATATTCAGGTCTCGCTTGCCTATTGTCATACAACCATAAGACAAAGTTCCATATCCCTTACCTGACTGCGTATGTCCTGATGATAATAACAAGGTACCTAATCCAAAATGCAATTTCTCTCTTTTGGATTTAAACGAATATTTGGCTGTCAATGCCATTGGACTTATTGCCCATGTCGTCATGTAACCTACATTTAGTCTATCATTTATTGCAAAATGAATTTCCGGTCCGTATAAACTGAACATCGTGTAATTATTTCCCTTCTTAATGGGGAGGGCATTTGTTGTGAAGTTATATCGAGTAGAAAATGGACTTTCATCGTTTAAATTAAAAAAACCTCTTTCTACATTTTTTTTTACTTCTGGCTTAATAATCTCCAATCTTCTTAGTTGCTCTTTTTTAATAATCAACGGACCTATTTCATCAGTCATGAACTTCATTTCTCGTCCATCGTCAAATAGTAGAACACCTTTATAAACGATACTGGAATTTCTCATGTAAATTCTCAAACGCTGAGTTTCACTGACTACTTGGCTTTGCATCACACTGAAATTGCAAAACCAAACAATCATCAACCCTATTTTGATCAATAGAGTGCGGCTCATACTCAGAACTTTTTGAATAAAGTGAAAGTAGGTACTGGAAATGAGGTAGTCTTGTTTCGATAGTCACTGGTAAAAGATGTGGATGCCAATGTCAATTGCCACGCAAAATCTTCTTTGGTTTGAAAACGAACTCCAGGCGCGACATAAATCATCGTTGAACCATAATCTTTGGCGGTCACTTTAACATCATAGTAGTGGGTATAATGACTCCCTCCATGATATACCGAATTGTTGTTGTACACTGGCACTTCAATTAATTCCTTTCGAACTACCAATAATCCAAACATACTTTCAAAAACAAAACTCGCTTTATCACCCAAAGGCAAGGTACCGCTTACGCCTAAAACAGGTCCTTGGGTTGCGTATCCTCTTCGCACTTTGGAGGTAATTTCCTCACCCGAATAATTGTAAATTCCGCTTCGAATTCCATTTCCATTTAGCCCCCCCCCATCTTCACGTAGAGAAAGGTAATATTGGCCGAAGTTATTTAAATCTTTGATATACTGGTTTTGGCCATTACCCCACCAATCCTCATAGCTAACAACATATGTATCCGGAGCTATTGTCTTTCGGCCAGATTGCCAATACAAATAACCGCCAGAGAAATTGATGTTTTTGTTTCTATCACCCAAGGTTAAATTACCAAATGTCAATGTACCATAACCTTTCATATTCTGAAAAAATCCGGAAGACAGTAGCAATGAACCCACACTGACGGCAACGCCCTGATTGGACAATGGCAGAGAATATTTCAGGCTAACCGCCATTGGACTCGCCGCCCAAGTAGTCATGTATCCGATATTCAATCTATCCGTTACGGCAAAATGCAACTCCGGTCCATGCAATCCAACCATGGCATAATTCTCTCCTTTTTTTATTGGAAAGGCATTGGTTGTTAATCCGTAACGAGTAGAAAAAGGACCTTCTTTCATTACTGGAATAAAAGAATCTGCTTCCTTGGGGGCATCAGCACCCTTGATTTCTTCTAAACGTCTTAATTCTTGTTTTTTCAATACAAACAGACCTATTTCATCCGTATTGAATTTCATTTCCCGACCATCATCATACACCATAGTTCCATGGTATACGGTTCCATCTCGCAAGATGATTGTTAGTCTTCTGTTATTGTCCACGTCTTGCGCTCTGGTGGGAGAAAAAGCTACAAGAAAAACAGAAGCCAACAATAGCGTTTTGAACTTCATTTTACTAAAGTACAACTTTTTTTTCTTAATGTAGATTAATCAATTGTTTTTTTACTCCTCCATAAATTTGAATCATGAACCGCAAGGACTTTATCAAAACATTATCAATACTTCCTCTTGGCTTTATGGTTACTCCTATTTCAAACTTTTTCTCTTCACAACAAAAATCCTCATCAACTGAAAAAATGCCAGCTCTATTTTTAGGTCATGGCAGCCCCATGAATGCGATTGAGGACAATGTGTTTGTTCAAGGATTTAAAAAAATAGGCGCTCAATTGCCTACTCCTCAAGTTATTCTTTGCATCTCTGCTCATTGGGAAACCAAAGGCACTTGGGTAACTGCAATGGAACATCCCCGTACCATTCATGATTTTGGTGGCTTTCCTAAAGCGCTTTTCGAGGTGCAATATCCAGCACCCGGTTCTCCAGAATGGGCGCAACAAATTGCCCATGAAATTAACGCTGCTCAGGTAGGGCTAGACCACCAATGGGGATTGGATCACGGGGCTTGGTCAGTCATCAAGCATCTCTATACAAACGCAGACATTCCCGTCGTTCAAATGTCCATCGACTATTCTCAGCCACCATCCTACCATTACGCACTGGCCAAGGAACTTCAAACTTTGCGCAGCAAAGGGGTGATGATCATCGGAAGTGGTAACATGGTGCACAACTTGGGCATGGTGGCGTGGGATAAATTGAATACCCCAGGCTTTGGTTACGATTGGGCCATTGAAGCGAGTACCAAAATGAAAGATTTTTTGAACAATGGAAACCATCAAGCGCTAGTGGATTTTAGAAAACAAGGAAAAGCTTTTGACCTATCGATTCCTACCCCTGAGCACTTTCTTCCATTGATCTACACCATTGCATTACAAGAAGAAAATGAAAGTATGATGCTCTTCAACGACCAGGCTTTGGCGGGCTCATTGACGATGACCTCTGTTGCTTACGGGCTAAACGGGTAATCCTCAATTGCCTTATCATTGTAAAATGAAAGGTATCGTTGTTTTAATTGGCATTTTACTTTGTTTTGCGAATACTGCCAAAACCCAAACTAATGATCTAGGCTACTTCGATGAAAAGCTGCTTGGGGAAGACTTGCTGTACTTTTCGCCATTGCACGAATTTGCTCCGCAATCACTCCTTACCCGATGCAACGGCGAATCCCCCATCGGATTTTCAGCACATCTTCCCAAATCCAATGACGGCAAATCCTCTTTTCAATTTCTATTGGGGCACTCCTCTGGAACCAGCGGTGGTGAAAGGAAATTTGATGTTTATCTCAATGATCATTTCCTCTTTACCATAATTACGTTTCCCAAACAAAAAGGATTTGCCCAACAATCCTGGTGTAATTCATCCGATATAAACTCATCATTCCAAATATTGGAATACGACATCAATGGCGATGTCTTTGGAAACTGGAATATCCAAGTTCCAAGTAAATGGGTAAAGAAAAAGGCTGAGTTCAAAATTTATGGTCAATCGATGGACAGCCGGGATTGGTTGATGGTTTTTCAATACAAACCTCAATTTGATATGCATTGTCAAGCGACCTCTTTGATTTTTAGAAATTCTCAAAGAAGATGCTTACAAATTAGTGCAAACCACATAGACACCACAGCTGCTTCATTTCAACTGTCAAGCAGATGGATAGATACCACCATCACATTTAATCCGGGCTATAATTTATTCAGTATACCTTCCTATCCTACCCAATTTCATGGTGAAGATACCATTCTGATAACGCGGAAAAACTTGGATTTTGATGAGCCCATTATGTTGATTCCAATTCATGTATCCGCACATCGCCACTATGAAATGAATCTCATTCATCACAGTCACAATGACATTGGCTATTCCCACCATCAGACCGAAGTAGAAAAAATACAAACTCAAAACATTCGATCGGCTTTACGCTGGATCAAGCGTGCTAGTGAGGAAGGCAGTGAAGTTTACTGGCACATTGAGTCCCTATGGGCAGTAGAAAACTTTTTGCACGTTGCATCGGAAATCGAGAAGAAAAATTTCTTTGATGAAATTCAAAAAGGACATATTGTTTTATCTGCCAATTACGCCAACATTTTAAATGGATTGTGTCATCCACGTGAATTGCCTTGGATGGTAGA
>JACCDM010106758.1_pt1 | contig 28786 bp, 24 predicted proteins | sample 7445851 | NCBI WGS metagenome assembly JACCDM01 (sample SAMN15323438, study PRJNA562643) | freshwater metagenome | isolation source: river surface water | place: USA:Blue River Watershed | collected 2017-08-16
CCGAAATTGGAATGCTGGTTGCACGAGCAACTTTGGCAATCTCATCTGGGCTGTCTGGTGGGCACGGTTCTTCAAACCACAACGGGTCGTACTTTTCTAGTTTCTTTGCCAAACGAATTGCACCGGATGCCGTGAACTGTCCGTGCGTTCCAAACAAAATGTCTGCACGATCGCCAATTGCTTCGCGAACTGCACGCACCATCTTTTCCGACAAGTCCATGGCGTGCAGCGCTGGCTGACGTCCGTCGTACACCGAGTAGCGACCTGCTGGGTCAAACTTCACTCCCGTGAAACCGCGCTCCACTTCGCGAACTGCGCATTCTGCCGCTGCATCCGGGTCGCTGTAGACAGGATCATCTGCATACACATCGACACCAACTGGCGGATACAAGTAGGTGTAAGCACGGAGTTTTTCGTGCACGCGACCACCGAGCAGTTCGTAAACAGGCTTTCCTGTTTCTTTTCCGCAAATGTCCCACATAGCCATTTCCAAACCGGAAACGATTCCGCCAGTGGTGAGGTCTGGGCGATGCGCATAGCCACGGCCATACACGTTGCGCCACATGTGTTCAATATGAAACGGATCGGCACCAATGACGTGTCGTGCGGCAACTTCTTCTGCCATTTTTGCTACCAAATACGGCGAATATGTTGCAGTGTAAATTTCACCGATTCCGGAGATGCCGGTATCGGTAGTGAGCTTTACGAAAATGAAGTAACGACCACCGAATCGTGGCGGTGGATTACCCACCACGAATGTCTTGATGCCGACGATTTTCATACTAGAAAACGATGACGTTTCGGAGTGCCTCGCCGCGCTTTACCGCGTCGATTGCTTCGTTGATTTGTTCAATTGGGTATGTCTTGGTGACAAGTTCATCAAGCTTCACGCGACCTTGGCCGTACAAGTCAACCAAGTTTGGGATGTCCACCTGAATGCGAGCGCTGCCCATCTTTGAACCGAGAATGTTTTGGCTGTAGGCAGCCATGGTTCCTGGATCGATCTCTGACATCACGCCGCTTGCTGGCATTCCAACCAGAACAACGGAACCGCTCTTGGCGAGCATGCCATACGACGAGTCAAAAGCAGACTTCACACCAACAGTGACGAACACGTAATCGGCACCATGACCGCCAGTGATCTCAAGCACGCGGGCTGCAACATCTTCTGTTTTTGAGTTAATGCCGTGTGTTGCACCGAAGCCTTTTGCTGCCTCAATCTTGCTGTCCACAACATCGATAGCAATGACCGTGCGTGCGCCGCTGACGTGTGCACCTTGAATGGAGTTAAGTCCAACGCCACCAGTTCCAATTACTACAACGTGACTACCAGCAGGAACTTTCGCCGTGTTGGTTACTGCACCAAAACCTGTGATTACGCCGCAGGCCAACAATGATGCACTTGCCATTTTGATGTTCTTCGGCACCGTTACACATTGTGATTCGTGCACTAAGACTTTTTCTGCAAATCCACCCGTGCGCATGCTTTGCACAACTGACTTTCCATCTTTGTCCTTGATTGGGCTTTCTGCATCAAGTGGGAATTGCGTCGAGCATGTAACTGGGTTGCCCATGCTGCATCCGTGACAATGACCGCACGAACGAATGAGCGTGACAACAACATGGTCTCCAACTTTTACTGTTGTGACGCCTTCGCCAACAGTTTCAACAACTCCCGCACACTCGTGGCCGTACACGGCAGGAAGAGTTCCACCCCAGTGTCCGTCTGCATACGTGATGTCGCTGTGGCAAATTGCAACAGCTGAAAGCTTTACTTTCACTTCACCCGGACCAGCATCTGCGAGCGTCACTTCTTCAATGACGAGTGGCTTTCCAAATTCGCGACAAACGGCTGCTTTCATGACAGTTGATTCCTTCTTCTCTTGGGGTTTTCGTAAAAACTACTACTTGTCGTAGTCGGGGCACTCGTTATCGAGGATGTGCATTAGTGCTTCAAAATGCAGTACGGCTACACCGGGATACTCACGAGTTTGCTTGGCCACCAGAGCTGCGGTTTCGTTATCGACCAACTGAAGTGGCCGACCAGTAGACAGCGCAAGCACCTGCAACTGCGCAGCCTTTTCCAGGTAGTACAACGAGTCGAAAGCCTGCGCGACCGACTCGCCCACCACCATGACCCCGTGGTTACCCATAAACAACACGTCTTTTCCATCCACAAGCAACGACGCAATCCGCTCACCTTCTGATGGGTCTAGCGCCATTCCCGCATAGTGGCGGTCATAGGCAATGCGCCCATAGAACGCGCTTGCGTTTTGGTCGAGCATCAGAAATTCAAAATCTTTAAGACATGCAAGTGCTGTGGTGTACGGCATGTGCGTGTGCAGAACGCACTTTGCATGTGGAACATTGCGATGCAAGTACGAATGCAATACCCAAGCAGTTGGGTCTACTCCATGTTGAAGCGGGTCGCCCTTCATCGCGGTATCAACCAAAACGAGTCCACTTGCATTCACTTGAGAAAAATGAGTGCCTGCCCGGTTAACCACAAACTGCTGACCGTCATCAGAAACGGCCATGCTGAAATGATTTGCAACAGCTTCATGAAAGTTCAGTCGTGCAGCCCAACGAAATGCAGCAGCCAACTCTTTGCGCACTTGCTGTTCTCGTGACATCGCTTCCCCCTAGCGCTGACTGAACTCGGTGTTATTCGAGTTCGGCTGGGAAGCCTGGTGCACGCAAGTCGGTGCCGGTTGCGTCTTCAAGCAACTTCACCACTTGCGATGACCATGCATCTCCGCCGTAAGCCTCTTTCGCACGAATAAAGGTTTGATACGTGTGGCCAGCAAGGTCTAGCGGCACACCGAATTCGCGACCGAAACCCATTGCGAATCCCAAGTCCTTAATTGCAAGGTCCATGGTGAAGTTGATGTTGTACGAACCGTTCAAGATGACTTGGCTTTCGGTTTCGTGAACAAAACTGTTACCCGAACTTTCCTTAATTGCTTCAAATGCAACACCAAGGTCGAGACCCGCACGCTTTGCGAGCATGAGTGCTTCACCAGCTGCAACCAAGTGAATGAACGCGAGCATGTTGGTAATCACTTTGATAACAGCTGCGCTACCAAGTGGTCCGATGTAGAGCACTGGGTTGCCCATTGCAGCAAGTGCCGCTTTGTGCGCTTGAAATACTTTGTCATCTCCACCAACAAGCACAGTGATGTCACCATGCGCTGCTTTGTGTACGCCACCCGTTACTGGTGACTCAAGAATCTGCACGCCTTTTGACTTAGCAATTTCTCCAAGGCGCAAGGTTTCGCTTTGATCATTCGTGCTCATATCTACCCATGTGGCTGGAGTTGCACGACCCGCAAGCGACTCAAGAACTCCGCCAGGCCCAGCAACTACTGCATCAATTGCTCGCGGCGATGGCAAGCATGTGAACACGGTGTCAGATGCATCGCACAGTTCTTTAATTGAAGTGGCCCACTTTGCGCCCTTAGCTACAAGTGGCTTACCTGCCTCTTCATTGAGGTCGAACACGGTGACTTCGAAGCCATTGCGAACAAGACTGCCCGCAAGAAACTTGCCAATGTGACCAAGACCAATAAATCCGCAACGCATATATTCCCCTTTGAATACGAATGAATACTTCTGTTTACAACTGAATCCAGGTGGTCTTCAAGTTCGTGTAGCCCTCGATGGAGTGCAACGAACGGTCGCGACCGGTACCCGACTGCTTGAAACCACCGAATGGCGTGGTGATTGATGAGCGGTCGAATGTGTTGACCCAAACAGTTCCCGCACGCAATTGGCGCGAGATCTTGTGAGCCTTGCTTACATCGCGCGTCCACAACGCAGCACCAAGGCCGTATTGAGAATCGTTAGCAATGCGAACCGCTTCTTCATCGCTTGACACACGAATTGAACCAAGAACAGGTCCGAAGATCTCTTCCTTTTCAATCCGCATACCAGGCTTTACGTTCTGGAAAATGGTTGGCGGAATGTAGATGCCGCCCTTCGTTGGCTCCACTGGCTTGCCACCCGTATGAATGGTTGCGCCTTCTGCTTGACCAATGCCGATGTATTCGTTCACACGATCAAACTGTGCACGGTCAACAATGGTTCCCATTGCAGTTGCTGGGTCGTAGGTGTCGCCAGGCATGATGGTTTCTGACACCTTGCGCACCTTGTCGAGTAACTCGTCTTCAATCTTTTGGTCTACGACCATGCGAGTTCCAGCGTGACAGGTTTGGCCGGCGTTGTAGAACACGCCCCACGCGATAGCCGATGCAGCAGCATCAAGATCTGGGCAGTCGCTCAACACTACGTGTGGAGTCTTGCCACCAAGCTCGAGTGACACAGCCTTTGCGTTGCTCTCAGCTGAGTACTTCAAGAAGTACTTGCCCACTTCCGTCGAACCCGTGAATGCCAACTTGTTGACATCCATGTGCTTGCCAAGTGTTCCACCGCAGCTTGGTCCGAAACCGTTCACTACGTTGAATACACCTTCAGGCAAACCAGCACGCACCGCAAGCTCAGCAAACAACAATGCCGACAGCGGCGACTGCTCAGCTGGCTTCAAGATGATGGAGTTTCCACCAGCAAGTGCTGCGCCAACTTTCCACGAACTAATGATGAGTGGGTAGTTCCAAGGAACAACAGCACCAACAACTCCCATTGGTTCACGTTCAATCAACGCGATGCTGTCGCGAGGAACCGGAGCAATCTCGCCGTACAACTTGTCAATGGTTTCTGCGTACCACTGAATGTTGTTTGCACACGATGCAACGTCGACATTCAGCGAGTCGCTAATTGGCTTTCCACAGTTCATGGTCTCGAGAAGCGCGAGCTCTTCAGCGTTTTCACGAATGAGCTGTGCCCACTTCAACATGACGTTCTTGCGGTCAAGTGGAGCCATCTCGCTCCACACACCGGCTTCAAACGTTCGCTTCGCAACCGCCACCGCGCGGTTGATGTCTTCAACATCTCCCTCAGCAACTTGCGCAATCACCGACCCATCGCGCGGGTTAATGGACTCAAAAGTCTTTCCACTTGCCGAGTCGACAAACTTTCCATCGATGAACAATTGGGTGCGTGCAACCTTTTGGCCAGCTCGCTTGGTCCAGTCTGCGGTGGTGAGTGCATTTGCCATGGGGAATTTCTCCTTGAGTGTGTTCGTAAAGCGTAAAAACCGTATCAGCAAGAGGCCTGCTTCTAGGCTTTCAGAGTGGAAACACGCTCGTTTTTAGCAATTGCTTCGGTTGAGCGCACCGGCTCGACGCTGCTGTGCTCCATTCTGCGTGGCACCAATCTCGCGGGCACTCCTATCGAATACCTCAATATTCAAACGAAGAATTTTGAGCGAATTCGAAATGAGTGTGGCCAACCAACAATCCGAATGACCCGCCGCCCTATCGCACGAGTGCGCAAGCTCACAGGCCGCTACCCGTGGCGAGACATTTCATATTTCAGTGCTGCATCGTGGCGCCGCTACCTCAGCGCGATTGCTTCGCAATACACCACCGCAAATGGCGTCTTCGGCGTGAAGATGCATTGGAATCAATACAAGCGTCACATGCTGGACATGGGTGTTGATGCAAGTTTTTGGAATGTGCCGGTGAAGTGGGTTCGCATCACACGCGAGGACGAGCTTCGTCAGGCAATTTCATTTGTGCGCGCCGCACAAACCGAATCGTGGAACAGCAACATGGCGACTAAAGCCGAACCTGTGTACGACGCAGACGCAATTGCTGCGGCGCTCAGTCGCATCTCAGACGAGAACTCAGACTGGGATGTGTACTTCACACAAAACAACATCACGCCGCTACACATCACCTATGAGCAACTCACTCGAGATACGGATCTCACCATTCGGCGAATCATGGCGTTCATTGATACACCCATTGATGTGGTGCCCGAACCGCAAACCAAGAAGCAAGGCGACTCAATAAACAAGGAGTGGGCTGAGCGCTTTCTTGCGCAATACCCAGAGCACGCCAAGCGAACACGTATGTGGCAGGGCTTACACTAAGAGTGTGAGCACCAAGCACGTATCTGACATTTTTGATCCAACTCAGTGGGACGAAGTAAAAGGTTTTTCGTTTAACGACATCACCTACCACCGCGCAAAAGCGCATGGCACGGTTCGTATCGCATTTAACCGTCCAGAAATTCGTAATGCATTTCGCCCCGCGACCGTCGATGAACTGTTCTCTGCACTCGATCACGCTCGTCAGTCGAGCGACGTAGGTTGCGTACTGCTAACCGGCAATGGCCCTTCGCCTAAAGACGGTGGCTGGGCGTTTTGCAGTGGCGGAGATCAGCGCATTCGCGGCAAAGACGGTTACAAATACGCAGATGGCGAAACTGCAAACACGATCGAGCCAGGTCGCACCGGACGTCTCCACATTTTGGAAGTTCAGCGACTCATTCGCTTCATGCCAAAAATTGTGATTTGTGTTGTTCCGGGTTGGGCTGCTGGTGGTGGACATAGCTTGCATGTTGTCTCCGACCTCACGCTTGCCAGCAAAGAACACGCACGCTTTAAGCAGACCGACGCCGATGTTGCCAGTTTTGATGGTGGTTTTGGTTCGGCATACCTTGCTCGACAAGTTGGACAGAAGTTTGCGCGTGAAATTTTCTTCCTCGGTCGTGAATACTCCGCAGAAGATGCACGCCAAATGGGCATGGTCAATGCGGTTATTCCTCACGCCGAACTTGAGGCAACCGCGTTGCAGTGGGCCAAAGAGATCAACGGCAAGAGCCCAACTGCACAACGCATGCTGAAGTTCTCGTTTAACTTGATTGATGATGGTCTTGTTGGACAACAGGTGTTTGCGGGTGAAGCCACTCGACTTGCATACATGACCGATGAAGCCGAGGAAGGACGCAATTCGTTCCTCGAAAAACGCGAACCAAACTGGGACGCGTTCCCCTGGCTGTACTAGTCATTCATGATCGTCACCGTTGACGATGCGCTAGACCCACGGCTACATGCTTTTCGTTGGCGCGAGCGACAACTCACCACCATTGCTCAACGTAAATCCGCATTAAACGAAGGACTGTTCATCGCTGAAGGCGACCTAGTTGTCCATCGAGCACTTGAAGCCGGCTGCATTCCCGATGTGGTGTTGTGCGACCCAAAATGCGCAACAGAGTTCTCCGATGTAGTGCACAATGCGGGCGGCACAACTCTTGTAGCGAGTGCAGATATTCGTCGAGAAGTAACTGGACTTGGCGTGCCACTAGATGCGATTGGCGTGTTTAAACGCCCTCCGATTATCTCCAGCGATGATCTCATTGCCCGCGCAACCAGACTGATTGTTCTTGACTGCGTAGACAACCCAAGCAATGTTGGGTCAATTGCGCGCACTGCCGCTGCCCTTGGATGGGACGGATTACTGCTTGATTCCACGAGTTCCGACCCACTTTCTCGCAGAGCACTGCGCGTCAGCATGGGCACCACGTTCAAACTTGGCTTCGCTCGCTTTACGAACACCAGCGAAATGCTGACGCAACTTCATCAGTCCGGGTTTTCCACCATTGGCTTAACGCCTCACCACGAGTCACGCCAAGTGAGCAACCTTCGATCGATTCACATTGAAGGCAAGCGAGCCCTTGTTCTTGGTTCGGAGCGACAGGGCCTCAGCGATGCGAGCCTCAATCTGTGCACCCAACTTGCCAACATCACGATGGCTGATGGAGTTGATTCACTTAACGTGGCGTCAGCTTCGGCAATCGCTTGCTTCGCTCTCCACTAGCTAACGATTAATCATGTGTTGCGCAGCGTTTGCCATGTATTCAGAGAGCTGCGCGTGAACATCGGGATCAGTAGCGCACTCATCAACCGCAGTTTGCATATGCAACATCCATCTATCTCGCTCTAATTCGCCAATTGCAAATGGAAAATGTCGCTGACGCAACCGCGGGTGACCACGCTCATCGCTGTACGTCGTAGGACCACCCCAGTACTGAATAAGAAACAACGTCAATCTCTCGCGTGCGCCAGCCAAGTCATCATGATCGGGATACAACGGCCATAACACGTCGTCTTGCACCACGCCTTCGTAAAAGCGATCTACCAAGCGAACAAAAAAATCGCTTCCACCAACTTCGTCATAGAGCATCGGCATATTGACTAAAAAAACTCAGGCTCTTCCCATTCAGGGAAAATGTCAGGCAAGTCTGTGGTCACGCGCTCGGTAAACACAGCTGGGCGCTTTTCCAAGAAGCTCATTACACCTTCTTGCACATCTTTCGACCGTCCGCGAATTTGAATACCACGGCTATCCACACGATGCGCATCCATTGGATGCTGAGCTCCGAGCATTCTCCACATCATCTGACGAGCAAGCGCTACAGAAACCGGCGCCGCATTATCAACGATTTCCTTTGCTAGTGCATACGCGGCTGGCAACAAATCATCTGGCTCATGAATGCTACGCACCAAGCCACCGCGAAGCGCTTCCTGTGCATCAAACACTCGTCCGGTCATGACCCACTCTTGCGCTTGTGCGATGCCAACAATTCGCGGCAAGAACCACGATGAACAAGCTTCTGGAACAATTCCACGACGCGTAAACACGAAACCCATTTTTGCTGCGCTAGAAATGAGACGCATATCCATTGCCAGCGTCATGGTTGCACCAATTCCAACTGCAGGACCATTGATTGCGCCAATGATTGGCTTATTGCACTTAAACATTCTCAGGGTTACGGTTCCGCCACCATCGCGTCGAAACTTCGACTGCGAGTCGGTACTCAACGAACCATCGTTGAATGTGTCGCCCCCGCCAGAGAGATCAGCTCCGGCACAAAATCCGCGACCAGAACCCGTCATCACTACTGCGCGAACATTGTCATCTGCATCAATTTCATCAAACACTTGGTGCAACTCGCGCATCATCGTGTTGGTGAATGCATTGAGCTTGTCGGGGCGATGCAATGTCACGGTGGCAACGCCACCTGCAACTGAATACAAAAGTTCGGTGTAGGCCATCAGCCCAATCTAGATGTGACGGCTATACGTCTAAGAAGCGTGAAGCCGCGATAGCCGAACCAATTGCTCCAGCCAACGCACCAATGAGCAAAATGACGACCATCACTCCCGAGAGGTAACCCGACGGGACGACCAAAGACGAAATGCCCGTGCCTGGTTTGAAGCCAGCAACCCCGTTGGTCCAGGCCGAATTCAATGCCCACAATCCGCCACACGACACAACTGCGCCAATAAGGCCTTGGAGCAATCCTTCAAGCATGAACGGAACTCGAATGAACCAATTGGTTGCTCCAACAAGTTTCATCACTTCAATTTCACGGCGCCGCGCAAACATTGCCGTTCGAATGGTGTTCCAAATGAGACCTACTGCAACCACTAGCAGCACCAATGACATCACCAACGTAACGGTGCGCACAAATATCGACAGCGTTGAAATGACCTCAAATTCGTCTTCAGCCAGCGCCACATCTTCCACACCAGGCAGCGAACGGTACTGCTCACTGAGAGAACGCACTAACGCTGGGTCTTGCGTGATGGGAACGACTTTGAATTCTGAGGGAATGTTTTCTGGCGTCAACAGGCTGAGCGTGACTGGATCGCCTGCAAAGATACGTTTTGCTTCTTCGTAAGTTTGCGTCTTGTCCAAGTATTGGAGCTTGTCCACATTGATGATGGTTGGTGCAGACCTAATGGACTCATCTATCAGTGCGATTTGTTCAGGCGTTGCGTCACTACGCACGAACACGATCATCGCCACGTCACCCTTCCACTGCACGAGCAAGTTTTCAAACGCACGCTGAATGAGCAGAGTTGTACCCACAAGGAGTAGCGCAATCGCTGAAGTAAGGATGGCAGCCGCGGTAAGAGTGAGATTGCGACGGAAGCTCGCCCACATTTCACGAAACGCATAAGCAATTCGAGCGATCATTCGTACACACCTCGCTCCTGGTCGCGCACAATAACTCCGCGATCTAATTGAATTACTCGCCTACGCATTGCATTCACCACTCGATGGTCGTGAGTTGCCATGACAACAGTGGTCCCCGTTTGATTGATTTCATCAAGCAACGACATGATTCCCTCACCTGTTGCCGGGTCTAGGTTTCCTGTTGGCTCGTCTGCAAGCAAAATGAGTGGGCGGTTGACGAACGCTCGTGCGATTGAAACACGCTGCTGTTCACCACCCGACAGTTGATTCGGGAAACGATCCTCTTTGCCGGCAAGGCCCACAAGATCGAGCACGATCGGAACCTGTCGCGCAATCACATGTCGCGGTTTGCCAATTACTTCCAAGGCAAACGCAATGTTTTCAAACACGGTCTTACCTGTGAGCAGTTTGTAGTCCTGAAATACATTGCCCATGTTGCGACGCAAAAACGGAACTCGAGAGTCTGGAAGGTCGTTGACGTTTTGACCAGCAACCCAAACGTCGCCGCGCTCAGGTCGTTCCTGACGGTTAATCAAGCGCAAGATGGTGGACTTGCCCGACCCAGACGGGCCAACCAAAAACACAAAATCTCCCTTGGCGACGTCAAATGATGCGTCCCGAACCGCAACGGTTTCGGACCCGTACCTCTTGGTCACATTTTCCAAACGGATCATGGGGCCCCTCTCAGGCAACAGATCATGAGTCTAATTTATGAATCAGAGTTTGCACGGCGCCAGCGGAGGAAGCCTTCCATAAAGGAATCCAGGTCTCCGTCAAGGACTCCCGCGATATTTCCGCTTTCAATTTCGGTGCGAACGTCTTTCACCATTTGATACGGCTGCATGACATAGCTGCGGATCTGGCTTCCCCAACCAACTTGTGCCTGCTTACCAGCAATGCTCCGCAACTCATTTTCGCGTTCTTCTTCAATGCGTGAGGCAACCATGGTCTTCAGTCGCTTCAATGCATTTTCGCGGTTCTGCAATTGCGAACGCTCTTGTTGCGACGATGCGACAAGTCCTGTTGGTTCGTGAATGAGTCGCACAGCAGATGATGTTTTGTTTACGTGCTGACCACCAGCTCCTGATGCACGAAACACTTCCATGCGAATATCTGCTTCGTTAATTTCAACATCAACTTCTTCGAGCACTGGCCAAATTTGTACGTTGGCAAAACTTGTTTGCCGCCGACCTTGGTTATCGAATGGGCTAATGCGAACAAGACGATGCGTACCTCGCTCAGACGTCAACATCCCATAGGCGTATCGACCACGCACCGTGAAGTCTGCACTTAAAATTCCGGCCTCGGTGCCTTCAGAGACGTCGCCAATCTCAATATCAAAACCTTTGCGCTCCGCCCAGCGCGTGAACATGCGCAACAGCATCTCGCTCCAGTCTTGAGCGTCTACTCCGCCATCCTTTGCATTAATTTGCACGATTGCATCTGCCTCGTCGTGCACTCCCGTAAACAAACTGCGTAATTCAAGTGCATCAAGTTTGGTTCGAGCCTGAGCGATACCGCGCTCTAAGTCTGGCTCTTGGCTCTCATCGTCAATTTCACGAGCCATCTCATGCAACACTTCAAGATCTTCAATCGATCCCGCCAATGACGCGAACTCGTCCAAGTCGGATTTCAAATTCGAGTATTCAGAATTGACTTTCTTTGCATTCTCTTGGTCGTCCCATAGATCTGGACGGGCAACTTCTACTTCAAGCTCAGCGATTCGCGCACGGCTAGCTTCCACTTTGAGATACACCGAAGCTTCGTCAACTCGACGTCGGACTTCAGTGAGGTCGTTTGAAAAATCGCGCATGTCAGTTGCCTATTCGGTATTGCGATTAATCGCGCCCGTGGCACATCTTAAATTTCTTGCCCGATCCACATGGGCAAGGTGCATTTCGCGGTGTGAGCGACCAGTCATCTGCAGCTTTCACCACAGTTTTCTGCGCAACAGGGGCTGCAGGAATGGGTGGCGCCATCGGGTCGGCTACTGCACCTGCAAAACCGCCCTGTGTTTCGGCGTCATATGAAGACTCTTGAATGTTTTGCACCTGAATTGCTGGTGCATCATTTTTCACCACTTGAACGTGCATCACATACTTCACGAAGTCTTGTGCGATGCCTTTCATAAGTGCACCGAACATTTCAAAACCTTCGCGCTGCCATTCGGTAAGCGGATCTTTTTGGCCCATAGCACGAAGGTTGATTCCTTCTTGCAGGTAGTCCATTTCCTCGAGATGTTCGCGCCAACGCTGATCGATAATGCGCAGCATCACCTGGCGCTCAACTTCGCGCATGGTTTTTTCACCCATTTCAGATTCGCGCTGGGCGTAATAACGAGAAGCGTCTGCCATTACGTGGTCGTACATGTCATCTGTTGAGCCACAGTTCGCAAGCGATGCTTGGGTGATGGTGGTTGGCCAGAATGAGACCAACTCGCGAGCAAGACCTTCCAAGTCCCATTCATCTTCGGCATCGGACACACAATGACTATCAATGAGTGAGTCAACAGCATCTGCCAAGTACTCCATGGCAGCAATTTTCAGATCGAGTCCTTCAAGGATTTGATCACGGCGCTGATAAATGATCTTGCGCTGTTCATTCATTACTTCGTCGTACTTCAGAACGTTCTTGCGAATTTCTCCGTTGCGCTGCTCAACTGTGCTTTGCGCACGTTCAATTGCTTTGGTAACCATTTTTGCTTCAATCGCTTCGTCATCGGGAAGCGCTTTACCCATGACCCAACTGAGTGCACCTGTTGCAAACAAGCGCATGAGTTCGTCATCGAGGCTGAGATAGAAACGGCTTTCACCAGGGTCGCCTTGACGACCTGCGCGACCGCGCAACTGGTTGTCAATACGGCGTGATTCGTGACGCTCAGTTCCAAGCACATACAAGCCGCCAACTGCTCGAACCTTTTCGCCTTCTTCTTTGCACTGTGTGATGAACGCTGCAAGCACCTCTTTGTATCGCGATTGCGCGGCGCTGCGAGCACTGCGATACTCCTCAGGCATTTGAGCAAGCGGCATTGCCAATTCAAACTCGTCTTTCAACGCATCTTCGGAGTGCCCCTCGCTGAGCACTTGCTGACGCGCAAGACCTTCTGGGTTTCCACCCAACAAAATGTCAACACCACGGCCCGCCATGTTGGTTGCAACCGTTACAGCCCCCAAGCGACCGGCCTGAGTGACGATATGGGCTTCACGTGTGTGTTGCTTTGCGTTTAACACTTCGTGCTTGATGCCTCGTTTGTCTAGCAAACGCGAAAGCAATTCGCTCTTTTCAACACTGACCGTTCCAACAAGAATCGGCTGTCCCGCTTTGTGTTTCTCTTCAATGTCTTGCACCACCGCATTGAATTTTGCTTGCTCTGACTTATAAATGAGGTCTGGCTGGTCTACACGAACCATTTCGCGATTCGTTGGAATTGGAACCACTGCAAGGTTGTAGGTGTTCATTAACTCGGCAGCTTCTGTCTGCGCAGTTCCCGTCATTCCCGCAAGCTTGTCGTACATGCGGAAATAGTTCTGCAGGGTGACGGTGGCAAGAGTTTGGTTCTCTTCCTTGATCTTTACGCCTTCTTTAGCTTCGACGGCTTGGTGAATGCCTTCGCTCCAGCGACGACCTTCAAGAATTCGTCCAGTGAATTCGTCGACGATTTTTACTTCACCGTCTTGAACGATGTAGTCCTTGTCGCGGTGATATAGAACTGCAGCCTTCAAAGCAACTTGCAACTGATGCACCAAGTTCTGCTGCACTTCGTCATACAAGTTGTCAATACCTAGTTGTTGCTCAACCTTTTCAATACCCGACTCGGTTGGGACCACAATTCGCTTGTCTTCTTCTACCTCGTAATCAACGTCGCGCGATAGCGAGCGCACAATTGAAGCGAATCGGTAATACATTTTTGCTGCATCAGCAATACGCCCAGAGATGATGAGCGGCGTGCGGGCTTCGTCAATAAGGATGGAGTCGACTTCGTCAACAATGGCAAAATGATGACCGCGTTGCACTTTTTCGTCCTTGGTGCCGGCCATGTTGTCACGCAAGTAGTCGAAACCAAATTCGTTGTTCGTTCCATACGTAATGTCTGCCGCATAGTCACGACGCTTTTCCTCTGGCGACGTGCGAACTCCGGGAATAACGAGACCAACTTCAAGGCCCATCCAACGATGAATGCGACCCATCCACTCAGCGTGAAAACGCGCCAAATAGTCGTTCACTGTGATGACGTGAACACCCTTGCCTGATAACGCATTCAAATATGCGGGCAAAGTAGAGACCAATGTCTTTCCTTCACCGGTACGCATTTCAGGAATCCATCCAGCATGCAGTGCTGCGCCACCCATGAGCTGGACATCGAAGTGGCGCTGACCGATAACTCGCGAGGATGCTTCGCGAACAACGGCAAAGGCTTCCACCATTAAGTCATCAACGTCTTCACCGCGCTCTAAGCGCTGACGGAATTCCGCGGTTTTGCCCTGCAACGCAGCATCGGAGAGCAGTTTTAACTCTGGCTCAAAAGCGTTGATATCGGGCACCAGCGAAGCAAGTGCCTTGACCTTTTTGCCTTCGCCGGCACGAAGAATGCGATCTAGTAGTGCCATGCAGTCAATGATCCTACCTGCGCCGTGCTGGGGCTGGAGTGGAGGCCACGGCAGCGCAGATAACCCTCGTGGCGCCCGCCCCATACAGGACATGTTGAGCAATGCGCATCGTTGCGCCAGTTGTCACTACATCATCAACCACCAAAACAGTCGTTGGTGTGTTCATCGATCGAGCTCGAAGCGAAACTCCGATCAACCGATTCTGCCGACTTTGCCCAGTTTGATGCCCGACAGTTTCACGCACCAAGAGTTTGCGCACCGGCAAACCAAGCGATCGACCCAAGATTCGCGCAAGAGTTTCGGCTTGGTCATGACCGCGTGCGGTGCGTCGCTCTCGCGTTGTTGGCACCCACGTCACCACATCGATGCTGTCAATTTCGACTGACGTGCGCAATGTTGCAACGAGACGCTCAGCAAACATTATTGCAATGGCCCGATGGTTTCGGTACTTGAAGGCCAACATTAAGTCGCGCACAAGCCCAACATAAGAAAGCGCAACAACTGCATCGCTGCAGTACGGACGGCTAAACAATGCGATCTTGGATGCACATTGCTCACATCCTTTACGCGCTAACTGTCCACACCCAGCACAACGATATGAAAACAATCCCAATCTCCTCAGCACCGAGTACTACGGTTAGACAATGCCGAATTACTTCCTTGCACCGTTACGCGATCGGCCCGTGCAACGACTCACACGATGTGTAGGCGGACTAGTCCTGTTCGGAATTGGTGTTGGAATGCAAAAGCAGGGACACATGGGGCTTGCACCATGGGACGTTTTCCATGATGGCTTAAGCAAACAAATTGGCTGGCCTTTTGGTCGCGCACTTATCCTCACCAGTTTTTTGGTGCTCTTCTTGTGGATCCCACTTCGTCAAAAGCCAGGCATCGGCACCTTGTTGAACGCTGTCCAAATTGGTCTTGTTGCCGGCGTTGTTATTGACATCATTCCTCGTGCCGAATCGCTGCCGCTGCGCATCGCGCTCATGCTTGGTGGAATCGTCATATTAGGAATTGGCTCAGGCATGTACATTGGCGCTGGTCTTGGCCCAGGACCGCGTGACGGATTGTTCACCGGTCTTGCTCAGCGCGGTATCAAAGTAAGTCGCGCTCGCACCATCGTTGAGGTTTCAGTGCTCATCGTCGGGTTCGCACTTGGCGGTTCAGTCGGAGTCGGAACACTCGTTTTTGCGTTCGGAATCGGACCAATTGTTGCTCGCACGCTCCCATTGCTTCACCTCGAAGCGCTCACACCGAGCACTCAAGATGAGCAATGGGGCGAATAGCGAACTAGTAGCGGTACGCCTCTGGCTTGAACGGGCCGCTTGGTGGAATGCCAAGGTAATCAGCCTGCTCGTCAGTCATTTTTGTCAACACTGCACCAAGAGCATCAAGGTGTAGTGACGCAACTTTTTCGTCAAGATGTTTTGGCAGCACATATACACCTAATGGGTATTTATCGAGATTGCCAAACAACTCCATTTGTGCAATGACTTGGTTGGAGAACGAGCAACTCATTACGAAGCTTGGGTGGCCGGTTGCACAACCAAGGTTGACCAAACGTCCTTCTGCCAACACAATGACTGCATGTCCATCTTTGAACGTCCAGAGGTCGGTCCCAGGTTTTAGTTCGTCGCGAACTGCACCGCTGCGAGCCAAACCAGCCATGTCAATTTCGTTGTCAAAGTGGCCAATGTTGCACACAATTGCGTTGTGCTTCATGCGGGCCATGTGATCAACAGTGACAATTGCTTCGTTGCCCGTTGCAGTAACAAAGACGTCTGCAGTTGACACCATGTTTTCTAGCGTGTCGACCTGGTAGCCCTCCATCGCTGCCTGCAATGCATTAATTGGGTCAATTTCGGTGACGATTACTCGAGCACCTTGCCCGCGAAGACTTTGCGCACAACCTTTACCTACGTCGCCATAGCCGCACACAACTGCAGTTTTTCCTGCAAGCATCACGTCTGTTGCGCGATTAATTGCGTCAATGAGTGAGTGACGACAACCGTACAAATTGTCGAACTTCGACTTGGTCACGCTGTCGTTGACGTTGATAGCCGGGAATAACAGTTCACCTTTTTCTGCCATCTTGTACAAACGCTTCACGCCTGTTGTGGTTTCTTCGGTGACTCCCTTAATTCCCTTTGACATCACAGTCCACTTTTTCGGATCGGTCTTCAACGTGCGCTGAAGCAATCCGAGCACAATTGCCAACTCTGGGTTCGAAGCCGATGTCGGATCTGGAACAACACCTGTTGCTTCGTATTCGACACCCTTGTGCAACAACATGGTTGCATCGCCACCGTCGTCCAAAATCATGTTTGGTCCGTCGCCATCTGGCCAGGTCATCATTTGGTCGGTTGCCCACCAATACTCCTCGAGTGTTTCGCCCTTCCAAGCAAACACTGGAACACCATTTGGTTCGTCTACAGAACCATTTGGCCCAACAACAACTGCAGCTGCGGCATGGTCTTGGGTTGAAAAGATGTTGCAGCTAGCCCAACGCACTTCAGCGCCAAGTTCGACAAGTGTTTCAATCAAAACAGCGGTCTGAATAGTCATGTGTAGGGAGCCAGAAATTTTGGCGCCCTTCAACGGCTTGGTTTTGCCGAACTCTTTGCGCAGCGCACGGAGGCCTGGCATTTCATGTTCGGCTAGATGAATCTCTTTGCGACCAAAAGGTGCGAGAGAAAGATCGGCGACGCGCCAATCACGTCGTTGTGCAAATGAAGACATAGAAACTCCTTAAACGAAGGTGGGATGAATACTCTCCGCAACGATTCTTCGTTCGAGCTCTGTGTGCTCTGCGGCATCTACCGCGACGGATTCCTCGACCAACATTACAGGAATGCCATCGCGCACTAGGTATTTACGGTGCAGACGTGGGTTATACAAAAATGCGTCGGTGGAAAAATAGAACAACGGACCTTTGTCTTCTGGGCAAGCCAGAATTTCAAGCAACTTTGAGTCGAGAGACATATGCCAAGACTAGGCGGTGATGACGGACAGCAACTCAGCCACGTGTGTATCGCACTCGTCACGCGTACTGGCTTCAAGGTTCAGGCGAAGCAACGGTTCGGTATTGCTTGGGCGAACGTTGAACCACCACGAACCACAGTCCACCGTTAAGCCATCAAGATGATCCTGAGTGTGGTCTGCATAGTCGCGCCCAATTTGAGCGATGACCTTACCGATGTCGGCAACAGTGGTGTTGATTTCGCCGCTTGACGCGTAGCGCTCCAGCGGTTTGCGAATTTCCGACAGTTTCTTTCCCGTACGGCACATTTCGCCAAGGATTCCCATGGTGGCAATGAGGCCGCTGTCTGCTCTGTAGTTGTCTGCAAAGTAGTAGTGCCCAGAATGCTCACCAGCAAACACCGCACCCGTGTCGGCCATGATCTGCTTCATATAACTGTGACCATTCTTTGTGCGAATTCCCTTACCGCCATGCTCAGCGATGATTTCAGGAACTGCGCGCGAACAAATGAGGTTGTACAAGATTGTTGCACCAGGATTCAGTCGTAAAAATCGCGTTGCGAGCAGCGCAGTGGTGGTGCTGCCCGACATTCCTTGACCAAGTTCGTCAACAAGGAACACTCGATCGGCATCGCCATCGAATGCAAGGCCGACATCGAATCCGCCAGCAATTACACGCGCCATGAGATCGCGTTGATTGGCTGTTTGCAAAGGGTCTGCAGGGTGATTTGGGAACGTGCCGTCTAGTTCGCCGTACATCACCTCCAATTCAAAATCAGCGAGGCGTTCAAACACTGCTGGAACAACGAGCCCACCCATTCCGTTCGCAGTGTCGGCTACAACACGTAGCTTTCGCAACTTGTCGCTCGCAATGAACTTCACAACATGATCGGCAAACTCCGACAACATGTTGACATGGTTCAGCGTTCCTGCCGTTCCAGCGAATGCTGGCTCACGACCTGCAAGTACATCAGCTGCGAGAGCATGAATTTCACGCAGTCCGTTATCAATTCCAATTGAACGAGCACCAGATAAACAACACTTGATTCCGTTGTACTGGGCTGGGTTGTGCGAAGCGGTAAACATTGCTCCCGGCGAATCGAGTTTGCCCGATGCGTAATACAGCAGGTCGCTTGATGCGAGCCCAAGGTTGGTGACACTGACACCATGTGCCAATACTCCCCGCTGGAAAGCATCAACTAACTCTGGCCCACTTGGTCGCATGTCATGGGCGATGACGATGTGTGGTGCATGTGCAAATTTGGCAAACGCAACACCGATGGCATATGCAACGTCGGCATCCAACTGATCGGGAACTATGCCACGAATGTCATAGGCCTTAACAATCGCATTGAGATCGGGCATGGTTGAAAAGACTACTCTGCAGTCAGTTTGCTGCGTCGTCGGGTTACGACGATCCATGCAATACCTGCAAACGACAGCAGGTAAGCAACGTAATCGAGCATGTTCCAGCCGTAATGCATGTTCACGTCGGTACTCGTTGGGATGACGACCATCATGTTCGGTGCAACGCGATACGGGCCTTCAGCACCATCTACTTTCCAGTTAGGAAAGTAGCTCACTCGTACCAAAACTGGAACGCCTACTTTGTCAACCGAGAAACGGACACTTTCTTCGCCAATGTTGACATTGCTGACCACCACAGGTTCCAATGGAACTTGCGTAAGTGGGGTTGCAGGCTTCACTACATCAACTCGCCGATTGTTGGAATTTGGTTCACCCTCGCGCTTCGATTCATCTACGGCAACTTCAATGCGCTGCCAATCGCTAGGGCCATCGTCAGCAATTGGAGTCGTCCAAGTTTCTGGGTGCTGGAACCAACTCGTCCCAATCTCAAGCCAACGTTCACGTGGATTATTGGAAGAAATATTTGCAACTACTGGTTGAGTTGCCAACGGTGTCACTACATCGCTATTGGCAACTCGGTAGACCACCCAAGGACCCGAACGCGCAACTTCAGTTAGTCCTTCTTGCTGCGATGCCTGAGTAATCGCTTCTGGAGTGAAGCCCATGAAGTACTTCACTCCAAGTTCTTGCATGTACCGCACACCAATTGCCGCGTTGTTGTTGTCGTATCGCAATTCGCGCACAGGGTTGCTGCTTTGCTTCGACATAGCTGCCGCTGTAATGAAGTGATAGGGAGTGCTTCCAGCAGCTTCGAAGAACAGCCCTTCCATTGAGCTAATGCAGCCATCGGTCCAAAACGGAAGCAGCATGAGCGCCATCGTGGTTCCGTATTTATTCAGTTCCCCACTGTTTTCCCACAGCGCTCGCCCGCAACCCTGCGTCGAATCTTCGCCCAACTGTTTCATCGTTTGAACAACGCCGTAATACTCGCCGTATGCACCCTTGCCTTCATAGCCAGTGAAGTTCCAACGTGCCCAACCATCTACAAATCCATCATTAGTTGATTTGGTCCGAAGCGGTCCCCATACATATTCGTATTGACCGGCCGAGTTCACCCGAGTTGACCCAAACGGAAGTTCTTGAAAGCGAAACCCAATTGCCACGAGCACAAACAAAGCAAAACCGGAGAGCAGCGCAAGATTGAACGTGAAGTTATCGCGAGGCTTTGCAATATCTAAAACAACAGGGGTTCCAGGTTCCACACGCGCAATGCGAGACATGGACTTCATTCGAAGCGCAAATGCCGCAATCTCGTACAACCCGACGGCAAACAGGAAATACCTCAACAGAAAAAAGAACGGCAAAATTCGCGGATTCCACAACAACCCAATAACAGGCAAACTGTTGCGAGCGATGAACACTCCAGCTGCGAGCACCAGCGTCAGCAGCGTTATCCACGTGCCCGCTTTGTGCCTACTGCGAACCAGGGCTACCGCACCAAGAATCGCCAAAGCAGTAATTGAAACATCTAGCAAAATGTGTAGAGGAAAGAACATTTTCCAAAATGAGTCATTTACTCCACTTGGTCGCGGCTCGTACTTCATGTCTGTCATGTAGGCATGACTCGTAACGAATGGAATCACCCAGAATGAGGAAAGCAAAACTGCCAATGCAATTACTTTTGCCCCAAACTGAAACGATTCACGCTTATTCCAGACCACCAACATGAGCGCTGCACCGCCGAACACGAACAACAGAACAATTCCATGACTTAACGCCGACAGCGAAATAATGATGGCGGCTGAGATTCGATGCTTTCCGGTATCGAGACCTTTAGCGAGCAATGCGAAACCCAGCATCGCAAGCGATAACGAAATAGAGAATGAAAACTCTCCCGCCATCGTTGATGCGATATTGCCCCCATAAATTGTGAAACTTTCATCAAACAAAAAGATGGTTGCCGCAATGGCAAACAATTCAGGCAGTGGATACGCAAACTTCGCAAACCGACCAAACAGCCAAGTCGCGTATGGAAGAGTCAAAATGCCGATGACAGCAATGATTTTGATTGCAATGCCATACGGCAAAACCACATCTAACAACACAATCATTAGCGCCGGAATCACCATGTAGAACCGATAAATCGGTAGACCGGAATACCAGTCCATACTCCAACCAGACAGTTTGAAATTCGTGAGCAAATGGTCTCGCAAATATGCAGGCGCCCAAACATGGGCACCCATGTCACCACCCGTCGGAATGTTGTTTCGCAAAATGAGACTTGGGTGAAGCGCCATGAGCAAGAAGATCGTTGGGCCGGCTACGGCGATAATCGTCGACAACTTCTTCCAATAGGCCGAGTTTTGTTCAAACCGATTCACCTTGATGTTGGTCACATCTTCGTTTTGCGCATCGAAATTGCTTTCGTCGTGCGTCACTTCAGGTTCCACGTAGTCAGCCTAGGTGTACCAGGACTCGCTAGCGCGTCAGCGCCATTACCGTTAGAGCCGTTGCATTAAACGACACATGCGTAACGATGGATAGCCCTAAACGCTTAGTCCGTGAAAAACACAATCCAAGCACGAGCGCAATGGCGAATAGCCCTGGAAATTCAGCAAGTTGCAAGTGCACCGCCGCAAACCAGAACGAAGCAAGCAACAATGAAATTCGAGCACTGTACGCCAACGCCAAATTGTGTTGGATGAATCCTCGATACACGATCTCTTCCACAAGTGGCGCACAAATGACGACAACCACAACCAGAAGAATTATCCACCCACCTTGCGCAGCATCGAACAAATCGTTTGCTCGCTTTTCTACTGCTTCTTTATTGAATAACGAGGGAAACATCCACTGGAACGGAAGCGTGACAAGAACCACCAACAGCAATTGACTTGCGATTCCAAGTGGAATACCCCATATATCCGTTGCCCGAAAACGTATTGAGAAATCCTGTACAAAGCTTCCAGATCCATTCCGCTTCGACACCCACAGCAAAACACCGATGTACGGACCCCAAAGCGTCAGCGCCGATAACGCAAGTACCCAAGTGGGGACAACGTCACCAGAGGCATAACCGAGCGCCGAAATCACAAACGAGCCGCAGATATTGGCGAAGAGATACGTCAATGACCACACCGCAAAGACGCGGAACGGCGAAACTCGTTGTGGCTGATCAGCCAGCAAGACGATTTGGCACGATCAAGCGGAAGCGATCGCGACGATCTTCCATTCTCCACCCACCAGGAACCGTGAGCCGCCTGCCGTGCTGTTCACACAGGTCGTACGCATGTGGATCGCTTTCCTGCGCTAGGTCATCAATCCAGACCAAAGCCCGGCTGTATTGATAAGTCAGCGTCATTGACGCATCTTCCTTGCAGACAGGACGAGAACACTTACGAGTCACGGTGTAAAACCTAATTCTTGTGACATATAAAAAGGTGGATTTGAGCGAGAGCACGGCACGACGAGACACCTTGCAACATCTGCCCGTAACATGACCTCGTGAGCAAACTCCCACCACCTCCTCCACAGTCCAACAAGCGCAAGAACTCCCCTCTTTCCTCGGGAAAGCCGGGCTCCTCAAAGCCTGGCCAAAACAAGTCGGGAAAAGAACGCACATCCATGCCTCGATGGGCCGTATGGGTGTTGATCGCAGTAGCAGCTGGACTTATTGCGGGTCCCCGCTTGTGGCCTGCAACGACTGCCACCAAGGTGACCTACACAGAGTTTCTCGACCTCGTTCAAAGTGGCAAAGTCAGCAGCGTTGAGATCAACAACTTAAGCAACACCATCAGCGGAAAAATGTCTGACGGAAGTGAATTCATCACCACTGGGGCCACATCCCTTTCCGACGCGGATGAACAGTTGCTGAAGGAAAAAGGAGTCGACTACGACTACTCAACCCCTCAAGGAAACTTCTTCACAAATTTGATTCCGATTTTGCTCCCATTTTTCCTCATCATGGGCTTTTTCATTTGGATGCAACGCCGTGCAATGGGTCAAGCCGGAAACATCATGTCCATCGGTCGCAGTCGCGCGAAGAATTACAACGCAGACAAGCCGAGCACAACGTTTGCTGATGTTGCTGGATATGAAGGTGTGAAGCAGGAAATCAAAGAAGTCGTTGACTTCCTTCGCATGCCAGAACGCTTTAAAGAAATTGGTGCTCGCGTACCAAAAGGAATTTTGCTCGTAGGGCCTCCGGGAACAGGAAAGACATTGTTCGCACGGGCTGTTGCAGGCGAAGCAGGGGTCGGGTTTCTTTCAGTAACTGGTTCCGACTTCATGGAAATGTTCGTGGGCGTTGGCGCAAGTCGTGTGCGCGACTTGTTCCAACAGGCTGCAAAAATGGGACGCGCAATCATTTTCATCGACGAAATTGACTCCATTGGTCGTAAGCGTGGAGCTGGTCTCGGCGGTGGTCACGACGAGCGTGAGCAAACTCTCAATCAAATGCTCGCGGAAATGGACGGCTTTGAGGCAACCGAAGGCATTGTCGTTATGGCAGCAACAAACCGCCCCGACATTTTGGATCCAGCACTTCTTCGTCCAGGTCGCTTCGATCGACAGATCATCGTTCCGCTTCCCGAGTCCGATGAGCGTCTTGCGATTTTGAAGGTGCACTCGCAGGGCAAGCGCATGGGTACAGACATCGACCTTGACACCATGGCAAAAGCAACTCCTGGCATGAGCGGTGCAGACCTGGCAAACCTGGTTAACGAAGCTGCACTTTTTGCAGTGCGTCGTGGTTCAACCCATATTGAACGAATTGACTTTGAAAATGCTCGAGACCGAGTTGTTCTTGGTGCGCGACGCGAAAGTTTGGTACTGAACGCCGAAGAGAAGCGCGCAACTGCATACCACGAAGGTGGACACGCTGTACTTGCAACAGTTCTTCCTTACAGCGACCCGCTGCACAAGGTGACCATTTTGCCGCGAGGCATGGCACTTGGTGTCACCTGGTCACTCCCTGAAGAGCGCCACACCTATTCGCGTGAGTATTTTGAAGACGTCATTTGTAAAGCAATGGGTGGACGCGTTGCAGAAATGATCGTCTTCGGAGCACTCAATAGCGGAGCCGCGAACGACTTGGAGCAAGCAACAAACATTGCTCGCCGCATGGTGCGTGAATGGGGCATGAGTGATGCAGTGGGCCCAATGGCATTTGCAGGTCAACAACAAGTGTTTCTTGGCGAAGACCTCATGACGAGTGGTCGCGAATATAGCGATGAAATGGCTCGCAAGATCGACGACGAAATCAGTCGCATTCTTCGCGAACAAGAAACTCGCGCACGCGTAACCCTTGAAAAGCATCGCCGCGGTCTTGACCTTGTTGCACAAGCGCTTCTCGATCAAGAAACAATCGATGGCGCAATGGTCTCACGACTGATCCAACAAGGACTCGGCGAACCAAGTCGCCAAACCACACCAAACAACTAGTGGCAATCCCCTTCGTGGGGGTCAGGCAGTCCATCGCGTACACGAGCCAGCGCGGCCCATATATCGGTTGCGCTTGCTGGTCCGAGAAAACCTTTATGCACCACGCCTTGACTGTCTGCGATCAACAGCGTTGGCACCGCATCAATGGAATATTTTTTATGCATCTCTCGATGAGACGTAAATTCACAAATGTCAACTGCAACTGAGCGCGATTTGAGCACAACTGCTTTGCGCTCTATTTCTGCACACGTTGTGCATGACGACGAGGTGAAAGCCAACACCAACCATTCTTTCTCCGATTCAGAAAAATCGTTTCGATCAACTTGCGTTGGCATCGAGGGGTTCGCCTGTGTTGGCGACTGAACAGTTCGCCTGCTTAACACCTTGTTCAGCGCAACAGCAATGGCAATCACGGCCACAACAATGAACAAACGAATCATGAGCCAACTTCCGGAGATGGAATTGTTGGTATTGCAAGGACCGCGCTTCGACCAATTAAGTCATGGCCACGCAACAGCATGCGCTGAACGACAACAGGAATTGTGGCGCGAATTACCACCTCGCCACTAGATACTCCAGCTGGCACCGGAATGGAAACTAGACCGCTCGCTGGGAGCACTATTGATTCCAGCCCAGCAATTGGCACTTCTCCTGCTGGGCCAATTTGGGAAACAGTGACCGTTCCATCAAGCGGAGTTGCATTCAACACCACAAGGGAATCCTCGATTCCACTCGAGACACCGCTTGGAGCTACCCACACTGTTGACGTTGCGCCCATTGGGGCACCAAGAACCACCGAGGTACCAACTGTGTTGCCCACTCGCCTATTGATGACCTGTTCCACCACAACACCTGTGGCCTCTGCTCCAGGCTCAGCTATCGACGAAACAATAATTCCGTAACGACCATTTGGGACACCAGGCAACGAACCAGTATCGAACAGCGTGACTCTTCCTGCTGGCGCAGTAAGACTCGCGGGTTCAATTTGAGTATCTGGACTTGCGCCATTAACGAACATCACACTCAAAGTTGCATCGTTGCGAGTTGGGTTCAGAATTACTAATTGCTCAGAACTTCCGTCCAACTTTTCACCATCGGCGAACCACCACTCAGAGCTCACACCACTTGCGCCAAGCGCCATGGTGTAACCCAAACGTCCGTCTCCGAGATAATGCTGCGAACGTCCGACGACCAACTTTCCTGAAGTCGCATGCACTTCAACAGCAACCACGGGTTCGTTGCGCGCGCCCTCGTCTGCCATGTTCAGTGCGACAACAGATCGAGGCGGAATAACAAAGCCATGTAAACGGCTTGGCTCACGGGTTGACTCTTTCGTAACAAAAGAGACATCAACAACTGTTGAATCGCTATACGGATTGGTGAGAACAATGTGATTCAAACTGTCGGCGCCAGTAAACCCATCAGCAAAGTACCAATCTGTTGCGGGCTCATTGGCGCACTGGGCAACTGAATTCCCCGCAGGATGATTAATGAACTGCTCAGCCGTTCCCACACCACCGAGAATCTCCACAATCGTGCTGATGAACGAAGCTTCAATTCCTTCTTTGACATTTACCTCTGCTTGCGATCGCGCAGCAACAGTCACCGCGGTCACAACTGGGGAAACTCCAACCCCAAGTCGAGTGATCGTGGCATTGAAATCGGTGTCTGACGGGTTCGAAATCACAATTGATCCGGAGATTGTCCCATCGTTTCCTGGTACGCCAGGACAAAACCAACTCGTAGAAATGCGCTGATCCAACGACACAACCGGCATGACCGGAACGGGAACCGATTCAGATTCAACTTCAACTTCGTCGCGCTGATTTGTAATCACCATTGCACCAACCATCAACAACGCCAAGAGGAAGACCGCTAACTGACGAATGCTTAAATGCGTGCGGCTCTGCACGCTTGCGAGACGTTGGTTTTCGTTCATTGATTTCCACCTGCGGTAAACGACATGGCGGGCAAACCTTGGTCGTCAACAACGATCACTTCGCGACTCCTTGCTTGCAGAAATCGGCGCTTGATTCTGCCGATGTCGAAGACCGCAAGCATCACAAAAAGCCACAGCAGCATTTGAACGAACATGAACGCGTACTGCGAAATCGAAGCCCTGTAATGCAACTTTGCCGAACCTGCGCCGCTCACGTCAAACGCCGTTGTGCCACCAAAGGCAATTCGTGGTTGCACCTCGGTTCCGGCAACTTCAAGACGCAGTCGTTCGCTAAATGGCACCGCTATGTGCACTGTTGCAGGGCCAACTTCTGTTGCAACGCTTGCAATATCGTCAACACGCGCGATCGGCATTGTCGATTGCAATTCAGATGACAACAACACTTCATCGCCTGCTTGCTTGCTCAGCGTTGCGGAATTCTCGTCAAGTACAGAAAGCGAAGGAAGCCAAGCCATGTTTTCGTAAATCACGAGATCGCTTGCAAGGTATACACGACGAAAATCAAGCTGAGTAGAAAGTGACTCAAGTAAACCCTCTGGAAGCGGTAGAGGCCTTTCTACTGTCGACTCACCACCATCAATTTTCGGCAACACCACATACCGCACTGCAAGCGGTGCTAACAAACGACCACCGCGCACCGTCTCGCGTCCGATAACTGCGCGAAGAGCATTCTGTACGTTGCTGCTCAGTTCATTCGGCTTTGACCAACGGTCCCGCATGGTCAACTCACCATCATCGGCAACTGCAAACGCAACTGTTTCAGTGACACGCATTGACGAAATGGGAAGCACTTCTTTTCGCCCCACGTACACAACGTTGTAATCCCCTTCAGGAGGATTCGCTTGCATTTGCGTGTACAAATCTGCGACTACCGAATTTGACTGATTCCATGATCCACTTACCGCCATAGAAATGGCTGGTAGTGCACCAACCAATGATGCAACTACTGCACCCGCCACAACTGGCTTCCACCATCTGTATGCCGATGTCAACTCGTCATCAAAAACAAAACTCGCCAATGCACCCGCCCCAAGAGCAAGTCCACAAGCAACAACGGCTAGGAGCTGACCAAAGCTCGGCGCGGCAATGTTGATCACGTCGGAGTCAATCAACACAATCAATAGACCTGTAAACACCACGAGAGATAACGAACGCGTTGCCCAGATGAAGGTAGTTGCGCGGGTCACGACAACGCTGACAAAAACAGGAATGTAAAGGCCTAATGCAATGACTCCGAATCGCAGTACTCCCCCGTCAAACCTTGCGAGTTGAGTGAGACCAACATGCTGACTTGATGCAGCTTGGCTTCCAACGAAATGATCCAACCATTGCGAGTTAGCAAATTGACTGACCCATGGCGCGTTCAGCACCAACGCACCAGCCATCAAGGCAACAACAACACGCCCCACAGCAAGTGCTTGTCTCATGCTTACTCGTGCAATGAGTCCGCCAATGATCCATGCGATTGCCACCCAAGCCACAATTGCCAAAAATGTTGGAACAAAAGCAAATACCACTGCAGTAAACAGCACTGCGGTGGCAAGAAGTTGTGTTTGCTTTGCACCGCTTAAACCCGACTCGGCCCGAACAAACAGACGCAGGACCCATGGAAGCGACGAGTAGACGAGCACATCGCTTAGGCGACCCTTGCTAAGCGCAACGAACGGAAGTGGAACTGCGACATACATCGCCATACCAATTACTCGAGCGCGAAGTGAGAAGTACCCTGCCGGTACTTTCCACATGCCAAATGCACCAACGAATACCGAGCCAATGATGAGTGCGGTTTGCAGCGCGCCCGTTTGCCCAAAGGAGATAGCTCCTGCAATCGCCATGAGCACATAACCACTTGAGTTTGTGCCAGCGGAACCGAATCCACCTTGCGTCCACCCACTCATAAACGAAGAGAGCAACGCACGCGGAGACTCAGTTGCAGACCTCATCGGCAAAAACTCACCGACACGCGAAACTCCATTCCAAATAAAGTTTCTGCTACCTACAAGCACAAAAACTGCAACCGCAATAAACACATTTGTAACGAAACGCTGGTGGCTGACTGCATTCTTACGATCTTTTTGAGCTAGCGATGCCTGTTGAATTCGCTTGCTACGACGTCGAACAAAAGACGAAAATCTCGCACTACCCGAAACCTGCAAATCATGAATTTCACTCGCTGACACACGTCGCAGTGGCCGTACTTCAGACCTCCGACGAATGATGTAGGGCAAATCAATTACTACCGCGAGCGAAGCGCGAAGTGACGCTAGTGCCGCGGTGAAACCTCCACCAAAAACACCTGCAATCACTTGAACAACAGAGGCAACCAACATTTGCAACATCACAAAAGGAAGTTGCAAACCACCGGAGAGCGAGACCACCGTGCGAACGCGGTTGCGCGCTTGAGCAGAGGTTCGTGCCATGTCGGTGGCTCGACTATCAATCCCATTTCTGTGGCGCGCCTTTGCTGAAGGAACGATCAATACTCGCGCTCCACTCAAATGGGCACGCCAACAGAGGTCTAGGTCTTCTCCGAAAAAATC
>JACCDM011872873.1_pt1 | contig 28740 bp, 27 predicted proteins | sample 7445851 | NCBI WGS metagenome assembly JACCDM01 (sample SAMN15323438, study PRJNA562643) | freshwater metagenome | isolation source: river surface water | place: USA:Blue River Watershed | collected 2017-08-16
AAGGTAGGTGACAGATGGCTGTCCAAACTAAAATTCAAGTTCGTAGGGACACCGCAGCAAACTGGACTTCCACAAATCCAACTCTTGCTGCTGGTGAAGTTGGTTTTGAGACCGACACACTTAAGTTAAAGGTTGGTAATGGTTCAACCGCATGGACTTCGCTGAAGTATTCACAAGATGCGTCACTTCTAAATGGCAATGCCAGCATCACTACCCTCACAACTACTGGCGACATCAACACTGCTGGAAAACTTTCTGTAACCGCATCTTCTGGCGACGAGGGTGGAGAAATCTTTCTTTCGAATGCCGTAACAAACACAAGCATCACAAACGGTGTGACTATCGATGTCTACCAAAACAAACTCCGCTTCTTTGAGCAAGGCGGAACTGCCCGTGGATACTATATCGACATCACTGCTGGTGGCGGTGGGGCAAGCACCAACTTGGTGGGTGGAAGCACCGCGTTTAATGGTGGCACAATCACCAACGCTTTGGTTGTCTCCAACACTGGTGGCGTAAACACAAGCGGTCAATTCATAACCACAATCGCTACTGGAACAGCACCGTTTGTAGTCTCTTCCACCACTCAAGTAGCAAACCTAAACTCAGCAACATCAGGTATTTCGGTAAATATAGGTGCTGGTGCTGCTGGCTCGTTGCCTTATCAATCAGCAGCAAACACCACCACTTTCTTGGCTAGAACCGCCACAAATAACTCGACTTTACTTTTCAATTCAAGCACTAACGCGCCTTATTGGACTCAGCCGACACTAAGTAATACTTACTACGCAGCAACTACATCTGCTCAGTTGGCTGGAACCATTTCAGATGAGACTGGTTCTGGTTCTCTAGTATTCTCCACAAACCCATCGCTTGATGGTATGACACTAAATGCTGGGACTTCCCTGATTGTCGAAGACGCAGACAGCGTTGTTGGTCGCGTAATTGGCTCTGGAAATGTGCTCTACATTCAGGCTGGCGCTGACTCTACCGACGGAACTGGACATATTTTTGTTGGTAGATACGCCAACTCAAACCCAGTTGCTAACATCACACTGAACGGAACCACAACAAATGTCGCCACAAACTTAGTGGTCGGTGGAACAGCAAACATTGCTGGACAGATTACATCTACCCTTGCTAATGGAACGGCACCATTTGTGGTCACATCCACAACACAAGTGGCAAACCTGAATGTTGCTGTATCTGGTTTAGCGGTAAATGTTATCGGTGGAACCGCAAACAAGGGCGAACTTCTATACCAGTCTGGCGTAAACACAACCGCTGAGTTGACCGCACCGACAACAAATATGTCGGCTTTGCTCTACAACACAAGCACTAACGCGCCTTATTGGGCGACTCCAATTCAAGCACTGACATCGCTCAGAGGCTACACCCTAACTTCATCTAGCGGTGGGTTTACGGCACTGACAAACACAAGTAGCCACCATCAAGAAGTTTCTGGAACAAGCGGTCAGACTATCGGACTACCTAATACGGCAACACTTGCTCTCGGCACTACTTTCTACATTTCTGGTAGAACCTTAGGAAACATAACAGTAAATACTTTTGGTAACACTGCTACTCTTATGACTATTCCAGGTAACTCAGAAACGGGTGCCTTGTTTACCTGTGTAAATACAGCAACAAACGCTTCATCTGCTTGGGACTATGGAATTACAAAAGTTGAAGCATATACTGGCACTGGCTCATTAGTACTAAACACTTCGCCAACCATAAGTGGTCCAGTAATTGCTAATGCTACCTACTCCGCATCAGCAGGTCTAAGAGACTTTGACGGCAATATCTTCTACTCAACCATAAATACCACGCTAGGTAAGGGTCTAGACCAAACCAGTTTTTACTATGTATCTAATGCCACTTATGGACTAGATTTTACCGTGAACACTACGGCCAAGAGCCTACTAGGTGGCGAGACAGTTGGGCTGACAATAGGAGCAAACACCACATTTGAGTATGAACTTTCATTTGCGTTACGCCACCAATTTTTAACAAACACTGGCATCACTGGGTCATATAACATAATCTCATCTGGAGCAAACTCTAGCGTTACTCACGCCAGCACAGTTCAGTACGCTAGTGGCACTACAAACTTCACTACCGCAATGACTCCTAGCGTAGTTAGAACTAACACTTCTGTGACATTTTCGGCAGCAATATCCTCTGGTTCTAGATACAACATAGTTAGTGCTAGAGGAATTATCAGAAACACGGGCACTGGAGCAGCAAAAATTTACCCTGGCGTTTCAGTAAGCGGAATTAATGAAAATGGTTGGTCGTTGGAAAGCGGACTAATTTTTAAGATGGTACCTCTAGGAAACTCCACGATAATTGAAGTAGGAGATTTTAACTAACTATGGAAGAAATTAAACAACTATTACAGTCCTGGGAAGACGGAGACTACATTAACCCAGACGCTCTAAAATCAGCACACGAAGCGATATCGCTATTGATAGAGAGAGTAGAGCAACTAGAGGCTCAAGTACAAAGCCTAACTAATCCCTAGGCTTCAAAGGTTTTTGGTGGGGTTTAGGAACATAAGGTTGCCTAACAAACACAACTCCGTCGTGCTTCATCTCACATATGCGAGCCAGCGAGTCAACAACAAACCTTTCTTTACAAACCGAACACTGGTTTGAGTTGTCATCACTTTTAGCCATATCTATACAATTATCCCACGCCGGGTGCTAGGCTATTGCTATGACAGAGTGGACTAAACTTCAACGCTCAACCGAGCCTTTGACTTCCTTTGTGGCATTAGACCAAATAACCGAAGAACTTATAAAGCCTTTCGACTACAAAACAGACGGCAACGAAGAGTTCTATCCGTATCTAATCCCAGATGACCTACCAAAAGATTTTGGAATTGGCGTAATTGTAGGCGCATCTGGAACTGGAAAATCTACACTGCTAAAAACTTTTGGACAAGTGGAGAAGCACAACTGGACAGGTGGCTCTATCGCCTCACACTTTGCAAGTCCAGTAGAAGCAAATGAAAAACTTTCTGCCGCTGGGCTAATGTCAGTGCCAGAGTGGGTAAAACCATTTCATGTCCTATCAAACGGTCAACAATTCAGAGCCAACCTAGCCCGCTCACTACACGATAACGCAGTGATAGACGAATTTACTTCGGTTATTGACCGCAATGTTGCCAAGGCCTCTTCAACCGCAATGGCTAGATATGTTAGGAAAAATAGCATAAGAGGCATTGTTCTAGCCACTTGCCACCGAGATATTCTTGAATACCTAGAACCAGACTGGGTAATCGATACCGACAGAGGCGAGTGGGCTTCGGGAAGGTATCTTCATCGACCAGAGATGGTACTCGAAGTCCATCCTTGCTCAAACGAAATTTGGAGCCACTTCGCTCCGCATCACTATCTCTCCGAATCGCTCAACAAATCAGCACACTGCTACTTGGCACTCTGGAACGGCGAAGTCGTAGGTTTTGTAGCATCTATCGCATATCCGTCAGGAACTGTAAGGGAAGCATACAGAGAGCATCGTTTAGTGATTCACCCTGACTACCAAGGATTCGGTCTCGGACCAAAACTATCCGAGTTAGTTGCTCAGCATTACCTAGACAACGGAAAGCGTTACTTCTCGAAAACTAGCCACCCCCGCTTGGGTGGTTATCGAGACCAATCACCGTTATGGAAGCCGACATCTAAAAATCATATGCGTCGCACCGATGGGCAGAACCTAGATGGTAAACAGCGTTGGAGTATTGACCCAAATCGCTGGAGTTACTCTCACGAATATATTGGCAAATAACTATAATGTCCTACCTATGTGGTATTGTTTATAACAACAACAGAGGAGATTGTTATGGCTAGAAAAAAGACAGTGGTGGCTGACGCACCAAAGCCTTGCGATGCTTGGAACATAGAGACTGAGATTCAAATAAACGGTCGCCATGTAGTCAAGGGGACTGAACTAAAAATTTCAGGGGAACGCGGAAGATTCCGTTTTATCAAAAAAGTAACCACGGAAAAAGATGTTATTTGGATTGATGTCTATGGTGGACCAAAAGGCGCTGAGTGTATTCGCAGTTTCAGACCAGAGCAGGTAAAGACTGTCCACAGCAAGAACAAGACTGACTTCCATCTGGCTCAGGAGTTCAAAGTAAAGCGTAAGGCTCAACTGGCAGACGCTAAGCAGGACAATAATGACGGAACCGAATAAAGAAGTAGCGTTACTTTACGCTCGCGTCTCCACTCAACTTCAAGTCAACGACGGGGTAAGCCTTGATGTTCAAGAGCGTCAACTTCAGCAAGCAGCGGAACTCGCTGGCTACACAGAAGTAGAAATAATCAGAGAAGAGGGTCGCTCAGGTAAGTCAATTACTGGCAGACCAGCCCTAACAAAAGCATTGAAAAGGCTAGATGCTGGAGAAGCCAAAGCACTTTTTGTGACTCGCATCGACCGCCTAGCACGCTCTACAAAGGACTTTTTAAACATCATTGACAGAGCCAACACCAATGGGTGGCGTCTCGTGATGCTTGACCTAAACCTAGATACTTCTTCTTATCAGGGGCGTTTCGTGGTTACTATTATGTCTGCGCTCGCCGAAATGGAGCGAGGCATAATTTCTGAGCGTCAGAAAGATGTCCACAAAGACCGTAGGGCTAGGGGCATTGTTTGGGGCAAGGACATGGGTCCTAAAAACAAAACTTCTGAAGAAGTAAAGGCTAGGATTTCTTCCGAGCGGGCTTCTGGACTTTCTCTTCAGCAGATTGCTGAGGGGCTGAATCGAGACCAGATTCCGACGCAGAACCATCGAAAATGGTATCCAACGACTGTAAAGAATCTGCTTGACTCAATTCCTCAGGAACTGTCTGAGTAAGAGTAGAAGTATCTGAAGCCTGAATCTGACCCTGAATCTCAAGGGTGTTCAAGAAGTATCCAGGGAAATTGAACTCACCAGCGTGGGTGATTCTTACCCAAGGAGCAGCCCAAGCATCGTGACCCAACTTACGCCAAATGTCACAGAAAGCGTAGTCTTCAGATAGAAGAATAGCCTCTGGTTCTGGGGTGATGTATGTGGTGAAGTATTCAACAATCTCTTCACCCATATCGATATCTACGCTAGGAGAGTTGTTCTTATATCTCTTTACTAAGTCAGACTTAGCCATTTCTTCAAAAACATTGCGACGAATAAACATCATTCCAGTACCAACATCGCGAACCTTGAAAGGCTCGTCTGCGGTAAAGTTTTGTGGCTCTGGCAAGAAGTTGACAGCAAAGTTTCCAGAGTAAAGTTCTAGATTCGGGCGACCAGCAAGAGCAGCCTTGCGGACATTTTCCCAGTTGATTGACTTCATTGGGTAGATAGCACCAATCAAGTCCTTACCTGAGTTAACCATCTTTACAATGTCTTCGGACACCCATCCGTGGTCACCGTCAATGAACAATAGAGCATCGGCATCGCTCTTCATAAACATATGAGCCAGAGTGTTTCTTGCTCTGGTAATCAGGCTCTCATTTGTAATGGACATTAGGTTTACTTGGTGTCCAGCCTGATTTAGAAGACCAGTAAGTTGGGTCAGACAAGAGACATAGACGCTCTTGGAGTTTCCACCATACATAGGGGTCGCAATAACAATTTTCATTGATGTACTTTATCTCTTTCTGATAGGAGGGATTGGGGCTGAGAACCCCAATCCCTATCTTGTCGCTCTCCCGCAACTAGACACTTTTACTCTACAACATATCTGTAGTTAGTGAGTGTCTAGAAACGGTTAAATCTGGTAACAACATTCCAGTCCACATCTGTAGATGTAGGAACTGCTTTAGGAAGCAGAATCATATTCTGAATCTCAGCACGGGAACCTTGACCGACAATATTCAAACCTCGGTCTGACAGTTTGCGGTGGAAAGCAATCTGAGTCATAGGCTTTTCTCCGCGGTCTTCAGACCACATACGGTAAATAGAGTAGAGAGACTTGACAGCCAATCCACCGCCGTCAGATTCTTTTGTTTCTTCTTCAAGGAACATACCGATACGGTCTTCGTTACGCTGATACATCTCTCCAGCACTCTTTACAGCAGAGCACCAACCTAGAGGGTCGCGAGCAGAAGAGCCTAGGTAACGGATAGCACCCTCAACAGCCCAAGACAGAACCGCAGGTAGAGCACCCTCTGGGTCGAACAGGTAAGCCTTTAGGTCTGGGTCTGGGTTGTCTGGGACATTGCTCCAAGGAATTGGTCGCAGACGACGCCACATAGCCTCATCGTTGATGATAGGTCGGTGGTTAGTAGTAACCCACAACTTAGCACTGGACTCAAAAGTAAATGGCTTTTCACCTGGCGAACGAGCAGAAATTTCAGATGAACCAGTTAGTTTCTTCACCGAGTTTTCTTTTAGACGCTCTGAATCAGGCAACTCGTCAACCCAAACCATACGGCGACCGCGAAGTTCCGCCCAGTGGTAAAGGTCAGTGCTAGAGGATTGACCATCACCCTGCGCCAAAATGCTTGAGTCCAAAGGCCACGAATACTGCTGAGTTCCAAGAGCCTTTACGATGGCTTCAACAAATGTGTTCTTACCTGACCCCGGTGGACCGTAAACCAAGAACATAACATCTTGAGTATTCAAGCCAGTTAGCGTATAGCCAGCAGCACGCTGTAGCCACTCTTGAAGTTCCTTATCGCCACCAGTAGCAAAGTCGATGAACTGCTCCCAGCGGACATTACGCAAACCTTGAGTGTAGCCAACAGGAGCACGCTTGGTGATGTGGAGTTCTGGTCTGCCCTTGATTAGTTCGCCAGTGCGTAGGTCAACTACACCATTAGCGACACCTAGCAAGTGCTTATCGCCATCCCACTGCTCAACTGGAGTGTTGATTCTTGGGTCAGAGTTGGCACTTTCAATCGCACCGTTTAGGCGACCATTTGCTTTTGCTTGGTTAGCCCACTTCACTACATCGTTCTTTTTGTCTGGGTCGTCATACTGAGCAACTTCAGACGCAATAATCGGAGCAAGTTTCTTAGCCAACTCTTGCATACCCAAATCTTCAGCGTCTGGTTTCCAATACTGTCCGTTCCAAATAAACCAACCAATGTTTGGCGTGTATCGGACAGATGAACCAAATGCGTCTACAAGTCGACGACCGTTACCGATATCAGACAACGAACGCTTACCAGGAGTTCCACCCTCTGCCTCGGTAATAGCGTCTGGGTCTTTAGGGATATCGATATCGCCAGAGCCAAAAGCCTGAGCGATAGAGATGCCGTTACGAGCAGCCTCGTCAATAGCACCACCTACAGTTCCGTGTAAGTCTGTGCTTTGGTAAATCTCTATATCGTCTGGGTCAGATGTGCTTTCGCGCTCAGTTTGACCTTGATAAGTGATTCCGTTTTGAGCCTTGTTTTGGTCAGCCCAAGTTTGTAGCCCTGGCCAGATTTTTTCAGTGACAGGGTTTTCAGCAACAAAGTCCATTGCGCGACGAGTGTGCATGAGGAGCGAGTTAGGTCCCTCAAGTTCCATAGGCGGGCGAACCTTTTCGTGGTTGAAACGAATCATTAGCGTTTCAATCGCCATACGCTTGTACTCAGTATCGACTCCCATTTTGTTGGCAAGAGCGCAAGCCAACTTATAGATGTCTACCGCACGAGAACCCTCGTCGATACCCTCTTCAAAGAATTTAGCAATGTCTACAGATTCGCCACGGTATTCCAAATCAGCAAAAGCATCCCAGTCGCTACTGCCCAAAGATGTTCCGCTGTTTCTGCGACCACCTTTTCGCAAAACTGAAAGCAGTTTTTCGTTGGCTTCTGCCATAGGAATTTGCCAAGGAGCCTTGCCCTCGACCCACTCATATTGAACGCCAGAGAAGTGGCGAGATGGAGCAAGCAACACATAACCGTTGTGCTTGATATCGATACCTGGCAGGTTCATTGACTTCAAGTTTCCAATCAGTTTTTCGCTGTCGGATACTCGATAGTAGATGTGTCTACCGCGAGAGTTTTTGCCATTGTATGAGTAAGCACCAGTGTATGCCTCTACCGTTTCGGGTAGGTCATACTCCATAAGTTCTTGGAACTTATCCCAAGAATCAATGCCACCAGAGCGTGGGTCAATATCAATTACGAAGAACCCAGACTTTTGGCAGACTACTCCAATGTTGTTGTCTGGGGAGTTTTGCCACCAAGTCTCAACTACTGACAATTCATTAGTGGCTCGGTTGTTCCAGTCACCAACTGCTGGGTGCTTACCTACATCTTTAGGTTCGTCGTGTTGCCCATTACAAGTACAACGACCAGAGTCGTTAATTCCGTAGCAAGGCAGTATTTTCCAGCCCTGCGTGGCATACCAATCTGTGGCTTTCTTTAGCCGTTCTTTGTGGTCAGAAGACATCAGCGTCTATAAATCCTCTCCACATTTACCTGTCTCTCAATCGTTTGTTTCTATAGAACCACCATAGTAGCACTCTCGGTGGATATTTTCACACTTAGCAAGCCGTGTTCTAAAAATCGGGGTAGAACTTATTAGATAAAATATAAATAATAGTTTCTTCCAACGGAAGACCGAGTGAGAGTTCCATTTTAACCTATGGCACAAGAACTGATTTTGACCATCGCCGCGGTCATAACTTCTATTGGTGTAATCATTGGCGCTCTAATTGCCATCTACAGGGTGGCTAGACGCATTGGTGACGCCATTGGCGTAGACAAAAATGGTAGGACACTATCGGAGCGTCTAGACCGAGTAGAGCATCAACTCTGGGAAAACGGTGGCTCTTCTCTAGCAGACAGAGTAAATACCATCGAGGCTCATGTCCTACAAACCACTACAGAACTGGCACTAATCAAAGACTTTCTTATCCCAGCCCAGCCAGTAGAGCCAAAGACACGCCGTTCAAAAAAAGTAGAAGTTAAGTCAACTCAGTAGCCGCTATCAAGTATCATAAATAATGACATAACCGACCAAAGGATTTTCAGATATGTCCATATCAGACAGACTTCAGTCAGCGTCTAAAGAATCAAACATAAAACTTTGTAAGATAGGGCTTATGTTGGGTGGCGAAGCGCTTTCAGAAAAAGACAAGAAATCTTTACAGGAAACTTTAGATACCCCAGAGGGCGTTCCAGGTCGAATCACCAATGTATCCATCTCCAAGATACTTCGCGAAGAGGGATACGATATAAGTCTTAGCACCGTAGACAGACACCGTCGTAAAGACTGCGGTTGCTTCAATCTAGTGGCAGGAAAATAATGACCATCTCAGACCGACTTGAAGATATGTCTAGCCCAGGGAAATCTGGCTCTGACATAAGACACACAAACACTCCAGAAGAATGGCGACCACGCTTAGATGTTGATGAGTCTAAGGGTGGTTTTGTTGTTTCTAAGCCACGCCCAGCAGGTGAGGTGCCAGACAGCAAAACTATTCTTGAAGAGTTTGACCTAGACCCAAACGCTTGGTCGGTATCGTCATTGCGTCGCTCACGCTGGCAAACTTATTCTGGAGAGTGGCTTGAGTCAGTCAGAGTAAACCTATTGCCAGTAGGCGTGGAACAGGCTGAAAGACTAGATGCTGAAAAACTTGTAGACGAAATCAAAAAGTGGAGACCAGAGCGTGGCATCAAGATGTCTACTGGCGATGGCGCTTTTGCAGTGTTCCCTAGCGACCAGCAGATTGGTAAGAAGACTGGCTCTGGTGGAACTCAACAATCAATCGACAGACTACTAAACCTGACAGAGCAGTCAGTAGCAAGATTCAAAGGTCTAAACAAGATGGGACTGAATCTTGGAACCATTGTGCTTGGTCTGCCGGGAGACCATGTAGAGGGAAACACTTCTCAAGGTGGAAGACTACAAAGTTTGGCTGCCTCTGACTTAGGAATCACCGAGCAAGTCCGCGTAGCAAGAAGATTGCTAATGGCACAAATAAAAGCATTAGCCCCACTAGCAGAGCGAATTATTGTCCCAGTTGTCAACGGAAATCACGATGAAGTCACTCGTCAAGTTGTTGCTGACCCAGCAGACGGTTGGAATGTCGAGATTGCGTCGGCAGTTCAAGATGCTTGCGCCGAGAACCCAACCTTAGCCCATGTAGAGTTTCGATTCCCAGCCTCTGGACACCAGACTCTAACAGTAGACATCAATGGAACTATGCTTGGTCTATTCCACGGACACCAAGCAAACCAAAACAATGTTTTGAAGTATCTATCTCAGCAGTCCGCTGGTAAGACAGCACTAGGTGGTGCCGATGTTTGGGTTTCTGGGCACTTCCACAACTTCCGCAGTATGGACATTGGTGACCGCCTGTGGCTACAATGCCCAACTACTGACCCAGGTTCAGAGTGGTTCCGCGACCGTGCAGGTTTGGAATCGAAGCCAGGACTACTGACTATGGTTCTTGGTGGAGGTTACGACCCACGGGAAAACATTAGCGTTATCCCCGTAAGACTCTAATTACTTAGATTTACTTTTTTCGTTCTTCTGAGCGTGATATGCGTTTACAGCATTAGCACTTGTGCGACTACGCCAAGCAAAGCCACAATCAGTACACTCAACCATACGGGCTGTAGTCCAACGACCACCGCCAGGTAAGTCAACAATGTAAGTCTTTAGTTTGCTAGTGCGAGCAAAACAAAATGGACACTGAGGGTATCTACCTCTACGACATTCGTCTCCGTTAGAGTCGACAGAGAGTATTCTTCTTATTTCGTTTTCATCTCTACCGCCCCAAATCCCCCAAATCTGCTTTTCCTCTAAGGCATACTTTATGCAGTCTTTTCTTACTGGACAGGTAAAGCATAGATTTTTTGCTGCGTGTTTCTCTTCTGGCTTTTCAGAGAAGAAATTTTCAATAAGGTGCTTATTTTCTTTTTTGGCACATAACGATTCGTTTTGCCATTTAGTTTCATCGATTGTCATAGACCTCAACCCAAGTGATAGGAATAACGCTTTCTGCGTAGTTCTCGTGTAGCGTCATTCCGTCTTGCTCACATTGGGTGAGTTCGTATTCTCCGTCAACAAATCCTGCGTATCCTCGATACACAGTCACTCTTTGTTCGAGTAAGCGAAAAGCCTCTCCCAAAGAATCGGTTATACCGTCTCTTTGTATGGAAGAGGCTAGTGCTCTTTTGACTATTTCGTTGTGAATGTCTATGTGACCCTCGGTATAGAAAACTATGGAGTCTTCATCTTCTTTTTTATAGTCGATGCCGAACCACTCACTCCATAGAGTTTCGCCGATGCGTGAATCTTTCATAGAATTTACCTCTATAAAAGAATACCTTGTTTATAGAATAAATATCTACGACACGCCGTTTATTATTTAGTCAACAGGCCAGACATACTCGTAAGTGTCTGGCTTAGTGCCATTGTCTTCAGCCCAGCCGAACTGCGAGTACCACTCGTAGTCCTTGTTGAGCAAGGCTAGTCGGTGGCTAGACGCAATCTGCTCAAACAGTTGCTTGTTATCTAGCCACGCTGGAGCAATGATTTCTTCGGCAATAAGTTTTTTGGCTATGGCAACTTGAACTGTTCCCCAAGCCTTAGTGCCAATAGTCGACTTGAAGCCACGAGACTTCCACTCCTCGACCATAGCGTTGATGTACATAAATAGAGCCATCTCGTGACCACGCCACATCTTGACGGCAGGGTGATTTACCCAGCCCTTAGGCTTGCGGTGGTTACCGTCTGGGTCAAGTTCAAGCAGAGTCATAAGAATCTGCCAGCCCTCAAGGGCTTGCTTGTTGAGGCGCTTGTTGTCCAGCACCTTGGCAATGTCTGAAGCACTGCTGGTTAGTGGCACAAATGTTTGCATAGTTGTCCTTTCGTCATTTGTAGTATAGATACTAGCGATTTAACATTTAGTTGTCAAACTTAGCCAAGTAAATTCCTGTCCACTCAAATTGCTCTGACGCGACTATCCCGCTAAAAGTTTCTAGAACTTCCTCGTGTTTCCAGTCTTCCTCTACATGGACTTCATAAGGATTGTTGTTGATGGCTTCTTGATGGAAGTGGACAATCGGTATCGACAATAAAGCATACTTAGCCTGTTTAGAGACTTTATCCCACAGAGCCACAGCATCTTCTCTAGACATATGCTCCAAGATATCGCCAAGGATAACTAAGTCATATTTGTAGTCAGGATAGATTCTTGCGTCACAAATCCAAACTTCATCGTAAAACTCTCTGAGTTTGAATTGCTCTACATAAGGTCCCCAGACCTCAACGCCAACAATTTTTTCCGTTTCTGGGGAGTACTTACGAACAATCTTTCCGTAAATGCCCTCGCCAGGGCCAACATCCAAAACAGTTTTTGGCTTCATTTTTGCTATGACTGTAGAAGCCCACGCTTTGTTTTCTGACGCAGAATTTCCCATTACTTTACTCTCACATAAACCGTTGCCTTGAATCCCTTGACTGGGTTTGGCTCAATGTGTAATTCAATATCGCATTTTGACTCAACGCTATCGGCATCAATTTCCATAAACTCGGCAATTTCAGCCAATGCCCTGCGTTCAATATCTGACTTATTGCTACCAATTACCTCGAAAGTAAGTTTGGTTTTCATTAGGCAGACACCCTCTTTTCTAGCACCTCAGGCTGGTAGTGGACTCCCTTTAGAGACGGCTCTTGCTCATCTGTGATGTCAACAATGATGTCGCCAGAGCGGATAGCGATTACCACTCCAACTCTTCCGTTGTGGACTCTACCTGGGTCTCCAGTAAATCCGTTTGACTTTACGCGGACTACATCTCTCACCTTGATATCACCACGCATAACCTGTGTCCAAACAAAATTGTCTTCTGGAACAATGGCGTGACCTTGAGCCAACTCAACAAACACAGCAAGGATAGTCTTAGCAATCTCAGGCTTTTTGATGTCTAGAGTTTCCCAAGTTTTTAGCAGTTCAATAACTGCCAACCCAGTTCCTTTGTGGATATTGATTTTTGAAAACTGGTTCTTTACCCAGTCCAAATCTACTTCTGGCATTACTTACTCCTAAATATGGTTTGCTGTAGGATTTCCACAGCGCTTTGCTTGCTAGGGATTTTAGCGAGATAAATTTCTCGCTGAGCGGTAGCAATCAAATCTCTTTTTTCTTGGCTCATAGACTCAATGTTTGTAGCCAGTATGTTCCAAGCGTCTCCTAGAACATAACTTTCTTTCCAGTCAGTTACAACTGGAGTGTTTGTGTTTAGGGACTGTATAAATCTGTATGACCAGTAGGTGCCATCTTTCTTATCAGGAGAGATGATTGCACCGATTGACCTAGATATCTGCTCTTCTACCTGACCATCTGTCCAAGCCTTGTTCCACTTCATAAGTGAATTAGGCAACACCAAAGTAGAGACAGTAGATTTAGACCAGTTTGTGGACAGGGTGTCTATACACCACTTAGGTCTTCTATCAAAATCTCCGCTAGGTGAGGTGATTATGTGTGAGTCTAGGTTTACGCCAACTAAGTTTTTCTTAGCGTTATTACATATCCTTATGCTATTTTTCCAAGGAAGTTCTGGATAAATCGTAGTTACCCAATCATTTTGGTAGAGATACTCGACACCAGAAATAACTGAACCAAGCAGGTCTTTATCAGCAATAACATTTGAATACTCTTTTCTGTAAGAAAAGAAAGGTTTGATTAGGCTGTCTGGATTTGTTATTACGCTCTTGAGACTAGGCTCTATCTGACTTGGGTTAGGGGTATCAACAAACAGAGTGAGTTTGTTAGAGTTCTTCAAATTGTTTATGACACTCAAAGCACCGTAGACTCTGTTTGCCCCAACGCTACCGATAGGTGCTACACCTACTAATACGGCATCAAACTTCTCAAGTGACGCCTCAGTCATATACACACTTGGGCTAGCCCATGTAACTTCGTGACCAGCACTGGTCAACACTTTATTCAGTAGACCAGCAAAACTTAGTGATTTTATGTTGGCACTGGGAGACGCTTGTGGTGCTGTCATACCAGTTAGAAAAATCTTAGACATCGTTTCCTTATGCGTAATTAAAAAGGGACACCGCCCACCACTCATTATAGTGGGCGGTGCTCCTCATAAGTGGTTCCTAGAACGGGGCGTCTGCTGGAGCCGACAATGGGCTAGCAGGTGCTGGAGCAGGAGCCGGGGCTGGTGGTGGCGGTGGAACCGCAGCACCAGCAGGGGTCGGTGCTGGGGCAGCCGCAGCAGTGGCAGCGCCAGCAGTGGTGATGTAGTACTTGGTGATTTCGTTGCGCTTGTCACCGTTCCAAGTGCGAGAACCAACCTTTGCGCGGAACAACTTGCCGTCTAGTGACGCCTCAATCTGAGCGTTGCTTGGGTTGTTGTTGAAGTACTCACGAGGCACACCAAGTGCTGCCATCTTTCCGAAGAAGATAGCAAGAGCGTTCTTGTTCTCTGGAGAGACAACTAGGTTGTCCCAGATGCGACGCTTGTTGTAAGCACCGCCCTGAACCTCGGTGGTCAACTTGAACATGGTCTTACCGCTAGCGGTGACTGTGCTCTTGACTTCAATGACCTTGAGGTCGTAATCGCCGTCGGGCAACGGCTCGTAATTTCCGCTAGCGGTATCGCCAGCATCCTTTACCAAATCAGCCCAGTTGATGCTACTCATAGCACTCACTTTCCTTACTTTGTGTTAGGGGGTGGGTAAATCGGTTAGTTGCCTAAGCCGACTTCTTTTTCTCGGTCTTAGCACCGAAAATCATGTCGAGCATACGCTCTACGCCTAGGTTCTCTTGTTCGACAATAGCACCGAGGCGACCTTGAACGCGCTCTCCAGCCTCAACTTCATCCGTGCGTTCCACATACATACGGCGTGCCTTGTAAGGCAACTGAGTTGGGTCTGGGTTTGGAATGGTCTCGTTAGCAATGTAACCAAGAACATCGTAGAAATACGGAGCCTGAACTTTCAACTGACCCTGTAGGTAAGGGTGCATACGATTGTCCTGACCACGACTAGCCATAGCAGTCATAACTACAGCCTCAAGAGGCTGAGTAGGGTGCGAGGTTAGGTCGCGTAGGTCGCGTAGCAGGTGACCCATGTGGCGAAGTAGTTCGCCCCACTGTTGCATCTTCATCTGCTCTGTACCAGCGATGTTGTCCATACACTTCACCTGAAGTTCAGAGATGGAGTCGATGATAAGCGACTTAAACTGGTGCTTACCAGACTGTAGCCACTGGAACGCTTTGAGGACTACATCGTAGTCACGAACCTGAACAACTACAGTGTCCCAAGTGCCGTCAGCCACAGGTGGCTCTTCACGCATTGGGTCCCAATACTTCACATTGATAGGTAGGAAACGGTGTCCACCCTCAACATCAAGCATTAGGCGAGGGTATGGTGCTGTGACGGCAAAGGTTGACTTACCAACCTTGGACTCGCCATAGACCATCATAGTAAGGGAACGATGTACTTCTGACATTAGTTCTCACTACCTTTCTTTTCGTCTTCTGACTTGTAGTAACCATACGGGTCGGCGACCTCGTACATCTCACTAATTGCTGCCTCGGCGGCGCTACCGTCGTCGATAAGCGGGCAAATAGTGTAGAACTGACACTTCCACTTGCAGTCCTTGCCAGGACTTGGGTAAGCGACAAAGTTAGGGTCTGCCCCAGCGTCAAGGTTTTTCTTGACAGACATAAGGTCAGAGATAGTTCCGTGGATTCGTTGCCAGAACGAACGCATCGTGAACTGGTTGTGGCGGACTTCAATCTGCTCGTAGAACGGTGGGCGTGCGTTAGCAGTACGCTTTACTTTCTTGAGCATTGTAAAGATTCCACCCTCAGAGCGTTCCTCAGGGGACTTGTTCTGAGCAGTTTCCAAAAGCATATAAGTAAGAATCTGCTCGTTCATCTGCGCTTGGTTAGCAAAGTCCGCGAACGAACCACCAACGGTCTTGAAGTCACGGAACATACGGACACCGTCACTCTTGCGACGAACACGCATATCCAACTTACCCTGAAGAACAACTTCGCCATCGAACAGTGGCATCTCGATAATCTCTTCAGTAGAAATCATTTCAAGGTCTGCGTCAATGCCCTCAGTAGCCATCCACTCAAGATAGCCCTCAAGCATAATGCGACCAAGGTCAGCCTCTGCCTCAAGGTCATAAGTGTCTCGATACTCAGCCATCAACTTTTCCATATCCTTTTGGACAAGTTCAGCGTGAGCCTCAAGCAAGTCTTGACCAGTTGAGTAGTGACGGTCTAGAGCCTCGTGAACACGAGAGCCTAGAGCCAGAGCACCAGTGAACTGCTTTTGCTTTGGCTGTAGACGGCGGTAGTAGCCAAGCCACCACTTGCGTCGGCAGTCCTTGAACACCTGAATCTCAGAGTTTGAGAGACGGTATGGTTCTGGAGTTTGTGTCATTTCTTCGCTCATAACTAGAGAGTACCAGCCTTATCTTCTTTTAGCAAGGCCAGTAACTTACTCTTATCGCGAACGACTTGCTCGAAGTTTTCTGCCTTAGTTTCTAGCACCTGAATTACGCGCTCTTCGACGGTTCCCTCAGTCACATAGTCGGTAATGATTACCGAGTCGTGAATCTCAGAACCAATGCGGTGAACACGGTCAAGTGCTTGCTTGTGGTCAACAAGTGACCAAGGTCGCTGTAGCATTACCAAACGGCGTGCTGCGGTTAGAGTCACACCAACACCACCAGCCTTGTCAGTGAATAGAATCCACTTGATTCGACCAGACTGGAAATCGTCAATAGCCTCTTGACGCTCTTCTTCATTTTGAGCACCAGTAATCATTCCGTGCGGAATCTTTGCCTTGGTCAACTCTTCGCTTAGAAGTTCCAACAACTGACGAGATACGGCACAGACAGCAACGCTGTCGTCACCGAAGTCGCCGTTCTTGATGTCATCCATTAGAGCGTCAACCTTACAAGATGGGGCTGACAAAATAGCCTTAGGCTCGCCAGTTTTTTCATCAACAACAATGTCTGCGTAAGAACTAGCAAACTGTAGAAGACGAAGAGTTTGGGTAAGCACGCTAGGAGCAACCAAAGTGTCCGAACTGCCAGCAGGGTCTTCAAGCAGAGCAATCATATTGTCACGCATCTGCTCGTAGGCTTTCTTCTGCTTTGTAGACATCTCTACATCTCGACGCTCGTTCATAATCTCAGGTAGCCAAGGGAGAACCTTAGCCTTGAGCATACGGCGCATCATAGGGTCAACGGTCTTGTGGAACTCTTCTTCCATGTGTGGCTTGAGTCCGAGAACCATCATTCCGCCAAAAGCGTTCAGCATAGTGTCGACCATACGGTCAATCCACTTTGTCTTGGTCGGAAACTCCTGAGGGTTTATCCAGTGAAGAATAGCCCAGATGTCCAAAACATTGTTTGCGATTGGTGTACCAGTCAGAGCAAATCTAACCTGAGCATTGCCAGTGGCTGCGAATAGAGCACGGCTCTGCTTAGACTTAGGGTCTTTAGAGCGGTGAATTTCGTCAGCAACTACAGCCTTGAAGTCAATCTTGTTGAGTTCGCGCTCGTGTACTTCACACTTGTTTTCGGTGACACGCTCGTCGTGACCCTTACAAGCCTTACAGCGAGCAAGAGCAATCGCACCGTAAGGTGCTAGGCGCGAGTGAGTGCGTAGAGACTCCCAGTTGATGATGTAGACATCAGCCTGTTCGTCAAACTGCTTGCGTCGCTGAGTGGCGGTTCCAGAGACAACCTGTACCTTTACATCAGGCCACCACTTAGCGAACTCTCGTTTCCAGTTCTTCTTCAGCGTGTTAGGGCAAACGATTAGGGCAGGGAATACAGCCTCACCATTATCTTGAATTTGCTTGAGACCGCGAATAGCCTGTGCGGTCTTACCTAGACCCGGCTCGTCTGCCAGTAGAGCACGCTTAGCGACCGACAAATACTTGACTCCAGCCCGCTGGTGGGGGAATAAGTCTTCATTGCCAGTCTCACCGTCAGGTAATACTTCGAGGTCTCTGAGAGCCATTGCTGGGTCAATCAGGGTGTTTTTCTGGTTGGTAGCCCAAGCCTTTAGAGCATCTCCCAAGACCAATTCGTCTTTGAAAGTAGAGCGTAGGGCAAGGCAAGCAGACCAAGATACTGGCACTTTCCACTTGCTGATAGAGCCGTCGAAACTTGCTCCAGGTAGGCTCTTACAAAGTTCTTTGAAACGCCAATCCGCATCAATAATGATGTCTGAACCAGTTTCGTCTAGTTCTACACCGATAGCCATAGGTGGCTTCCTTTCGTCATTACATACATACTATCACGAAATTTAGATAGTTATTTACTTTTTTGGATAGTATCTCCAACTATTCCAAGAGTTTAGCAGGAATCCATCCAATTTTTGCCAATCGTAGCACGGCGTGTCGAATCGCGTCAAGTGCGTGACCCTCTCCGCCAGTGTGCCAGAACCCAAGTTTCTTCAGTTTCTTATTGTCAAACATTGCTTTGGCGTCTGCTGGAGACTGGAAAATAATCTTTTCTGGGTCAATTTTGTGGTCGAGCATAATCTGCTTGAGGATTCCAATTTGCTCTAGAGAGTAAGGTGCTTGTGAGTTACGCACCGTCTGAGCATTGATAGTGAATCGCTCGCAAACTATGTCTATCGGCAACCCATACTCAAGGTGGGAGCGTAGTGCGTTTCTGATTGGTTGAGCATATTCATTCTGCTGATACTCACCAGACCAAAGAAGTTTTGGCTCGAAGCCTTTCTCATACTCAAAGAGGCAAATGCCACTCGCTTTTCCGGGGTCTACGCTCAGAATTAGTCTTTTACTCATCGTATTTTGCTCCCCAGTTCTCGAACGGACCATCTACGCCAGCAGTAAGAGGAACATCCCAGCCATCACGAGTGGTCATACACTGCTTTACAGTTTCCATAATGTCTTCGTAATCGTTCTTTGGGACATTGAGCACAATTTCATCGTGGACAGGAACGATAAGGAAGTCAGTCAAGTCCGCTTGGTCTAGTTTGATTAGATTCTGCTTGAAGACCTCAGCGGCACTTGCCTGAATCAAATAGTTAGTTAGTGAATAGACTCGGTCGTCGTCGCAAGGTAGGCGACGCCCAGTTCGAGTTTGAACATAACCAACACCCTCGGAACGCAAGCGACGCATACCAGCGTCTTCAATAGCCTGAGCCATCATACGGACACCTGGGTAACTAGCGTCAAACGCATCTACAACTGTCTTCATTTGAGAGTCCGCTACTCCAGCGGTTAGTGCCATAGTTGCCACACCAGCACCATACAACTTTCCATAGACAACACCCTTGATAAGTTTGCGTCGAGGGTCTGACTTCTGAGCCGTAGGGTCTTGGTAGACCTGACGCATAATCTCGGTGAACACATCTCCGCCAGTTCGGTCAGCCTCATTGAACAGATTGATTAGGTCTTGGTCTTGGCTAAAGTTGGCGGTTAGACGGAACTCAACTTGGTCAAGGTCGGAAGACACGATTAGGTGGTCTTCATCTTTAGGGATAAACGCACGACGAACGGTAGCATCTCCAGACGGCAAAGTCTGTAGTGCTGGCTCAGTGATGGACATACGACCAGTGCGAGCAGCCAAAGTACGAATAGATGGGTGAACAATTCCATCAATGTTTCCGTCTAGGAAGTTTTTGAAGTAAGTATTGGCGAGTTTATCTGCCTTACGCTGTTTCAAGACAATCTCTGCCAACTGCTTCACTTCAGGCGAGCCATCGCGGACTAGCATTTTCAACTGGTCTTTCGATGCAGACTTTTGTCCAGACGGAGTGGTCTCCGTAATGTCAGCACCCATCTTCTCAAACTGACGAACGAGTTGGATGTTGCTAGTGATAGACATACCGTAGTTATCTAGACCCCACTTGCGAACACTCTCTCCGTAAGCATTTAGTTCATCAAACTTTCTCTGTGAATACTCAAGGTCTACACGAGCACCGTTGAGTTCCATACGAGTAGCAATCTTTCGGGTAGCCATCTCAAGTTCGTAGGGGATTGAGTAGATTTGACCAGGGCCACACTTCTCCCAAAACTGCTCAAACAGTTTCATAGTAAGCACGGTGTCCAAAGCACCATAAGACCAGTAAGGCTCAAAGTTCACAGGGACAGTTCCCCAAGTCCAACCGTTTTCTGCTAACGAGTTATCCAAGTGTGTCTGTAGCGCAGCAGCCTTTGAGTCCACATACTGCGAAGTGAGTTTCTTTAGAGCAGCAGAACCAATAGGGTCGATAATCTGCGACATAATCATTGTGTCGTGAGCGCGATGCCACGGCATAGACCAACGGGATTGCATCTCAAACCACTTAGCCTCGAACGCGATGTTGTGGCAGACAATCTGTCCGTCAAACTTATCCATCGCTTGGTAGAAAACTCCAGACCACTCTTCCCAAGGGATAGACCAGCCTTGCTCACCGTCTCCAACTTGGACTAGGCGTAGTCTGCCGTGCCAAGGAGAGAGGGCATCTTTACGGTCTCGACCAGGTAGTTCACCAGTTTCGGTGTCGATAGCAATGGCGTCATAAGGGCGTCGCTGACTCAACCAAGTGAGGAAGTCGCCAGCCTTTTCTACGCTGTTTACTAGGTGAAGTTGGGTATTAGCCAAGCCACTTGTCATTTTTGTCCAATCGTCGTTTGATAATTGTAGCGGTTATACGAAGTCTTCGCCACCCAAATCTTGGTCATCTTCGATGTCCAAGTCTAGAGGTTCCTCTAAGAAGTCATCTTCATACTTGAATAGTATCCCTGAAGATAGCACCATACCAGTGAGATGTAATGCTTCATCTTTTTCAAAGCCATACTTTTTTAGGTGGTTGTAGAGTTCGTTCATGTGAATAGCAATTACAGACATATGTTGTAAGTCTGGTAGTTCACTTTGCGATGTCGGCTCAGGGCTTTGCTGGTCGGCTGGTGGTAGTTCTGAATCCGACATTTTTACTTCTTCCTCTATGGGATTACTTCTATTCTATAAACAGAATCAATACCTGAGTCTTTCTTAGAAGCCACTTCCAGCAACCTTTGAGCAACATTTGTAAGGTACCTAGCCCCACCAACATCGTATTTATATAGTGCTTCTAGAACTGCTTTAGGGTCCTCTGACACCTGCGCCCAATACCTAAAGTTTTCTGGGAAGACTAGATTTACACTGTCGTCTGGGTAGCACTCTTCGCACGGTAGCGCGTCTTCGTGTAGGTCTTTTACCGAACTTTCCTTGAGTCCATACTTACCTACGAGCGGACAACCAGCACCGTGGTAGATGAGTGATACGCCAACGCGCGACAAAACATAAGAGCCACTTTCGGTCTTATACAGTTCAAACTCAATCCAGCGATAAGACCCCCTACGCCAAGACGAAGATTTACCTAAAATTACGCCATCGAACTGTAGAGTTCTGGCACCATCTTTCACTTCATACATTTGTATCTTTCATATGTCCTTTCCAAAAAGACTAGCACAGTGGCTACTCCGTTTCTGGTTCCCAACTCACTATGTCTGCGACATCAAAAAGAGCGCCACTTTCTTGGTCTCTCCAAGTGTCATTTTTACCCACTAACCTTTGAATTTTACCTCTCTTATCAATAGCGATAATTTCACTAATTGAGGTAGGCAGGTTCAGGTTGCTTAGGCTTTTCCTAATAAGTTCAACTGTCCAGTTTGCCGTAGTGTCGCAGTCTAACTCTCCGCCCCTATACACAATTCCGTCTGTTTCGGTGACGGTGAATTGTTGAACTAGAGTGGCGTCTGTGGCTGGGTTATACAAAGTTGCGTGGACAAAATCTCCAACTTCAATGTTTATCTCTGTCATTTTTCTCCTATGATGTGGTGGTTACCGTGTATGTATATGTGACTCTCAACTTAGGTGGGTCGCTTTGTTCCGCCCCATCAAAGTATCCGTAGTTGGCTTGCGTCGAGTCGTATGTAATTGGATTGTTGTCTGTAAGACTCATAACTATGGTTCTAAGAGTAGAAGCATTAGCGTAAGTATTGAACTGGCTACCTAGAGTCACCCACTTACCTTGACCCTTGGTAAAAGTTGTAGATGTTGGGGCAACAGAAGTTACACCATTTGTCGGAATCACTGAACCCAACGATGTGCTAGTCGACATACCTAACTTTGTTGTCAGACCAGAAGCGTTATATGAGTGTCTGTTTCTAAGGTAGACCTCAACTTTTGTGACAGTTCTGTTGTTTGCGTGTGCTCCAGGAAAACTTATTGCTGGGAAAAGAATTGCTGACTTTTTAGTTCCAGACGCTGTTAGAGGGTTGCCCTGATACAAACTTTCTTGGTTTGTGTATGGGTCTGTAGTTCCACTATCACCCTTACCGTAATTGTCATAATAAGCACTGTCAGTGGCTGTGTATGTCAAAGTTGCGGTATAAGTGGTCGTGGTGGTAGTTGTATTTGTAGAACCAAAGCCGTCTGGCAACCCCGGCGGGAAGCCTTCTGTCCACGCTGTAGGGTCTTGGTCTTGGGTTGTGTAAGTTATTACCTTAGCCTGACCCATATCAGAAACCGCAATCATACCGTTCGGGTAACCAGAGGTGGTAAATCCGACGCTAGCACTGGTTGCTGGACTATATCTAAGTCTCAAAATCCAATAAATAGGTCTACCCGCTGGTAAGTAACTTCTGTGTTTTTGAAGTTCGTCGGCTGTCCAACTTGCTGTAGCAGCAGATGAAGTAGATGTAGAAGTGGAGCCAACATTTGTCGACGCAACTGTGAAACTTGTCGAGTTGGCTGCCGTAACAACCACATTGCTAACCAAAAATGTGTTGGGAGATAGTGACCCAGTGATATTTACTCTTTGACCAGGAATAAAGTAATTTCTGATTGGATAAGTAATAGTGGTAGCAGTGGCATTGGCAGCAGCGGTCATAGTAAAACTTGGGTTTACATTTACCATCTGAGGCTCTACAAGCGTAATTGTTCCACCAGTCCCGCTGTTGGAGTAAGACTGAGTAGCATTGTAAGGGGCAAAAGTTAGAGCAGTGGAGTTCACAATGCTGGCAACTTCCCAAGTTCCGTGGTAACTGGTGTTGCCCATACCATTGGCAGATATAAAGTCACCCTGCTTTATGTAGTAAGTGAGAGGCACACCAGAACTCAAAACAGCAGTTATTGTCCCACTGTTTGTCGGTCTAGACCAACTCGATATAGTCGCGCTGGTTAGATTTGTAGTGTTTGCGTTTGGGAAAGTCGAGCCAGTCTGCGGTACGGACTGGAAGAACCCAACTAAATCTCTGAAGTATTGGTTGCTTATTGCATAAGCAGCAGCATCATTTTTTCTTAGAGCAAAAGATATACGAGCAAGTTCTGTGCTGTCCGTAACTCGTATTGGAGTGTCACTAAGTAATAACTCAGCACTAACATTTTCGTTTGGGCTATGCCTGATTCCAGCCATACTTACAAATATCTGATAAACCCTGTCCGATTCTAGTTGGAAAGAGCCAGCAGCGAGTCCGTAATAAGTAGTTCCAGACGGGACATTTGTTGTAGGTAAGTCGTAGTTGGCTTGGTAAATAGTGCCTCTAGCAAGGCGGTCTAGATAAGAGCCAGTGTAAGAAGTGTTGTTGTAAACAGCGTTAGCGAAGTTACCAACCAAGTATGTGTTGCTGTTGGCAAGTATAAAATCCGAAGATTGGGCAATAGTTGCGCTGTCAGCCACAACATTATCAAATGTTGCGGTTGCTGCTGAAAGGTTTGAGGCAACATTCACATCAATAAATGTTCCAGTTCCAACATTTGAAATAGACGCAACTGCCACAGAATCTGCGTTATAGACAGAGACATAGTTGTCTGTGGCATCGTCTGTAAGGTTTACAGCCTGACCGTTTAGCGATGTAATTGATAGACCCGCTGGGTTGACAGTGCTACTTTGGTGCTTAACTGTTCCACCAATAGCACTAGCAGTTAGAGATACATTTGCGTTTGCCTCTGTTTCAGGCAAGGAAAATGTCAGAGTAACAGCCGAGTTAGTGCCACTACTTGTGCCAGACACGGTGAAGTTGTCGTAAAGTTTGGAGACAGTAGAAGATTTAAAAGTAATCGCACCAGCGGTGGAGTGGTTGGTGTCTACAGTCAAGGTTGAGGCACCAGTGACTGCTGTTACATAAACAACTCCCGAATTACCAAAAGCGCCAGTTCCAGATGTCTTAGTCAGTCTTTGACCGATAAACATATCAGTCGTGTTTCCGCTAATAAGAGTTATAGCATTTGTGCCAGTGGATAGCGTAGCGCCTAGACCAGTTTTTACATCAGCGAGCACATCTGTGCTAGAAATTCCAGTGACCACACCGTTTGATAAGGCAGTAGTGTTGTCGGAAGTGTAAGGTTGACCAATAAAAATTAGACCAGAGATGTCTAAGTTTGCAGTTGTATTAGTTACTTCATTGTAAGTAGATGTTGTGTATACCGAGTTACTGCCACTCGTAGTGCTTACTACTATTTCCTCTGCTGGCACGCTAACTGTGAAACTCTTTTTGTCCGCAGATACGGTAGTTACTCTAAACTCAGACTCTAGAGTTTTGCTTATTTCTTCTACGCTACTCAAAATCACAGCATCATTTACGCTGTAAGAGTGAGTAGAAGCGGTGTAGAAAGTTACCTCGTTTGCTCCGCTTGCCAATGCTGCTACAGAGCCGTTTACTATTTTTTCTACTTTTTTAGAAGCATCTCCAACAGATTCAAAGACATAGCAATCTTTTAGGAGAACTTCGTCTTCGCCAGAAAGAACTTCAGCATAAATTGCGTAGTCGGAAATACCCTGAGGAACTTGCCAAAGATATTTATTTAGTCCAGAAAGTGCAAAAACATCTTCAGTCAAATCGGCATCTATTGCCAAGAACATAGGTAAATCTGACATAGAAGCATCCCAAACAGCGGCATAAAAACTTATAGGGCTGTCTGCTGTCCAAGATATGACTATATTTCTGCTAGCAGGTACTGGGTTTTTTCCAGTGAGAAAAAGAACAGCGTCTGCTTCTGCCTTTACTTCGGCGTTGTAGCAGTAGTAAGTCCCACTGGTCTCGGCAGCATCGGTAGCGGGAACTACATCAGAGTCAATTGTAAAAGTAGTTCCAGCACCAAAAACTCCAGAAACTTTCGCTGTTTGGTTATAGCCAGTGTTTGTGGTGAATCCTGTAATTTTTACAAATTGATTTGGAGACAACCCGTGTAGCGAGTCTTCTCCCGTTGTTTCCGAGTATTCAAGAGCCTCATATGTAATAAAGTCCCCATTTCCCCAACCAGACTTCAGTTTTATTCTGGGGATAAACTCATCAACACTAATCGATTCAAGGCTGTATTGAAGCGCGTTTGGAGACTCCGTGGGAATTGCTATAACTTTGTGAGTACCGTCATATGGACTACCAAGTCCCTCAACTAAAACAAAGAATCCAACTTCGTAGTCATGGTTTTCTTCATTATCTCCTTGTGCGAGGTAAAGAGTTACTACTCCATCTATGAAAGATTTTCTTACTATAGAAAACTTTTCGCCATCATATGTTGTATCGGTGTCACCATATGTCACATAGGCGTTCAGGGTCACTTCTGTAATCTCTTCTTCATACTGAGACAGTGTGTATTGAAGAGTTGTAGTGCTTTGGACATCGGTAATCACCCACTCGCCATCCATAGGTGAGCCTAGGTTGGTTACGGTTATGTAGTCACCAATTTCCCAACCGTGAGCGGTGTCTGTTTCAAGTACTACTATTCCACCTTGTAAAAGTTCGGCAGATGTAATAATCGCTTGACTATTTTTTTCTGGACTAAATGTAATTCCACTGCTAGAAACAGAAACATTTTTGTTTTCTTTGTTAGCAAAATAAGCATTAGAAAAAGCAGTTATGTTTCCAGATATCGCTGATTCCCAATATTCAATGGATGTTAGCGGTGCTGGAACCCTCTGAGCACCAGAAGAAGCAGACTCAAAAACGCTTGGAGCAATTTTGTCAGCAGTAATTGATTGAGCCTGAAGAGCGTCTGCCCCCACAGACCCGCTGAGAATTGAATCTTCTGAAACAGCATCGCTACCCAATCCGTCAACCACGGTTTGGGCTACTCTAGTTATGTCACCGACTTGCTTGTCTAACTCGGAGATTCGACCAGTTAGCGACCTGAACTTTCTGCTTCTATTACTCGCCACGGCTATCTACATCCCACTCGGTAATCAAATTCATAGTCACTGACTCAGGAACGCTAGGTATATCTGGAACACTGACGCTGTAAGAAAGAATCTTTCTGACTATGACATCGTCTCTAGGCTCTAAGTCGTTGGCAAGTCTGTCTCTAACAAACTTGTCATTAACTATAATACTACACCAGTCACCTGGCTGGTATGTGTTTACGACAGGGTCTAAGTTGCCAATAACTCCAATTTGGAAAACTCCAGATGGTGGCTTGGTTTCATTTAGATATCTATAGGCATTTTCAGATATGTCATACAAGAAGTCCAGTTTGTCGTTGGATTCCGTGGCGTCTAGGGTAGGCCAGTTATCAGCAAACAAATCTTTATGTGCTACTCCAACATACGATTTAGAAGCGTCTTGAGTGCCAGTACCGCCGTCACTACCGACCATAAAGAATCTAGTAGAGGCTTCTTCAGCAGACTCTTCTAGAGAAACTTGACTGATGTTGCCTGGATACTCAAATACAAATTTGTCAGCACCAAAGCGACTTGGCGGTGAAACTTCTCCGTGAATAGGCGGATTCGGGTAGTTTATCGGCAAGAACTTGAATATTCTCTTGAAAGACTTGGTTACTTCGTCATATTCGCAGTCAATCCGATACTCGAAACCGTAGACATTCCTAATAATCTTTGTGCTACCTGGCTTGACAATATACTTGTCAGAGTATTCTGAAAGATAGTCTCCAACATTTTTGAGTTCGTGTCCTCTGTAAGTTGGAACTCTTTGGTAGTTCCCAGAGTCTTCGTATGTAGAAAACTCAAGACCTATGTCAGAGTTTTCAGTAAATGAGCCATAAGTTCCGACATATACGGCAGCATCTACCGTTATAGTTCCAGGAGTTCCAGTCTCCGTATAGTAGGTCTTAAATTTTTCGTCACTATCAAAGGTTCCTATGTCTTTTTTGTAAGACCTATTTTGAGACTGATATCTAAGTTGGTAAGCGTTACCCACTTTTTCAAATCCAGTAACTGTGTAAGTTCCATCAAAAATAGTGTGCTTACTGTAGTCGTCAACATTGTTTACTACGACTTTTTGACCAACCACAAAACCCTCGTCGGCACTAATTTTTAGATAAACCGTCTTAGTTTTTGCGTTGAATGCTTTTCCGCTGACGGTGGTTGTCAGTTGAGAACTAGATGTGACATCTGGCAAGTCGTCAATTTTCACAGTCGGATAAATGTCTGTTCTAGTGGAAGACGAGTCCCAAGCAATAACTGTGGCATCAGTCGGGGTTATGCTGGCAATGTTTACTTTTCCGTCAGGGTTTTGCGCTCCAGAAACTTTTTCCAACAAATTGTCGTTACGGGCATCAGTTATGTCACTGACCCTAAATGTGGTTGAGGTTGGAACAGAAGACACGGTTACTGAGTACTCTGAATATAGGTTTGCATTTCCAGTTTTTTGCGTAAATTGGGCACCAACATTGGCAACAATTACTTTGTCACCAGCAGTGAAGCCGTGAGCCACCGAAGTGGTGTATGTAGTATTGCCCCTACCAGTAGCCTTACTGTTTTTTATTTCTGCTGTGTAACTGGCAGCGGAGATAGTGTAAGAAGTACCGTATTTTCTGGTTGAATAGTCAACTACTCTAAGTGGGTGTACTTGATAAGCACCAGAACTTCCAGTTATTTTGTAGTTGAATTCGTAATACCTATTATTGATGTCGTAACCATTTACCGTATGCGTTCCGTCATACGGAGCACCCAAGCCACTTACAGTTATTTTTGTGTATTTAGGCACATAAGAATACTTTTTTTGGTTTGGTTTCTTATGTAGACGCACTGTAACTAGGTAGTAGCCGGGAGTCTTTACATACTCCAGTTTCACATACTTAATTTTTAGAGTCTCAAATGCTGGCTTATATGTGAAAGTAACATCATCAATAACCGAGTTTACTTTCCAAACACCGTCATAGTTTTCTCTACTCAGACCAGTAACTTCAATGTTGTTCCCAGCAGAAAGTCCGTGAGCACCAAAAGTTGCTATAGATGTATCTGGAACTAGCCTTGTTTCGGCTACCAGTCTGTCAGATGTAAAAATGCTTGCGCTTATAGACGAGTCAGTGGTTCCATTGGGAGTAGATACAGTAAATGTAGTAGAACCAGTAGAACTAGGTGTATTAGATATGCTGAATGAAGTATCAGTTAAAATTGCTGTAATTGTGCCACTAATTGACACACCAGAAGTGCTAGTCACTGTCTTTCCCACAGATAGATTCGTAGTGTCTACGCCACTAACTGTAGTGCTACCACTGGTAACCTGACCGACTAATCCAGTAGTTGTTGCCGACACTCTAATTGTTGTCGTGGTTGGAGTGTCAACAACTAAGGCATTGTTGCAGTTTAGGGAAGTTGTGTCGATACCGCCAACAGTGACTATATGACCAGCCCTAATGTTGTGGGCTGATGTGGTTGTGTATGTTATGTAAGTACCGTCACTTGAAGCACTGCTCAGTGCGTAGCCAACAATATCTTGCTCGCTATCGTTCAGGGTAAAGTAAATTTTTGATTTGTTAGAGCCAATTTCAGTGATGTAGTGATTACCATTTATGCTACTGTCTTGACCAGTAATTTTTATAATCTCACCGACATCATTAGTGGTGTCAAACT
>JACCDM010283076.1_pt1 | contig 28606 bp, 22 predicted proteins | sample 7445851 | NCBI WGS metagenome assembly JACCDM01 (sample SAMN15323438, study PRJNA562643) | freshwater metagenome | isolation source: river surface water | place: USA:Blue River Watershed | collected 2017-08-16
AGGTCCCCGCCGTCGCGCCGGCGGCCACGCAGATGGGGAAGCACGCCGCCGCGAACATCCTCGCACAGCTCGCCGGCGCCCCGATGCGGCCGTTCCGCTACTTCAACAAGGGCGACCTCGCGACGATCGGCCGCCACAAGGCGGTCGCGTCGTTCTTCGGCGGGAAGCTCCGATTCGCCGGCCACCTCGCCTGGTTCGTCTGGCTCTTCGTGCACGTGATGTTCCTGGTCGGCTTCCGCAACCGGGTCAGCGTGCTGATGCAGTGGGCGTACAACTACCTGTTCTTCGAGCGCGGCGTCCGGCTGATCACGGAGACGGAGGACGCCTCGATGTCACGGCATCCGGCAAAGACGGGGAAGACAGGAGAGTACGAGACGCCGTCACGGCCAGCGGTCGACTGAACACGCAACGCGGATGGTGAGCGCGTCAGCACCAACAGTCGTGTACCCCACCGCGCCGCACGAGCGACGTCGTTAGCGGCCCGGGGTTTCCGTCGGCGCTGGAATATGCCGCTCGATCCCCAGCCCCAACCCGATCGTGATCGCTGCCAGCGCCGCCCCCGTGAAGAACGGCACGCCCTGCCCGAGATAATCGAAGGCGAACCCCGCCCAGATCGGGCCGATCACGCGCGCAATCCCCCCGAACGTCTGCTGCACCCCCATATACAGCCCGCGCTCGTGATTCGGGATCACCTGTGACAGCATCCCCGTGACACATGGGAAGGTGAACGCCGTGCCGAGCGGGATGAGCAGCACCGCCAGCGCCAGCGTGACGTAGTTCGTCGTGAACGGCAGCGCACCCAATCCCAGCGCGAGCAGTGTCTGCCCGATGCGGGAGAGGCGCGGTTCGCGGAACCGATCGACCGCCGGGCCGAGCACGAGCGCACGCGCGACGACGGAGATGACCCCGATATAGGTGAAGACCCACCCGATCTGCCCCACGCCGACCTGGAACCGCGCATTCAAAAAGAGCGCGAGAATCGCCGTCATCCCCTGGAACGCCCCCATCCCCACCGCGTACATCCAGATCAATCGCGACGCCGGCTCCATCGGGTGCGAGATGACACGGCGGACCGCGGTCCCCGAACGCTGGACCTTCGGGCGCTCGTGAGCGGCGGCCCCCGCGAACTCATTCGACTCGGTGAGATACCGGAACGCGAACGTCATCGTCACGAGCGTGAGCCCGAACGCCACGAGCCCAGGCCCCGCGTTGCCGAAGAGCTTGGCCGCCCCGGACCCGAGCACGGGGCCGAGCGCGACGCCGGCGTTCGTGGCGGCGGAGAGCCACCCGAGCGTCTTCGCCCGATCCTTCGGCTCGGTGGCGTCGGCCACATAGGCTTGGATGACGCCGGTGGTGCCGCCCCCGGCTCCCTGGATGATCCGCGACAGGAAGAGCAGCTCAAGCGAGTTCGCGAAGGCGAATCCGACGTACGCAATCCCGCTCGCGGCCATCCCCACCAGCAACGCGGGGCGCCGCCCGAAGCGGTCCGACACGCGGCCCCAGAAGGGGGCGCTGACGAGCTGGGCGACCGCGAACGAGGAAACCAGGAGCGCAATGACCGCCCCCTCCCCCCCCATCCCCAGCGCGTCGAAGAGCCGCCAGAGCGGCCCCTCCCCGACGAACCGCTGCGCATAGAAGGGCATCAGCGGGAGCACCATCAGGAGCCCCACCATATCCAGGAACGCCGTCACCATCAGCACGACCAGCTTGCCCAGCGGAGCCTCGCTACGAGAGTCGGGGGAAAGATAGCCGATGGCCCTGGGCGATACGCGTCACCACCCACGCACCGGGCCACATGGGTAGCCATCGGCGCGACCACCGTTAGTGCCATCCCCAGGGAACATCCCGACCCCGGCGTCAGGCCTTCCCTCTGTGGCGCCCCGCCGGTTGGGACGTACCTTCTCCCCGTGCTCGAGATCATCGGCGGCGCGGCCCGGGAATCGCTCGAGTCGTTCGGCGCGGCGGGGAAACTGACCGCGGAGGCCGTGCGGTCCGCACGCGACGTGCGCACCTGGTGGCCCAACCTCTCGCTGCAGGCCCGGCAACTCGGCGTCGACTCCCTCCCGATCGGGACGCTCATCGCCCTCTTCACGGGCGTCGTCCTCGCCCTCCTCGCGAGCTACAGCTTCACGGGGGCGGTCCCGCGCTACCTCGTCGGCACCCTCGTCCAAAAGACGGTGATGATGGAGCTGGCTCCGGTCCTCACCGGGCTCGCCCTCGCCGGCCGGGTGGGGGCGAATATCGCCGCCGAACTCGGCACGATGCGGGTGACCGAACAGATCGACGCACTCGAGACGCTCTCCTACGACCCGATCGCCTACCTCGTGGTGCCGCGGGTCCTCGCGGGCGTGATCATGTTCCCGATCGTGGTGGGGGTGGCGATGTTCGTCGGCCTCGGCGCCGGATGGGCCGCCTCCCTCGGTCTCCTCGACCTCTCCTCCACCGAATTCCTGAAGGGCGCCCGGCTCTTCTTCGACATCTTCGATGTCCGCTACGGCCTGGTGAAGGCGGCCAGCTTCGGCTTCGCCGTCTCGCTGCTCGGGTGCGTCAACGGCCTCCGCGCCCACGGCGGCGCCCAAGGGGTCGGGGGCGCCGCGACCCACGCCGTCGTGCAGTCCGCCATCATGATCCTGGTGCTCGACGCCTTCTGGGCGGTCGTCTGGCTCCTCGGGAGGACCCCGTGAAGACCCGTTCGAACGATTGGCTCGTCGGCCTCACCATCGTCGTGACGATGGGATTCGTCGTCGCCGCGACCCTCTTCCTCCAACAGACCGAGATCGGCCGCAAGCGCGACACGGTCTCGGCCCACTTCCGCGACATCGGGAGCCTCCAGGTCGGGAACGCGGTCGTGATTCGCGGCGTCGTCTCGGGCCGCGTGAAGCAGATTGCGCTCGCGCCGAAGGACTGGGTGGTGGTCGAGATGGAGTTCGACCAGACCACGACGCTCCCCGACGATCCGGTGGTGCTGTTGCAGGCGTCGAGCCTCTTCGGCGAGTGGCAGGCGATGATCACCTCGCGCGCCGGCGTCCCCGAGAACCGCGACGTCGTGGCGCAGGTGGAGGACACCCGCGACGCGCCGAGCGCGACCCTCCCCGGTGCGGTCCTCCCCGACATCGCCCAACTCACCACCGTCGCGGGCGGCATCGCCGGAAACGTCGCCTCGGTGGCCGAGCGGGTGCGCACCGCGTTCAACGACACCGCCGCCCTCGAGCTCCGCGCGTCGATCCGCAACTTCAGCGTCCTCTCCGGCGACCTCGCCCGCGCCGTCCGCGCGCAGTCGCAGAATCTCGACTCCCTCGCGGTGACGGCGCGCGCCGGCCTCGCCGACGTCGCGGCCTCCTCGGCCGCCCTCCGCCGCACGATGCAGCGCGTCGACACCGCCACGTCGACAGGTGCGCTCGAGGAGATCCTCGCCGAGAGCCGCGTGGCCTCACGGAACCTGCGGCTCGCGACCGAGCGGTTCGAGACGCTGTCGCAGGCCCTCGCCGCCTCGGAAGCCAACCTCCGCGGGGCCATCGGCAAAGCTGACACCGTGATGGGACGCATCGAACGCGGGGAAGGGTCGATCGGGCTCCTCGTGAACGACCCGCGCCTCTATCGCAACGCCGATTCGCTCCTCGTGGAACTGCGGACGCTGATCGTGGATGTGCGTCGCGACCCCAAGCGGTACTTTTCCGTCCGCGTGTTCTAGGCCTCCGCCACGGCGGGGGTGACCCTCCCCCTCCCCGTCCGGAGCCATCGTCGATGTCGAACCGCCGCGAGTTCCTCGCCTCCGCCTCCACCCTCGGCGCGGCCGTCGCGCTCGGGGCGCACCCCACCGAAGCGCTCGCCGCCGAGGCGGAGTCCCTCCAGCAGGGCACCGGGCTCCCGCCGGCCATCCAGGCGCTCCGCCCGATGCGCGATGGCGTGGTGCCGATCAGTGTGACGGAACGGCAGGGGCGGATCGAGAAGGCGAGACGCCTGATGCGCGAGCAGGGGATCGACGCCCTGATGCTCACCGGCGGGACCTCGATGGTCTACTTCACCGGCATCCAGTGGGGGAACAGCGAGCGGCTCCTCGCCGCCTTCATCCCCGCCACCGGCCGCCCCTTCCTCGTGACGCCGAAGTTCGAGGAGGAGCGCGCGATGGAGCAGGTCGCGCTCGGCCCGATGCAGGGGACCGCCGACGTCTACCCGTGGGAGGAGCACGAGGACCCGTACGCGGTGATCGCCACCGCGCTCCGTGCGCGCGGCCTCACCACCGCGACGATTGCCTGCGAAGAGACAGTCCGGTTCCAGTTCACCCACGGCGTCACGAACCTCCCCGCGGTGAAGGTCGTCGACGGCACTCCCGTGACCGCCGGTTGCCGGATGGTGAAGGACGCCCACGAGCTCGCGCTGATGCGGCACGCGAGTGCGGTGACGCTCAAGGCGTATGAGGCGGCGTGGAAGTCGCTCCGCGAGGGGATGACCCAGGATGAGTTCGGTCGACTGGTCTCGCAGGCGCACAGCCGGCTCGGCTACTCCGGCAGCGCCGGCGTGCAGGTCGGGAAGTTCTCCGCGCTCCCGCACGGCTCGGCGACCCCGCAGGTCATCCGTGAGGGGAGCATCCTCCTCATCGACGGCGGGTGCAAGGTCGAGGGGTACAGCTCCGACATCTCGCGCACCTTCGTGCTCGGACGCCCCACCCAGAAGATGAAGGACGTCTTCGAGATCGAGTTCCGGGCCCAGACCGCGGCGCTGCGCGCTGCACGCCCCGGGCTCCCCTGCGAGGCGGTCGATGCGGCGGCGCGGAAGGTGATCGTCGACGCGGGCTACGGCCCCGACTATAAGTACTTCTCGCATCGCGTCGGCCACGGGATGGGGATGGACGGGCACGAGTGGCCGTACCTCGTCCGCGGCAACACGCGGCTCCTCGAGCCGGGGATGGTCTTCAGCGACGAGCCGGGGATCTACATCCCGGGTGAGTTCGGCATCCGACTCGAGGACGATATGGTCATCACCGAGACCGGCGCTGAACTCTTCACGCCGCAGTCGGAGAGCCTCGAGAAGCCGTTCTGAGGCGACGGCATCCTGCCGCACGAGTCGGCCTGATGCAAGACGCCCCGCCGCGCACGATGCGCGGCGGGGCGTCTGCCGTTCGGGAGGGCTCGGTCAGGGCACGATCGTCGGTGCCGGAATCGCGATCCCGCCGATCGAGAGCGCCTTCGCCTTGTCGTTCAGCGCCGGCAGGTCCTTCGTCACCACCTCCTGCCAGACAAGACGCATCCGGTCCCAGCGGCCCGCCAGCTCCTCGAGCCGCACCGCGGCCGCGGCGGTCGGACGTCCCTCGGGCCCGCCGGAGATGTAGCCGTTGGTCCCGGTGACATTGCCGTAGAGCTCGGCCCACTGATTGTCGAGCTGCCCCGCGAACCGGATGGGATCCTGCCCACTCCGGCTCTGGGTCTGCGTGAAGCCGACCTCGAGCCGGCGCATCTTGGCCGCGAGCGAGTCCACCTGCGCCTGCAACGCCGACTCAGCGCCCACGCGCTTCGCGGCCGCCATCAGCGCCTCCATCTGCGCGCGGACGTCACGCAGGTCCTTCATCGTGCGATGCAGCGCGTCCATCGAGTCGCGCACCGCGCTCGCGAGCCGGAACTGCGCCGCGTAGTCCGCGGCGGTGATCTGCGGGAGCCGCGGGTCCGGGAGCACGGTGACCGTGCGCTTCATCGTGACGCCGTTGGCGGTGAGTGTGGCCTCGTAGGTGCCCGGCGGTGCCTTCACCCCGCCGGTGTACCCCCACAGCACCTGCCCGTCGACCGCCTGCGGCCCGGGATAGGTGAGGTCCCAGATCACGCGATGCATCCCGCGCGCCACCGGGAGCCGCATCGTGCGCTGCGCGCGCGAGGTGGTGCTGTCGGAGGTGAGGCGGCGCACGACGCGCTGCTGCGCATCACGGATCTCGATGGTGACCGGTGCGGTCGCCGCGCTCCCAAGCCAGTAGTGCAGGATGGCACCGTTGTCGGGCTGGTCGGGGAGGCCCGGCTGCGGATCAAACGGATCGGTGCCCTTCTGCACGCGCACGGCGGGCGCGGGAGTGAACAGATGCGCCGCGGCCCCCGTGACGCCGGCCGAGAGCTCGCGGAGCGGGCTGATGTCGTCGACGATCCAGACCGAGCGCCCCTGTGTCGACATCACCAGGTCATCCTCGCGCGCGTCGAGGTCGGCGATCGGCGTGATCGGCAGCTTCGACGGGAAGCGCTGCCACGACTTCCCCGCGTCGAATGACACATACAGCCCGTACTCGGTCCCCGCGTAGAGGAGCGACGGGACCTTCGGATCCTCGGCGAACGACCGGATCGGATGGTCGGCGGGAATCCCGGAGTTCTCGGTGAGCTTCACCCAGGTGCGACCCCCGTCGTCAGAGCGCCACGCATACGGCTTGAAGTCATCCATCCGGTATGCCTGCGCGGCCACGTACACACGGTTCGGCGCGTGCGCGGACACGACAATCTCCTCGACGGTGCCGAAGGTCGGCATCCCGGGCGGCGTCACCTCACTCCAGGTCCGCCCCGCGTCACGCGTCACGTGCAGACGCCCGTCATCGGTCCCGGCCCAGAGCACCGAGGCGGAGGTGCGGTCTTCGGCGAGCGCGAAAACGGTATTGAAGATCTCGACACCGGTGATGTCGTTGTTGATCGGTCCGCCCGAGGCCTCGAGATGCGCCTTGGTCTGCGTGGTCAGGTCGGGGGACATCCGCTCCCACGTCGTGCCGCCATCACGCGTGCGGAGGACGTACTGCGCGCCGTGGTAGACGACGTTCGGGTCGTGCCGCGAGACGAGAATGGGTGCGACCCACTGGAAGCGGTACTGCAGGTCCTTGGCGGCCTGACCGAGTTGGAGTTCCGGGTACGCCACCACGTTCCGCCGCTCGTCGGTGCGCGTATCCCACCGGTTGATCGCGCCGCCGTAGCAGCCGCCCCAGATCACCGCCGGGTTCTTCGGGTCGAGCGCGACGGGGCCGGTCTCGCACCCCGAGGCGTACGCATAGTCCTGGAAGGGATGCACCGTGTTCGACGACGACCACGACGGCACGCTGATGGTCGTGTTGTCCTGCTGCGCTGAGTAGACCCGGTACGGGAAGGCGGCGTCAGTGATGACGTCGTACAACTCGGCGGTCGGCTGGTTGAAGTACGTCGACCAGGTGCGCCCGCGGTTGAGCGAGACCTGCGCGCCGCCGTCGTCGCCGATGATCATCAGGCGCTTGTCGAGCGGGTTGATCCAGAGGTCGTGCGTGTCGCCGTGCGGAACAGGGATCTCGGTGAAGGTCACACCGCCGTCGATCGAGCGGTACAGGGAAGTATTGAGTGCGTAGACGACATGCTCCTCCTGCGGATCGGCCACGACGTGCGTGTAGTACCAGGCACGCTGGCGGAGCTTGTTCTCGCTGTTCGTGCGGGTCCATGTCGCCCCGCCGTCGTCGGAGCGGTACACGCCTCCTGCCGGCTCCGCCTCGATGATCGCCCAGACGCGGTCCGGATTCGCCGGGGAGACGGTGACGCCGATCTTCCCGGTGAGCCCAGTTGGGAGCCCGCCGCCGAGCTTCTGCCAGCTCTCACCGCCGTCGACCGACTTCCAGATGCCACCTTCCGACGACCCCGAGATCATCGTCCACGGCTTCCGCTCGGCGCGCCACATCGCCGCGTAGAGGATCCGCGGGTTCCGCGGGTTCATCGCGATGTCCGAGGCGCCCGTGCTGTCGTTGAGGTAGAGGATCTTCTTCCAGTTCGCGCCACCGTCAGTGGTGCGGTAGATCCCGCGGTCGGCGCTCCGGCCGAACGGTCGGCCGAGCACCGCCGCGAAGGCGACGTCGGCATCGGTGGGGTGGACCACCATCCGCCCGATCTGCCCCGCGTTGCGCAGGCCGATCGAGCGCCAGGTGCGTCCGGCATCCGTGGAGCGCCAGGCGCCGCGGCCCATCGACGAGTTGCCACGGACCTCTGCGGATCCCTCGCCCACATAGATGACATTTGGATCGCTCGGTGCGACGACGACCGCACCGATGGAGCCGCCGAAGTAGCCGTCGGAGATGTTCGTCCAGCTGTTGCCCGCGTCATCGGTGCGCCACACACCGCCCCCGGTGGTCCCCATCAGGTAGGTGTTCGGCGCGCTCGGGATCCCGGTGACGGTCGAGGAGCGGCCGCCGCGGTAGGGACCGAGCATCCGGGTGCGGAGACCGCGGAGCGCGGCGGTGTCGGGGCTGCTCACCGTGGTCGCCGTGGCGGGGCGAGGCTGTGCCGCGGCCAGGCTGGAGAGACCGATCAGGAGGAGCGGCAGGGCGACAAGACGGCGGATGGGCTGGCGCATCGGGGGCGTCGGGTGGCGGGGAGCGATCGAGTGGGGGGCCGGCTGCAACATCCGGTTGCACGACGGCGGTGCGTCGTGCCCGTTGAGGCGGATCAGGGGGGCGTGAGCGCCGGTGTGCCGCCACCGCCGCCCGGCTCGGGCTGTCCACCGCCCCCGAATCGGACGCCGTAGATGATCCAACCCGCCGCCGTGACGCCGAGCGCCGTGGCGATGGCGGTGCGCGGCCGGTTCAGTTCGCGGACGCGGAGCTGGGCCAGGTCGTTCCGGCCGACCGGGATGACTGCCCCCTGTAGGAAGTAGGCGAGTCCGGCGCGGGTCCGGACCTCGGTGAGCGCGATCTCGACCGTATCGACCGTGAAGCGAGTCACGGTGCCGAGGAGGGTGCCGGCCCCCGGTCCGACGCGGGCGGTGAGCGCGGCGGTCCCCGCCTCGCTGAGGACCGCCTCGACGGTGCGCCCCACCGGAACGGATGCGCCGAACGCCGTGGGTGTTACGGCGATCGGCTTCAGGTCATAGCAGCCCGAGAGGGTGCCGGCGAGGAGGAGAAGAGAGAGTTGGCGCATGGGGGGGCAAAGCGGTCGGTGAGACAGGAGGTGGGACAGGCAGCGCTTCGGCAAGGATGGTGCGAGGCGGTGCGAGCGGCACTGATGGTCGGGCGTCAGCCGGCAGGTCGGGCACGGTGCCTCGCGGTGGACACGACTGAATACACCGCGGGCCGTGACCAGAAGGTCACGGCCCGCGGGGTCCTGCGCAACGGTCAGCGGATCAGTTGCACTTCCGCTCGTTGTTCGGCTGCGGCGCGTCGACGTTGGTCAGGCGCTCGATGTAGCTGATCGGCAGGAGGCACTTGCCGCGGACGCCGGTGGTGGACGAGGTGAGCCACCGCGAATCGGCGGAGCCGAAGCGGTACAGGTCCATCAGGCGACGGCCCTGGAGGAAGAGCTGAACCTTCCGCTCGTACTCCAGCTGCGCGCGCCCGTTGCCCGTGACGGCGGCATAGGGCGGGAGCGCATCGACGGCGCGGGACGCGTTGATCTGCGTCAGGAAGTCGGCGTTGTTCCCGGCGGCGAGGTTCGCCTCGGCGATGATGAGCATCATCTCACGGGCCGAGACCTGCGTCATCGGCACGTTGTTGGCAACCGCCGGGCGGCAGCAGGCGTCGATCGCGTTGGCGACCGTCGTGCTGGCGACCCCAGTGACCGGGTCGTTCATTTTGATACCGGCGAGCCCGGCGGCCGGGACGATCGGGCGCGCCGGGTCGGCGTTCACGAAGTCGTTGCCGGCGCGAAGCTCACCGCGGTTGTTCATCTCAAACCCGACGTTGATGCCGGCGAGGTTGTTCGCCGTCGGCGTGAGCCGGAAGCGATACGACGCCGTCATCAGCACGAGGGCCGCCGTCGCATCGGCGGTGGCGCCCGCATCGTTGACGAGCGGGTTGGCGGGCACACCGGCCCCCGCCTTGGTGATCGCGCGGGCCGCCTTGGCGTGCCGGGCGCGGGCCCGGAGGCCGAGGGCCTGCCGCTGGAGCTCGGCGTCACTGGTGGCCTGCGCGATGGTGAGCGCGCGGGTGGCCATCGTGATGGCGGAGTCGTACATCGCGCCCATGTTGGCCGGACCCACCGGGGCGGCCGCAACGGTGCGGTCGGAGGCCACGACGAAGTCCTCGAACATGTCGCCGATCGTCGTGTAGATCACCGCGCCGTAGATGTTCGCGCGGGCGAGGTCCTTGCGATTGCGCAGGGTCCCGGCCACGTCGAAGCTGGCGACGCGGGCGATCGTGAAGTCGGCGAGCCACCGGGCCTCGGTCACGAAGGGGAAGGCCCCGTCCGTGTACTCGTTGACCGGATCGGAGATATCGCCGTCGTCGAGCAGCTTCCAGAACTCACGGGAGCCGACCCAGGTCAGCTCGTCCGTGGCGGTGTGGTACGGACCGTAGATGCCGGTCAGGGCGCGCGTCACCGAGCCGCCCAGGCCGTTCACCAGGGTCGTCGCGCCGGCCGGATCGCCGAGCGCCTCCTCGACCACCGCGTTGGGGTTCTCCACGCTGGTGTCGAACGGATTCGCGCACGCAGCGGGGAGGAGCGCCGCCGCGAGGGCGACGCCAAGGAGGCGGCTCTTCGACCCGAGCCGACGCATGCTGGTCATCTGTCGCATGTGTGGTAGTCCTCGGATGGGTTAGAAGCCGTAGTTGAACGCCAGCGAGAAGCGGCGCGGGATCGGGATCCCGAACGCGTCGACGCTGTCGAGGAAGTTCTGGTCGAGCGCCGAGCCGATGCCGCGGCCGATGGCGTTCGCCTCCGGGTCGAGCCCGGGGTACTTGGTCCAGAGGAACAGGTTCCGGCCCGAGGCCGTGACCGAGAAGGACTTGGCGCCGAGCCGGCTGGCAATCGCCTCCGGCGCGGTCCAGGTCAGGCTCAGCTCACGCAGACGCGTGAAGTCGCCCCGCTGGTGCTGATGGAGCCCCGGCTCGAGGAGCCGGCGGTACTCGAAGACGTAGTCGCTGACGGCGGCGAGCTTGTCGTCGACCGAAGCCGCCGGGTTGTTCAGCGTGGACTCGATCTCCGACCACTCGCGACGGTTCGAGCCGATCGACGGGTGCTGCGACATCCGGAAGCCGTCCGTGAGGTTCTGGATGTAGAAGCCCGTCTTGTACTCGAAGAGCGTCGCGACACGCCAGCTGGTGCCGATCTTCGCGTTGAAGCCGAAGGAGCCGGTCCAGTCGGGGATGATGTCGCCGACGAACTGCTCGCCGGTGTTGCGGTTGCCGTCGAAGTCGGCGAGGAGCGGCCGCAGCGCGCTCTGGACGCCCGAGTTCTTCAGGTCACGCGGGGTGGCGAGGTAGGTCCGGAGCTGGTCGAGCGTCGCCGGAGTGCCCTGCCCGTTGAAGTTGATCGGGAGCTGCGTCGCCGGGTCGTAGCAGGCGATTGTACCGCCCGCGCTGTTCGTGCGGGCCCCACCGGCCGGGCAGACCTCCGCGAGGCGCGGCGAGAAGAGCGCGCCGAGGGGGTAGCCCTCCTTCAGGAAGCCGCGGTAGCGGATGTAGCCGATCTTGAGCGGCGGCGCGCCGCCGAGGTCGGTCAGCGTCTGCTTGAGGTACGCGGCGTTGAAGAAGAAGTCCGCCGAGAGGTTCTGGTTCTGGATGGCGAACCACTTGAAGCCCATCTCGAGGCCGTTGGCCTCCATCGAGCCGATGTTGTTCAGCTGCGTCGCGCGGAAGCCGCCCGAGACCGGGAACTGCTGCGCGACGAGGAGGTCGTTGACCTGCCGCTGCCACGAGGTGAACTCGATGGCGACGCGGTTGTCGAGGATCCCCGCCTCGAAGCCGAACTCCGTCTCGGTCGAGATCTCCGGCTTGAGGGCCGGGTTGCCGAGGTTGGCGGGCACGAGGCCGGCGCCGAGCTCGGAGGCGAGCGGCGAGAAGGTCGTGAACTTGTCGAACGCGCCGGGCTGACGGCCCGACTGACCCCAGGCGCCGCGGACGCGGAGCGTGGAGAGCCAGCTCGGGAGCTTGGCCTGCGCCGCCGCGTGGTCAGACACGACGTACGAGACCGACATCTTCGGATAGAAGACGCCAGGCGCCTCGGCGCCGAAGGCCGACGAGAAGTCGTAGCGGCCGCCGACCGTGGCGGTCAGGTACTCGCGGAACGAGAGCTGCTCCTGCGCGAAGTAGCCGCCGTTGATGGAGGTGAGGAAGCCCTCACCAACCTGCTGGTTGAGACCGCCCGCGCCCACCACCTCGATGCCCGGGCCCGGGAAGTTCGTGGCGCTGGCCGAGACAGAGCTCGTGCGGTTGTTGAAGACCTGGAGACCGGCGACGAACGAGGACTCGAAGTCATCGTTGATCGCCTTGTTCCACGCCGCCTTGGCGTCGACCGTGATCACGCCCTGCCGCTCGTCACGCACGAAGCGCGCGCCGTCCGGCGTCTGGGCCGTGAAGAGGTCGACATTGTAGCCGAACGGCGAGAAGCCGATGTCGGACTGCGAGGTGAAGTCGTAGCCGCCGGTGAGCGAGAGGTTCAGCCCGTCGAACGGCGTGTACTGCAGGTCCATCGCGCCGGCGAAGCGGCCGACCGCCTGGTCATTCACCTGCTGCATCGACTCCCGGACCGTCATGAAGGCCTGGTTGCCGAAGGGGTTGCCCGCCGCCGAGCAGCGGAACCGGCCCGCCACCGTCGAGGCGTTGCAATTGGCGAACTCCGGACGCGCCATGTAGGCGAGGGAGTTGGAGCCGTAGATGTTGTTGTTCGCCTCCGGGCTGCGGAGGAACGAATTGGTGTACGAGGTGCGGAGCCCGAGGCGGAGCTTCGACGTCGGGATCAGCTGCAGGTTCACCGTGGCCTGCTGGCGGCGCGCGACGTCATCCGACGGGCCGAACGCGGCGTTGCCGAAGGGGCCATCCTCGTTCTGGTTACGGATGCTGGCGAAGTAGGTCACCGTCGGCGACCCGCCCTGCACCTGCGCGGTGATCGTCGTGCCGCTGCCGGCCTCCACGAGGTTGTCGCGGAAGATCGGCTCCTCATACACCTGGAAGGGCGTCGGCGTGTAGCCGAGGAGCGGCGCGAGCGAGTCGGCGCGGCCCTGCGTCTTCACGTAGAAGGAGTTCGGAGCGATGCGATCCGGCAGCTGAATCGACTCCTGCTGCAGCGAGATGTTCCACCGCGGCGCGCCGGCGTTGCCGCGCTTGGTGAAGATCTGGATCACGCCGTTGGACGCCTCAGTGCCGTAGAGGGTCGCGGCGGCCGCGCCCTTCAGCACCTCGACGCGCTCGATCGAGGCGGGGTCGAAGTCGTCGAGACGCGACGACCCGACGTTGCCGTTCGCCGCCTGGCCACCGCCGGAGTTGATGCGGATACCGTCGACGAAGATGATCGGCTCGTTGGACTGCGAGAGCGAGGAGTTGCCGCGGATGCGGATCTTCGCGCCCTCGCCCGTCAGGCCGCCCGAGGGGAGACCGACGAGGCCGGGCTCACGGCCCTGGAGGATGTTGGACACGTCCGACATCGGCATGTCCTGCGGCGGCTTCACAATCGCGACCGTGTTCCCGAGCTTCTTCACCTCGGTCGCCTGGCCGGACCCGGTCACGACGACCTGGTCGAGCTGCAGCGACGACTGGGCGAGCGCGAAATCCACCTTCACGACCTGGTCGGGGACCAGATTCGCCGCCTTGGTCATCTGCGCGTACCCGATGGTCCGCGCACGAAGCTCCGTGCGGAACTCCGCGGTCACGTTTGGGATGACAAGGCGGTACTGCCCCTGCGCGTTGGTGACGGCGCCGTTCGTCGTGCCGACGACGAAGACCTGCACCGACTCGAGGGGACGGTTGGTGGCGGCGTCACGGACCGTGCCTTCCACGGTCGACGAGCGCCCCTGCGCCACGAGCGCGGCCGGGGCCACCAGGCCCAGCACCGCCGCCACGCGACGCAGCCACCGAAGGGGACTGCCACTGCGGGATCGGATCACGAGCACATCCTCCGACAGAGTGTAGAGCTCCGATGTGACGGCAGTCACATCAGGAGACGGCTCGCACGCCGGTGCGAACCGGCCGCCCCCGAGGACGGGGGAGGGGTGGTCGAATGTGCAACTGGTCGCAAAATCCCGCAAGACAGTCGTGGGAACCCCAGGGCCGGCCGGGGGTAGGGTGCCGGAACCGGGGGCAGCGGATTCCAGTTCGCCTTAAAGGACAGGGGCCCAACCCATCGACCGGGTCGCAGGCGCCGTCGTCCGTCCCCCTCCACCCCACCCGCCGATGTCGAAGCCGACGCAATCCTTCGAGCACCACGCGATGTACCAGCCGAGCTGGCACTACGTCGCCCTCCCCGCCTCGTTCATTTATCTCGTCTGGACGGTCAACCTCCTCGTCCGGGACGTGCGCACCGATGCGCTCCTCGACTGCATCCTGGCCATCGGCGTCCTCGCCAGCACCTGGGCCGCCCGCACGATGTCGCTCGCGGTCCAGAACCGCATCATCCGCCTGGAGATGCGCCTCCGCCTACGCGAGGTGCTCCCCGCCCCGCTCGCGGCCCGGATTTCCGAGCTGACCCTCCGCCAGCTGATCGCGCTTCGCTTCGCCTCGGATGCGGAGCTCCCGGCGCTCGTGGAGCGCGTCCTCCGGGGGGAGTTCCCGACGGCGAAGGCCATCAAGCAGGCCATCACCGACTGGCAGGCAGACCACCTCCGCGCCTGAGCGCGGGGAACGGCCTCAGGCGCGCGTCAACAACGCCGCCTGCCACGACTCCCGGGCCCGACGCTCGAACCGGGCCCGGTAGTCGCCCACCACCATGACCGTGGTGTCGAACACCATGGTCTCGCCCGTCACCGCCCCCTCCGCCGCCAGCGCCTCGAACTCGGCGCGGCTGCAGCCGAAGACCATCCCCTCCGCCCCGCGGAAGTGGACGCGTCCCCCCACAACCATAGATGTGCCGATCCCGTCCTCCATCCCCTGGAGGATCCGGAAGAGGCCGTCGATCGAGCACCCCGAGGCATCGGCCGCGCGCTCGTCGACGCCGATCACGAGAAAGTGCTCGTCGCGGAACTCACGACCGCAGGTGAGCGGCGCCCCGTGCGCCTGCCAGGTCAGCAGGAATCCATCGACGGCCCCGAGGAGCCGCGGGGTGTCGACCTCATCCAGCGGCGCCGCCGCGGCGAAGACCCAGCAGCGGGCGTCATCAGGAAGGTCGGCGAAGGGAACGAGGGGCACGGGGACTCCGACGGCGCGAGGCACCGGGTGAGATGACGAGGGACCGCTCGAAACGCGCTCCGGGAATCTAGCCGAGTCGGTCGGGGCTTCCGACGTCGCCCGCACCGGCGACAGATTCGCGCGCGCCACTCGCCCGCCGCCACGCCACATCCCCGCACTGACTCCTTCCCGAGCACCGCGATGACCGCTCCGATCCCGACCGTCGATGACCGCCGCGACTTCCTCGCCCGACTCGGCGCCCTCGGCGGCACGGCCACCCTCTTCCCCGGCGTGCTCTGGGCGAAACTCGCCACCGGCGCCGATCTCACCGACGCCACGATCGTCGCGGCCGCTGAAGTCGCCGGCGTGACCTTCACCGCCGAGGAACGGGCGCAGATGCTGGAGGGGATCGGCCGACAGACGCGTCAACTCGACGCGCTGCACCGCATCCCGCTCGAGAACGCCGTCGCGCCGTCGCTGCTCTTCTCGCCGCTGCCGCGCGCCGACGCCGTCCCCACCGGTCCGCAGCGCCCAATCGTCGCGTCACGTCAGCCCGCGCGTCCGCGGCCTGCCGCGCTCGAGGACCTCGCCTTCGCGCCGCTCACCACCCTCGCCGACCTCGTGCGGCGCCGCGAGGTGAGCAGCACCGAACTGACGGCGATGTACCTCGCCCGGCTCGAACGCCTCGACCCGACGCTCCTCTGCGTGACGTCGCTCACCCGCGAGCGCGCGATGAGGCAGGCGGCGGCGGCCGACCGCGAGATCCGCGCGGGACGATATCGCGGACCGCTGCACGGCATCCCGTGGGGCGCGAAGGATCTCCTCGCGGTCCGCGACTATCCGACGACGTGGGGCACGGCACCCTACCGCACACAGCGCTTCGAGACCGACGCGACGGTCGTGCAACGACTCGACGCGGCGGGTGCGGTGCTCATCGCGAAACTCACCCTCGGTGAGCTGGCGCAGGGGGACCGCTGGTACGGCGGGATGACGCGCAATCCCTGGAAGCTCGATCAGGGTGCGTCGGGGTCGTCCGCCGGCCCGGGCTCGGCGACCGCCGCCGGGTGTGTCGGCTTCTCGATCGGGTCGGAGACGCTCGGCTCCATCTCCTCGCCGAGCACGCGCAATGGCGTGACCGGACTGCGGCCCACGTTCGGCCGTGTGCCGCGCACCGGCGCGATGGCGCTCAGCTGGTCGATGGACAAGCTCGGGCCGATGTGTCGCTCCGTCGAGGACTGCGCGCTCGTCTTCAGCGCGCTCCACGGCCCCGATGGCGCCGACCAGACGGTGCACGCCGCGCCCTTCAACTGGGACGGAAACGCGCCGCTCCGCGGACTCCGCGTCGGCGTGGTGCAATCGGCGTTCGACGCCCCGATCGATCGACATCCCACCAAACCGTTCGACGATGCCGCACTGCAGGTGCTCCGCGGCCTAGGGCTCGAGTTGATCCCCGTGGAACTCCCGACGTTCGACTACGACGCGATGCGGATCATCCTCACAGCGGAGGCGGGGGCCGCGTTCGATGAACTCACGCGGAGCGGACGCGTGCGCGAGATGGCGCAGCAGAACACCGGCGCGTGGCCGAACACCTTCCGCACGAGCCGCTTCATCCCCGCCGTGGATTACATCAACGCGAATCGGGCGCGCACGCTCGCGATCCGGGCGTGGGATGAACTGATGCAGTCGGTGGATGTGATCGTGACGCCGACGAACGGTGGAGCGCAGCTCACCGCGACGAACCTGACGGGCCATCCCGCCGTGATCCTCCCGCACGGATTCCGCGCGGACGGGACGCCCGTCTCACTCACCTTCCTGGGGCGACTCTTCGGCGAGGAGGCGCTGCTGCGCGTGGCACACGCCTACCAGCAGGCGACGGACTTCCACTCACGGCATCCCGCGGTGGGGTGAAAGCTCAACCGCGCCCCAACTCGAACCGCAGGGCCGACTCGAGGGTCGGGTGCAGGAACTGGAAGCCCGATGCCTCGAGCGCCGCGGGCCGCACGCGCTGACTCGCCAGTACCGTCCCCTGCGCCATCTCGCCGAAGAGCGCACGCAGCGCGACGGCCGGCACGGGGGCGATCGCGGGTCGGCGAAGGACCCGTCCCAGCACGCGCGTGAACTCGGCGTTCGTCACCGGTGCGGGCGCGGTGGCGTTCACCGGTCCCTGCAGCGAGGGCGTCTGGAGCGCATGATGGATCGCGCCGACGAGGTCCTCGCGGGAGATCCAGCTCATCCACTGCCGTCCGCTCCCGAGGCGTCCACCCACGCCGAGCTGGAACGGCAGGCGCATCTTGCCGAGCGCGCCGCCGGCCGGGTTGAGCACGATACCGATGCGCAGGTGCACGACGCGGATCCCCGCATCGCGGGCCGGCGCCGTCGCGGCCTCCCACGCCTGTCCAACCTCGGCGAGGAAATCGTCGCCGAGCGCACTCGACTCATCGAGCCATTCGTCGCCACGCACGCCGTAGATGCCGATGGCGCTGGCGGAGACGAGCACCTCCGGTTTCACCGTGCGTCGCGCACACGCCTCGGCGAGGAGTCGCGTGCCGCGCACGCGACTCTCGACGATCGCGCGCCGTCGCGCCGCGGTCCACCGCGCGCCGACGTTCTCGCCGGCCAGATGGATCACGGCATCGACGCCCTCGAGGCGGGTGGCGTCGAGCGTGCCGCGCGTCGGATCCCACCGGATGTCGGCGCCCGCCCCGCGGCCGATGCCACGCACCTCGTGGCCACCGGTGGTGAGGAAGGGGACGAGCGCCGCCCCGACGAAACCACTCGCGCCGGTGATGGCGATGCGGCGCGGGCCGCGGGCCGCGAACCTCTGATGGCGCGCGAGGTCGCCCGCGGTGAGGGCGTGCCGCCAGCGGAGGAGGCGCGTGAGTTCACCGGCGGCGAATCGCCCGGCGACGAGGTCAGCGAGCGCCCCGAGCGGGAGGCGATACCGGATGCGGTCCTCGAGCACGCTCGTGCCGTCGGTGACCGGCTCCATCCCGTGGCGATGCGTCCAGGCGGCGAACGGCCCGCGCGTCTGCACGTCGCGGAAGCCGCGGCCGGGCGTGTACCCCTCGTGCCGAACGTCCCAGCGGAGGGAGAGCGGGCCAAGCGGTACCGCGAGCGAGACCGTCGCGCCGTCGTGGATTCCACCCGAACGGGCGAGCACGCGCGCGGGCATCCAGCTCGGCGTCAGCCGCTCGAAGGCGCCCGGCCGCTCATGCCAGTCGAACAACGCCTGCGCGCTCACCGGCATCGCCGACCGCGCCACCACCTCCGTCTCGCCCCCGCCCAACCGCACCACCGTCGTCATCGGCTCACCATTCGTCGGACTGATCCACCACACGCCAGATGTACCAACACGCGATGGTCCGGTACGGTGCCCACGGCTTCCCGATGCGCTCGAGGCGCTCAGGGGTCGGCATCGTGCGGAGGCCGTAGAGGATCTTCACGCCCTTCTGGATGACGAGGTCGGCGGTCGGGAGGATGTCGAGCCGCCCCAGCCGGAACATCAGGACCATCTGGGTGGTCCAGACGCCGATGCCGCGGAGCGCCGTGAGGTGGGTCATCACCTCATCGTCGGTCATCTCATGCAGGCGATGAATCGGTGAGCGGGGCGAGAGCGCCTGCGTCGCGAGGTCGCGGAGGTACTCGACCTTCCGACCGGAGAGCCCGACCTCCCGGAGAGTCTGCTCCGGGGCACGCAGCAGCTGACGCGGCGTCGGTGCGGTGCCACCGAAGCGCTCGACGAACCGCTTGTAGATGGTCGTGGCGGCCGCGGTCGAGAGCTGCTGGAAGACGATGGACCGCGCGATGTGGTCGAAGTGCGACCCCTCGGCGTGGACCCGGAAGCGGCAGGGGCCCTCGTGGTCGATCCAGTCCCGGAGGACGGGGTCGGCGGCGCGGAGGTGGGCGACAGCGCGCGCGTGGCGAGGCGGCATGGCGGCAAGCTACCTTCGCGGCATGCGAATCTCCAAAGTCGGCATCATCGGCGCCGGGACGATGGGCGCGGGCATCGCCGCGCTCGCCGCCTCGGTCGGCCTCCCTGTCGTCCTGCTCGACATGCCCGGCGCGGACGACCCCGCCTCCCCCGACCGGTCGAAGCCCGCGCGCGACGGCCTCGAACGGCAGCGAAAGGCGAAGCCCGCGGCCTTCCTGGAGCCGAGTGCCGCCGCGCGGATCACCATCGGCAACACCGCCGACGACCTCGAGCGGCTCGCGGACTGCGACTGGATCCTCGAGGCGATCATCGAGCAGCCGGGGCCCAAGCAGGCGCTCTTCGTGCGGCTCGAGACGATCGCCCCCGACGCGATCGTCACCTCGAACACCTCGGGGATCCCGATGGCGATCCTCCTCGAGGGCCGCTCGCCTCGGTTCCGGGAGCGCTTCCTCGGGACGCACTACTTCAATCCGCCGCGGTACATGCATCTCCTCGAGCTCATCCCGACGCCCGAGACCTCACCGGCGGTGTTCGAGACGATGCGCACCTTCCAGGAGCGCATCCTCGGCAAGGGGATCGTGACGGCGAAGGATGTGCCGGGCTTCGTCGCCAACCGGCTCGGCGTGCACGGGATGGTCGTCGCCGCGCGGCTGATGGTGCAGCACGGACTCACCATCCCCGAGGTGGATACCCTGACCGGCGCCCTGATCGGACGCGCGAAGACGGCCACCTTCCGCACCGGTGACCTCTCCGGCCTCGATGTCCTCGTGCATGTGAGTGCCGGCCTCGCCGCCACCACCGGCGAGGACTTCACGCTCCAGCCCTTCGTGCACGACCTCGTCGCGGCCGGCCGGCTCGGCGACAAGACGCGCGCCGGCTTCTATCAGAAGACCGGGAAGTCGATCCTCGCCCTCGACTGGACCACGGGCGAGTATCGCGACATGGGCCGCTTCACGACGCCGGAGATCGACGCGCTGCTCCGGCGACCCGCGGCGGCGCGACTCGCGCAGGTGCTCACGCTGCCGGGCGCGCACGGCGTCTTCCTCCGCGACCTCCTCGTCGAACAGTTCGGCTACGCCTGCACCCTCGCGGGAACGCTCGCCTACGATCTCGCGGCGATCGACCGCGCGATGGAGTGGGGCTACGGTTGGGAGCTGGGCCCGTTCCGCGCGATGGATGCGCTCGGGCTCGACGCGTTGCGCGCCGCGATGACGGCCGCGGGACGTCCGGTGCCGCCGCTGCTCGCGCGCGCCGGCGCGTCGTTCTACGCGGATGCGGACGCGCACGATACGATCCCCGCGCTCGACGCTCCAGAGCGCATCCCGGTACCCGCGATCCCCGGTCAGCTCTCGCTCGCGCGGCTCCGCCGCCAGGGGCGCGTGGTGCGCGAGAACCCCGAGGCGCGGCTCCTCGACCTCGGCGACGGGGTGCTCGGCCTCGAATTCTGCGGGAAGATGAACACCCTCGGCCCCGGCGTCATGGATATGGCCGCGCACGCACTCGAGACCGCGACGTCCGGGCCCTGGCACGGTGTCGTGGTGGGGAACGACGATCCGCGCACCTTCACCGCCGGCGCCAACCTGATGGGGGTCAGCCAGCTCGTGCAGGCCGGGGACTGGGCCGCCGTCGAGACGCTCTGTCAACGCTTCCAGTCGATGGTGATGTCGTTCCGGACCGCGCCCGTGCCTGTGGTCGCCGCACCATTCGGACTCACCTTCGGCGGGGGCTGCGAACTCTCGCTCCACTGCGACCGCATCCAGGCGCACGCCGAGCTGTATATGGGGCTCGTGGAGATCGGGGTCGGGCTGATCCCCGGCGGATGTGGCACGAAGGAGCTCGCCTTCCGCTTCACGAAGGCGCTCGAAGCGTACGAGGGGGCCGATCCCTTCGAGGGCGTGAAGCGCGCCTTCCAGTTGATCGTGCTCGGCAAGACGAGCACCTCCGCACACGAAGCGCGCACCCTCGGCTTCCTGCGGCCGCACGCGGACCGCATCTCGATGAACCGCGACACGTTGATCGCCGACGCCAAGGCGCGGGTGCTCGACCTCGCCTCCGACTACGTCGCCCCCCTCCCGCGCACGATGACGGCGTTGGGGAACGCCGGGGTCGCGAACCTCGACTACGCGCTCTGGTCGTTCCGCGAGGCGGGCCACGCCTCCGCGCACGACGTGCGTATCGGGCACGAGATCGCCGTGGTGCTCTGCGGCGGCGATGGGCCAGCGCGACGCGTGACCGAGCAGGACCTCCTCGACCTCGAACGCGACGCCTTCCTGCGGCTCCTCGGCACCGCCGAGACGCAGGCGCGCATCGCGCATATGCTGACCACCGGCACGCCGCTGCGGAACTGACCGCGGCAGGAGCAGACGACGATGCACGACGATGTGGTGATCGTGTCGGCGGCGCGGAGCGCCGTCGCACGCGGGAAGGCCGACGGCGCGCTCGCCTCGCTTCACCCGGTGGATCTCTCTGCCGCGGTGATTCGCGAGGTGGTCGGGCGCGCGCGCGTCCCCGCCGAGCGAATCGATGACGTGATCTGGGGCTGCGCGATGCCCGAGGCGGGCCAGGGGCTGAATCACGCCCGGCTCGCGTTGTTGCGCGCGGGGCTCCCGGTGGAGGTGAGCGGGATGACCGTGAACCGCTTCTGCTCGAGCGGGCTGCAGACCATCGCGCTCGGCGCGCAGGCGATCAAGAGCGGGATGAACGACGTCGTACTCGCGGGCGGCGTCGAGATGATGAGTGCCGTCCCGATGTCCGGATACCACACGCGGCTACATCCCGAACTCGTCGAGGAGAACATCGGGATGGGGTTCACGGCGGAGCGGGTCGCCGCGCGCTGGGGGATCACGCGCGAGGCGCAGGATCGGTTCGCCCTCCGCTCGCAGCAGCGGGCGGCCGCGGCGCAGGCCGCCGGGCGCTTCAAGGCTGAGATCGTGCCGATCGAGGTGGAGCGCGTCCGCTATGATGGCGCGAACAGGATCGTCGAGACGACGATGTTCGCGCAGGACGAGCTGGTGCGCGCCGGCACGACGCTCGAGGGGCTCGCGAAGCTCCCGCCCGCGTTCAAGCCGGGCGGGACCGTCACCGCAGGCAACGCGTCCCCGCTCTCCGATGGCGCGGCCGGCGTCCTGCTGATGTCGCGCACCACCGCGACGGAGCTCGGCCTCACCCCGCTCGCGCGCTTCGTCTCATTCGCGACCGCCGGCGTCGCGCCCGACATCATGGGAATCGGCCCCGTGGCCGCGGTGCCGAAGGCGCTCGTCCGCGCCGGAATCCAGCTCCGCGATCTCGATCGGATCGAGTTGAACGAAGCCTTCGCCGCGCAGGCCCTCGCCGTAATCCACGACCTCGAGCTCGACGAGCAGAAGCTCAATGTGAACGGCGGGGCGATCGCCCTGGGGCATCCGCTCGGAGCGAGCGGGGCGAAGCTCACCGTGCAGCTCATCCACGACCTCCGCCGAAACGGGGGCGGCCTCGGGATGGTGACGATGTGCATCGGCGGGGGGATGGGCGCGGCGGGGATCTTCGAGGTCTACGGGGCCTAAGCGGTTGACGAATAAGGTGTTAGGCCTCGGCGATCAGGAGACGGCGGAGCCCGGCGGGCCGTCGGGAGGAACCTCGGCGCCCCGGGCCGGCGTTCGTCCGGCATGAACATCGACCGCAACACCGCCATGCTCCGCGCGGCGAAGCTCGAGGAAATTGAGCAGGAGATCCGCGCGCGTACCCCTCGCGCGTCCGCGCGCCTGCACGTGTCGCTGTCGAACCCACCGATCCGCACGGTCTACCAGACGCAGATGCGGATCAGCGGGAAGCGGGACGACGTCCTCGACTTCACCGCCGCGCTCTATGACGAGGTGAAGGGGATGGTGCGCCCCGACGGCTCGCTGCCCCTCTCGGTTCAGGCGATCGAGAGCGAGAGCAGCGAGCACCTGCAGCTGTTGCTCGTGCGGGATCTGTACGAGGGGTGAGTGGGGTGACGGCGCCGACGTCGGCGCCGCCCCGGTCCGTCGTCGGCGTGCGTGACTCGCGCCGTGCCCGTCAGCGCAGCGCCAGCAGCTCCGCCTCACTGAACGGCTTCGTGCGCCCCTTCGTCTTCGCGCGGACGCGGGCGATGTCCGCCACCGTCACCGGCGTGGCGCGATTCCCCCAGGTCGTGCGGATGTAGGTCAGCACCGCAGCGAGCTCGGCGTCGGTCATCGCGACCCCCGTGCCGTACGGCAACATCACGCCGTTGTACGACGCGCCACTCACTGTGAGCGGCCCCTGCAACCCGTGGAGCAGGATCGCGATGGGGCGATCGACCGGCCCGGTCACCCACGACGATCCCACGAGCGGTGGAAACGCGCCGGGGATGCCGGCGCCATTGGCCTGGTGACACGGTGTACAGCGCACGAACACCGCCGCGCCGGAGGGTGCCGCCTGTGCGTGGAGGTACGAGGCCGACAGGCCGAAGAGCAGGAGCAGGGTACGTAGGGGCGAGCGAACGACGGACATCGGCGGCACCTCGATTGTTGAAGTCTGCGAGGTGAGACCCCGGAGTCCGCCACGGGAGCCATCAGCCGCACGACGTGCCGGAGCAGCGCGCCACGGCACGCCCTGCACCGACACCTCACGGACAGACACGCCACGGACACATACGCCGGGGATACCCTCCCATATCGCGTCCGGAGATGGCTCGATAGACTGCAGGAATGAAGACTGGACTCACGATCCTCGCCGTAGTGGTCGCGCTCGCCGGTGTCGCGGTGGCGTCGGTCTGGGCCCCGGACCGTCCGGTGGAGTCGCTCATCCCCCGCTGGGCCCCCGCCCCCTCGCAGTTCATCACACTCGATGGGGCCGCGGTCCACTATCGCGACGAGGGGCCGCGCGACGACCCGCAGCCGCTGCTCCTGCTGCACGGCTCCGCCGCGAGCCTGCATACGTGGGAGGGATGGACGGCCGCGCTCCGTGGGGAGCGGCGCGTGATCCGACTCGACCTGCCGGGGTTCGGGCTCACGGGCCCATTCGCGGATGGCGCGGCGTCGCTCACCCGCACCCTCGGCGTGCTCACGCAGCTGCTCGACACCCTCCACGTCGCGCGCGTGGTGGTGGCCGGCAACTCCCTCGGTGGACTCTATGCGTGGCAGTTGGCCGCGCGGCATCCCGCGCGCGTCGCGGGGCTCGTCCTGGTCGATCCCGCGGGGTATCCGTCGCAGGCGACCTCAGTGCCGGTCGGATTCAAGGTCGCGGCGCTCCCCGGGATGCGCTACGTGGCGTCCCAGGTGCTTCCGCGCAGCGTCATCGAGAGCAGCGTGAAGAACGTGTACGGCGACCCGTCGAAGGTGACGCCGGAGCTCGTCGACCGGTACTACGAACTCACCCTCCGTGAGGGGAACCGTCGCGCCTTCACGCAGCGGCCGCGTACGCCGAGCGGCGGCGCAGCGAACCGAGGCGGCGGTCTCGACACATTGCAGATCGCGACGATCCGCACGCCGACGCTCATCCTCTGGGGCGACCTCGACCGGTTGATCCCACCGTCCAACGCCGCGCGCTTCGCCCGCGACATCCCCGGCAGCCGCGTGGTGCGGTTCCCCACGCTCGGGCACGTGCCGCACGAGGAGGATGCGGCGCAGACGCTCGCACCGGTGCGGGAGTTCCTCGCGACGCTGGCGCGCTGAGTTCAGACCGGCTGGGTCGAGCGCAGTCGGTCGCGCCGATGCTCGGCGCTACCCTGCCGCCGCGCGCTCGCCCATCGCCGCGAGTAACGGCACCGCCTCGCCGAGCCGCGCGAACCGCGCATCGGTCGATTGCCCGTTCCGATACCGCGCGAAGATCTGCTGTGCGATCACCGCGATCTTGAAGAGCCCGAACGCGTGATAGAACGCCATCGGGCGCATCGACCGCCCTGACCGCGCGAGATAGCGCGCCCAGAGCTCCGCGCGCGTGAGGTTGCCCGGGAGCGCCGTCATCCCGAGCCCGAGCGCGCGGAACGCGGGATGGTCGCCGGCCTCGACCCAGTAGCCGAGCGCCGTGCCGACGTCGAGGAGCGGATCGCCGACCGTCGCCATCTCCCAGTCGAGCACCGCGACGATACGAGTCGGGTCCGCGGGGTCGAGCACGAGGTTGTCGTACTTGTAATCGTTGTGCACGAGGCAGGCGCCCGACTCCGACGGCTGATGCGCGGCGAGCCAGGTTGCGAGGGCGTCCATCGCCGGCATGTGGTCGGTGCGGGCGCGCTGCCACCGCTCCGTCCACCCCTCCACCTGCCGCGTCACATACCCCATCGGCTTGCCGAGGCACGCGATGACGGGGTCGGCGGGCGTCGCCCCGTGGATCGCGATGAGCGTCTCGACGAAGGCGTGTGAGAGCGCGGTGAAGTGCGCGGGGGTGAGGTCGGCTGGCGGCGTGCCCCCGCGGAGCACGCGGCCGGCGACGTGCGTCATCACATAGAACGGCGCGCCGATGACCGCCGCATCCTCACAGATGGCGAGTGGCTCCGGGGCGGGCACGCCGCGGAGCGCGAGCGCACCGAGGATGCGCGCCTCGCGCGGCATATCGTGCGCGGCACCACCGGGGAGCGCCCCGAGGGGCGGACGCCGCAGCACCGCCTCGCCGCGTTCGGTCCGCAGGTGGTACGTGAGATTCGAGAAGCCACCCGGAAAGCGCGTGAGCGCCACGACCGGCCCGAGCTCCGGCAGGGTCGCGGCGAGCCAGGCACCGAGTGGAGCGAGCGGGACGGCGGCATCCGGCTCCGCCTGCGAATCCGGGCGCGTGACGGCCTCGCCGTCGTGACGATGCCCCGTCATCGGCTCAGCCGTTCCGGGGCTCGCGCCCCGGCATCCCTGCCTTCGCGAGGATCCGCTTCGCGACCGACGTCTTGTGCACCTCGTCGGGACCATCGTAGATGCGCGCGCCCCGCTCGTGGCGGTACCAGTACGCGAGCGGCGTGTCGTCGGTCATCCCGAGCGCCCCGTGCACCTGAATGGCGCGATCCAGCACCCGCTGCAGCACGCCCGCGACGTGGAACTTGATGAGCGAGATGCCGTCACGCGCCGCGTGCGCCCCGTCCCGCTCGATGCGATGTGCCACGTCGAGCACCAGCAGGCGCGCTGCGTCGATGTCCGCCCGCGACTCCGCGATCCAGTGCTGGACGACCTGCTGTCGCCCGAGTGGCTCGCCCGGGGCGAGCTCACGGGTGGCCGCGCGCGTGACCATCAACCGGAACGCGCGCTCCGCGATGCCGATCCAACGCATGCAGTGATGGATGCGCCCAGGACCGAGCCGCTCCTGCGCGAGCGTGAAGCCCTCGCCCTCTGCGCCGATCCGGTTGGTGACGGGGATCCGCACGTCATCGAATCGCACTTCCGAATGGCTGAAGTAGTCCGCGCCGGCCTCGCCCATCACCGGGATGTTCCGGACGAGCGTCACGCCCGGCGTCTCCATCGGCACGATGATCTGGCTTGCCCGATGGTGCGGTGCGGCCTCGGGATCGGTCACCGCCATCACGATGGTGAAGGCGGCGCCGTCGGCCGACGAGGTGAACCACTTGTGACCCGAGAGGCGGTACGTGTCGCCCTCGCGCACCGCACGCGTGGCCATCCAGACCGGGTTCGAACCCGCGAACTCGGGCTCGGTCATCGCGAAGCAGCGGCGGATCTCTCCGCGCACCAGCGGCCCGAGCCACCGCGCCTGCTGGTCCGGTGTGCCGTGCGCGAGCAGGAGTTCCTGGTTCCCGACGTCCGGCGCCTGGCAGTTGAACAGGTAGTGCCCGAGCGGAGACTCGCCGAGCACCGCACTCACCTCGGCGAAGGCGGGGAGGGAGAGCCCGAGCCCGCCCTGCTCGCGCGGCAGGTGCGGGGCCCAGAGGCCGAGTCGCCGGACCTCGGCGCGGAGCGCGTCGAGGGTCGGCAGCAGCTCCCGGATGGGGCGTTGCAGGAACGCCGGCTCGAGGGGAATCGCCTTCCCGGCGATGAAGTCGCGGATGGCGTCGAGTGGGGCGGCGGCCGGCATGGCGAGAACGTTAGCCCGGGCGCGGGGCACATGCGACCGGGGCCGCCCGCGTCTCGCGCGGACGGCCCCGGTCGACCCGACGACGCGGGTCAGCTCTTGGCCTGCGCCGAGAAGAAGAACGCCGCACCAGCGAGCGCGATGTCCTTCAGCAGCGAGGGCATCGCCATCTGGTTCCCGCCGATCACCTGCGGGAGCTGAATGGTGACGGCGAAGATCAGCAGCAGCACACCGAGGAGGGCGGCCGCGAGCTTCTCCTGCCGCCCGGTGAAGAGGCTGATGGCGGCCGCGACCATCGCGACCCCAGTGAAGTAGACCCAGATGATCGCCGGACCGGGGACCCACGCGGGGACCGCGGCCGTCATGTTGCCGCCCATCGCGAGATGGAGCAGGCCGAAGATCGCGAAGACCACCGCGAAGAGCGGACGGCCGAGTTTGCCGAGCGCGTTCATGCGGCCACCGCCTGCGCGTCGATGGAGAGCTTCACCTCGTCGGAGACGAGGAAGCCACCGGCCTCGAGGGCCATGTTCCAGGTGAGGCCGAAGTCGCCGCGCGAGATCTTCCCCGACGCCGAGAGCGAGGTGCGCTGGTTGCCCCAGGGATCCTTGATGGGCGAGGCGACCTCACCGGTGAGCGTAACCGACTTGGTCACCCCCTTGATGGTCAGCTCCCCGACGATGGTGAGCGCGTCGGGGGTGCCGGTGATCGTCGTCGCCGCGAAGGTGATCTTCGGGAAGTTCGCCGCGTCGAAAAAGTCAGGGGAGACCAAGTGGCCATCCCGCTGCTCGTTGTTCGTGGAGATGCTCGCCGCGTCGATCTCCATCTGGAGCGCGGTCGGCATCCCGGCGTCGTTCGTGGCGCCGGTGGCGGTGAAGGCCTTGAACTGGCCGCGCACGGTGGAAATCGCCATGTGCTTCACGGCGAACTCGACCTGTGCGTGGGTGGGATCGATGGTCCACTGCATTGGGTATCCGGTGGTGAGGAGTGAGGTGACGGGGGAACGAGGTTACGCGACGGCGAAGCCGGGGCCGTCGGTGGCGATCTCCAGGAGCTGCCCGTCGGGCGCCTGGAAGTAGATGGAGGTGAAGTACCGGCGGTCCATCACCGGCGAGACGTCGAGCCCAAGGCCGAGGAGATGCTCGCGCCAGGCGAGCTGCTCGTCGGCATCCTGTGCGCGGAAGGCGACGTGGTGCGTCTGCCCGATGCCGCCGCGGGCGCGTGGATGCCGCGGCGACCAGCCGAAGAGGGTCCACGAGCTGCCCGGCAGCACGCGCGTGCCGTCGTAATTAGCCCAGAACCAGTGGGGCGTATCAGGATCGTCCTGGTTGATGGTCTTCTTGATCAGGCGTAGGCCGATCGCCGCCTCATAGAAGTCACTCGTGCGAGCGATGTCGTCCGTCATCCCGGTGATGTGGTGCAGACCGGTCAGGGCCATCGCCGGCGTGATGACGGGGACCGGCTCGGGATGCGTCGTCGCAGCGATGGCGGCCTCGTCGCGCGTGCCAGGGAGCTGATGTGCCTGCTGTCCCATCACGTCGCGGCCCAGCGCATCGATGGGTTCGTCGATTGCGTAGCCCGGGCCAGCGGTCGCGATCTCGAGCACTTGGCCGTCCGGGTCACGGAAGTAGAGCGAGGTGAAGTAGCCGCGCGGCATCGGGCCGCTCACGGGGATGCGGAGGTCCTGCAGCCGG